>Ga0308419_1000124_pt1 | contig 63628 bp, 50 predicted proteins | sample HotsprSampleMS50_FD_203674 | JGI IMG/M metagenome (GOLD analysis project Ga0308419, IMG submission 203674) | Hot spring phototrophic mat microbial communities from Mushroom Spring, Yellowstone National Park, Wyoming, United States - 20090730_MS50 ... | reverse complement strand
GCTTTCTTAGGGAAGAAGGGGGTAAGCCAAAAATCCTATTAAATAATTTAGAAAAATAGAGGGGCTTGTAGCCAGCTTCCAGGGCTATGGTCTTTATGGGCTTCCCCGAGGCCAGAATTTGCCAGAGGGTCGAGCAGCATTTCATCTTAACTAAGTAACTTTGTAATGAAATTCCAGAAAGTCTTTTAAAGTTGTGGGAAAGGCAGGAGGGGGAATAGCCTGTCATCTCAGCCAGGGATGAAAGATTGACTGACCCTGCTGGAGATTCAGCTATCTTCCGCTGAACCTGGATAATTTTATTTAGCGAACTAAAAGGGGAGATAGAAATAAAAATAATTTGGTCCTCCCGACTTTTTAATGGGTAAACTCTGAGAATAATAATTTTCAATGAGCGAATAGAGGACTCAACGATAAAGCTTTTAAAAGATAGTCGGAGAAGAATGTTTTGTATTTTTGGCTACATTTTCAATGAGTTGGCCAGGATTCAACTTAGGTTTAAGCAACCAGGAATCTCTAGTTTTTACTCATAATATATCCGGATGAGCCAATATTTTAAAAAAAGATGAAAATTTCAGCCTTGAAGGCAAAAAGTGAGAGTAGATAAGCAGGTAAAAACAGGACCTGGATGTTTGTTTCCCAGCGGCAGAAAAAACCCTGGGCTCTCAATCTCGCGCCAGCAGCAGGGTTTGTGGGTCAAGCTGCAACCTGAGTTTCTTACCGGGCAGTTGCTGATGGTCCTTGACCAGATTCAGCCGGACCCGGCCGTTATCATGTTCCAGGGTAATGATGATATCTATGTTTTCCAGATAATCTTTCAGGACAAAAGGAACGCCGTTTTCATCAAACAACGGGTCTTCGCCTTTCAAGGAGCAGCTAAACCAGAATTCCAGTTGATGTTCACCCGCGAATTTTTTGAAAAGTTCAAGGTCTTCCCGACAGGGTAGATAGAAATTAAAGCCATCCACGATAATCGTGCTGGCTGGAAAATTACCCGGTCCAATCAGGGCTTCCAGGCTTTTAAGCACCTGGGCAGCTGGCATTCCCTCCTGTTTAAAATTCATAATAACCCGGTTGCGGATAATACGGTCATGTACTTCCAGAGCCGACTTCAGGTTTTCCCGACTGGCCAGGTTCTTGAAGATCTCCTCATACCAGCTGATGATGTAATCAACGCGGCTGGCGTAGGAAACATGGATAATCGGTTTTTCTTCCAGCAGGCGGTCAAGAGCAATTTGCACCAGACAGGCGGTCTTGCCCACGCCTTTCCGTGAAGCAAAGACCCCGAGCTTACCCGGTCCCACTCCGCCGGTGATGTTCTTTTCCAGGGTTTTTATCGGGCTTCTGGAGGAAAGTATTTTCCTGACCATGATGCTCTCCCTCTCTAATTTTTGTTATCTTGCTCAACCTTTTTCCGGTATTCTTCCATGAGCTGTTCGGCAATGTGGGCCGGCACTCGTCCGTACTTCAAAAATTCCATGGTAAACTCAGCTTTGCCCTGGGTCATAGAGCGCAGGACCGTAGAGTAGCCAAACATTTCTGATAAAGGTACCTCAGCTTCTATCCGGGAGTAGGTCCCATCTTCCACAGAACTAACGATAATTCCCCGGCGCTGGTTTAGGCTGCCAAAAACATTTCCCGAAAACTCGGAAGGCGTTTCTATTACCACCCGCATGATTGGTTCAAGAATCTGCGGTCTGGCCTTTTTGTAGGCCTGTTTGAAAGCTCCTTGAGCTGCCATCTGAAAAGCAATGTCAGAGGAATCAACCGGGTGGTACTGACCATCAGTCAGAACCACTCTGAGGCCAATGACCGGGCTGCCAATCAACTGGCCTTTTTTCAGCATGGCCTGAAAACCCTTATCGCAGGAAGGAATGAATTCTCGCGGAATGTGGCCGCCCTTAACTTCGTTGACAAATTCGTAGCTGCCCTCAAATGGTTCAAGGTAGCCGATGACCCGGCCGTACTGGCCGGCCCCGCCGGTCTGCTTTTTGTGGGTGTAATCAAAATCAGCCCGGGTGGTTATGGTTTCCCGGTAAGCCACCTGCGGCCGTCCGGTGATGACTTCCACCCTGTATTCCCGCCTCATTCTTTCCACGTAGACATCCAGGTGCAGTTCGCCCATGCCCTGGATTATAGTTTGCTTGGATTCCGGGTCGATATACATCCGAAAGGTTGGATCCTCTTTAGTAAAACGGGATAATGCCTTAGCCAGGCGGTCAGCCGAAAACTTATCGGTTGCTTCGATGGCCAGGGAAATCACCGGCTCTGGCACGTAGATGGAAGTCATGGCGTAGTTCAACCCCGGGGAACAGATGGTATCGCCCGAAGCGCAGTCCACCCCGAACAGAGCCACGATATCACCGGCTTCAGCGCCCTCAATATCTTCCATATGGTCGGCATGCATTCTAACCACCCGACCTACTCTGAATCGCTGTTTTGACCGGGTGTTGTAGAGCTCATCTCCTCTTTTCAGGCTGCCCTGATAGATTCTGATGTAGGTGAGCTGGCCGTAGGGGCCTTCTTCCAGTTTGAAAGCGTAGGAGACACAGGGCAGGGCAGGGTCGGCTTTGAGTCTGATTGGTTTCTCCTCCTGGTCCAGGTCCAGGGCGATATTTTCTACTTCCGAGGGGTCGGGCAGATAATTTACAACGGCGTCCAGCAGAAGTTGAACGCCCTTATTGCGGTAGGCTGAGCCCATCAGAATGGGGGTGAACTCCCGGTTAATAGTTCCCTTTCTTATAGCTTTTAAGAATATGTCTTCACTTACCCGGTTTTCCAGAATGGCTTCTGTCAGCTCATCTGAAAAAAGGGAAACCGTATCCAACAGCTCTTCCCGGTACTGCCAGGCCAGGTCTTCCAGCTCCGGCGGAATTTCTTCTTCTCTGACGATTTCCCCGTTAGGCCCGTCAAAATAGTAGGCTTTCATCCGAACCAGGTCCACCAGGCCCTGGAATTTATCTTCCAGACCCACTGGAACCTGGAGCAAGGCGGCCCGCCGGCTGAGTTTGTCGTTAATCTGGTCTTTAACCTTGAAAGGATTGGCCCCGATGCGGTCAAGTTTGTTGATGAAGGCGATGGTCGGGACGTTATATCTTTTGAGCTGCTTGTCGACGGTCAGGGTCTGGGACTGGACCCCGCCGACCGAGCACAGAACCAGAATGGCTCCGTCCAGCACCCGAAGCGACCTTTCCACCTCAATAGTGAAATCCACGTGACCCGGGGTATCGATGATGTTTATCGAATGGTCGTTCCAGGTAACATTAGTGGTGGCCGAGGTGATGGTGATGCCACGCTCCCGCTCCAGCTCCATGTAGTCCATGGTGGCCCCGCCGCCATCCTTGCCCTTGACCTCGTGGATGCGGTGGATTTTTTTGCAGTAATAGAGAATGCGCTCAGTGAGCGTGGTCTTGCCGGAATCAATATGAGCACTGATGCCGATGTTTCGCATTTTCTGGAGCAGTCTTTTCATAGAATAAAACACCCACTTTCTTTTTTTATGGATTATTAAATCCCGTTCTGGCGAGCAGTATAAATATCAGCTACTCAATTCATAATTCTACCACAGCCACGAAAAAAATCCAGCTACAAGGAGAGATATTCGGGGCTTTTAAGTCAAGATGATTTCAAAATTTATCAGGGAATTGCTACTGAATCGGGACAGCGGGTTTTATTCTTTTCAAAGGAAAAGCGGTTGCCAGAAAAATCACCATGCAACTCAACACCGAAAGTAGAAACGGTGCCTGGAACTTAAGAACCAGCTGAAAGAGCGGAGTCAAAATCAGCCCTCCAACCAGAGTGGCCAGGGCTGCTTTCTGACTGTCAAGCTTTGAGTAAAGTCCGAACAAGGTTATGACCAGAACACCGGCCGTGCCGAAGGCCGCGGCCAGCAGGACCAGGTCATAAATCCGGCTTCCGGAGAGAGCGATGGCCAGTGCCAGAAGGCCAGTTGTTACCACTGAAATCCTGGCTATCCGGAGTCTGGTTTTTTCCTTTTTAACTTTAAGCATTGGCAAAAGAAAGTTATGGGAGAAAAGGGCTGAGATGGCCAGAAGAATGCTGTCCACCGTCGACAGAATGGCTGAAATCAATGCTCCGAGAAAGACCACGGAAAGCAGACGAGGAAGATGCTGGTGAGAAAGAACTACCAGAAACTGCTCCCGATCAGTCAGACCCGGAAGGATATAAGGACCGATAAGTCCCAGAAAAAGAGGGATAAGTCCGGTGAAGAGATAAATTCCCCCGGCTGTATGACAGGCCCTGACCGCTTCTTTTGGACTCCGGGCAGATAAAAATCGGGAAATGGCTTCTTGAACTACGAGAGAACCGAGCACTGGAACGGCCCAGCGGTCAATTCTTACCCAGATTGATTCCCCTACGCCCAGAATCTGCCAGCGTTCCCCCGGCATCTGCTGTAGAATGGTTATCAGGTTAGGGGTACGGCTGACCACAATTATCAACAGCACAATCAAGCTGATAACCACTATCAGTCCTTGAACCAGGTCGGTGTAGATGTCTCCCAGCAGACCGCCAAGATAAGTGTAGATAATGACCAGGAAAGCCGAGAAACAGATCATCAGGTCAAGTGGAAGAGCAGTAGAAACGGAAAGAATCTGTCCAAAAGCTCGCAGCTGGGCTGCTCCCCAGATTAGAGAAGAGGGTATCATTACCCAGACCACCAGCTTTTCAGCCAGCCCGCCGTAGCGGTCCTTGATGAAATCAGCCAGGGTCAGGTAGTTTCTTTTGCGGAGCCGACCAGCCAGCAGTAGTCCCATAAGAAAGAGACAGAGACTGAAGCCAAAGGGGTCAGCCCGGCTTCCAGACAGGCCGTTTTCATAAACGGCACCGGATGAGCCGAGACAGGTTTCGGCTCCAAACCAGGTGGCAAAGAGGGAAAAAGAGACCAGAAAGAAAGAAACCCGTCGCCCCCCTACAAAATAGTCAGCTTCGTTCTTGATTTTTCGAGAAAGATAGACACCGATGCAAATTTGAATGATGACATAAATGACTATTAATAGTCCGTTCACCTCACTTCTCTACCTTTTTTGTTCAATTGCTTATATCATAGAGAGAATAACAGAGCAATAGCCGGGCCGGAAATTTTTTTGCAGAAAGGCGTAATTATTTATTCAGGCTGTCTAAGTACAGAGCAGCCGCTCCGAGAATGGCTATGTTCTCAGTGGTGGAAACCAGGATCCTGATTTTTTTCAGGGCAATGGAATAAGCAAAGGTGGAAATGGCATCTTGCAGGGAATCTTTGAAAAATTCAAAAGCCCGACTAACTGATCCACCGAGGATGATAGCTTCCGGGTCAACAGCGTACATAATGGCCTTAAGGGCTTCGCCCAGATGATGGCCAAATTCTTCAAAAATTTTCTTAGCTTCTGTGTCTCCGGCTCTGGCCAACTCATAAAATTCTTTTCCGGAGCGGCCGTAAGATTTCAGGAAAAATTGCCCTGAGGCGTAGCGTTCAAAATTGGAATCGAGGTAGGGGATCATCCCGAACTCCCCGGCTCCGCAGTTAGGGCCCGAGTAAAGCTTGCCATCAATAATCAGACCAGCTCCCAGACCGGTGCCAACAATCAGCCCGACCAGATGATCGTAGGGCTTCCCCAGTCCGAAATGCTTTTCACCTGCGGCGAAGCAGTTGGCGTCGTTATTGATATAGACGGGTAAAAGATAGCGGTCCTCCAGAATTCTTTTCAGCGGGACTTCTTTCCAGGCCGGGATGTTCTGGACATCGTAAATAGTACCGGTTTCCAGGTCAACTACGCTGGGAACACCGATGCCTATGCCCTGGACCTGAGGGCTTATTATTTCCTCCAGCACAGCCTGTAAATCAGCCAGCACTTCTTCGGCTAAACCCTGGCTTCGGACCGGCCTGGCAGAAATTTTTATCACCCGTCCGTCCTCAACCAGGCCGGCCCGGACGTTGCTACCGCCGAGGTCCACTCCGACTAAAGCCACCTTTTCCTCCTGATTTACATCTTTAACATAAAAATCAGTCAGGCTTCAAGAGATGTCTACCTGCCCCAAAGATTAAAAATATTGGCCGCTATTGAAATCAGGCCGACATCGTTATTATATGAATAAATTTTCATATATTAGAATCTTTTCGGGAGAGTTTAGTTTGATGGGGCAATCTTAAAGAGTTAGATCATCTTGGATGGCCGACCAGCCTGAGGTAAATTTTCAGGTCCGGCTTAGATTATTTAGATTATCCGGAAAGCAATTTTTCCTCAGGTCGGCCTGAAAAACCTGGTGCAGAAGACTAGATCAGGTTACAGGACTTACCATATTACCCTGATGTTTCTGGCATTTTGGATTTAACTACTGCTGGTCTCGTGGGAAGTGGCCTTTTTTTTCTTTCTCATCTGGATGGTCTCGTTGCTGATGAGGGGCTGGGCCCAGAGGCCGATGCTCAGAATATAGCCGAGGGTAAGGTAGATTACGAACATTCCCTGACGCAGGCCGACCAGGTCTCCCAGCCAGCCGATGAGCAGTGGCACCAGGGCCCCGCCGATTATTCCGGTGCAGAGTATCCCGGAAAAGGCACCGTGGTAGGCTTCAACCGAATTTAAAGCCAGGGAAAAGATGATTGACCACATGACCGAGGCGGCAAAACCCATCAGGGGGAAGGCCCAGCGGGCCACTTGGGCCGGGCCGAACAGAGCCAGGGTCAGTAAAATGATGGCGGCTGTAGAGAAAATTATCAAAATCCGGCGGCTGTCCATTAGTTTAAGAAGCAGTAGGCCGAGAATGCAGCCGACAGTCATCAGGCCCCAGAATGAGGACACGGCCCGGGCTCCGACTGTCTGGGGGTCAAGGCCGTGGTAGGTCTTGAGGAACTGAGAAATCCAGTTGGCTACTCCCTGCTCGGTGCCGACGTAGGCCATAATCCCCAGAAAGTAGAGAAGGACAATTTTTTTCCTGAAAAGGATTTTGTAAATAGCCCAGGTGCCGGCTTTCTCTTCTTCTTTTAATTCAAATCGAGGGAAACGGGAGCTGAAGATTATCAGTAGCATCAGCAGAGTGGTCAGGGCAAAAACCCAGTAAAGAGAAACCCAGGGCAGGTTTTCAGGTACCACCCGGCGCAGGGAGTTAAGAAGCAGGTTTTGTTTTTCGTCCTGAGGCAGGTTTAAGACCAGGTAAGAATAGAGACGGGGGCTGAGAAAAGAGGCACCCCCGAAGATAAGCTGGGCCAGAACCGAATTGAAAGCAAAGTGCTCTTCGCCGCCGGATACCCTGAGAAGTGGATTTATGGCTACCTGAAGCATGGCCATGCCCAGACCTATTAGAAAAAGGGAAAAAGTAGCGATTAAATAATTCGGAAAGAGCGAAAAGAGCATAGCTCCCAGGAAAGCCACCAGAAAGGCCAGAAGCATGACCTTCTTTTCCCTGTATTTCTCCACCAGGAACCCGGCCGGGATGGACATTACTCCGTAAGCGATGAAAAAGGAAAAAGGCAAGAGCCCGGCCAAAGCCAGGCTCAGGCTGAAGCTCTGGATGATGTCGGGTATTAAAGGCCCAATTATATTGGTTAAGAAGGATATAACAAAAAAAGTCAGAAAAATCAGGACCACCATAAAATAATTTCTTTTTGCGCCTTCGCCCATAATCTTTCTCCCTCTGGAAACTCGGCTTTTATTACTTTAATTAATATACTAGCTGTCAGTCAACCAAAACTCCCGATACCAGCAAATGGGTTCTGAGAGTGGCCAAGGCGGGAAGAATAATTAGAGCTGTGAAGGTAAAAATGATAGAGATGGTTTCCGGCACTTTATTTGACATGTTTTAAATCCTGAGGGCCATTTAAAGTTGAGAGCCGGGAACTGATTGGCTGGAGTTAGCCGGGAAAATAGAAAATTGAGATTATTTTATATTAAGATTATTTTCTCAGGTTAAATCCTGGCCGGAACTTTTCAAGTATACCTTGACCTTTTCTATCGGAGTAGAGCTGTGGTCAGAAAAGGGACGTAAGTTATCAGCAGGACAGCTGCCAGCCTTAAAAGTATGAAACCTGCAACATCCCTGTAAACCTGCCCCATTGGCTCGTTAAAGCGATAAGAGGCCAGAAAAAGGTTCAACCCCACAGGTGGGGTCAGGTAACCAAGCTCTAAGTTTGCCAGGAAAATCACTCCCAGGTGGACTGGATGAATGTTGAAGACTCCTGCCAGGGGCACAATTAAAGGAACAACCACCAGAATGGCCGAATAGATATCCATGAAACAGCCGACCACCAGAAGAGCCAGGTTTAGTAAAAGCAGGAAAAGATAGCGGGAAGAAATGGCCTCTCCCAGCCAGGCGCTGAGGCGCTGGGGAAGCTCAGAATCTATTATGTAGTAGGAAAGCCCATTGACCACAGCCAGAATAATCAGTACCCCCCCAAAGACTGTCACACAGGAGGTCATAACTCGGGGCAGGTTTTTTATTTTTAATTCACGATGGATGACCGTCTCCAGCAAAAAGGCATAGACCAGAGCCACAGCGGCACTTTCCTGGAGGTTGGTAATTCCACCAAAGTAAAGACCTATAATCAAAAAAGGCAGTAATATTTCACCCCAGCCTTTTTTGAAGGAACGCAGAGCCTGTCCTGCCTGGAAGGCCGGCCGTTCTATCCTGGTTCTCCAGGTAATGATAATCGCACCTGTTACAGTGGCGGCTACCAGGACAGCTCCAGGAATAATCCCGCCCCGGAACATATCTTTAATGCTAATCCCGGCAGTAACTCCATAAATGATAATTGGCAGACTGGGGGGAAAAGTAAGCCCACGCTTCCTGAAGAGGTCAGCAGCCCGACGCTGAATTTTTTGCTGTAACCTGCCTTCATCAGAATCTGCAGGAGCAGGCCACCGAGGGCCACGATGGTGATTCCGGACCCGCCGGTGAAGGTAGTGAAAAAGGCACAGACCAGGACAGTGACAACAATTAGGCCATGGGGCAGCCAGCCGATGAGGTTCTGGAAGAACTCGATCAGCCGTTCTCCAGCCTTGCTTTCAGAGAGAAAAAATCCAGCGGCCGCAAAAAGAGGTATTGCTGGGATGGAGTAATCGGTTAAAACAGTGTAAGCCTGATTGGCCACAATTTCCAGAGGCAAGCCGCTTCTACTTACCAGAAGTAGACCGCTACCTCCCAGAACTACGAAGACGGGAAGACCGAAGAAGGCCAGAACTACAAGAATGACTATCATAAAAGGAGCGGCCCAGCTCAGAGCTGATTCCAGCGCCGGTTTTAAGTCCTGGATTATAACTGGTTCTCTTCCACTTAGCATTGAAAAGAGAGTTGCTATCGGGCCAGCCGATAAGAACAATGCTCCAATCAAAGCCAGCAGTAACCAGCCAATCCGCTTTTTTCTGCCCTCCATAGCGGTAATGAAGCGAACTGCCATTACCAGAAATCCAAAAACCATTAGAAAGCCGATCAGGCGTCTGGGGATGAAGCCGATTTTTTCGTCTGGAGCGAAAGCCTGTAAGGTGAATGACAGAGCACTTAAAGTGAAGGAGAAAGTAAAAGCTGCTGCAATTATGTTTACAACTGTTCGGATAAAAGTTGAAGTCGGTTCTTTGACCGGTAATCTGGCCGCCAGGGTCAGGTGCTTCTGCTGCCGGGAAGTTATGGCTCCAGCCAGAAAAACTGCCGCCAGGATAAGATGCTGAACGTAGAGAGTGGAGTTTCTTATTCCTGTTTGAAAAAAATTTCGGGCAATAATTTCAAAAGAAAGAAGAAAGGCAGTCAGCAGCAAAATTAAATTAACAGCAATGTCTTCCAGCCGGAATAAATAAGTTAAGGGTTTATTTTTCACTTTGGGCCCTGTATTCTCGGATAAAGTCGAGTGTCTTCTGATAGATATCAGCCGGGATTACTCTTCCGACCAGAGATTCTATTGCCCGGGAAGAAACTTCACGCCATCGGGCCATAGCTTCTTCTGAGGGCTGGTTTATTTTTAGCCCGTTTTCTTTCATGGCCCGAAAAGCTTCCTCTTCCAGATTGTAGATTTCCTGGGAGAGGAGCTTAGCCTGAGTGTCTGCTGCCTTGAGAAGTGCTGGTCGGAATTTTTCCGGAATCTGCTCCCAGATCTTTCGGCTCAAAACCAGACCGCCCACAAGAGGAGACAACTTTGGGGCTAACATATGAGAGGCAATCGCAAAATACTGGCCAGAAGCAGCCATCACTGCCGGCAGATAAACTGCTGAAACCATACCGCTTTCCAGGCCAATCAGCATATCCTTGGTGTCTTGAGGAACGACCTGGTAGCCCATTCTTTCCCAGACCTGCTCCAGGTCGGGGTCATCTTTGGTTATGGAAATTTTGTACTTTTTTAAGTCTTCAGGTGTAAACACCGGTCCTTTAGAGAAAAAATAAACCCAGCCTGATTGAGTCCACTGAACCACCTTAAAGCCGTTTTCTTCTACTCTGGCTTCAAAGATAGGTTTTAGTTTCTGAAAGACAAAGCTAAACTCCTCATCCGAGTTAAAAAGAAAAGGCAGGTTTAAAACCAGGGCTGACTTTTCGATTTTCATCATACCCATGTTGGTCAGAACCGCTCCCTGCAACACTCCCAGCCTGACTTTTCTGATCATATCAAGTTCGCTGCCGGCTATACCACCTGGATAGACCCGGACTTTGACTTCTCCGCCAGTTATAGATTCCCAGTCTCTGGCCACTTTGAGCAGGGCAGTATGCCAAGGAGAACGCTCCGGAGCCACACTGCCGATTTTGATTTCTACGGCGGCCCTAAGCCCGGCCGGATAAAAAGCGAAAAAGAAAAGCCAGATGATTATTACTATTTTACAGAATCCATTTTTCATTTTTTCTCCTCAACACTTCCAGGAATATCTTTTATTTCTTCTGAAGGCAGGAAGAAGTCATCCGCGTGCTCCAGAAGCCAGGCTGCTTTGCGCTTGTTAAGAATATTTACCAGACGGTTCTGAGGAGCCTGGTTCAGGTCAAAATCCAGGACTTTTTTGAGCAGGTTTATAAATTCTTGACGATTCTGGTTCTTGACGGAAACTGCCGTGGCCAGAGAGAGAAGATAACTGGTGTCGCTTCCAGCACAGAGAGCCTCTGCCTTCTTAAAGTGCTCCAGAGCCTTACTATCGTCACCGCCGAGCGATTCAGGTAATGAGCCATAATAAAGAATGTAGAAGTTGTGAACCGCCCCCTCAGAGTAGTCGGGCTGAAGCTCCAGAACCCTGTTCATCAGGGCTGCGGCTTCAGGCAGGCTTAACCCTATGGACATATCAAAAGGGTCTATGGAATAGGCCGCTACCCAGCCAGCAGCTGCCCAGTAAAGAAAGTCAACATCTTCCTGATTGAAAGAACTCAGGGCTTTTTGCCATTGCCTGGCTCTAAGTTGTTTCCGGAGCTCAGGATTTTTTTTCTCCAGTTCTACCAGCAAAATATCTCGACCCCGCAGGTATAGTTTTTTGGCTCTGGCCAGCATCGTCTGCCGGGTTTCTATTTCGCTGAGGGGGGTCATTTCGGCTGGAGTCTGAATGAAAGCATTGGCGTACATAATGTAAAGACTTCCGGTACGCAGGCGAAGTCCCCGGTGCTCAGGGAGGGTACTCAGCAGAGATTCGTAGAATTTAATGGCAAAAGGCAGAGCCTGGGCAATAAGCTCGGGGTCATCATCACTGGTAAAAACATTTCCAGAAGTAGTTGAAGTTAACATGGAGGCGGCCTTTTTCAGGGCTACTTTTTCAAGGGAACAACTGAAGTTAAGCAGTACAGTCAGAAAAAAGCTGACCACTATGGTCAGGATTGAGATTCTGGTTGAGAGGTTGTTTCTTTCTCTTCCAAGCTGCCAGCTTTTAATCACGGGTTCACCCCTCTTCAAAATTCTTTAAAACTTTATCTTCATTAACCGGGCCTGAACCTTTTTGATATTTCATTATATATCAAAGATTGAGACCCGGGGCTTTTTTTCTTCTGGGTTTCGTCAGTTATCATCCCTGGACTTTTTTGCTTTCAAATTATAGGCAGTTAATCCTCAGGCTGTCAAACAGAGCTTTGCCTTAAGGATAATCAAAAACAGCCAGGGTTTAGAATTGATAATATAATTAAGCCTGGAAGCTGTAGATAGTCACCATTTTTAGTGGTTATTTATCAATCTTCAAAGAAGTGTCTTTAATTGTGCAGGTTTTCATTTCTGGTTATTAACGGGCAGGCTGAAAGACGCCTTAAGTCAGGCTGTTCATAAAGGTCAGCTCAAAACAGGTCCCCGGCCCCGGGGTTTTTTCTATTCTGGCGTCAATTTGCTCGCAGAGTAAACGGACAATTTCCAGCCCGAGAGTCCCGGGTGTTTCCAGGCTGATGTTTTCCGGTAACCCCGCCCCATTGTCGGCGATTCTTAGCTGACAGAGTTTATTTTCCAGACAGCGCAGGGAGAGTACCACTTGGCCATGGTCCTTATTTTTGAAGGCATGCTTCAGGGAATTGGAGACCAGTTCGTTAACGATAAGTCCGACCGGAATGGCTACGTTGATACTGACCGTTACCTGTTCGAGCTCAGTTTTCAGGCTGATTTTTTGTTCATCTATCCGGTAGACATTAAAAAGGTGGACTGCAATTCTTTCCAGGTATTCAGCCAGATTCAATGAAGCCAGGTTGTCGGTGCGGTAAAACATATCGTGAACCAGAGCCATGGCTCTGATTCTGTTCTGCAAGGTTAAGAGATTGTCTCTGGTTTCCGGGTTGGTCTTATGAGCGAGCTGAAGGTGTAACAAGCTGACTACAAGCTGCAGGTTATTTTTTACCCGGTGATGTATTTCTTTAATCAGGGCGTCTTTTTCTTTAAGAAGCTTATTAATTTCTTCTTCTGCCTGTTTAGCTTTAAGGACGTAAGGGCATTCAGGCCCTATAATGGCATCTATTTTTCCTCCAACAATAGCTTCCAGGGCAGCTCTGGTGGTTGCCAGTTCTTTTTCCAGCCTTTTGATTTCTTTTTTGAGGGCAGTTATAGAATTGTTCTGGCGAGAGGTCATTTTTCCCCTCCAGTTGCTTCTGACAGCCCAAAGAAATCAAGCAGGTCTGACCATTCAAATCTGCCCATCAGAAAAGCCGGGGTGTCTTTTTTCAACCAGATCAGGGTAGGAGCTACAAGGACATTGTCTCGTAAGGCCGATTGATAATCCTGAAAAACGTCTATTATGGTCAAAGAATAATTATCTTTAAGATACCGGCTGCAAAATTTTTGCACCAGTTCAACAGCTTTTCGGGAGTTAATTTCGTGATCAGCTATGTAGAGTCTTAATTCAAAAATGGCAGAACTGGGCTTGAGACCTCTTTTTGGGTTTTTTCTCCCTTTTCCAGTTTTTTTCTTTGTCATTTAAGCCATCCTGATTCAATTTATTTAAAAGACAGCCTTATTTTCTTCTTTTGGCGGCAGATGATGCTTGGGGATTCTTTTCATATTCCCTGATGAGCTGACGTTTTCGGCATTCTTCTTGGCTGATTTCCTGTTCCATTTTAAGTGTCTTAAGTTCAGTGGTCAGGTTTTCTATCTCAGCCTGAAGTCTTTTCATTTCTGCTTCCATGACAGCCTTGACCCGGGCCAGTTCCAGCTCTTTGGACTTAAGGAGTGCTTCCTGGCGGAGCTGGGTCAGACGGTCACGGACTTCCTGAACTTTTCTGGCTGTGCCGGTCAGCACCCCAGCTTCGCCCACGTAGGCATCTATGATTTCAATTCCCTTATTGCTTATGATGCATTCTCTAATCTGGTTGGAATGAGCCGAACCGCGTGACTTCAAGACCTGAATGGTGCGGTTGGTCTCGCCTTCACCATGGACGTATGACAGGAAAATCACCGTGTCAATCATGGAGGAGATGCCAATGCCTGAAAGCTCCAGCTGTTCGCGGCTGCCTGAGGTCTGGTTGACCAGGATGATGGTAATGCCTTTTTCCTTGAGCAGGTTTAAGGCTCTCATCAAGTATTCGTAGGCTGCCTGTGTGCCACCCATTCTGGCACAGGCAGAGATAGCGTCTATGACCACATGCTGGGGTTTAACCTTTTCCACTGCCTCCATCAGGTTGAGCAGATGCTCTTCAGCTCCGGTGGCTTCGGGCATGGCTGTGATAAAGTGCAACCTTCCGGACTTAACATATGGCTCCAGCTCAAGTCCGGCGCTGCGGACGTTGTTGATGATGGCCTGGTCAGATTCTTCAAAGCTGACGTAGACGGCTTTTTCTCCCCGGCGGCAGGCTTCCTGAATGATGGTGGTGGTGAGCAGAGTCTTACCTGTTCCTGGTTCTCCAGCAATTAGAGTACAGGAAGAGCGGTAAATACCTCCATCCAGCAGTCGGTCAAGGCGGGGAATTCCGGTTGAAAACCGTGAGCTGAAAGGTTTATGCTTTAGCTCTATAGAAGTTATCGGTATGGTTTGTAGGCCTTTATCAGTTATGATAAATGGATATTCGTTGCGGCCAAAGCTGCTGCCGCGGTATTTTATAACCCGCAACCTTCTGGTCGTTACCTGATTTAACACTCTGGCGTCAAGAACAATAGCACAGTCAGCCATGGACATGAAAAAGTCCTGAAGCCGGGAACCATCTTCGCGGGGTTTTAAGGTCAGGATGGTGGTCAGTCCCTGCTGGCTCAGCCAGTGGTTGAGGTAGTGCAATTCTGAACGAACAGCAAAAGGTTCTTCTAAAAGCTGGAGCAGGACATCAAGGGCATCTATCACCAGGCGCTTGGCCTTCATTTCCTGGGCTTTGTGACTGATTATGGAAAGCAGTGGCTTCAGACTGAATTTTCCGGAAACTAAAGTTTCCGGGTTCAACCGGCCTTCAATGATGAAAAGCTTGTTATTCTTTTCCAGGGCATCCAGGTCCCCGCCAAAGCTCAGAGCATTCTGTTTGAGGCTCTCTTTAGTTTCTTCAAAGCCCAGGAAGATGCCCGGCTCATTGTCGGAAGCTCCTCGGTAAAGGAATTCCAGAGCCAGGTTGGTTTTGCCGGTGCCGGGAGAACCTAACACCAGGGTTGCCCGGTTCTTGGGCAGCCCCCCTTCCAGAATATTATCCAGACCATTGATGTAAGTTGGAATTTTCTCCAGTTTCTTAGGTTTTTTTTTCATGTTAATACCCTCTTTTTTGGGCCTGATCTGATGCCAAATAAATCCCCCTGAAATTTTTTTATGTAGTAATTATATCAAAATTCGAAAATTACTCAATTAGTTAATTTTCAGGCTTTTAAACCAGATTCGGGCTGAGGGAACAGGGCGAGTTGGACATTAGGGCGCGGGGAAGAGATATTATTTATCAATAGTTTATAGAGCTTGAATGATAAAATTGACCTTGAACAATAATATTTTAAAGCCAAGAAAGAATTAATTAGAAAGTCTAATCATTAGAGGCGAATTTATTCACATTGAATGGTAGGTTAAATTATTGAGTAAAGGAGAAGGAACAATGGTCAGAAAAAAGTTCCCTGAGAAAACTATTCTTGGTTTGGGGAGTTTCTCCGCAACTACTTTCTGCCTGGCCCTGGCTTGTTTTTTGGGGTTAACAGGATTTGTTTACCTATCCGCTTATTCATTAACTGATACAACCTTCAACATTGAGCCAGGAGCTAAATTTGAAGTAAAAGTTTTAAGAGAGGTTTGGCTGGATGCTACTCGCCAGAGACAGATACCGGTCAAGATTTATTATCCGGCTGACAAAAAAGAACCAGCCGCAGTCATCGTTTTTTCTCACGGGCTGGGTGGTTCAAGAGAAGGTTATGAGTACCTGGGCCGGTTCTGGGCGGAAAACGGTTTGATCTCGGTCCATCTCCAGCATCCAGGAAGCGATGAAGAGGTCTGGAAAGGGAAGAAACAACCACTGGCTGAGATGAAAAAGGCAGCTGCAAACGGAATGAACGCGGTAGAGCGTGCCAGGGATGTCAGCTTCTGTCTGGATAGGCTGGAGGCTCTAAACCGAGAAGAGGGACCCCTGAAAGGGCTGATTGATATGGACAGAGTGGGGATGGCCGGCCATTCTTTTGGGGCTCATACCACTTTACTTATGGCAGGTCAGCTAATGATTCTGCCACAGGGGCGGGAATTGTCTTTTGCTGATAAACGGATAAAGGCGGCAATCCCTATGAGTGCTCCGGTTCCAGCCAGCCGGAAAAATCTGGATAAAGTCTACAGCCAGGTGAAAATCCCCTGCCTGCACCTGACCGGAACACTGGATGACAGTCCGATTGGTGAAACCAGAGCTGAGGACAGAAGGATTCCTTTTGACCATATCAACGGGTCGGATCAGTATCTGGTAATTTTTAATGGGGGAGACCATATGATTTTCTCTGGCCGACCACGGCTGGCTCAGTCCGCAGGCCGTGGACATAAAGACGGGGAATTTCAGGAAATGATTAAAGAGCTGAGCCTGGCTTTCTGGCGGGCTTATCTTTTTGGCGACCGGGAAGCAGAGAAATGGCTAAAAAAAGGTGGGGCAGAGAAAAATCTTGGCGAATTGGCTTCCTACGAGGTGAAATCTTTTGGGAAATAATTTTCAGAAAATCCTGATAAAGTAACAATGACAACGTTTTGATTAAATATTGAAATAAGTAATAAAACTTTCAATTCCTGATTGGTTTTAAGAACGGATAGAGGGGTAGAAATTTTAGAGTCTTCTGATTTTTTTCGTTTGTTTTTAATTTTAGCTTTTTTTCAGGGATATTTTTATCTTGAATTTTAAAATCAATACAGATAGATTACCGCGAGGTGCCTTAAGTATGACCAGAATAATCAGGTCCAGAAGAAGAACGGTGGTGCTGGAAATTAACCAGCAGGGGGAGTTAGTGGTCAGAGCCCCCTGGTATCTGCCGGAGTCGGAAATTCAAGAAGTGATTCGCCGGCATCAAAAATGGGTGGAAAAAAAATTGGCGGAGATGGAACAGAGGCGGCAAAAGGTTAAGCCCAAAAGCTTTGTGGCCGGGGAAAATTTTCTGTACTTGGGTCAGGAATTCCCGCTGATTTTAAGACCTCAGCCAAAACCTTCCCTGGCTTTTAACGGCCGGGCCTTTATCCTGTCTGCAGGTTATCAGAGCAGAGGGAAGGAATTGTTTGAGAAGCTCTACCGCAAGATGGCCAGAGCTTACCTCAGCCAGCGACTTGAGCAGCTGGCCAGTCAAAATGGCTTCATGTATAAAAAATTCCGCCTGTCTTCAGCCCGCACCCGTTGGGGTTCCTGCTCGGCCAGGGGAACAATCAGTTTAAGCTGGCGACTGATAATGGCTCCACCGAATATAATTGATTATGTCATCATCCATGAGCTGGCTCACACTAAGGAGAAAAATCATTCCCGGGCTTTCTGGGCCTTAGTGACTCAGTATGTTCCAGACCACAAAGAAAAGCGGCGCTGGCTGAGAACTAAAGGTTTTAGGCTTGACCTTTGATCAATCGCAGATTTTACTGTCTGATAAAAATTTCTGATTTTTGTTCTCTTAGCGCTGGCTGATGGCCTCTGGCCAGAGATTCAAGTTTGGGCCTTAGAGTTAATGGCAAAATAGCCCTAATTGGATTTTGGGTCTGTCTTTTGCCACAGCAGGACAAAAACCTTCTTCTTTTCTGGTTTCTTAATTTTAATATTAATTTCGTTTTTGGATTTATCAGCCAGCTTGTAGGGGAAATTAACCGGTCTCCTGCCTACTCTTCCTTTTATTCTGGTTACTTCAGCTCTCTTGCTAATAAAAAACACCTCTTATGCTAACAAAATTCTTTTTTGGTTGTTAAGCCAAGCCTTTCTGGGATAAACTTTTAAACAGGCAAGCAAAAACTTAGCTGAAAAGCGGGAAATTAAGTTTGCCTCTTCCTGAGGCTTTGATAAAATAGAAAGCTCAGGTTCTACTTGAGATGCAATAAATGTCTGAAGAGAATGAACTTCGCAGTCCTATAGTCTTTGAACCAATGGAGCGGCGGGCATTTCTGCGCTGGAGCGCTCTGTTGAGCGGAGGCCTGCTGGGGCGATTTAAGGGCAAAGTTTTAACCGCTGTGGAACTCGGAAATTTGAAGTCTTCTGTTCTGGGAAAGGGAGGAAAAACCATCCCCGCTTCAGAAGAAAAAATGATTCGCACCGGCTGCCCTGCTCACAACTGCGGTGGCCGCTGCCTGCTCAGGGTTTATGTGCGAGACGGAGTTATCACCAGGATTGAGGGTGATGATCGTCCTGACACCATAGAAGCTCCCCAACTTAGAGCCTGTCCCCGCGGCCGGGCTTACCGCCGACGCCAGTATCATCCAGACCGTCTGCGCTATCCCCTGAAGCGAAAAGGAAAAAGAGGAGAGGGCAGGTTTGAGCGTATTTCATGGGAAGAAGCCTTAGACCTGGTGGCCTCTGAGCTGGTGCGGGTAAAAGAGAAATACGGCAATTCGGCTATTTTTGTGCCTTATGGGACTGGGAGTTACAATCAGATTAATGGTCGCCAGGTGGCCCAGCGGCTTATAAATCTTTTCGGAGGTTGCTTGGGCTACTACAACTCCTACTCCTGGGCCTGCATTACTCCCGCTACTCAAACAGTATATGGAACCACTATTACCGGAAACCAGCGTCAGGACTGGCTTAACAGTCGCTACATCCTGATGTGGGGCTGGAATCCGGCTGAAATGCGCGATGGGACTAACAGCGAATATTTTCTCAAGCTAGCCCGGCAGCGAGGTGCCAGGGTAGTATGCATTGACCCGAGATTGACGCTTTCGGCGGTTTCTCTGGCTGATGAGTGGATACTTATCCGGCCGGGAACTGATGTGGCCATGATGTCGGCCATGGCTTATGTAATGATTGTCGAAAAACTTTATGATGCTGACTTTGTCCGCTCGCACTGTGTTGGATTTGACGAGACCCAGATGCCTCCGGGCTGTGAAGGAGAAGAAAGTTACCGGGATTATATTCTCGGGCTGAGAGATGGCCAAGCCAAAACGCCTGAGTGGGCTGAGAAAATCTGCGGGGTACCCGCAGCCACCATAGCCCGGATTGCTCGCGAATATGCCACAATAAAACCGGCCATGCTTTACCAGGGCTACGGGATGCAGCGCCGGGCTTACGGGGAGCAGGTGGTCAGAGCTGGCTGCGCGCTGGCTGCCATTACCGGCAACGTAGGTATCTCGGGCGGCTGGGCTTCTGGACTGGGCTTGCAGGCTCCTGATGGCGGTCCATTCTGGCTGGTTTTTCCGGTGGGTTCTAATCCGGTAAAAGCCATGATTCCCAGTTTCCTCTGGACCGAGGCGGTCTTACGGGGTAAAGATATGGGTCCCGAAGATGGAGTAGTCGGAACCCAGAGGCTTGACAACAACATCAAACTGCTTTATGTGGTGGCCAGCAACTGCTTAATTAACCAGCACGCCAACATCAACCGCACGGCCGAAATTCTGAGAGACGAGAGCCTGGTAGAGTTCATTGTGGTCCATGAACAGTTTATGACGCCCACAGCCCGGTTTGCTGATATTGTGCTTCCAGTCTGCACCCAGTTTGAAACCTGGGGCCTGGAGGATGGCTGGAAGTACGGTGATGAAGTAATCCTGATGCCTAAAATTGTAGAGCCGCTTCCTGAAACCAAAAGTGATTACGCCATCTGCGCCGAGCTATCAAAAAGACTTGGGCTTTATGAAAAGTATACTGAGGGCCGGGATGAAAAAGAGTGGGTGGAATGGCTGCTCGATCGCTACCGGCAAACTCGCTTTCCCGATTTACCATCACTTGATGAACTTCTGGAAAAGAATATCGGGGTCTGGGTAAAACCGGTTACCAGACCGGCAGTGGCTTTTGAAGATTTTCGCCGCGACCCGCAAAAGCATCCCCTGCCGACACCTTCGGGCAAAATAGAAATCTTTTCCAAGAGACTTTTTGGGCTGAAAAAACCGCAGGAAGTGCCACCGATACCCAAATACATTCAGGAGTGGGAAAGTCCTTTTGGCCCTGAAGCAGAGCATTATCCGCTCCAAGCGATCGGGCATCATTATTTATCCAGGGTGCATTCCACCCACGATAACGTAGACTGGTTGCGGGAAGCCTGGCCCCAGCGGGTGTTTATCAACCCGGTAGATGCCGAGGTCAGGGGAATAAAAACTGGCCAGCTGGTGAAAGTGTTTAATGCCCGTGGGGTACTGGTTTTGCCCTGTCGGGTAACCCTGCGAATAAGGCCTGGAGTAGTAGCCATCCCTCAGGGCGCCTGGTGGCAGCCTGATGAGTGGGGAGTAGACCGCGGCGGTAACATTAACGTCCTGACCTCGGAACGCTGGTCGCCATTTGCCTTCGGCAATACCCAGCACACCATAATGGTGGAGGTGGCAAAGTACGAAGAAAAGGAAGAGAAACCGGGAGGCAAATTTAGAAAAAGATGGCCATCCCCTTCGATGGATTGAGAAAGGAGCCGGTTCACAAGGGAAAAAGTCTGGAGATGACCATGAGTCAGCTTGGATTCTATTTTGATTCCAGTTCCTGCTCGGGGTGCAAAACCTGCCTGATGGCCTGTAGGGATAAGAATAATCTGGAGAGCGGTCTTCTCTGGCGCCGGGTTTATGAACTGGTTGGTGGAAACTGGATGAAACAGGGTTCCTGCTGGGTTCCCGATCTCATTGTCTATAATTTATCGCTTTCCTGTAATCACTGTGAGGAACCTCTCTGCCTTCTGGGTTGTCCCTCGGGAGCTATAGGAAAGAGGGCGGATGGAGTAGTGCTTATCGACCGGAGCCGCTGTCTGGGTTGCCGTTACTGCGAATGGAATTGTCCATATGGGGCGCCCCGTTATGACCCTAAAAACGGCCGGATGGGCAAGTGTGATTTCTGTGTGGACCTTATTGACCAGGGTGAGAAACCAGCCTGTGTTAATGCCTGTCCGATGCGGGCTCTGGATTTTGGCCCGGTAGAAGAGTTAAAAGAAAAATATGGAGACAGGGCGTCTGTCTTTCCAATGCCTGGTCCCGAGCTGACCAGACCTGCTCTGATTATAAAACCCCATCCTTCAGCTGCCAGGGTTAGACCGGGTCAGGTTACAGTATCTAACCGTGAAGAAGTCTGAACTTTATTCGCTTCAAAGATAAGAAATAAGAAAGGAAGGTCAAAAAACTCAATTGAAGTTCTTACCAGGATGAAGAGACAGGTTCATTTGGCTTTTCGCAGAAAAAATAATATTAGTATTATTGGATAGATTCTTAAAGGAGGGTAAGATGAGAAAAATTGCCGTTTTCCTGGTGATGATAATTCTGTCCGGGCTTGTGGTTCAGGCCAGAGTGGGGGAAGTGGTTAGAGTCATAAAAACGCCCGGACCGAACCCGACCGGTCTGGCTTTTGACGGAAAGTATTTATGGTTGGCGGACAGTCGTCTGGACAAGATTTTTAAGATTGACCCGGCCTCGGGTAAAGTAGTTAAATCTTTTGACTCGCCTGGCTACCATCCTGAAGGTCTGGCCTGGGACGGAAAACATCTCTGGCATGTAGATGCAGGCGAAAAGCTGGTGTATCTTCTGGACCTGGAAACTGGAGCTGTTTTAAGAGCCCTGGAATCTAACAGCAACCGGCCTTCCGACCTGGCCTGGGATGGAAAAGACCTGTGGATGACCGATGTCCGAAACCGAACCATTATTCGCTGCTCTCCGGTCGATGGCATGATGATCAAGCAGTTTGCGGCTCCCGGCAGCGAGCCGACAGGTCTGGAGTATGATGGAAAATATTTGTGGATAAGCGATAGGGCAATGGACCGTATATTTCTGGTAGATCCATCTACCGGTTGGTGTCTGTCTTCGCTCCGCTCTTACGGTCCATTTCCGGCCGGGTTGGCTTTTGATGGCAAGCACCTCTGGAACGTTGATTATGAGAACGATGAAATCTACCAGATAAAAATATTTGATAACGACATAATGACGCTGTGGGATGAAAAGGAGCTGGAGCTTCGCTTTGTTAAGGAATTCCGGAACTATGGGCCTGGTGTAGTTACCAATCTTGATATTTATCTACCGATTCCTGAAGACCGTGATAATCAGAAGCTGCTCCGACCGGTAGAGTTTTTGCAAAAGCCGACCCGGATGATTACCGATGCCTGGGGTCAGAAAATTGCCCACTTTAATTACCGCAACCTGAAAGCTCCATCTCTGGTTCAGCCGGGCTGGTCGGTAAAAGCCAAAATCTATTCCGTAGAGTATTTTATTTATCCTGATAAGGTTGGGGGATTTGACCAGATTCCTGAAGAGATCAAGAAGAAGTACCTTGTTGATGGTGATAAGTATTGTATTAACGACCCCTTCATCCAGGACTTGGCCAAAAAAATCGCCGGCGGCGAGAAAAATCCTTACTGGATAGCCCGCAAAATTTACGAATATCTTATCGATCATCTGAGCTACAACTTAAAGCCGGTTGGTGGCTGGAATCCGGCTCCGACTGTTTTGCGGCGCGGCACGGCTTCCTGTTCTGAGTACACTTATTCCATGATTGCCCTCTGCCGGGCTCTGGGGGTGCCGGCCCGCTACGTGGGGGCAGTTAGCCTGCGGGGCGATGAGGCCTCCTATGATGAGGTCTTCCACCGCTGGAATGAAATATATCTGCCACCTTATGGCTGGATTCCTTTTGATGCCAACAAAGGAGACGTGGAAACGCCAGGTGGCCGGGCTCTAGGCATCGGTAACATAGCTGCCCGCTACCTCATCACTACCGAAAACGGCGGAGGCGACGAGTACCTGTGGTTTGGTTACAACTATGGTTTCACCTGGACCTCGGAAGGGAAATGCCGGGTAGCTGAAGAATCTTATGGAGAATGGCAGCCGCTGGGACCAAAAAAATACCAGAAACCTCTGAATTTGAAATAAAGAATCTGGATTATAATATTTAATCAGTAATAAAAAGGAAGCTGAAGGATGCTGAGCTTTAAAGAATGGCCACTCGTATTTTTTACCATCCTGGTTCAGTCGGCAGTCGGGCTTTTTCTGCTTTCGTTCTGGCCGATTATTTTTTCTTCAGGCTGGAAAAACCAGGTAGTTTTTCGGATAGCTGACCGCTGGGGTCTGGTTCTTCTGGGGGCTGTAGGAGTGGCCATACTGGTATCGCTTTTTCACCTGGGCAATCCACTTTCAGCCTATCTGGCAGTCAGCAACGTTAAATCTTCCTGGCTGAGCCGGGAAATCATCAGCCTGGGCTTGTTTTTTTTCCTGCTGGTGCTCCTCGAGATTTTTCTGATAGTCAGAGTTAGCAGTCGGGCCCTGACATTTCTTACTTTATTAGCAGGAATAAGCGGTCTCGTTCTGATCTATGTTATGTCAAAGATTTATCGTCTGGCCACGGTTCCGTTGTGGAACAGCTTTCGGACGACCCTTTTCTTTTTCCTGACTTCTTTTCTGGTCGGGGGGCTGGGCCTGCTGCTCAGCCAGAAGCTGGGTTTTACAGCTTTAAACTGGCCCTGGCTGGAATCTTTCTACTGGTGGGCTTCTATAATAGCAGTTACAGCAGTCGGTTTAAGTTTGATGTTTCTGGATCAGACCTGTGGACTTTTTCCTATGGCTTCCTCTGGTTTAGTTCCTGCGGTGGCCTTAAAGAAAATCTATATTCTAAGACTGGTTCTTCTGCTTTTAGCTTTTGGGCTTCTTTTAATCAGCCGCTGGTTGGTAACTTCAGCTTCTTCGTTATCAGCAGTTCTGACTGCCCTGGGCTTGATGCTGGTCCTTATCGAGGAGACAGCAGGAAGAGTGGCTTTCTACAATCTCTATCAGCCCTTTGGTTCCTGAGGGGTTTCGGCCTTGGCTTTTTTATGTTTGTAATGTCTTAGGTATTGGTTGAAATCTTCCGGGGTGTTCAGGTTCCAGGGTATTTCAGCAGTAGAAACAGTTAGACTCCTGGCCTGGACCCGGTTTAATAGTTCCAGAGGGCTTAATTTCCCTTGACCTATAAGTTCTTCCATAACCGGAATTGTTCTCTTGTGGTAAAGAGCGAACAGAGGGTGAGGGATTTTGCCCTCAATCATAGGATAGACCAGCTCCAGGTCGGTCATCAGGGCCAGCATTTTCCTGACTAACCTGAAATTGACTTCAGGCTGGTCGACAGTCAAAACCAGAGCAACCTCAGACTGACAGACCTTAAGACCGCTGAGAATCCCGGCCAGAGGTCCAGCTCCTTCGTAGAGATCTTGGACTATCAGGGCTGAATTAACAGGCACTTTCTGCTTAGAGGAAAGACTAACTATGATTTCCTTGAAACGACCTTGAAGCTGTCCGAGAAGATGCTCAAGCAAAGTCTGGCCCTCAATGAGCAAACTGGCCTTGTTCTGTCCCATCCGGCGGCTTTGACCTCCGGCCAGAACTATGGCTGAAAGGCCAGGAAAGTGTAATTTTCTGCTCATAGGCCAGATAATTTTATCACTTGAAGCAATTTGCAGGAAAGGAAAAAGTCAGAAATGTTGAGAAGAAGAAAAACAGAATAAAAATTTAGAGGTAGTAATGGCCTTGATTTGCCAGGGGATATGGCAGGATAATAGGTTGGGAGAGACAGGAAAGTGAAAAAGATGATAAACGAACCAACGGATTCTTCAGCCAAAAGCCAGACCAGAATCCTCCGTCCGGATTTTCTGGAGAAAATTGAAAAACGCTTTCCCGGTCTGGTTGAGAAAATAAGAATAGAAATCCAGCACGCCGAGAATGAGTTTGCCGGCGGAGAACTGCAGGACAGTTTTCTCTGGGAGCATTCTCTCCATGTGGCTTATTTAGCCTGGAAGTTAGCTGCGGAAGAAAAAATGGATGGCTTCCTGGCCGGTTTGACGGCACTCCTCCATGATGCCGGCAAGTTTGAAGATGGCTTGTATCATCGGGGGGAGAGGCCGGAGGAAGAAGGAGCTACGAAATTAGCCAGGAAAATCTTAAAGTCCAGAGTCATAGGAAAAACAGAGCGAGAAAAAATAATAGAAGCTCTGAAAGCTCTTTATCAGGAAGGAGCTGCAGCCAACCCCTTGGCCGACCTCATTCACGATGCTGATTTTCTCTCTAAATTCGGTCTGATGGGGGTAGCCAATTTTTTCATCAAGACCACCCTGCGCGGCCGCAATCTGCACGGGGCCATCATGAATCATCTGAGCAAAGAGCTAACCTATGCCTCACTCCTGCCCGGGAACATGCGAACTTCAGCCGGTCGGAAACTGGCCAGAAAAAAGGCAATGGACTCCCTTAATTTTTACAGAAATTTCTTGAAGGAAATAAGGCAGGTTCATGGTCTGGGTTACCGCTTGAAGAAAGTTAAAATCAGTCTTCCTGATAGTGCTTTGAAGAAGTCAGACTCTGGTTCTGAAACCAGTCCGGTCAGAGGTCAGAGTCTAAGACGGATTAAAACTCAGAGGGCACCCTTCATCTACTTCTGGCTGGTGATGACCAACCGCTGTGATTGGTGTGGAAATGGCTGGCAGATTCAAACTGACCTGGATAAGGGCCTCAAGTGTCGGCAGGTAAGAGCCAGGGTGGTCTGTAGGCGATGCCGGAATAATTATGAAGTGGTCTTTTGCCTGCCTGAAATATTGCCCGCTAATTCGGAACAGGTATCGACCTTAGATTTGTAGTAATTTATCTTTTAAAGCCAAAACAACCCATTATAAAATTCAACTTTCTCCAGTGTTGATGTAGATTAAAAAGTAGATATATTATTTGCTTTCCGGGATGAACTGAACCCATAAGTCTTCCGAAAGGCTGGTGGAGAGAGCTTTAATCTCTTCCAGGGTCATCATCCGACAAAATTTGACTTTTGTTCTGGTGTACATGATTTTCCAGTCCTTGGTGTAGCGGGTGCAATCACCGATATAACCTTCACTGGTTAAGTTGCATTTGAAGGAGACAATCTCACCGCTGGGCAGGTGGAAGCGGTAGAGGTTTTCTTCTATTTTTTCTATTTTGGTGCCTTTGGGAACGGTTACAGTTTTACCTGCCGGGTCGGGTTCAGGTTTTCCGCCTGAAAACTTGACAAAGCGGTAGTCGGCATCGGTAACTGTGAGTTTTTTGAATTTTTCTGGCTGGCATTCAGTGAAAAATCGGGCCTGGGTTCCCCTGTAGACCAGCTTGCCGGTTTTATCAATAGTCCTGATTTTGAGATTCTCCGATTCCGGAATTACCTCCAGTTTTCCCTCTTCCAGATAGAAGGTGATTAATTCAGGCCTGACTTCAGCTCTGGTGCCTGACGGGATTTTAAGCGATGACTCCCCGAAAATAAAAATTCCGGCATAAGAAATGATTGTCAGGAATGACAGAATAACGGTCAGGCTGATTAAAGTCCTGACTTTTCCCCTTCCCATCTTAGACCTCCTTCCCGGGAATAAGAAGGAGCCTCGGGAAATGTAAAAAGGCCATTAAACTTAATTAAAGACCCCTTCTTTTCCCTGCTTCTAAAATAAGAACTATTAGGGCTTTTGTCAAATCAAAGGCCAGATTCAGATAGCTTAAAAACCCAGGCGTATCTGGAGGGTGGGTTTTTTCTCAGATTATCTGAAACCAGAAGTTCAAAGCCATTTCCGGCTGGTTGCCATTTTAATTTTGCTGGTGTCCCCAGAGCGGTAATTTTAGCTCCGGGAGAGGGTTTGAATGATTCCAGACGAATTCTGGCCGGCAGTTTTTCGCCTTCATCAGCCAGGTATATCAGGTAGACCGAGCCGTCTTTACCACGGGTAAAGCGGATTTTACCTTCTTTATAGGGTGGAAGCGTCCGGGTGCCATAGATGGCCTCACTGTTGACTTTCATCCAGATTGCGTATTCCTTTAGCAGGTCGTAGGCTCCCTGCTGCCAGGTGCCATCGGGACCAGGCGCGATGTTGAGCAGAAGGTTTCCGCCTTTGGCCACAATGTCTACCAGAAGGTGAATGGCCCGGCGGCCGGACATGTATTTAGCGTTGGGCGTGAAAGACCAGCCACCGCCAGATATAATGCAGGATTCCCAGGGGTAGGGAAGGGCATGGTCAGGCACCACATTTTCCGGGGTTAGGTAATTCTGGTTTTTGCCCGGCACAGCCCGGTCCACGACAATCAGACCGGGCTGCTTCTCCCGGCATTTAGCCACCAGCTAATCCATCCGGATGTCCTGGCTAATGACCTGGCTTTTCAGGTAGCCGGATTTGCTTTCCCTGAGTCGGCGCTCGTAGTATTTCTGGAGTTCTTCTTTTGATTTTTTGGAAACCCAGCCACCATCCAGCCACAGGATATCAACCCGGCCGTAATCTGTCATCAGTTCCAGAATCTGGTTGTGGGTGTATTCCACAAATTTTTCCCAGCGCTCGGGATAGGCTTCGGGGTCGTAATTCACGTTGCGGTCGCGGGGCGGAAAGTTGGGCCACCAGTAATATGGGGAATGCCAGTCTGGCTTGGAAAAATAGGCGCCCACCCAGAAACCTTCTTTTCTGAAAGCTTCAAAAATTTCTCTGGTAACGTTGGCTCTGGGGTTAGAACTAAAGGGACATTCCGGGTCTGTGATTTTGTAATCAGTGTATTTGGTATCAAACATACAGAAGCCATCATGATGTTTGGTGGTGAAGATTACATAGCGCATGCCGGCTTCCTTGGCGGCCCTGGCCCAGACCGCAGGTTCGAAATTAACCGGGTTAAAGGTTTTCTTCAGGCCTTCATACTTTTTGACGTATTCGTAATAATCTTCTAGGCTCCGGTGGCACCAGCCTTCATCTTCCGGACAGATGGACCAGGATTCCACAATGCCCCACTGACTGTAAGGTCCCCAGTGCATGAGCAAACCAAACTTCAGGTCCTGCCAGGCTTCCAGCTTTTTCAGAACCAGCGGGTCTGTTTCTGGAACGTACCGCTCCTCTTCCGGTGTCTGAGAAAAGCTATCCGTGCTGGCTAAGATTATGAGCGCTAAGAAAATAAAAGCAAAGAAAATAAAATTAGAGAATTTTCTTGATGAATGTCTTTCAGCTGATTTTGTAATCTTCATTTCCTTTTCCTCTAATTAAATTTTGCCTGTTATTATATATTGACCATTTCTATTCTAAATTTTTCTTCATTTTTATCAATTAAAAAAACTCGGATAAGGGCTGGTCCTTGAGGTTTTTTGCTAGCTCAAATTGCTTTAAGGAGAGAAGTTAAATCGGAGAATGAAGAAGAATAGAAAAGTATGTGGACTTTTTTAATGGGGTTTTAAAACTGCCCAAAAATCTGCTCGGTTCCCCTGGTTTAAGCTGTTGCCTCAGATGTTCATTTCAAATGAGTAGTTGGCTCCTGGTTTGGTAACAAGGCAGGCTCTGACCCTATAAGTGCCCGGAGGAACGGGCTGGCCAGTGTTGGAGCGCACTTCCCAGGTTTCACGGAAAACCTTTTCTTCCCCGGGCTGCAAAATAATAGAGGTTAGAACCATTAAGAAACTTTTATCATAGGACCAGTTCCAGATGAGCAGGCCTAGTTTCTCATAAACCTCAATCTCATAAAGCATGGAAGTGGAAGAAACGAGTTCTATTTCTTTCATGCTTTCATTTCGCACGGTCAGGGTAAAAGTTATTGTTCCGTCAGGGTTTTTCTGGTAGTCAGCCAGGAATTTAAAATCTTGATTCGGCCCAAGCATATTGCAGTTTGCCACCATGATTATTAACAGAAAAAGACAGGTCAGGAGAAAGCGCTTTGTTTTCATTTTGGCCTCCGTTGTATCCAATTTAATTATATAATAGGACAGGATGTCCTTTTAAGATAACACACTTCTTGCTCTCCTTTATCCATACCAAGAAGCCCATATATAAACCTTGCAATCTTTATGCCAGGTTAATATAAACTGCGGGTCTGATATTTAGAAATCAGCCTGCTTTTTAAGTTGCCAATCTTAAAACGGCCCGAACTTGCTCAACATCAATCCATAAGGCCGGCTTTCAACCCAGTCTCTTTCAGCTATTCTCCTTAAATTGGATACCATGTCTTAATCTTAAAGAACGGGAAAACTTGACAGATTGGAGTCTATTTAAGGTATAGTAAGGCTGGTTAAAAGGAGGACTTATGAAAAGCAAGAGTATTGTAGCTGCGTTTTTGATGTTGTTCTTGTTTCTGTTTCTGGCCAGCTGTGCTCCGGGACCAAATACCCTGGAGAAAACCCCGAATGCTAAAGGAAAAGTAGCCGGGTTCTGGAAAGGGCTCTGGCATGGCTTTATATCTCCGGTAACTTTTATTATTTCGCTATTTTCCAAGAACATCAGGATTTATGAGGTACACAACAACGGCAACTGGTATAACTTCGGGTTTGTGTTGGGGGCCGGGCTCTTTCTGCAGGGCGGAATTCTGGGTTCGCGCAAAGCCCGCCGCCGTTGATGAAAATAAGCAGCGAAATATTTGCCTGTTTATAAAACCTGACAGGAGGTGGTTGTGTTGAAAAGTAAAATTAGGAATTTGAACAACCTAAAGTTTAAATTTCAGTGGCTTTTTATCCTGACTGTTATCAGCCTTTTTCTGCTGAGCGGCCTCGTCCAGAGCCAGCCCAAAATAGCGGCTAAACCTGACCTTCCACCTGACCTTGATACTTTAGTGGCCCGGGTGATGAAGACCTTTGAAGTGCCGGGATTGAGCCTGGCTATTGTCAAGGATGGTAAGGTGCTGCTGACTAAGGGATATGGAGTTAAGAAGCTGGGTGAACCGGCACCGGTTGATGCTCAGACGCTTTTCGGCATTGCTTCCAACAGCAAGGTGTTTACGGCTGTGGCTCTGGGTATCCTGGTGGATGAAGGCAAACTGCGCTGGAATGGCCGGGTAATTGATTATCTTCCAGAGTTCCAGATGTACGACCCGAACGTCAGCCGGGAAATCACGGTCAAGGACCTGCTATGCCATCGCTGCGGCCTGGGCTTGGGTGCTGGTGACCTGATGCTCTGGCCGGCCTCAGACCTGAACCGAAAGGAAATAATAGGGCGTGTTCGCTACATAAAGCCAGCCAGCTCTTTCCGTTCAACTTATGCCTACAACAATATCATGTATGTAGTGGCCGGGGAGCTGCTGGAAAAAGTCAGCGGTATAAGATGGGAAGATTTTGTGCGGGAGAAAATTCAAAAGCGGGTTGGTATGAATTACAGCAACACCAGCTGCGCCCTGGTGGATAAAGAGGAAAATGTGGCCTGGCCCCATGTGCCGCTGGATGGAAAAGTGGTGCCGGTCAAAACTCTTTACCTCACCGAAAATGTCAACCCGGCCGGCGGCATCAATTCCTGTGCTGAGGATATGGCCAGGTGGATGCTGGTGCTGCTTAATAACGGAAAGCTTCCTGACGGAAGCCAGCTGGTTTCAGAAAGAGTGATGAACGAAATTACCAGCATCGCCACCCCAATTCCCGTCTCAAAGCCGGCTCCCGAGCTGGCGCCGGCGGCCATGAATTTTAACGGTTATGGCCTGGGCCTCAGAATTCGTGATTATCGCCGCTACAAAGTCTGGACGCATACCGGCGGTCTGGAAGGCTATGTTTCTCAGGTCTGGCTGATGCCGGAAATTGGCCTGGGGGTCACGGTGCTGACCAACCAGGAATCAACGGCCGCTTTTGCTGCTCTGACCAACCAGATAGTTGATTATTATCTGAAAGCTCCAAAGTTTGACTGGGTGGAAGCCTACAAAAATTTTACCGAGAGAAATGCCCAGCGTTCCAGAGAAGAGATTGACAGAATTTATGCTTCCAGAAAAAAGGACACCAGGCCTTCTCTTGCTCTTCAGGATTACGCCGGCCTTTACAAAGATGACTGGTACGGAGAAGTAGAGATGAAATATGAAAACGGCGAGCTTACTATCCAGTTCAGGCACAGCCCGGAGCTTTATGGGAAGTTAGAGCACTGGCATTATGATACCTTCGTAGCTCGCTGGTTTGACCGGGAGTTAAGGGCCGATGCTTTCGTCACTTTTCACCTGAACCATGAAGGGGCAATCTCAGAAGTAAAGCTGCTGCCTTTCTCCTCTGACGTTGACTTCAGCTACGATTATCAGGACCTGCTGCTCAAGCCTGTACCCAGGGATAAGAAATAGAAGTCCAAAATAAATCGGAGCGAGCTTAATTTACTACGGACTGGTTTTTAAAATCGAGGACACAATAGAAGACAGAAAGCAGACACTCCTGATCTGGCCGAGGCAAGGGAAAAATCCTCAGGTTGCCGATTAATCAGTCTCTATAAGTTTAATTTTATATATTCTTAATAAATTATCCTCACAAACTGCCCAGTATTTATTTCTAATTATTTCGGGGCGGTCTCTTTTCTCTTTGGTCCTGTAAGCCTCGGGGGCCTGGGACTCAAAGATAATCTGGTATTTCTTCGGCCTGTTTGCATCCCAGCTGTATTTCTTACCCGTAACCTTCGGTATTCTGATAATCCTTTCCCCCTTCAAAAAGCAGAGGTCTCCTTCATCAGATAGATAGGCGCGGAATAAAGCGAAAAACCCGTACCAATCATCAGCCTGCTTTCCCTGACTGAAACCTTCTTTTCTGAAAAGAATCTTTCCAGTTTTCCAGTCAACTAAGATAAAACCTCTCTTTGAGGTCTGATCGTGCTTATCCTTGAGGTCAAAGTAGCTTACGGCTAAGATATCCTCATTTAAGAATTCTCCCTTTTCTATGTTTCCACCAACATTATCAATTTTCCAGATATTCTTTTCGCTGTTATAGCAGCTGAGATGTACCGTGTTGCCAAAGCCAAAGATATACATATCGTCTTTTCCCACCGGCAGAAAAAAAGAGCCAGGTAAAAGTCTCAATTTTTTTTCGGGCAACTTGAGAGGTCCAAATTGGAACTTTTCCTTTCCTGTACTCAGGTCAATAACCGTGGCTGGCAATGAAGTAATACCAGTGCCCGGCGATAAAGCAATTTCCCGGTTATGTAGGTCAAAGACTATTTCTCTATCCCCATAATATCTGTCCTGAAACTTCGTTATTTCTTTTCCTTCGGAAGTCAGAAGATGGTACTCACCCCCGCTTTCAATTAAAATCAGGTCTCCAGGAGAAAATTTATAAAACCAGCTTCCGGAATCAAGCAGTCGTTCGTGCAGGAGGTTCTTTTCGGGACCGAAAATCTGAAGATAACTCTTATGGTTTTCTTTGAGCAAAACTTCCGTTGGCAAGTCGGGAAGATAATAAATAGCTATATGTCCCGAGCGGCTAATATCAAACTTTCTAAACTTCCATCCTGATGGAACTTTCTGTTCAAAGACCAGCTCTGGCTGAGCTGACAAAAAAGAAATTAGAAAAGTATGAAGGAGCAGCAGGGTAAATAGATATTTTTTCATTTTACTTTCCCCCTCTTTATTTTAGCAATTATTTAATAAATCTAAAGGATTTAGATAAGAGTTTCGTATTTCGGCCGACACTGATAGATGAAGATGAGGCCCACTTGAATTGCCGGAATTGTCAACATAACCAATTATAGAAAGCCCACAATTAACCCCCTGGCCTACGGTAAGCTGAAGAAGATTATCTTCGTCTTCTTTTAAATGACAGTATGTCCAATAAAATCCTCTATTATCTTTAATTTTTACATAATATCCATTAAAGTCATTATAACCAATTTCTACAATTTCTCCACTGGTCGCACTTATAACAGGCAGGCCATCTATCACCGAGCCAGTTATATCAATCCCATTGTGAATTTTTCCGCTCGGCCTTACTTCACCGAAATAAGAACTTATATACAACCCAGAAGCATTTGCCACCAGATATGACCAGCAATCCACAACTCCGTTTAAGTCTGCGTCTCTGCTCCCTCCACCAGCTGAACTGCCTGCACCCCCAGCTCCACCCGGGTTACTCCCGGTGTTGCCGGAATCAGAATAAATATCGCCTGGCTCCAGTAAGTAAACGGCAAAAATATATTCATTACATCTATATTCGGTTTCTTCTCTTTGGCCGCGATTACCATATTCGTCTTCAATGATGACAGTAGCGGTAACGGGAAAGCAAATGGTGTATGTCTGATATAGGATTTGCCATGAAGAAAGAGTTAAAACAAAAAATAAGAAGATAACCAAAAAAACAGTGAAAGAATTCCTCATTGACAACCTCCTTTTGCGAGAAAATTGTAAAAAAAAAAAAGATCGGTTTGTCAAGTATCTGTACGGGTTCAGGAGAAAGTAGGTTATGAGCTCGGGTTTTCTCTGGTGAGCTGGCATTAACTTGATCAGTCATAAATTTTTATCGGGAACTCTAAGCTGGAATTCATAAAAATTAGTGGCGAGTAGGGATATATCTCTGGCCTATTCAGTTATGGGCATAAGAGGCGGTATAAGCTATTAGATCGGCTTGTTGCCAGTAATAGATACCGACTAAAAGCTTTGAATAATGGTGGTCCTTTGACCGCAGCGGCTGAGTATGGGGGTTAAATCTCAATTGATGTTTATTGTGGCGCTCTGAACATGTCAATCCAGGGTAGCTGATAAGTAAAAGCTATGTAGAGAAAGGCGGAAGCGAGCGCCAGAAAAATCACCAGAACCTTAAAGCAAAAAGCCAGCCTTTGTTCTTCCAGAGTTCTTTCGATAAGTCCGCCGGCCAGACCGGAGAAGTAGGAGACCACCAGAGCCCAGATTAACTCCATATAAGACAGCCTGAATTTACCGCCGGTAGCCGGCGCCAGGGACCAGACCAGGAAAATTGTCCAGGGCACCACTGTGGCGGAGAAAAATCTCGGTATCCAGAAGCTATCGTATTTTTTATTTTTGCGCTTGTAAACAGGATATTCCACCAGGCTGGCCAGAAGGTAGGCCCAGAAAGCCATTTTTAGATGCTGGAAAACAGATTCATCAATTCCGCAAAAAGGCTTAAGAAATGATAGGTGAGTCAGGTCATAACCAAAGTGAAGTATAGAAAAGAAAATAAGATAAATGAAAGCTTTGAGGATGATGCTCGTTCTTTGCCCTCCATAATCATAGCGTGCTTATAAATTTTAGGTCTATTATATTACTCTTAAACGGCACCAATAAAGTTATTTTTTTGGGCAAGACGCTTGAAAATACTGGTGATAGAAATTAAAAAAGACCAACCTGGTTAGTCCATGAAATTTAACGGAAAACTGGTCTGCTAATTTGCTGTAATCTTCTCAAAAACCTGGTGGCGTCTTTTTTATTGTAGTTATAGCTTAAAGAACTATTTCACCATTTTACGAAGAAACTTAAGCTGCCACGAGATGCTTATAAAAAGGAGCTTTTTTCAGATTGCTTTATTTTGCCCGAAGAGCTGACCGGTTTGGGTCATCTTGAAGTAAAACCATGATAAAAAGAGATAAATCTGGTAAAATTAAGGAAAAATGATTGTGCGGAAAGCTTCAAAAGAAGATATGCCCTATGTGGTCAGGATAGCCTGGCGCCTGGCTCTGGATTATCCCGGTATGGAGAACGACACCTTTTTTGTAGCCGAGGAAAGGGGGAAAATTGTCGGTATCCTGGGGCTTAAGGATTTTGGCGAGTTTCTGGAAATGCTATCTGTAGGCGTGCTGGGAGAATACCGGGAAATGAGGATAGGGCGGAAGCTGGTGGAAGAAGCCTTAAAAAGCGTAAAAGGACGGCTGGTGTATCTACTGACTACCATTCCCCGTTTTTATGAATCTCTGGGTTTTGAGAAGACGACCAGAGTTCCTGAAGCCCTGAAAAAAGACCCGGCCTGGTGTGCCGGCTGCGATAAAAATCAGTGCACGGTTATGGTCAGGATGACCAGAGAAGGTAAGATTTAAAGGAGCAATTAAATCTGCGTTGTTAGAGGTTGAACCAAATAAAAAAGTTAGGTCAATTTAAACTTGGCCTGGTATGGGGAAAGGGTTGATTGAATTTCAAACTCCGACCGGAGATGAGAGTAGTTAAGTTTATTTATCAAAAGGCAGGAAAAGATAGTTTTTCTCTCAAGTTAGATTTGGCTTTTAATTGTTTGTCTGTTTTCGATTTTGTCCCTATAGCCAATAGCACCACATGATTTAGCGGGGAAATAACTGGTAATATGATAATATAAGGTAAATCATGATTCCCGAATATCCTGAACTAAAACCTGTAGAACTGGCAGATAAGGAGGAACTGGATAAGTTCTTTGAGCTTTACCCGCCAGAGATTTGCGAGCTGACCTTCGCCAACATTTACATCTGGCGGCACTGGGAAAAGCCGCAGCTAACTAAAATCAAGGGCAACCTTTGTGTTTTCTGCTCACCACCTGATGAGCCGGCTTATTTCCTGGAGCCGGTAGGTGAAAGCTGTCTGGATGAGACAGTAGAAATTTGCCTTGGCCTGGCGCCGCGGCTTTCTCGCATTTCGGAAAGATTTTTGAAAAAGCTTAAATGCACTTATTCCCTTCAGGAAGACCGGGACAATTTTGATTATGTCTATTTAACAGAGGAACTGGCAGAGCTTCGGGGCAAAAAATACGACGGCAAGAGGAATCTGATCCGAAAATTTGAAAAAAATTACCAGGCTGAGGTCCGACCGCTAACTGAAGCCGACCTGGACGGTTGTCTGGCACTGGTTGAACGCTGGGAAGCTGATAGTCCTGAGGAAAACAGGGTGGCCGATGACCTGACCCGGGCCGCCTCGACCGCCATCAGGGAAGCCTTGATCCACTTCTCGCCCCTGAAACTCGGGGGTATCGTAGCCATTATAGACAGCCAGGTGCAGGGATTCTGCTTGGGCGAAGCTTTAAATCCGCAAACGGTGGTGGTCCACGTGGAACTGGCCAACCGGCAGATAGCCGGCTTACATCAGTTTATGAATAGAGAATGCGCCCGAACTATCTGGAAACAATATATCTACATTAACCGGGAACAGGACGCCGGGATAACTGGACTGCGCCGCTCTAAACTGTCCTATCATCCCCACCATTTTGTCAAAAAATTCAACCTTTTTTAAAAGAAAACGATAGTCTATATCATTGCAGTAATTTTAAAATTCATGAATTTATGTTGTATAATCCAATAAGAGATGGTAAATAAATTGCAAAAAAAAATAAAAATTATTGAGAATTAAAAATGGAAAGATGGGTCTAATTTATTATTAAGGAGACAGCTATGCCGGCAAAAGATATAAAAGTTAAAGAAGAGATCAGTTCGTTTGGAACATTAGAATCAAAAGGAATAGAATGTTTACCAGATGAGAAAATTTATTATAAATCTGCTGAAAATGATATTTTCATTATTAATGATGATTTTTTAAATCTTACTATTTTAAATAAAGAGTCAATAGATTTAATTGTTACTTCGCCTCCCTATAATGTGGATATTCATTATAATAGTTTTGATGATCGATTGCCGTATAATAAATACCTTGAATTTACTGAAAGATGGTTGGCTAAAGCATATGAGCTTTTGAAAAAAGATGGGAGAATGTGTTTAAACATCCCCCTTGATAAGAGCAAGGGAAGAGACGAGTCAGGTTTTCAGAGCGTTTATGCTGATATTGTAAACATAGCAAAAAATGTTGGATTTAAATATTTTTCGACTATCATTTGGAATGAGGGAAATATATCAAGGAGGACTGCTTGGGGATCCTGGCTAAGTGCGAAAGCACCTTATGTAATTGCACCCGTGGAGACGATTGTGATTTTTTATAAAACATATTGGAAAAAAGAAAAGAAGGGCAAATCTGATCTTAATAAAACGGAGTTTATGGACTGGACAAATGGCTTATGGACATTTAGCGGAGAAAGTAAAAAAAAGGTTGGACATCCTGCGCCTTTCCCCCTTGAGCTGCCCAAAAGGTGTATAAAACTTTTTTCATATATAGGGGATGTGGTGCTTGATCCATTTTTAGGTAGCGGAAGTACTTTAATCGCCTGTAAGAATTTTAATAGAAGAGGAATAGGGGTCGAAATAGACAAAAAATACTGTGAACTGGCCAAACAGAGAATTTTAAATGAAGCACAATCCCTAAAATTTCCTAAGAATTTAGTTTAAATTTTTCAGCTTATTAAATTCTTCAAATCTTTAAATATTTCAGAAATACTTTTAACTTTCCGGCTTTTATCGAAAACATTTTTTAAAAGATAAATCGAATCGAGTTCATATTCTAATACTATTCTTGCTTGTCTAGGCCTGGGACTCTTAAAAGAAATTTCATCGTCATTATCCGGAGTAATCATAAAAACTTTTATATGTTCGGTGACCTTATCTCCTAATAGTTTTAATTTCCAATAAGGTGTTTCGGTATATCTTTCGCGAAAAGAATTTTTTATAGAAAGTATTGCTAATATTTGGGGTTCATTATTTTTTATTCTATAAATAACTATATCTGCGTCAGGCAAAAGAGAATATTCATTGAAAGAGATTTCAATTTTTCTCCTGATCTTACTTAATAGTTCATTATTATTGCATCTTTTAAGCGATGCACCTTTTACCATTAGGATATTGTTTTTGGCGCAAAATTCATTAAGAAAAGCAAAAATTAAATCTTCCAGCTTTCTACCAACGTATGCTACCCAACTATTTCTTGCTTTATTTTGGGCGACCGAAGGTGTAAAGTTCCTTTCCAAAAATTCTTGATACTTTGTTTTTTCATATATTTCTCTAAAATTATTGAGGAAATCTGATATTTTTGTTATTGAGTTTTCTCCATTTTTATGGATAAATTCATTAAGTTTTTCTTTGAAAAGCCTATCCATTTTTTTCCATTTTAACCTCTTGAAATTAATAATACAGCAATAATATATGAAGAATAGTAATTGTAATTATAATAAATTTATCAAAAGATTAAAAGACCAAGTTTTTATAGGATTGAATAATTTGTTTTATTTTAAAGAATTATAAAGGGTTTGAAAAAGTTATAAATTTAGTTTTATTTATGGGGAATTTTGGATATAATAGCTCCTAATAAAAATAGCCTGCGAGAAGCTAACTAATGATACGGGAAAATTAAGGTTAGTTGAAAACAGGCTATTTCCCGATGCCCGATCAGGGGGCCTGAAGCATTTTGAACGCTGGTGAGGAGGTTTAGATGTCTTTTAGAATTCTGGTCATAAACCCGGGTTCTACTTCTACCAAAATTGCGGTTTTTGATGACGAAAAAGAAGTTTTCAAGGTTAATATTTCTCACCCGCTGGAGGAAATCCAGAAATATCCCAGGATAATTGACCAGTTCGGTTTCCGGAAAGAAGTGATTTTGGGTGAGCTGGCTAAGGCTGGCATTGCTAAGGAATCGCTCCAGGCCGTCGTCGGACGCGGTGGACTGCTGCGCCCAATTCCCAGCGGGACCTATCTGGTCACCGAGAAAATGCTGGAGGACCTCAGGGCTGAAGTCCAGGGAGAGCATGCCTCCAACCTTGGAGCCATGATTGCAGAGAGCATTGCCTCGGAGCTGAACATTCCGGCTTACATTGTGGACCCCGTCGTTGTTGATGAAATGGAAGAAATTGCCAGAATTACCGGTCTACCCATGATTCGAAGGCGTAGCATCCTCCATGCTCTGAATCAGAAAAAGGTAGCCAGGCAAGCCGCTTCCGATATCGGTAAACCTTATGAGGAACTGAACCTAATCGTGGTTCATCTCGGCGGCGGAATAAGTGTTGGGGCCCACAGAAAAGGAAAAGTGGTGGATGTCAACAATGCCCTCAACGGCGATGGGCCGTTTGCTCCGGAAAGAGCTGGCAGCCTTCCGGCCGCTGACCTGGTTGAACTGTGCTTTTCCGGAAAGTATACCAAGCAGGAAATAAAAAAGCTTTTAGCCGGCAAGGGCGGCATTGTGGCACACCTGGGCACTAATGACATGCGCGCGGTTGAAGAGATGGTCAATAAAGGCGACCAGAAGGCCACTCTCATCATCCAGGCCATGGCCTACAACGTAGCCAAATGGATAGGCGTTATGGCTACGGTGCTTAAAGGACAGGTGGATGGGATAGTCTTAACCGGTGGGCTGGCTTATTATCGCTATTTTGTAGATTTGATAAAAGAACGGTGCCAATTTATCGCCCCCGTTTATCTTTATCCCGGAGAGGACGAAATGCGAGCCCTTCTGGAAGGCGCTTTAAGAGTTTTACGCGGCGAAGAGCAAGTCAGAATTTATGAGAACGAAATCGGGGAGGTTTAAGATGATAAAGAAGCTGGATGAAATGATAACAGCTGTTAAAAGTTTTCCGAAAAAGAGATTGGTTGTAGCCTGCGGCGAAGACCCGCACACCATTGAAGCCGTCTCCAAAGCCCAGGGTGAAGGATTGGTTGAAGTCATCATGGTGGGCAGTCTAAAGAAGATTGAAGAAGTGGCTGAAAAACAGGGCGTTTCTGCCCGTTTTTCTAAAGTTATTGATGAACCAGACGCCAAAAAAGCTCTGAAGCTGGCGGTTAAGATGTGCCGGGAAGGTGAAGGCGACATTTTGATGAAAGGTCTGGTGACTACCGCCGATTACATGCGAGCCATTCTGGATAAAGAAAACGGTCTGGTTCAACCGGGTGGGCTTCTCTCTCACGTGACCGTAATGGAAATTCCTACCTATCCCAAGCTGCTCATACTCTCGGATGTGGCGGTACTGGTGCTTCCTGACCTGGAGCAGAAAATTAAAATCCTCGAATATGCCATTGAAGTAGCCAAAGCCCTGGAAATTGAAATGCCTTATGCTTATCTGGTGAGCTCGGCTGAAATTGTCAACCAGAAGGTTCCCTCCAGCATTGAGGCTGCTCTGATTAAGGTCATGGCTGAGAGAGGCCAGATTAAAGGAGCAAAAGTGGAAGGCCCGGTGGGGGTAGATATTGCTATTTCTAAAGAAAGTGCCGCAATAAAAGGCTTTAAGGGAGATGGTGCCGGGGAAGCCGACATTCTGATTTTCCCCAACATTGAAGCCGGCAACGTGTTTTATAAAGCCTGCGCCATTCTGGCCGGGGCCAAACTGGCTGCCAATGTGGTAGGCGCTAAGGTTCCCTGCGTTTTAACTTCACGAGGCGACAGCGAGGAATCCAAGTTTTATTCCCTTGGCCTGGCCTCGCTGATTTCTACCAAAAGAGAGGTAAAAAAATAAGATTGGCTGGGTCTTTTTAGCTTTAATTCAAAAGCAGCAATAAATAGCACCTGGATTAAGATCCCCTTGTAGATTTGGCCAGAAGAGACTTTTTGCCCAGATAGTGGCTTTTTTTCTATCTTCTTTCCTGCTTGTTAAGCAAATAAGCTGCTCTCTGCATAAATTTAGACAAGAAATCTTGAAGATAGGCTTCCTCCAGCCCGAGGCAAGGGAGCATGAAGTAGATAGTTCCATCAGGACCGATTCCATATAGCGTAGGTGCATATATAGGCCAATATTTTTTTAACTTTTTTGCGCTATAAATCGGGAAATTAGCTCCTGTTCTAATTGTTTTATGGGAAAATTTACTGTTATGGGAGTAACCTTTTCCCGGTATATCAGACTGCTCAAAAAAAGAATAATAGTCCCGGCCAGGATGAACAGAAGTTTCTTCATTGCTGGACATAATATTTGTATATCTTATATTGGTAGCCTGCGTCGCCGCTAATGATTGAACATAAATAGAGGTAGCCTTTGTCCTTTTGATAAAAAAGAGGTATAACTCTATCCTCAGAAAAAAATGGGGCGAGAGATTGTTGGTATAAGGCTTTGCCGTAATGATCATAAATCTGAACATAAGGAAACCAGTAAGCGTTGTCCCCAATCTTTTTTTCTCTATTCACATAGATAACAGCGACGAAATTTTTATCAGCAAAAATACCGCTGACAAAAGAGCGCTTGGTAATAATATCCTGAAGCAAACCCTTCGAGTAATTAGGATCCATCAACATATTCTTTGTTTTCTTATCTAGGCTCAGGTTTCTGAAATTATGAGGGGCTTCTCCTATGATTTCTAACCTTTTTGTTTTCAAATTGATCTTGTCCACTTTTACCCTTATGCCTGTTATATAAAATAATGTATCTTCATAGATATCCATAAAACATAAGGGGAGAAAAATATCAACCTCTTCTCTGATTTTTTTATATTCGCTCATTGACTGGGCTCCGTAATTATGTTCAAGAGGTAAGATATATTCTGTTTTCTGTCCGTTGAAATCTCTCATAAAAAGTATGTATTTTTGCCCTTCTGGCGACACAGAAAACCCGTGCATCAGGATATTTTTCTGGTAGATTTTTATATTTCCCTCCTGCTGCCAGGCCAAAATATCTCCTATTTTTTTAAACTCGGAGTTTCTTACGTTTTCAAATACATAAATCCTGTGTTTCCCTGCATCAGCTACTGCCAGATATGGGGCTTGATAATCTAAGAATCCCAATCCACCAAATTCATCAGGACCAGGACCCATCCTGCCCCAGGCCTTTATTAATTTGCCTTCTTCATTAAACATCTTCAGCTGGTTATCTTTGTCTTTAATATCAGTAAAAAGTAAATTCCCACCTTGAAGCACAACAAACGATATGGAATGAAAAAGAGCATTATTTTCAACAGGAATCTCCTTAACTAATCTTATTTCCCAGGACAAGCAAAAATTGGAAAGAATTAAAAGCAAGCTGAAAAGGACAAATTTTTTCATTTGGTTCTCCTATGGGGAAGGAGGTCATCTATAAAGCTTAATTTGAAAAAACTATAACACAGTTGCGGGGTTCAAGACAACAATACCAGTTATTGCCCCCCCAACTTCCTATGAGTCTTCCTGCCAGTGCCCACCAGGCTTCAGTTAATGTCCCGTCTCCCGCTGTTATCGTCCCCCATATTGGGTCCCTGGCATAAGCTTTTACACTGAAATTTAACATACTCATCATAATTCCCACTAAAATGAGAATTATGATAAAAAGTGAATAGATTTTTTTCAAAATCTTTTTTGTCATTATATGCCCCCTTTCTTCTTTGCTTTTATGACCTCCTTCCCTTATGATAGATAAAAAAAAAACAAGCTTGTCAAGTATTTTTTTCTTTCAGGTTAGGGCGTTTGATTCGTCCATTCGGGCATATTATTCAATTTGTTTTGCTCGGCCTTAAGCCTCACCAGGTTGATTTTTAAGTGACCATATTATATTATCTAACCAGATGAAAAGAAAAGATTTAAGGAAAAAGCTTTTACCTGTGTTTCAGAAACATCCAGAAGTAAAACTCGTCTATCTTTTTGGGTCTCAAGTGAAAGCAAAAAGCGGTCCTTTGAGTGATTATGATTTTGCTCTCTACCTTGGGGAAAAAAACAAAAGGAAAATATTTGAGATTAAGTTGCAATTATTAAGTGAAATTGGCCAGATTCTTCAAAGCGATAAAATTGACCTGGTGATATTAAATACTGTTGAGGCGCCGGAACTAAAATACAACATTATCAAGGAGGGGAAATTAATCTTTGAGAGGGAGCCTTATAAAATTTTGGTTGAACCAAGAATTTTAAATGAATATTTTGATTTTTATAGTTTCTTGGTGAGAAATAAATTAACAAAGGTCAGAATATGACTAACGTCTCGGTAATTGAAAATAGAATTAGCACTGTTAAAAAATATCTAAAAATTCTGGAAAGATACAAAAAAATTTCGCGAAAAAAAATTGAGGCAGATATTGATCTGCGTGGGGCGGTAGAGCGCTATCTTTATCTGGCAGTCCAGGCTACTATTGATCTGGCAGGAGCTGTGTTATCGTTTAAGAATTTCCGTAAACCAGCTACCATGAGTGAAAATTTCCTTATCTTAGAAGAAGAGAAAATTATTGATAAAAAGCTTTGCCAGCAACTGGTTAAAATGGTTGGGTTTAGAAATATTATTTCCCATGACTATGGAGAAATTGATTATGATATTGTTTATGATATCTTGCACCATCGATTAGAAGATATAGAGGAATTTATAGAGATAATTAATAAAAAAATAGGAAGAGAGCGAGCGAGCTTATTTTCAGGCAGATTGTCTTCTAAATAATTGTTGTTCCAGCCTGGCCATCAGAAAAGAGATTTACTATTTAGGAAAGCAGGTGTTTGCGCCGCAATTTGGTCATCTGCAAACTTTTCCTTTTAAGACGCAAAGTCTAAGTCAAATAAGCACTTACATAGGATGGAATTTTTAGCTACCTTACTCAGGCGGCTTTTATTTAGAGCTTGATGATTAACCTTCATCATTAAGCAATCATTAAGATCAAGTTGCCTCAGGCCGAATTACTTCAGGCCATCAGGCTGCAGATGGCGGCCACGTTGACCATATCATCGGCCGAGCAACCGCGGCTTAAATCGCAGTAAGGCTTCTGCAGGCCCTGAACGATAGGTCCGATGGCCTCAGCTCCAGCCAGCCTTTCGGTCAGCTTGTAGCCGATGTTTCCGGCATCAAGGTCAGGGAAAATGAGCACGTTGGCTTTGCCGGCTACTGGCGAACCCTTGCACTTTCTTTCACCCACGGCTGGAACGAGAGCGGCATCAGCCTGCATTTCACCATCGATCAGCAGCTCGGGAGCTTTTTCTTTGGCAATTTTGGTGGCGCTGATGACCTTATCCACATGGGGATGAGTGGCTGAACCCTTGGTGGAGAATGACAGCATGGCCACCCGCGGCTCCAGCCCGGTTACGGCCTGGAAGTTTTTGGCTGAGGTAATAGCAATATCAGCCAGCTGAGCATCAGTCGGGTCTGGAACGACGGCGCAGTCGGCGAAGCAGAGAAGCTTATCAGGGAAGACCATGATGAAGTAGCTGGAGACGGTCTGGATGCCGGGAGCTGTGCCCACGGTGTAGAGAGCAGCCCGGATAACATCGCCGGTGGAGGAGATGTTCCCGCCAACCACAGCCCCAACTTTATCCTTGGCCAGCATACAGCCAGCAAAGTAGAGCGGGTTTTTGACCAGCTCGGTGGCCTGCTCCAGGGTTAACCCTTTGGCTTTCCGTCTTTCATAAACATGGTTGGCAAATTCTTCTTTCCAGGCTGAAGTTAGCGGGTCCACGATTTCTACGTCGTCAATTTTGACCTTGTTCTCAGCGGCGATTTTCTTGATGTTTTCGGGGTTGCCCACCAGGATGGGCACACCAATTTTTTCTTCAATGATAGTTCTGGATGCCTTCAGGGTGCGGATGTCTTCGGCATCCGGGAAGGCGATTTTTAAGTATTTTTTGGCTGCTTTTTCTCTAATTTCTTTAACAAAATTGCTTCCGCTCATTTTAGCCTCCTTATTTAATCACCACATGCGTGGTGCATCTTTGACCACTCTGACCGTGTCTCTGGCCAGAAGCAGTTCTTCGTTGGTCGGAATCACGTAGACCGCCACTTTGCTGGTTTCTTTGGAGATTTTCATGCATTTGCCGCGCACGGCCTGCTTGTTGAGTTCCTCATCCAGCTCAATACCCAGGTTCTCCAGACCCTCGCAGATCATCTTGCGAATAAGGACACTGTTTTCACCGATACCGGCCGTGAAGATGATGGCATCAGTACCGTTCATCTCAGCCATGTAGGCGCCGATGTATTTTTTGACCCTCAAAGCAAACATCTTCAGGGCTAACTGAGCCCGGTGATTGCCTTCAGCCGCGGCTTTTTCGATGTCCCTCATATCGTTGCTCAGCCCGGAAACTCCCAGCATACCGCTCTTTTTGTTGAGGATATTAAATATGTCAGCGACGCTACCGATGCCCTTGTTGAACATGTATTCTACGATAGCCGCATCAATGTCCCCGGAACGCGTCCCCATAATCAAACCTTCCAGTGGGGTCATACCCATGGTGGTGTTGATGGATTGGCCATTCTTAATGGCGCAAGCAGAACATCCGTTGCCGAGATGCAGAGTAATGACGTTTACTTCTTCCCTGGGTTTGCCCACCAGTTTGCGGTAGCGATAAGCCACATAGCGGTGGGAAGTGCCGTGGAATCCGTAACGGCGAATGCGGTATTTTTCGTAGTACTCCATGGGGATGGCATAAAGATAAGCTTCTTCCGGCATGGTGGAATGAAAAGCTGTGTCAAAAACTGCCACCTGCGGAATCTTATCACCAAAGATTTCGTAGCAGGCATAAATACCTTTCAGGTTGGCCGGGTTGTGCAGGGGAGCCAGGTCAGCACATTCTTCAATCTGAGCCAGAACTTCTTTGTCAATCTTGACGGATTTGGTGAACTTCTCTCCGCCGTGGACGACCCGATGGCCGATGGCATGAATGTCATCCCAGCTGTGGATGCCTTCAATTTTGGTCCGGGGGTCTTCCATCCATTTTTTGATTCTGAGGATGGCTTCCCGGTGGTCGTGGATGGGTTCTATGGACTTGACTGGTTCCTGGCCTTCAGCCTCCAGGTTGACGATAGCGTCATCTTTGCCTATCCTCTCAATTAAACCCTTGGCCACCCGATGGTCGCTATCGGTTTCAAACATATCAAGGTCGGTGTTAATAATTTGAAATTTGACGGAAGAACTTCCGCAGTTAAGCACAAAAACGTTCATTTTATGTTTCACTCCTTTTTAAGTATTAAGGAAAGTAAATATACCAGAACCTCAAGGTTAATTTCAATGATTTCAAGCAGTTTTCGTAATATATTTTTTGTTTTTTTAGGTCCTTTTTTGGTGTTCTGGGCCCAGGTTGCCAGGCAGTTTAAGGTCTTTCTGCCTGAGTGTCCTGCGATTGTTGAAATTTATTCAAGAATTGGGCTGAATTTTATCCTTTGTGTCGCCTTTTGGATTGAACAGGATTGAAATATCTCTTTTACCGCGCTGCAGATAGGGGACTCCTTTAACCATCCAATCTGGCTTTGGGGTTCCTTTGAGATAATGGTCGAAGAATTCATCCAGGTGGATGGTCCAGTACTTCTGGTTTTCCCGTTGCCGCAAGCCGTGTTTTTCGCCGTTAAAGACAAACATCCAGGCTGGTTTACCCAGGCGTCGCATAGCGGTAAAAAATTCAATACCCTGGTACCACGGCACAGCATCGTCTTCATCATTGTGAATGGTCAGGTAGGGCGTCTGCACCCTTTCCACCCAGAAGATGGGCGAATTTTCTATGAATTGCAGGGCTCTTTCCCAGGGCGGGCTGCCGATGCGGCTCTGGGTCTTTTCATACTGAAAAGCTCGTGACATACCTGTGCCCCAGCGAATTCCGCCGTAGGCGCTGACCATGTTGGAGACCGCAGCCCCAGCTTCGCAGGCCGCGAAGATGTTGGTCCGGGTAATTAAATAAGTAATCTGATAACCACCCCAGCTGTGGCCCTGAATGCCTATTCTTTTTGGGTCAACAAAGCCCAAACTGACGACTTTTTCTACGGCCGGCACGACGCATTTCAGGGCGCTAAGACCGGGATAGCCCACCTCGTAGATAATATCTGGCATCAGGATAATGTAGCCATTGGAAACATAGCGGGTGAAATTTATGTTAGTGCCCGGGCCGGGGGCATAATAACGGTGGAGCTGGTCGCTCAGTCGTTCATAAATGTAGACCATCAGGGGGTATTTCTTACCGGGGTCAAAGTTTTCCGGTTTGATTAGCACAGCCTGGAGCTCCTTTCCATCAGCGTTGAGGTAGGTAATAAGCTCTGCCTTACCCCAGAGATATTCGGCCTGCTGCGGGTTGGCCTGACTTACTTTTTTCAAATTGTTGAATTCCGGACCACTGGTCCAGAGGTCCGGGAATTCTTCAAAAGTCTGAATGGTGAAGACATAGATTTCAGCGTTTTTGGCTTTTTGCAGGTTGCCGAGCATTTTATCCAGGTAAATAAGTTTTTTGGGTGGCTCGTTTTTAGCCGGGTCAAGGCGGTAAAAGCCGGTGGCTTTGGTCTTTTCGTTAAAGGCCGAAAGGAGCAAAGGTTTTTTGAAGGATATGGCTTTGTCCTCCGGGTCTAACTTCTGATAGCGCAGCACCAGGTTATTTTCCCGGCCGTATTTTCCGGTCAGAACCCGGGCGGAAGTGCCATGAGGCTTGATTTCCCAGATATCATAGCGGTCGTAGAGAAGGACAGAAGCGTCGTTTTCCGTCCAGCCGGCCAGGCCATAAGCCGGGGGCTCGTTTGGTGTGTCCCATTCCTCGCGGAAGAAGTTAACACCCAGTTTTGAAGTCAGGTCAAATTTTTTGCCATCAGCCAGCCGGTAGCTGAACCAAGCGTTGACTAAGTCATCATAGAAAATTAGATAATTAGCATTGGGCGAGAAGCTGACAGCGTTTGGAAATTTCTCCAGAATCCTGGTTTTTTTCCCGCTGTTGATATCAACCAGATAATAATCCGCATAGTTCCTATCCCAGGAAATGAGCTGTCGGTAAGGTTGATTATCAACACCAAGTACTTTGCGTCCATCGTCAGAAAGTCTGATTTCTGGAAGGTTTTCCGAGCCGAGGGGGACGATTTTTCTATCCCTGGTATTGAGGTGGCAAACAGCTAAATAATTTTTTTTCTTTTCTTCTTCAGCCCGAACTTTCTGCATCGGCTGGAGCTCAGGGTCAGTCCAGCTCCAGATGTCAACTTTTATCGGCTCGGGTGCATTTTCAGGTTCTGGCTCTGGTACTGGAGCGTAACCGAAGAAGAGCAGGCTGCCATCTTTAGAGAAAGAGGGGGTGCGGTTTTCACTTGGAGCGGTCTTAACTGGCAAGGCCGATGTTTTCGGTCCAGCAATTTCTGCCGCTTCAGTCATCTTTTCCTGCCATAAATAGAGTTTGTATGGAGAAACTTTTTCCTGATAACTATCCCGGTTGCTCAGAAAGGCAAGCTTCTGACCCTTTTCATCAAAGGCTAGTTTTAGGTAATGACCTTGACCTTTGAGCAGGGTAAAAGTTTTTCCAGCGGCCGGCTCCAGGATAAAGGCTCCATCCTCTTCTGGTTTTTTTGAAGACACAGCATAGGCCAGATAGCGCCCGTCTCGGGACCAGATATATTCAGTTACTTCCTGGACGGAAAAGGTCTTTCCGGTTTCAAGCTCCCGGATAATCAGTTCGGTGCCGGGTTCTTTTTTCTTTTCAGGCTTTTTTTCTTCTTTTTTCTCTTCGGCTTTAGGCTCAACTTTCTGTTCTGGTTCGGTTTTGGCGGTTGGTTTGGCCTCAGGCTCTTTTTTCTCTGCTTCTTTTTTCTCTTCTGCCTTGTTGGCCTTGTCAGTCTCTTTTGCTAGAGGAGGCTCCAGGAGATAGGCGAGGTATTTGCCTGATTCTTCAGCCAATTTAAAACTTTTTACCCGGTCTATGGTGGTTTGCTGTCCGGTCTTAAGGTTTATAATGCCCAGGCCATTTTTCGGCTGTTCTTCTGGTTTTTTCTTTTCTTTTTTGGCTTTGTCCACTTCTGCTTTTGGTGGAACAATAGTATAAACCACGAATTTATCATCAGCAGAGATAGCAGCGTCGCGGCCGCGGGCATAGCGGTTTTCCTTACCGCTTTGTAGATCCAGGATGACCAGCTCCGGGTCTCCTTCACCGGGGACCAGAGAATAAATCAACCAGCGGCCATCGCTGCTGAGTTTAGTACCCTGGATTGACTTCCAGGTGTCATAAACATCGTAAGTTATGGCTTTTTTATTGGTTTGAGCATGAATAATGGGAATGAAGAGCAACAGAACGACCAGAAGCAAAAGCCATTGATTTTTTTTGTTTTTGCCTCTCATTCGGGTCCTCCCTTGATAGTTCATAAATTATTCAAATTGCTATTTAGCTGATAATTTTCCTCCTGGTCAACTAAATTCAGGAAGGAAATAATTTTTTTCATAACTGAAGGAATATTTGCAGATTGCCTTCTGATAATTAAATGTTAACAAAATTGCAACTTCCTGTTATGCCTAAAAATATATTTAGGATTAATCCTCCCTTCGGTTTTTCCATCTTAGCCGTAAGGAGATTTGGTTTTTTCTAAAATTCAGGTTCATCCCGTGAAGTAAAGGTAAACAGCGATGATTATCATAATGACGATGATTGAAGCCACCAGGTCCCACCGGCTCCAGCTGGCCCGGGTAGCTTTTCTATGTTCCTCGTTGATGGTACCAAAAGTCAGACCTGAGATTTTCTGATAATCCGGTTCTTCTGTTGAGTAACTGACGAGATACATCACAGCTATGGATATGAGAAAGATTACAAGACTGTAATATTGAAAGTAGATGTTGTTAATAATCCACAGGAAGGAACCTTCAGGGTAGCGGAAGCCCGGTATTAATTTGACCGGGGTATCCACGGCCAATCGAAATAGACCGAGGACAAATCCGGTGGAAAGAGCGGCTAAACAGCCCTTAGCGTTTAGGCGCTTATTGAGGATGCCAGCAAAGAAAACTACAAAGATAGGTGGGGCTAGATAGGCCTGAACACCCTGAAGATAATCATAAAGGCCTTTCCCGCCGCGGATGACCGGAAGCCAGGCCAGGCCGATGAGCACCATCACTGTAGTGGCTATCCGGCCGACGCGGACCAGACTTTCCTGGGAAATGTTCTTTTTTATCCGGGAATAGAAGTCGATGGTAAAAAGAGTGGAGGAAGCGTTGAAAACACCAGCCAGAGAGCTCATCAAGGCAGCCAGCAGCCCGGCCACCACGATACCCCGAACTCCGACCGGGAGAACGTGAGCCACCATTAGCGGAAAGGCCTGTTGAGCCTGGTCTCTTATAATCTGTCCGTCAGGACCTATCAGCTGCTGCTGAAGAACCGGGACTTTTCCACTGACCGCCAGTCCGTAGCAGATAATTCCCGGGATGATGAAGATAAAAACCGGAAGGAGTTTGAAGAAGGAAGCAGCAATTGAACCACGGCGAGCCTGAGTTTCGTTTCTGGCGGCCAGGGCTCTCTGAACGATGTACTGGTCGGTGCACCAGTACCAGAGACCGATAATCGGAGCACAGAAAAGCATGCCCAGCCAGGGGTAATTGTCATTGAAGTACCAGGCCATCCTTCCCGCTTCTTTGACCGGAGCCCAGGTGCCGTCCATTCCGTGGGGAATAAGCGGTTTCCAGAGGTTGAACATCTCCGAACCGACAATCGAACGAAGTTCTGACCACCCGCCGATATAGTGCAGACCGAAAATTGTGACCAGGGCAGAGCCGATAATAAGGACAATGGTCTGGATGGCTTCAGTGTAGGCCACGGCACTCAGTCCACCAAGAACTGTATAAATACCGGTTATTATTATGACCAGGAAAGAGCCTACCCAGAAGCTATCAAGCCCGTAGAAGTTTATTTCAGGAAGAAGCACAGAAAATACTACACCGCCGGCGAAGACCCCGACAGCAATTTTGGTCAGAACGTAAGCTACCAGGGAAATGGCAGAAAGAACTGTTCGGGCCTCCGGAGAAAATCTTCTCTCCAGAAATTCTGGCATGGTAAAAACCCGAGAGCGCATGTAAAAGGGAACCATGACCCAGGCCAGCACTAAAAGGCACCAGGCATGGAGTTCATAGTGGGCCATGGCCACGCCGTCAGTGGCGCCGGAGCCGGCCAGTCCGACAAGATGTTCTGAGCCGATGTTGGAAGCAAAAATTGAAGCCCCAACGATGAACCAGCCCAGGTGCCGACCAGCCAGGAAATACTGGTCGGTGGTCTTTTCTTTCTGGCGCTTTATGGTCCACCAGGCTATGCCGGCAATTAGGATAAAATATCCGGCGATGACCATCCAGTCAATCCAGCTCAACATCATATGATTACCTCCTGGGAGTTGACTTTCGGACAAATATCTTTGAAGTCAACTCTGGAAGATAAGAATACTTTTGAAAAAAAGATTTGAAAGGAGGAAGGTAAAAAAACAGGCAGAACTAAAAGACTCATATCCAGGATTCGGAAGCAAGGCAGGTGATTTTTAAGACTACCAGTAAAGAGATCCGGGTTAAGACTGAAATATGGTCTGCTTTCTGATAATTTCTTTATCAAACTCAAGATTTATTCCTGCTTGATTGGAACATATTATTGCGCTTGATTTAAGTTTAATCAGAGAGATATATTACATATTTGAAAATTTCTAGTCAAAAGTTTTTTTAAATTGGGGACACAAACTATATTTCCTATTTTCAGTGGAAAAGCCATAGATAAGTAGGAAAGATAATAAAGATAATATTTTGGCCAGTTTCCTTCGTGAAAGAAAGAATCAACAAGCACTAGAGGATTTAAAAAACATTTTGCTTTTTTTTAAGAAATTGGCTGTCTTCAAAAAGGCGCGGGGAAGGGGCCGGCTGCTACCGTTTTCCCTTATTTTTTATTTCTAAAAAATGGAAATATAGATTGTGTCCCTAATTTCTTATGGGTTGCAGGGTGAAGGACCAGGAATAACCCTGGGGTTTAATCAGGTACTGCGGATGGGGTTTGGCACCCCAGGAATCGTCGCCGCCCACCCCCATTTGCTTCAGGTCAATGGTCACGTAAAGATTGCTCCGCCGGGGAATTTCCAAAGAGTGCTTTTCCCCACGCTTGTTCAAAGTCAAATCTTCCGGCGTGTAGGGAATAGCGGAAAATTCAAACAGTGGCTGACCGATAAATTTTAGGCCATAACCGTCTTTGTTCGTGATCAGAAGCCACCTGGTGTCAGTCCGGTTACCAAACTCCTGCGCACTGACGTAGGGAATGACCTGCTCATCTTTGTTTGTCCGGTAGATTCCGACGAAGGCGGCCGTTTTCCGGTCGCAGTAGTTTTCCTGAGGTCCACGGCCGTAGTATTCAACCTGGTCAAAACCGTCAGCCATCCCTAGGAGCATTCCTACCCGTGGAATTTCTGATAGTTTTTCCGGATGTGCTGGCTTAAATTCGTTGTCGATTTTTACTGACCCATCTCTGGCCACTGTATAGAGCACTGTCTGGGTGGCTTCAACAGAGGGTAGATGAAAATCAATTCTGACCGTAACTTTTCCAGTTTTCTCCTGACTGACCTGGAATCCTTTAACCTGCCGGTTCAAACTGGCTTCTCTCCAGGCTTTAAGCCGCATCGGCATTCTGTTGCCAAAATCGTTATCAGTTGGAGCCCGCCAGAAATTAGGCAGCGGACCGTCCTTCAACAATTCAACGTTCTGGAATTTATAGGAAACCAATCTACCTTCCATCCGGTTGAAGGTCAGAAGGAAATCTTGGCCGCTGATGGTTATTTCATTCTTATTTTGTTTGCTTTCTTTTACTTTCAATTTAGGTAATTTTTCTGAAGGTTTGGTAGATGCTGTTCTCTCCTGTCCTGACTGGTAGGCATTCCTGGAGGTTGTTAACTCATCTGTCAGATTTAATTGTTCTGAGGCGATGAGATGGCCGGCTGGAATTAACCCATGAGCCATTTCTCTGGCGGCTACTAACTTCAGGTTGAGGAAGACTTCTCCGGCTGAATTCAGGACTTCAGCCGGAAGACTTATTTTTACCTCGGCTGACTGCCAGGGCTTTATTTCTGGACAGGGTATGGAGCTTTCGACTTCCTGCTGACCATCCTTGAGTAACCGCCACTGCAAGAAAAAATCATTTTGATTCAAGCTCAGGAAATCATACTTATTGGTGATTCTAATTCTAACCTCACTTTTATCGGTTGAATCTTTGGCGATTTCTATCAGCTCAAATTTAGCCGGCTGATAAACTTTCTTCACTTCCCACAGTGCTGGATGCGGCGTCCTGTCTGGCGCTACCAAGCCATTGCAGCAGAAATTATCGTCAGACGGTGTTCCGGGCGGCCCAAAATCACCACCATATGCCCAGAACAACTCGCCCTTATCATTTTTCTTAGCCAGGCCCTGGTCTACCCAATCCCAGATAAAACCACCCTGAAGTACCGGATATTTTTCAATAACCTCCCAGTAGTCCTGGAGATTACCGGTGCTGTTTCCCATGGAGTGGGCATATTCGCACAGGATCAGCGGTCTGGTGGGATTGCTCTTGGCATATTTCTCCAGATGCTCAATCCGGGCATACATCGGGCAGTAGATATCGGTGTTCCAGCTCAGCTCGGCTCTTTCATAATGAACAGGCCGGCTGGGGTCGCGCTGCTTTATCCAGCGATATCCTTCTTCAAAATTGACCCCATTTCCAGCCTCATTGCCCATGGACCAGATGACCACCGAAGGGTGATTCTTATCTCTCTCTACCATTCTTTTAATCCGGTCCAGATGGGCCGGCCCCCACTCTGGATTCTTAGCCAGACTCTTTTCGCCATAACCCATCCCGTGGGATTCTATGTTAGCTTCGTCAATTAAATAAATCCCGTAATAATCACACAGTTCATACCAGCGGGGATCGTTGGGATAATGGCTCGTCCGAACGGCATTGATGTTGTTTTGCTTCATCAGCTTGATGTCCTGGACCATGGATTCTTCTGAAATCACATGTCCGGTCCAGGGGTCATGCTCGTGACGGTTTACGCCCCTAAAATAGACAGCCCGACCATTTATCAGCAGCTGACCGTTTTTAATTTCAACCGTCCGGAAGCCGATCATTCTGGCCACGGCTTCAAGCGGCCGATTCTTTTCATCACTGAGTTCCAGACCTAAAGTGTAAAGGTTAGGAGTCTCAGCACTCCAGGGTTTAATGCCTGGCAGGCTGGCTTTAAAATTTAAGAGTTTTTTCTCGCCAGGTTTGATAGTGAAAGTCTTTTTTTCCAGGAAAAGCTTTTCCCCGTTTTGGTCCTCAACCAGAGCAGTCAAAGTGTAAACCAGAAGTTTCTTGATCCTAGTTGCGGAATCTTTTTGGTCATTAAGAATTTCCACTTCCAGGTTCAAAAGGCCATTCTGATAGTTCTCATCCAGCGAGGTGCGGGCAAAAAAGTCTCTGATTCTAACTTTCGGAGTGGCGTAGAGATAGACGTCGCGTTCTATGCCCGAAATTCTCCAGAAATCTTGACATTCCAGGTAAGAGCCATCTGACCAGCGATAAACTTCTAAGGCTAAAAGGTTTTCGCCGGGCTTAAGGTAAGGGGTAAGCTTAAACTCGGCCGGGGTTTTGGAATCCTGGCTGTAGCCTACTTTCTGACCATTAACCCAGAGGTAAAAAGCTGATTTAACGGCGCCAAAATGGATAAAAACATCCTGGTCTTTCCAGCTATCGGGCACTCTGAATTTCAATCTGTAGGAACCCACGGGATTGTTATCGTGAGGAATATGTGGTGGATTAGGATTGCTGGTGAATTCATATGGTATATTCACGTATATCGGAATTCCGTATCCCTGGAGTTCCCAGTTCGAAGGAACCTCAATCTCTTTCCAGTTTGAGTCATCAAAATCTATTTTCCAGAAGTCAAGAGGCCTGTCAGCCGGCTTTGGCACCCAGTTAAACTTCCATTTTCCGTTTAGAGATTTATACCAAGGAGAATTTTTAGGCTCATTCTTTAAAGCTGAATCAAGGTCAGGAAAGGGAATAAAAGTAGCGCGCGGCAATTCTGTGTTTATAGCAAAAACCTTAGGATTTTCCCAGTCATTAACCTGGTTCTCTTGAGCTGGAGCAGTAAATGACCATCCCAGAAAAATTAAAAAGAGTCCAGAGCCCAGAAATAGAAGCATCAAACTATTAAGGCTTATCATTTTTCTTTCATTTTTCATCTGGCTCTCCTGCCGGCTTAAGTGTGGATTATTTTCTTTAGCCCGATCGGCTTACAGCTTAAATGATATTTTTTAGGACTGAGCAGTGTCAAGGAAAAGTAAATAAGTCAGATGGCCAGAATTTCGTTTGACCTGTTGAAGCCCGCCAGTATAACTGAGACTGTTATTTATGAAATGCTTTTCCCAAAAATTACCTGACCTATTTCAGGCAATCATCCTTCAGATAATTGATTAAAAGGAAGAATTTCAAACGGGGGTCCAGAGTTTTTCAGGGTAATGTCCAGCTTTTATCAGCTGCCTTAATCCGGCCTGGACCCAGGGTCTATCTTCCTGGTAAGTCACTCCAAACCAGAGCTCCTCAGTGGTTAAAACCCGAACTCTGGCTTTTTTCTCCCGGGCCAGGGCTCCTACTACCTCTGGTATGTAAAATTCAGATTTCAGTAGCTCAGCGGTTGGTTGGTTAAGAAAGTGGTGAAAACGCCGCTCCAGCTCGGCGAAAATGCTTGGTGTCAGGCCAAAAATGTTCATTGAGGCCAGGTCATCGGGCGAGAGGAGATGCCAGCTCTGCCCATCTTCGGTGAATTTGATGCCGTCAGGAAATTTCTTTACTTTGGTCCTTTCTCGCAGGTCGAGTAAATAACCATCATCTGATACCTGGCAGATTCCTCTGGCCACATGTCCATGTTCAGAAAGGGTATTGCCCAGCCTGTAGGCAACCAGGGCATAGTTGTAATGGTCAGGACTGTCTTCTACCTTTCTCATGTATTCGGTCAGCTTTTTGATGGCTTCATAGCCGTAAAAATCGTCGGCGTTAATCACCAGGAAATTTCCTGGAACTTCGTGACGGCAGAGGAGCACTGCCTGTCCCGTTCCCCAGGGCTTGGTTCGTCCTTCCGGCACCTTAAAGCCAGCCGGAAGAGCTGAATCCAGCTCCTGAAAAACGTAGGACACCCTGAAATGCTTTTCGACTTTAGCTCCGATTTTTTCCCTGAAAGCCTGTTCTAATTCCCGGCGGATGATAAAAACTATTCTTTCGATTCCGGACCTCCAGGCGTCAAAAAGGGAGTATTCGATGATAATTTCACCGTTGGGGCCAACAGGGTCTATCTGCTTCAGTCCCCCATACCGGCTACCTATGCCTGCAGCCATTATGACCAGAGTTAATTCTGACATTTTTTGGCCTCGTCCAATCAAAATAATGTCAAAAGCTGCTTGATTTTTTATATCAAAAAAGATGAGATAGATAAAGCAAAAAATTATAAGTTAAAGACTGGCTGATGGAGTGGAGTAACCGAGGCCACCTTACAACCAGGAGATATTTATTGTATAATTCAATGGTAAAAGGTTGATACCCATGATTCGCTCTACAACAGTAATCTGCATAAGGCACCAGGGGCGGGTGGTTATGGCTGGGGATGGCCAGGTAACCATGGGCCAGACTGTCCTCAAATCGACCGCCCAGAAGGTCAGGCGTCTTTATAAAGGCAAAGTCCTGGCCGGGTTTGCGGGAGCCACCTCCGACGCTTTTGCTCTTTTTGCTCGTTTTGAAGCCAAACTGGAAGAATACCGGGGCAACCTCTCCCGGGCAGCTATAGAACTGGCTAAGGACTGGCGGATGGATAAATCACTCAGACAGCTGGATGCTTTGCTGATTGTGGCTGATGAAAACAACACTTTCTTGATTTCCGGTACCGGCGATGTGGTTGAACCAGATGATGGAATAACGGCTGTGGGTTCTGGTGGGCCATACGCCCTGGCGGCGGCCCGGGCTCTTGTCAGACATACCGAACTTTCAGCCCGGGAAATTGCTCTGGAGGCCTTGAGGATTGCTTCGCAAATATGTGTCTATACAAACGATAATTTTACAGTTGAGGAACTCTGATGGCCATTGAACTCGGTGGTAAGGTAATTAAAGAAGAAAAATTGATTTTTCGTGAACCAGAGGGCGAGCTTACGCCCCAGCAGATTGTGGCTGAGCTGGATAAGTACATAATCGGTCAGAAGGCTGCCAAAAAAGCTGTGGCTATTGCCCTGAGGAATCGCTTCCGGCGCCGCAAACTGCCACCGGAACTGGCTGATGAAATTGCTCCCAAAAACATTCTGATGATAGGACCCACGGGGGTGGGTAAAACAGAGATTTCCAGACGGCTGGCCAGGTTGACCTCATCCCCATTTCTCAAGATTGAAGCCAGCCGTTTTACTGAGGTCGGTTATGTGGGCCGGGATGTAGAATCAATGGTGCGTGATCTGGTGCGAATCGCCGTGGATATGGTCAAGCAGGAAAAGATTAAGGAAATTGAATCTAAGGCTAAAGCCAACGTTGAAGAAAAACTTCTGGACCTGCTTCTGCCGCATAACCGCCGGAAGGACCAGTCAGCTTCTCCAGAAGACCAGAAAAAGTTTCAGGAAACCAGGGAAAAGCTCCGGGCCCGGCTGCGAGCCGGCCTGCTGGATGAGCGGTTTGTGGAAATAGAGGTTAAGGAAAAACCGACTCCCCCTTTTGAATTCTTCGCCAGCAATGGCTTCGAAGACATCGGCATTCAGATTCAGGAAATAATGCCGGGTATCTTTGGAAACAAAACCAAAAGACGCAGGGTTAAGCTAAAGGAAGCCCGAGAAATTTTGCTGGAAGATGAAGAGAAAAGGCTAGTGGATATGGACCAGGTAGCCCGCCTGGCTATAGAAAGAGTGGAACAATCTGGAATCATCTTCCTGGATGAGCTGGATAAAGTAGCCGGACGAGAATCAGGGGTTGGCCCTGATGTCAGTCGTGAGGGGGTGCAGCGTGACTTGTTGCCCATAATAGAAGGAACTACGGTAAGTACCAGGTATGGTTTAGTTAGAACAGACCATATTCTTTTCATTGCAGCCGGGGCTTTTCATGTCACTAAACCTTCAGACCTGATTCCTGAACTTCAGGGCCGCTTTCCCATCAGGGTAGAGTTAACCCCCCTGACCAAGGAAGATTTTGTCAGGATTCTGACCGAAACCGAGAATGCTCTTATCAAGCAGTATAAAGCCTTGCTGGCTACTGAAGGAGTAGAGGTGGACTTCACTGATGAAGCTATTGAGGAAATTGCCTCCATTGCTGAAAAGGTAAACGAAGAAGCCGAGAACATTGGGGCCCGTCGCCTGCACACGGTTATGGAAAAGGTAATGGAAGATATTTCTTTTGAGGCCCCGAACCTCAGCGGTCAAAAAATTCTGATTACCAGGGAATATGTGCAGAAACAATTGAGTGACATTCTCAAAGACCAGGACCTGAGGAAATTCATCCTCTGATGAAGGAAAAACTTCTGATTTTAGCAGTCCTGTGGTTGATGCTCATAAACACCGGCTGCGGTCGGAAAGGGGCTTTACAGGACCCGGTTCCCAGGATACCCCAGACAGTCAATGATTTGAGGATTGTTCAGCAAGGGAGCCAGCTGCTTTTCAGATGGACCCCACCTGTTAGTTACTTAAACGGCCGGCCTCTCCAGGTTGCCGCTTTGGAGATTATGGCTCTGGAACTCAAGAGCGAGAAAAGCTCTAAAAACCGCCTTGAAGTTATTTTCAGACAGAATTCAAAATCAATAACCGAGCTGAACCTGGGCCAGCTGGAACTCGGAAGGGAAACAGCCACTCTCAACCTGAATCTGGCCAGAGTAGCAGACAAAAATCTAGTCTTTGGGCTCCGGGTTAAAGGGGAAAAAGGTGGCTGGTCCGGGTTTTCCAACCTGGTTCAATTCAGGCCAGAGTCTGTCCCGCTACCTCCTTCTGAGTTACAGGCTCAGGTGCAGGAGGACAGAATCATACTTTCCTGGAAAGCTCCTGAGACCGGCCTTGACGGGAAAATACTAACGAAAAAGGTTGTTTACAACCTTTACCGAGACAGCGGTCAGGGCTTTGAGCTATTGACCGGAAGTCCGCTTTCCGAGCCTTTTTTTGAGGATCGAAGTTTTCTTTTTGGTCAGAAATACCGTTATTCAGTAAGAGCTGCTCTGGCAGAAGCGCCAGGACTTAAAGAGAGTGCTGACTCGGAAGTTCTGGAAGTGATCCCTGTTGATAAGTTTCCTCCTTCACCCCCTTCTGAAGTTACGGCGGTGGCCGGTTCTGAAGGAGTGGCTCTTTCCTGGCTGCCTAACCAGGAAAAAGACCTGGCCGGATATCTGGTCATCAGGTCCGAATCCGGGTCTGAAGAAATCCTACTAACTCGGGAGCTGTTGACCGCTCCGGTTTTTAATGATATCTCAGTTGCAAAGAATCGGCTGTATGTTTATTCTATAAAGGCGGTGGACAAGGCGGGTAACGAGAGTCCACCGACCAGAATTAAGGTGAGAACATAAAAAAATGAAAATCTATCGTTTTCGCTACCGGAGAAAGGTTTTTTACGGTCTGCTAAAAGAAGAGGTTCTTTTTCCGGTCAAGGGTTCAATATTTAAGAATTTCCGGATTGATGATAGTGCCATCCCCATTTCTGAGGTAACGGTACTGCCGCCTGTTATGCCCACCAAAATAGTGTGTGTGGGCCGTAATTATCGGGAACATGCCGAGGAGCTGGGCAACCAGGTTCCTCCTGAACCACTTCTTTTCTTAAAACCGCCCAGCGCCATCATTGGCCCGAATCAGCCCATTATTTATCCCGAGTTATCCAGCCGGGTAGACTATGAAGGGGAGCTGGCTGTGGTTATTAAGAGGAAGCTAAAAAATCTTAAAGAAGACGATAGTTGGCAGGATTATGTACTCGGCTACACCTGCTTTAACGATGTCACTGCCCGGGACCTTCAGTCAAAAGATGTTCAGTTTACCCGGGCTAAATCCTTTGATACTTTTGCTCCTATTGGTCCCTGCCTGGTAACCGGCCTGGACCCGGGCGGCCTTCAGCTTAAGACTTTCTTAAACGGAAAGCTGGTCCAGTCAGGAAATACCAGAAACATGATTTTTAACATCCCTTATCTTATCGGATACATCTCAAGGATAATGACTCTGGAACCCGGTGATGTAATAGCTACGGGGACTCCATCCGGAGTTGGGCCGATGCAGCCCGGCGACCGGGTCGAAGTTCAAATTGAAGGCATCGGAACGCTATCAAATTTTGTTAAAAAAATAAAATAGGTAAAGGGAGGAGCGATGAAATTATTTCTCGATACGGCCAACCTGCAGGAAATTAAAGAAGTAGCCAGCTGGGGCATTCTGGATGGAGTGACCACCAATCCTACTCTTTGCGCTAAAGAAAATGTTCCCTTCGAAAAGCTGGTCAGGGAAATCTGCAGCCTGGTTTCTGGTCCGGTTAGTGTCGAATGTGTTTCGACCAGAGCTGAGGACATTGTGGAGGAAGCCCGCAGGCTAAATCGCATGGCTTCAAACCTGGCCATCAAGATTCCAATTAATATTGAAGGTTTAAAAGCTACCAGGATACTGGCTGCGGAAGGAATAAAGGTCAATATGACTCTGGTCTTTTCACCTTCCCAGGCTTTACTGGCGGCTAAAGCTGGAGCCGCTTTTGTCAGTCCATTTATTGGCCGTCTGGACGATATCTCCCATCACGGGATGGAGCTTATAGAACAAATTGTGGCCATTTATGAAAACTATAATTTTGAAACCGAAATAATAGTGGCCAGTGTTCGTCACCCCGGTCATGTAGTGGAGGCTGCTCTGCTCGGGGCTCACATTGCCACCGTGCCCTTCTCGGTTATGGAAAAGCTGGTCAATCACCCTCTTACTGACCTCGGCATAGAGAAATTTCTTCAGGATTGGAAAAAAGTCTCTTTGAAGTAAAAATCAGCTTACATCATTCAGAGAGAGATTTTGAATGAAATTTTTGAAGAAAAGGAAAGGCCTGGTTGCTTTTCTGGTAGTGGTAGCCTTTCTTTACGTTATCCTCTCTTTTGCTAAAAGCTTTTTTCTGAAACAGCTGGGAAGCCGGTTAAACCAGGCATTTGAAGTTGAAGAGATAAAATTAACCTACCTTCCCCCGGGCCTGACCATAAAAAACCTTAAAGCCCGCTCTGAAAACCCGGCTTTTTCCCTTGAAAAACTCAGAGTCTCTCTGCCGTTTTTGTCTTTGCTTAAAAAGGAAAAACCGGTTACGGTAGAAATTTTCAGGCCTGTTCTGGTTTATAAAGCCCTGGAAACTACAGGCGGGACAGGAGGATTTAGCCAGTGGCTCCTGGAACTGCCACTCGTTATTGAAAGCGGTTACCTGAACGAAGGCCGATTTTCTTTTGAGCTAAACCAGGGGAAGTATGAGCTGGAAGGTGTTTCTGCAGCTTTCCGGCTACGGGCTGACCGCTTTAATCTCCTTTTGAGAGCCAGCAGGTCAAAAATCCGTCCTTACGACTCGCCTGAGATTCTGGAAGGAGAACTGGAGTCTCTGGTCAGTTCCAGAGGTCGAGCCATAACCCTGAATAGAGTAATAATTCAGGGAGAAAATTCCGCCATTCGTCTTGAAGGAAAGATTGCCAGTTTTGAGACTACCAGGGTTAACCTGAGGGCCGTTTATAACCTTGACACAAACTTCATCATGAAAGCCCTTGATATTCCTTTTGAATGGGGAGGCAAAACTGCTGGTGAGATAACCATTAATAACGAAAGCGGTCCTCTTATTATCAAATCTGATTACCGGATCAGAGATTTTCAACTTAATGGGGTAGATATGGGGACGGTGGAAGGTCAGGTGGTGGTAGAAAAGGGGAAAGGGGGCCAGATTCTGGCTGAAGTAAAAAAAGAAAAACAGCCGGTCGAAAGGGTGGTCATAAGTTATGGGGCCGGTAAAGTGGAAGGGCAGATGTCTGGTTTCCATCTTGATCCCATCATGAAATATGCTTCAGTTCCCTGGCCAGTGGCCTCTCCGGCCTGGGGTAATTTTAGCCTCAGCCAGGGCCAGCTTCTGGCTACGGCTGAATTTCGCGACGAGGTGGAAAAAGAAGCGACTGGCGGCCGACAGAGATTTAACGGACGGGTTCTGGTGGAGCTGAACATCCCAAACAGAGACCTGAAGATTCAGTCCAGGGATTTGCAATCATCCTTCGGGCGAATGAATGTTTCGGGAAGGGTTTTGATTGGACAGCAGATTGACCTGGAAATAAGAGGCCAGTTCCAAAACATTAAAGCTGCCAGGGAATTTACTGAAAAAATTTTCAACACCGAGTTTGATTTTCCTGAAATAAGGGGGGCCGGAAGGGCAGATGTAGAGATAAAGGGAGATTATTCTCAGCCGGCTCTGAACTTTGAGTTTGCCTGTTCTCCGGCCGGTTTTGAGCGTTTTGAAGCCAACACTGCTCGAGGTCAGGTCCAGGTTTCTGACGGGCAGGTGGCAGGCCGGGTCTATGTCCTGGATAAGAATTTTCAGGGTCAGATTGATCTTAAGGCAGAAGAGGGAAGAACTGAAATCAAATTCTATTCAGAAAGAGCACTGGTCGAGACGGTTCTGGCTTATCTTGGGGTTAATTTTCCTATTAAAGGTCCAGTTGAGGGTCAATTTCTTTACAACACTTCTGCCAACCAGCTGGCAGTTGAGGGAGAGTTTATTTCAGAGGAAATGTTCTTACTTGGCAGCCGGATAGAAAAGGTCAGGGGCAAAGTAAGCTGGCAGGATAATCAGCTGAACTTTCCAGAACTCAATTTTGTCCTTAATGGAGGTCAGATTGGAGGTCGACTGACTCTCGGGTTTGCTCCTGATACCTATGATTTTGACCTGCAGGCTCAAAATGTTGCTCTGGAACCTTTTTCTTCAGATTTTACTGGCTCTCTGACCATAAACCTTAAAGGCAAGGGGACTTTTGGCGAGGACCGTCCATATGGAGAGTTTTCTATCGATAAATTTGGGGTTTTCTTCATCAAGGCCACTGAAGCCAGAGGAGTTTATTACCTGAATTTTCGCGAGAATAATCTGGGAGTGGAAATAAAGGGCCAGGTCCTGCCTGGTGATAGTAGTTTTGAAGTTAAACTGGAAATTCCTTTTGACCGGGATTTTCTGGCCGGAGAAGTCCGGGGGAAACTGACCAATCTGGACTTTCTACTTCCCTGGAAAGGAGCTACCGGAAGCGTGGATTATTTATTAAGCTTCCAGGGTCCTGTGGCTTCCCTTGACCTCAACGGAGCCTTTGAGGTTAAAGGCAGTATATTGCCCATACCCGGTTTTGCCCACGCCCTGACTAATTATTCAGGGCTGGCCTTTATCAGGAACCGTCAGGTTTCAGTCCGCTCTTTTCAGGGGAATCTGGGGGGAGGTCCGGTCCAGGGTTCAGGTGATTTGAGCTTTGGAGAATCAGGCCTGGAAAAAGCTGCCCTCACTCTGGAGGGCCAGAACATGGAACTTTCGGTTTTTGAGAGAACGCGGTCACTGGCCAATGGACGGTTGAGCTTTTTCAAACAGGCAGGCCGAAATGTTCTTGAGGGAGAATTTGTTCTTAAGGAAGTTTTGTGGAAAAAGGAATTATGGGAAAAGCTTTCATTTTCTTCCCAGGTTTATGCTGATGATCAAAGAAGAAACTGGCTTGAAGACCTCAACCTTAACCTTCGCCTGAGAGCCAGTGACAATGTCTGGATGGAAAACTCTCTGGGGAGGATTAGAGCCAGGCTGGATTTAACCATCTCCGGAACCGTGGCCAACCCGATAGTAACCGGTGAGATAGAAGCCCTCTCTGGAACAGTTTATTTTCAGGACAGGGATTTTAAGGTTATCAGAGGTCGGCTGAGTTTTTTTAATCCTCTGGTCATAGATCCTTATCTTGATTTCCAGGGGGAAGCTTACATTAAAGACTATCATGTGCTTTTCAGTCTAACCGGTTTGGTCAGCAATCTCAAACCTGAGTTTTCCTCATCACCGCCTCTGCCGGCTGAAGAAATTCTGGCCCTTCTGGCTCTTGGAGAGTCCTACCAGAGAAGATATTCTCTCGACCCCACTCAGATGAGCACAGCTTCGCTCATTTCTTATCAGCTGGCCAGAAAATCAGAAAGTTTGTTCAGCCTCGATCGTTTCAGGTTAGACCCGTTTATTATGGGCTCAACCTCAGAAATTACGGCCAGACTTACGGTGGGCAAGAGGCTTTCCAGGAATTTTTTCATTCTTTATTCAACCAATCTGGCTACTCAAAGGGAAGAGATAGTCAGGCTGGAGTGGGAACTATCGGGCGGATTGAGCCTGGTGGCCATCAGAAATGAACTGGGCAGGGTCAGCTTTGACCTGAAATTGCGAAAAAGGTTTTAAGAGATGAGGATAACAAGGTTTCTGGTCCTGCTCCTGATGATGGGACTTATGACCGGCCTTCTCTTCTCTGATGAACCTGTAAGAACTGTGGGGAACATAAAAGTCCTGGTTGACGGACAGCTGGCTGAACAGACTATCCAGAGTTTAGTGGGGTTGAAAGAAGGTGAGCCCTGTTCTGATTATCAGATTGACCAGGCCCTGAAGCGGTTGATGCGAACCGGCTTTTTCTCAAAAGCCGAGGTTTATCTGAGCCCCCC
>Ga0308419_1000122_pt1 | contig 63986 bp, 37 predicted proteins | sample HotsprSampleMS50_FD_203674 | JGI IMG/M metagenome (GOLD analysis project Ga0308419, IMG submission 203674) | Hot spring phototrophic mat microbial communities from Mushroom Spring, Yellowstone National Park, Wyoming, United States - 20090730_MS50 ... | reverse complement strand
ACTTTTTTTGAGATACAAAAAAACGATGGAGGAGGTCCCAAATTTCCTCTCGTGAGAAGTATGGAATGGATTTGACGGCGTTATCAAACGCCTTGCTTCGGTTGACCCAAACGGCATCCTTGCGAATGGCCGAGGTGAGAGAGGGTTTGCAATCGTGGCACCAAGATTCAATTTCATCGTCGCGGCAACCGCGGTTTTTGAGTATTTCCCGAAGCGCCTCAATGGTTTTCCAATTCCGGCGAGTGCCAGAGATTTCGTCCCGATCATGGGGAACGATGTACTCTTGAGGGGCACCGTTTTCCGACTCGACGGTCAGCCAGGACAACGCCAGGAGGATCCGCCGTTGTTTGCGTTGTTCCTCCGTAGGGGGTTGTCCGGACACTCCCTTATCGTCCGCGAGCGAGTGATCCAATCCTCCGCGCAAGGTCAGGAGCCAATCGCCGAAGGCTTTGGCCCCTCGGTTGACGGTTTCGTGCGTTTTCCACAGCGCCTCGCGCCAAGAGGCATCCTCGGGATTTTGGCCTTGCAATCGAAGGGTATAGGCTCGCTGGGTGGTTTCCGGCATAGGTATCCCCACATCGTATGCTATCGCTTTTGTAGGATAACGAGCACAAAGGAAGCACGCAACCGTAAATGGCCATCCGGTTGGCATTTTAGTAATGCAGATCAGGAGAAGAAAGGCTATGTTAGAAATGATGCGGATCGAGAAGGATTCATTGGGCGAGATTCCTGTTCCGGAGGAGGCCTTGTGGGGGGCGGAGACCGAACGCGCCCGGCGCCATTTCGCGGTCTCCGGTCGCCCGGTTCATCCGGCGTTGATCCGGGCTGGGGCCGAGGTGAAGGCCGCCTGCGCCCTGGCCAACCGGGAACTCGGCTATCTCGAGCCGGAGATTGCCGACGCCATTGTCGCTGCATGTGCCGAGGTGGCGGCTGGCCGCTGGGCCGAGCACTTTGTGACGGATGCGCTCCAGGGCGGGGCCGGCACCAGTACCAACATGAATTGGAACGAAGTTCTGGCCGCGATCGCCTCACGGAAGGCCGGCCGTCCCATTGACCCCCATGACCACGTCAATCGCCATCAGTCCACGAATGACGTCTATCCCACAGCCCTTCGAGTGGCGGCTCTCCGTGGCTTTCAGGCCTTGGAAGCGGCCGCAATCGAATTGCAGGAGGCGTGTCAGGAGAAAGAACGGGCCTTTGCGGATGTGATCAAAACCGGTCGCACCGAGCTTCGGGATGCCGTTCCGATCACCCTAGGACGGGAGTTCGGCGCCTGGGCTTCCGCCCTGGGGCGCGACCGGTGGCGGATCGCCAAATGCGAGGAGCGGATCCGGGAATGCAATCTGGGGGGAACCGCCATCGGGACCGGCATTACGGCCCCTCGTGACTACCTTTTTTTGGTGGTGGAGAAGCTGCGGGAGGTCACCCGCCTGAATCTGGCGCGGGCGGATAATTTGGTGGACGCGACGCAGAATCTCGATGCCTTTGCGGAGGTCAGCGGCATTCTCCGGGCCCACGCCGTGACCCTTTCAAAGATGTCGCGGGATTTGCGGCTCATGTTCAGCGGTCCGGCCGGCGGACTCCACGAGATCGAGCTGCCGGCCGTGCAACCGGGAAGCAGTCTCATGCCCGGCAAGGTGAATCCCGTCATTCCGGAAATGGTGCAGCAGGTGGCCTATCGGGTCATGGCCCATGACCTGGAGATCGGCTTGGTCGCGATGCATGGCGAGTTGGAACTCAATGCCTTTTTTCCCCTGCTGGCGGATGCCCTGCTGATGATGGTGGATCTTCTGGCGCGGGCGGACCGGCTCTTTGCGGAGTACTGTATCAAGGGCGTCCAGGCCGACCGCCGACGCTGCCGGGAGATTCTGGAACAGACCCGGGGGATCGTCACCGCGCTGGTGCCGAAAATTGGCTATGAGCGGGCGACAGAGGTGGCGGCCGAGATGGCCCGTTCGGGGAAGAGCGTTTCGGAGGTGCTTCGGGAGAAGGGATGGTTGGCGGGCGAGACACTGGAAGCGGAGTTGACGCCCGAGCGCCTGTGTCGGTTGGGCTGGACGCCCGGCGATCTTCCGGAGGGAAAGCGATGAGAACCCCCCGGGGTCTGCGTCTTCAAATCGGCCTGTTTGGCCGGCGTAATGCCGGAAAGTCCTCCCTGTTCAATCAGCTCCTGGGCCAGGATGTGGCCATCGTTTCGGAGACGCCGGGGACGACCACCGATCCCGTGGAACGACCCTTCGAGCTTCATTCCCTGGGGCCCGTTCAATTTATTGATACGGCGGGCTTGGATGACGTTGGGGCATTGGGGGAAAAACGTGCGGCCCGAAGTCGGGCCGTGGCCGATCGGGTGGATGTGGCGATTGTGGTTGCGGATCAGTGGGGGGAGGAGGAGCGGCGGCTGATCGCCTTTTTCCGGGAGCGGCAGGTGCCTGTGGTCATCGCCTGTACGAAAGCCGATCAACGGCCAGACCGTACGCTGGAAAACGCGGCCGCCGCGGAGGGCTATGGGGCAGTGGTGACGGTCAGTGCGGCGACGGGGGAAGGGATGGGCCGGCTCCGCGAGGCGCTGATTCGGGCGGTTCCTGACTCCTTTTTCGAGCGGTCCACCATTGTGGGGGATTTGATTCATGCCGGCGAGGTGGTGGTTCTGGTGGTGCCCATTGACAAGGAGGCACCCAAGGGACGGCTGATCCTGCCGCAGGTTCAGGTGTTACGCGACCTTCTGGACCATGATGCGATAGGGCTGGTGGTGAAGGAGCGGGAGCTGGCCTCGGCGATGAAGGGATGGACGCGTCGCCCGTCGCTGGTCATTACGGACAGTCAGGCGTTTTTGAAAGTGGCGGCCGACACCCCTCCCTCGGTGCCGATGACCAGTTTTTCGATATTGATGGCGCGGTACAAGGGCGATCTCCAGAGACTGGCGGAAGGGGCGCTGGCGATCGGCCGGTTGCGGCCGGGCGCGCGGGTCCTCATCGCGGAAGCCTGTTCCCATCATCCGATCAGCGACGATATCGGGCGAGTCAAAATTCCGCGCTGGCTCGAAGCCCACATGGGCGGAAAGGTGACGTTCGAGTTCGGTCCTGGGCGGGAGTTTCCGGAGCGCCTGACCGGCTACGATCTGATCATCCATTGCGGGGGGTGCATGCTCACGCGGCGCGAGATGTTGATTCGCATCGAGCGGGCCCGGGCGTCGGGGGTTCCGATAACGAATTACGGACTGGCCATTGCCTTCAGTCTTGGAATTTTCGAACGCGCGCTCTCTCCCTTCCCGGCGGTCTTGGAGCGGCTTCGACCCGGCGGCGACCAGAGAACGCGGCAACCTCCCAAGGCGATATGAACTGGCTCAATCCCTATTCAAACCACGCCCGTTTTTGGCTTCGGGGCAACCTTCATACCCATTCCGGCGAAGGGCTGACCCAACAGGAGATTTTTGACGCTTACGAAGGGTTGGGGTATGACTTCATATGCCTGTCGGACCACATGAAGGTTAACCGGACTCGGCCTCCCCGACATTCCCGTCTGATGCTTCTTCCGGGCTTGGAATGGAATTCCCCGACAGGCGATCACATGAATCTGATCGGCTTTGATCGGTCGCTTCTCGAGCATTGTGCGACCGAACATGATCCGGAAAGGGTCTTGAGAATAGCGGCGCGGCCATCGGTGTTGAAGATTCTCAACCATCCCAACTGGCAAGAGCCTCCGCACTATTCCCGCGAGACGTTGGCCTCGCGGATTGGCCGGGCCCATGGCATCGAGATTTACAATGGGTTGATTGATGTGTTGGCGGGAACGGCGCTGGCGACGGAAAAGTGGGATTATCTGCTTTCTCAGGGCCATCCTACGCTGGGTTTTGCGTCGGATGATGCTCATCAGGCGCCGCATATCGGGCAGGCCTGGATTATGGTCAACGTCATCCGCCGGACCGCCCGGGACGTGTTTCGGGCGATTCTTCAGGGACGCTTTTATGCCAGCACGGGCGTATGCTTCCGCCGGATCCGTCGAGCAGGCCGGCGCATCGAGATCGAGGCGGAGAATGCCGATGAAATCTGGGCGGTCGGCGAGTGGGGACGTCGTTTGATACGCCAGGAGGGAGCCCGCCTCGTATTTGATTTTTCCGAGCATCCCACGTCGTACGTGCGGTTCACCGCTTTTGGCCGAGGGGCGCGGATGGGGTGGACACAACCGTTCTACCGAATGTCCCCGGAAGGCTCTGGCACGACGACATCCCCCTCCTGAAGGGCCCAGCGGGCGAGGGTGCCTGCCGGAAGTTCGATAAGGATCGCCGTTCTTCGCGGAGCCAGGCGGATTTGCCAGGGCGGAACCGCATGGCAGAGTTTGAGGATTCGGCCCTGGCGATCAAGGAATAGGGCATCTATAGGAAACCGGACGAAGGCGGTGTGGAAAGAGCCGCCGGGCTTGAAAAGGAGGCCTTCGCCGGGGATGTGGGATCGAAACATCAATCCCCGCAGACGCGCCAGAAAGGAGACGGCGGGTTTCAGGTTGTCGGCCAGAATCCCCTGCCGGCTGGGCTGAATCAGGCGGAATCGCTCGTCACGTGATCGTGCTCGGCGATATGGTGGCGGCAGTAGCATTGGGGCGGGTGGCAGTCGGTGCAGTAGCGGAAATCCATGTCGGGGTCGGAGAGTTCAGTGATGCCGCAGATGCGGCAGCAGTGGCGGGGCGCAGGGCGGGAGAGTGCGGGCGAGGGACGGAGCGGGGCCGTTTTGAGTTTTGCGCGTAGGGCCGTTAGGAGGTCGGGGCCGAAGAAGATCAGAAAGTTGCCGGTGGCGGCAAGGATGGCCAGCCGGTCTGGCCCATGGGAGGTGAGGAATCTCCAGCCGTAGGAGAGCCAGGTCAGGAGGGCGAGCCATTTGATGCGGATGGGCAGGATGAAGAAGAGAAGGAGTTGAAAATCGGGGTAGAGCCAGGCGAAGGCGAGGAAGACGGAGCCGCCTAGGAAAGTGTTGGTGAACGCGAACCCGGGAAGGAGGAAGGAGACAGCGGCTGTGAGGGCCCAGCCGAGGAGGATGAAGAGGTTATAGCGGAGGGCTCCCCAATGGGTTTCCAGGGCGGTTCCCATGAGGTAGAAGAGATACCAGGCAAAGAGCAGAAAGAGGGGATGCATGTGCGGGGGTATAAAAAGGAAGGTGACCAGACGCCAGATCTCGCCCTGACGGACCAGCGCGGAATCCAGGGCCATTCGGACGAGGGTTTGGGGATTCATGGCTCCGGCGGCGAAAAAGAGCACCTGGCCGGCGAGAAGCAGAAGGGTCAGGTGGGGGAAAGCATATCGGCCAAGGCGAAACTCGAACTGGGCCAGTCGTCTCATCGGGGTGTCGAGGGGGAACGGCTGCGGAGTACGACAGTCTCCTTCGCGGTCGGCCGGCTCATGCCGGGCAGGAGGGTTGGGTCAGGTGGTCGCAACACCAGGCGAAAGCGGTCTCGAAGATCTTTCGATTGATGGGAATGAGGGCGGGTTTTCGTTTGAAGCTTTCGATCAGGGCCTCGAGAAAGCGGTCGCGCGAGAGGTTGGCGACGCGAAGCCAGGCCAGCACGGCCAGCATGACGGTATTGGCGGCCTTGATCGCGCCGGCCTGGCTGGCGAGATCGGTGGCTGGGATTTCGAGGCGGCGGACGCCGTGGGGGGGTAGGGTTTTGATATCGGCGAGGGAGTCGCAGAGGATCAGCCCGCCGGGGGGGACGGTTTCGGCGTAGCGTTCGTAGGAAGGGCGATTCATGCACACGAGGATGTCGGGGTGGTCCACGTCGGGGGATCCAATGGGGCGGCCACTAATGACGACGGAACAGGCCGCCGCGCCGCCGCGCTGTTCGGGTCCGTAGGAGGGGAACCAAGTGGTATGGCGGCCGAAGAGGCGGCCGGCTTCCGCGGTGACGATGCCGAGGCTCAAAATGCCCTGGCCGCCAAAGCCGGCGAATTTGAAGCGCACCTCCGAGAGATCGGCATCGGCGGCAAGTTCGGGGGTTTGGCCTTCCGCGCGGAACAATTCGGCGGCCGGGCGGGTCGGTGGGAGGGGAGGGCGGGGTTTTGCCTCCGCCGAGCGGTCGCGGAAGCAGCCAAGGGGAAATTCCTTTTCGAGGGATTCGAGAATAAAACGATTGGAACCGAGGGCATCGGTGCCCCAATTGGTGGGGCACTGGGAGAGGAACTCCACAAAGGCGTAGCCTTTGCCTTCGATCTGGAGGTCGAGTGCCTTTCGAATGGCGCGACGGGCCTGCATGATCCGTGCGGTGTCGGCTAGGGAACAGCGCTCGATGTAAACGGGGGCCTGAAGTTGGTTGAGGATTTCGCAAAGGCGGAGGGGATAGCCGTCGTTTTCGGCGGAGCGGCCATGGGGGGTCGTGCTGGTCACTTGGCCGAGGAGGGTGGTTGGCGCCATCTGTCCTCCCGTCATGCCGTAGGAGGCGTTGTTGACAAAGAAGGTGGCGAACCGTTCCCCACGGGCCGCGGCCTGAAGGGTGGCGTTGAGTCCGATGGCGCCGAGATCGCCGTCGCCCTGGTAACAGAGGACGATGGCGTGGGGCAGGAGGCGGGTGAGGGCAGTCGCGACGGATTGCGCGCGGCCGTGAGCTGCGCCAATATTGCCGACGTCCCAGTAGTAGTAGCCGAACACCGCGCATCCGATGGGATTGACGATGATGGTTCGATCTTGAAGGTTCCGTTCCACGAGGGCTTCGGTGATCAGTTTATGGAGCAGGCCATGGCCGCAGCCGGGGCAATAATGGGTATCCTGGGTCGGCTCGCCGCTCCGATCGAAGGATGGATAGAAACCGACGGTTTTGAGCCGTTTCATCGGCCATGCCCTTCCGATTGTCTGAGGAAGGCAAGGACACGTTCGACGACCTCGTCCACGGTGAAGAGCATACCGCCCATGCGGTTGATGAGGGTGGTGGGTCCGGCATGGGGTCCGAGCTGGAAGAGGATGTCGTCATGAAACTGCCCGTTGCTCAATTCGACGACGGCCAGGGGGCGGCCTCGGAGGGTGCGTGTCAGAGCCTCACGCGGGAAGGGATAGAGAGTGATTGGCCGGAAGAGGCCTGCGCGGACGCCCCGTTGGCGGAGCCGATCCACGGCGGAACGGGCGATCCGGCTCGAAATGCCGTAGGCGGCGAGAAGAATCTCGGCGTCGTCGGTTCGGTCTGTTTCCGCCCGTGCTTCCGTTTGGGCTTTGGCATATTTGTTTTGAAGGACGATATTGCGTTCTTCGAGGGTGGAGGCGTTGAGGTAGATGGAGGTGATGAGGTTACGCCGCGTTCCGGGGGTTCCTTGCACAGCCCAGTCGCACACGTCGGGCGCGGGCGGGGTCTCCTCGGGGAGGCGGAGGGTTTCCATCATCTGTCCGAGCACGGCATCGGCGAGGACGATGGCGGGGTTCCGATATCGGAAGGCAAGGGTGAAGGCAAGGGCGGTCAGGTCGCACATCTCCTGGACGTTTCCGGGCGCCAGAACGAGGCAATGGTAGTTGCCGTGTCCACCGCCTTTGACGGCTTGATTATAATCGGCCTGCTCGGGGAAGATGTTGCCGAGCCCTGGGCCGGCCCGTTGGATATTGACGATGACGCCCGGCAATTCGGCGCCGGCCATGTAGGAGAGGCCCTCCTGCATGAGGCTGATACCGGGGCTGGAGGAGGCGGTCATGGCTTTTTTGCCGGCGGCGCCGGCGCCGTATACCATGTTGATGGCAGCGGTTTCGCTTTCGGCTTGAAGGAAGACGCGGCCGAGGGCGGGGAACCATTCGGCGGCCGCGTGGGCGACTTCGCTGGCCGGGGTGATGGGATAACCGAAAAAGGCCTCACAACCGGCATACAACGCGCCGATCACCACGGCTTCATTGCCCTTTACAAAGCGGGTCATGGCAAATGGGCCGGAGTGCGTTTGGGATCCGGTTGAATCACCTCGATGGCATAGGGTTCAGGGCAGTTGTAGAAACAGAACCCGCAACCGATGCAGCCGGAACCGGTATAGAACGCGGGCCGTACTCCTCGGCGGTTCAACGTTTTCCTGAGGCGGAGCACCTTTTTCGGGCAGGCCTCGATGCAGCGGCCGCAACCCTTGCACCGATCTTCTGTGATGATCGGTTCGGGTGACGCATGACCTTGTTTGTTGGCCTTCATCAACGCGGGGCGAGCGGTCGAGCGAATGGCATTCCTCGCCGTCTATTCCTCCTCAACGACGATCGTCCAGGGCTCCGACCACTCGCTGCAACCGTCCGCCTTCGCACGGATTTTGGCGACGTACGTTCCCGCCTCTTCCGGTGTCCAATCCACTCCGTTCAAATCTTCCGGGTCGGTCAGGAGGAAGAGTTCGGGCTCGTTTTCGTCCCGCTGGAGAAAGACTTCGACGGCGGTTGTTTGTTCGGGGACAATCCAGCGGACCTCGATCGTCGAGCCGAGATTGGTCCGCGACCCGCTTTCGGGCGCGGTGATGGTGGGCTTAGCGAAGGGCGTGAGGCAGAAGGGAGTGCTTCGCCAGGGGCCGGTGCCAGTCCCATTGCGGCCGCGGACGCGCCAGACCAAGGATTGCTTCTCTTCGATGTGGAAATCACGGATCAGTTGATATCGGGGATTTCCGTTTTTCACTTCCAGCGGTTCGGCATCGAGCCAGCCGCTGTTATAGATGACCGAGCCGTCGCGCAGAATCTGGAATTGGAACTGCGTCGCCGCGTCGCTGAGGTCCTCCCAGACGAAGGGGAGTTCGAGATGGCCGTAGGTCTCCGCTTCGAATCCCGGGGCGAGGGCTTCTGGTCGTCCAGGAACACCCACCTGGAAGAAGGCGACCGAGGTATAAAGTGGCTGATCATCGGTATCGTAGTCGGTGATGCTCCACCGATAGGCGCCGGCGGGAAGGGAGGTGGGGGGAGTCCATGAGGGATCTTGGCCGAGGGGTGACTGGCCGATCGAGGCCCTTCGGATGATCTGGTATTTTCCTTCGGCGGCATTCCAGACGGCCAGCATCAGTTGATAGCGGCGGGCGCCGGGCGTCCGGGTCCAGACCATCTTGAACGGTGAAGCGGCGAGGGTCTTGTTCTCTCCTGGTCGCATGAGCCGGCAAACTTCGAACGGCTGCGGGTCGCTCCAGGGGCCGGTGCCATGGGCATTCTGCGCATTGACAAAGAGAAGGTAGCGGCCCGGGGCGAATGTTCGTTCGATATCGGCCTGCGTTTCGGCCTGGGGGTCCGACTTGACGAGCAGCTTGCCGTTGTAGATCAGCTTGTACTTGTAGGTGTCGGCGCCTTCGGCCTCGTGCCAGCGGACGGTGAGGCGGCCGGCGCCGGGCTCAAAACAGGCATTGGCTTCAGGCTCGAGGATTACAGGGGCCGTGGGAACACCAATCATGAAAAACATGGGGTCGGACCAGTCGCTCGCGACCGTATAGGTATCTGTCTCATGGGCGCGAATCGTCTGGCACTGCCACGAGTAGATGCCGGCGTCCAAGGGTTCGGGCCAGAGGAATGTACCGGAGGCCGGCCGTTTGTTGGGGTCTTCGAAGTCTTCGTCGCCAACCAGGCTGCCGTCCTTGAAAATTTTGATGCGGTAGTGGGTCCCCTCTGAGGGGTCGGTATGGCCAAGTTGCCACTCGAATACGGGCTGGCTGGGCACGTCGGGAAGACGGCTGTTGGGAGTGAGGGGCGATGGGGCAGCCGGTGGGATTGTGAAGGTCAAGCGGCTCGACCACGGTTTGGTGCTGCCCTCGGCTCCTTCCTTCACGCGCCAGGAGTAACGGCCGACGGGGAGATCGTTATCAGGAGTCCAGGAGGTTCCCACAACCGAGAAGAGGGGGAGTTTTTCCCCGTCGCGTGTGATTTCGAGTGTGTAGCGCGCGGCCTGGGTGTTGGACCAGCGGAACTTAGGCGTTCGGGTGTTGGTGATACGTCCTTTGGGAGCGAGTGGTTCAAGGGTGGCGACGAGGATTTTTCGGTATTTGATGCCGCCGTTGTAGTAGACGAGGTGGATGTTTCCGTTACGGTCGGTTGCGGCGGCGGGAGAGCGGCCGGCGGTGATGTCCAGGGGTGCCGAGGCCACGACATTTCCGAAAGAGAACGCCGAGGCGATTTCGCCTTTTTTCGAGATATAGCCCATCTTGATTCGGCCGCCGGCGGTCCAGAATACGAAGGAGCCGCCGTTTGGGCCGGGGGCGGGCGTGAAGGCCGGGCCGTGGCGGACTTCCCGAGTCGCGCCGCTGCCCAGGACGTGGAGGCGATTCGGCGGCGCGGTCATCTTTTCCCCGTTCCACACATTCACGCAGACCTGGCCGTTGAAGACGCCGCCCATGTAGGCGACGCGGGGATCGGAGAGGTCAATGCCGATGCCGGGGTGAGAGAGGTCGTCGCCCATCACGGGATAGGGCCCATAGTTGGCCCAGGTGACGGGGCCTTTGCCGGCCAGGTAGCGGACCGAGTTTTGGTATTTGGCGTCGAGCGCCGAGTAGCCATTCATGCAGGTATGCCAGATGCCGTCGGGGTAGGCGCCGGAAGCGCCGAAGCGTGGGGCGTAGGAGGCGATGCGGAAGCGGATCTTTTCCCCGCCCTGGCCTGCATTGATCGAGCCGGATCCGATGGTGTTGCCGCGAGTGTCCAGGATGCGGTAGTTGCCGAAGGTGCCGAGGACGACACCCTGGTCGGGGTATTTGGCGTCGGTGGAGACCAAGCCCATGCCCTTATAAACGACGACAAATCGGAAGAACTGTTCGGGGGGGTTAGGGGAGGTGGCGACGTCTCGGAAGAGCCAGACGCCCTGGCCGAGCATCGAGCCGAACTCCTTGGTGCCGAACTTGCAAGAGATCCAGGCGCGGTCTCGGGGATCGATTTCGATCTGGCCGACGTAGAGGCGGGAGGCGCTGTAGCGGCCGCCGCGGCTGCCGACGGCGAAGATGCCGCCGCTCCACTGGCCATTGACTTTGTGGAACTTCATGAATTGGGTGTTGCCCCCGTTATCGCAGACGATGTGAGGCTGGCTTTTGGAGTCGGTCGAAATGGAAGGACGCTCCATGAAGTAGGCGGAGATCCACTCTTCTGCGCCGATGGCGGAAAGGCGGGGGGCGATGCTCTGGGCGTTGAGGGCGGTTGTCAATCCGAAGGCGAGGACAGTGGCAAAGCGGATGAGTCGTATCATGGGGACACCCCTTTGACTGTTTTCATACTAGAGGGATGGAGGGGGAAAAGTCCAATCAAAAAGTCAGAAGGACCAGATGAGACCTACTCCGGCGGAGAGGTAACTCATGGGGAAGACGGCGGATTCGCGGGAGGCGACGCGGCCGTAGAAGGAGGTTTCGTAGGTGATATCCACCTTTTTGACGATGGCGGAGTCGAGGAAGAGGACGAGGTCGAGGCGGCGGTGAAGCTGGCATTCGAGAGCGCCGCCGAGGAGGAGGCCGTAGGTATCAGAGGGGGTGATGGTTCGCCGGTATCCGTTGTTGGGCCAGGCGGGTCGCCCGGCGGCGACCCAGCGGGCGTAGTCTTCTTCACGAGTGGGTCCGCCGAAACCGTTGAACCAGATGGGGTCGTGTTCGAAGGAGGCGGCGTAGTAGACAGCGCCGAGGGCAAGGGCGGGGGTCAAACGGCTTGCGTTCGGATAGCGTAGGTGGAGAGCGAGGGAGGGACCCTGAATATCGAGGATGCCATCGGAGTGGACGATGGTGTTCCCCGTGAGGGTTTTGGCTCGGGCCTGTTCGACGCCGAGGCGCAAGCCAACGGTGCGGGAGAAGCGCCATTCGATGAAGAGCCATGAGAGGGGGTTAAAATCGGACTGGGACTCGAGTTTAACGATACTTCCCAAATAGGCATTTTCGAGTGTGCGTTCATCATCGAGGAGGGAGACGGTCCGGTAGCGCAGGCCGATTCGGAGGTGTGGGTTGAGGGCGTCGGCGGCTCGATTCAGTCGGTCATTCCATTCGTAGGGAAGAGAAGCAGAGAAAAAAACCAGCGGATCAGGATCGGGGAGGCGTTTGTACCAGGGGGAGGAGACGGTGGCGTCGAAGAGGAGATCATCGGGCGCGGCATAAAGAGAGAGACTTGCGGCCAGGAGGGGGGGGAGGAGGATGGAAAGGTGTGATGGTTTCATCGGTTTTTCAGTATGGCACAGCGGAATGATTTGAGCAATAAAATGGCATGTGAGGGGAGAATGAAATTCAGTGGGCGAGCGTCTTTTCGAGGGCGGCGGTGGCTTGGTGGGCGGCGGCGAGGGCGTAGTCGGCGTCGGATTGGCCGTAGGCTTCGGTGGGGATGAAATCCACGTCACCATAAAAGCTGAATTCCCGTTCTTTACGGAGGCGGCGGGATGCAGTCGCCAGCTCGCGCAGGGTATCCGGAGAGAGCATGGGGAGTCGGGACTCGAACTCAAGGAGCAGGTCTCCGACGTCATGCCATTTGGGCGGGTCGATGCCGACGGCGCGGAGGATACCTTTCAGGGCCAGTTCCACCGTTTCCTGGCTTTCGCGGACGACATCGGAGAAAGCCTTGCGGGCCATCAGAACGTTGAGGGCAGCGAGGCGGTCCTGACATTTGCGCAGGTAGGCGGCGGCGAGTTCGTGAGTGGTCAAAGGGAGATCTCCTCGTGGGGGCGGATGGAGGGCTTATAGTCCCAGACGTAGCCCCCTTTGCGGGGGAGGCGTTGGGCGCCGGTTTCGGTGAGTCGCTGTTTGAGGTGGGCCAGGAAGTGGCTGAGGAAGTGGTGGGGGTCGAAGAGCAGATCGCACCAATCGGTCATATCGAGGAAGAGGGGGCTTCCGGCGAGGACCTCTTTTGGGGTTTTGATTAGGGGGGAGAGTGGTGGGGGGTGAGGGTGATTGGGCCAGAGGGCGAGGCGGGCGTTCAGGGTGGCGTCTTCGATGGGCTCGAATTCGCGCAGGCGGGCCATACGGCCGGTGGGGAGGGGTTCAGCGACGACGAGAAGGTCAAGATCGGAGACGGGGGTAGCGGCGGCGCGGGCCCAGGAGCCGAAGAGGGCGAGTGAGACGAGGCGCTTTCCGTAGTGGTTTTGGCATGCGGTGATTAGGGCGCTTCGGAAAGGGGCCAGGCGTTGGGATTGGGCGATCATGGTGTGATGGTAACAGGCGTGTGAGGTGGGAGGCAAGGGTGATCGTGGAGGTGGGCGAGTGGGCTGAAAATAAAAAAAAGATTAAAAATTCATGCGATTTGTTGACATGGTGCGGAGGTTTTGATACCTTTGATTTTCGCGACAGGGGAAAGGATCTTCTGTCGGAGGCAATGAAAAGCACCCCGACCCGGGTGAGGGGCGAAGGGAAACCGGGACATGGGGTTATGTTCTTTGAAAACGGAATATCCTGCGCGAAGCACTGCTTTCGGAACGAAGGCGGTGCGATTCGGATGAGCCCTTGTGCGGCGCGCGGCTAAGTAACTCTTAGCCGGTGCGCGAGGCGCGAGAGCGCCTCTTCCGTTGATTTTTACGACGGAGAGTTTGATTCTGGCTCAGAACGAACGCTGGCAGCGTGGATGAGGCATGCAAGTCGAGCGGGATTGCCGTAGTAGCAATATTGCGGCATGAGAGCGGCGGAAGGGTGAGTAACGCGTAGGTAATCTGCCTTCAAGTTCGGGATACCTCTGCGAAAGCGGAATCAATACCGAATGGGATTCGCTGGTCGCATGGCTGGCGGATCAAAGATGGGGACCCTTCGGGGCCTGTCGCTTGTTGAGGAGCCTGCGTCCTATCAGCTAGTTGGTGAGGTAACGGCCCACCAAGGCTTACGGGTAGGTGGACTGAGAGGTTGGTCACCCACACTGGGACTGAGACACTGCCCAGACTCCTACGGGAGGCTGCAGTCGAGAATCATTCGCAATGCGCGAAAGCGTGACGATGCGACGCTGCGTGGAGGATGAAGGCCTTCGGGTTGTAAACTCCTGTGATCCGGGAACAAGGCCGGGCGGGTGAATAGCTCGTCCGGAGAGAGAGTACCGGAAGAGGAAGCCACGGCTAACTCTGTGCCAGCAGCCGCGGTAATACAGAGGTGGCGAGCGTTGTTCGGATTTACTGGGCGTAAAGGGTGCGTAGGCGGTTCCGCGTGTCGGATGTGAAATCTGGAGGCTCACCCTTCAGGCGGCATTCGAAACTGCGGGGCTAGAGGGCAGGAGAGGAGAGCGGAATTCTTGGTGTAGCGGTGAAATGCGTTGATATCAAGAAGAACACCGGTGGCGAAGGCGGCTCTCTGGAATGCTTCTGACGCTGAGGCACGAAAGTTGGGGGAGCAAACAGGATTAGATACCCTGGTAGTCCCAACCCTAAACGGTGCACACTTGACGTGGGAGGAGTCAATCCCTTCCGTGTCGGAGCTAACGCGGTAAGTGTGCCGCCTGGGGAGTACGGCCGCAAGGTTAAAACTCAAAGAAATTGACGGGGGCCCGCACAAGCGGAGGAGCATGTGGCTTAATTCGATGCAACGCGAAGAACCTTACCTGGGCTTGACATGCAGAGTTCAGTCGGTGAAAGCCGATGGCCGAAAGGCGATCTGCACAGGTGCTGCATGGCTGTCGTCAGTTCGTGCCGTGAGGTGTTGGGTTAAGTCCCGCAACGAACGCAACCCTTGTGTTTAGTTGCCACCGGCGGTTTCCGCCGAGCACTCTAAACAGACTGCCCGTGACAAGCGGGAGGAAGGTGGGGATGACGTCAAGTCAGTATGGCCCTTACGTCCAGGGCTGCACACGTGCTACAATGGCCGGTACAATGGGATGCAAGACCGCGAGGTGGAGCCAATCCTGAAAACCGGCCTCAGTTCGGATTGAAGGCTGCAACTCGCCTTCATGAAGTCGGATTCGCTAGTAACGGCGTATCAGCTACGACGCCGTGAATACGTTCCCGGGCCTTGTACACACCGCCCGTCACATCACGAAAGCCGTCTGCACCCGAAGTCGTCGTACCAACCCGCAAGGGAGGGAGGCGCCGAAGGTGTGGGTGGTGATTGGGATGAAGTCGTAACAAGGTAGCCGTAGGGGAACCTGCGGCTGGATCACCTCCTTTCTAAGGAGCAGGCTGCCGGCTTAGCCGGCGCCGAGGATTGACCGTTCGGGTCGTCAGACTCGAACGACCGAAAGTACGCGAATGACGGAGCCTGGGGCCTCCGAGTCGCTCCGCTTTCGCTTCGAAGGCAGGCTTTGAGCAGGATGTTTCGTTGACGCGCGGTGTCCGCGGAGGGCCGAGCGGGTCCCTGCAGCTGGAATCGGCTGGAAGGGGGCATAGCTCAGTTGGCAGAGCACGAGCTTTGCAAGCTCGGGGTCGCCGGTTCGATCCCGGTTGCCTCCACCAATCAGGACGCGAGGGCGTGTAGCTCAGATGGTTAGAGCGCGTCCCTGATAAGGACGAGGTCCCTGGTTCGATTCCAGGCACGCCCACCAAGGGCATTGTGCGCGGGGTGTGGGTTTGGCCGCCGTCAGGCGGGATGTTCTTTGACAATCGATCAGCAAGAGCGCGAAAAAGAATCGCGTCCGAGGTATCAGAGCCGAAAGGATTTTGGTCAAAATACCAAGGGCGCACCATGGATGCCTTGGCATCAGCAGGCGATGAAGGACGTGGTAAGCTGCGATAAGCTTCGGGGAGCGGCACACACGCGTTGATCCGGAGATTTCCGAATGGGGGAACCCATCCCGTGTCATGACGGGATACGGAAGGCTGAATTCATAGGCCTTTCGGGCGACACCGGGGGAAGTGAAACATCTCAGTACCCCGAGGAAAAGAAAACAACCGTGATTCCGCAAGTAGTGGCGAGCGAACGCGGAAGAGCCTAAACCGGTGTGCATGCACACCGGGGTTGCGGGACCTCTGCAAGGGCACGGGGACGGATAGCGGAACGGTCTGGGAAGGCCGCCCATAGAGAGTGAGAGGCTCGTACGCGAAATCCGAAACCGGTTCGGAGGGATCCCAAGTAGAACGGGACACGTGAAACCTCGTTCGAATCCGGGGGGCCCACCCCCCAAGGCTAAATACTCGCTGATGACCGATAGTGAACCAGTACCGCGAGGGAAAGGTGAAAAGAACCCCGGAAGGGGAGTGAAAGAGAACCTGAAATGGTGTGCCTACAAGCTGTGGGAGTCCCGCGTAAGCGGGATGACCGCTTGCCTTTTGCATAATGAGTCCGCGAGTTAGTGTATGCGGCAAGGTTAATCCCGCGCGGCGGGAGGAGCCGAAGCGAAAGCGAGTGCGAATAGCGCGTTGAGTCGCATGCACTAGACCCGAAGCCGAGTGAGCTACTCATGGCCAGGCTGAAACCACCGTAACAGGTGGTGGAGGGCCGAACTAGTTGGCGTTGAAAAGCCATTGGATGAGCTGTGAGTAGGAGCGAAAGACTTATCAAACTCGGTGATAGCTGGTTCTCCTCGAAATAGCTTGAGGGCTAGCCTGCGCGAATGCTCGGGCCGGTGGTAGAGCACTGAATGGTCTAGGGGTCTTACCGGGCTACCGAAGCCAATCAAACTCCGAATGCCGGCCCAGTCACGCGTGGAGTCAGACTGTGGGGGATAAGCTTCATAGTCGAAAGGGAAACAGCCCAGCCCGCCAGCTAAGGCCCCTGAATCCGGTTAAGTGACGAAGGATGTGAAACTTCGAAGACAGCTAGGATGTTGGCTTAGAGGCAGCCACCATTTAAACAGTGCGTAACAGCTGACTAGTCGAGAGGTTTTGCGCCGAAAATGATCGGGACTAAACCGGATGCCGAAGCTGCGGATGGCCCGAAAGGGCCGTGGTAGGGGAGCGTTCCATGCGGGGTGAAGCCGAACGGTAACGGACGGTGGACGGCATGGAAGTGATTATGCGGACATGAGTAACGAAAAGCCGGGCGAGAATCCCGGCCGCCGAAATCCCGAGATTTCCTGGGGAAGGTTCGTCCGCCCAGGGTTAGGCGGTCCCTTAGGCGAGACCGAAAGGTGTAGCTGATGGGCAACAGGTTCAATATTCCTGTCCTGCTCGGCAGTGTTGAAGCCGGGAGTGACGCAGAAGGCTAGGCCAGCCACCGGTTGGAAGGGGTGGTCTAAACCTCTAGGAGGTTCCGATAGGCAAAACCCGTCGGGACGTTAACTCCGAAAGGTGATGGGACGTCGAGGTTACGGCCGAGACGGATTGGCTGAGGCCACGCTGACAAGAAATAACTTCGGTGGAGCTGTCGGGCAACCGTATCCAAACCGACACAGGTGGGATGGTAGAAGATACCAAGGCGCGCGAGAGAAACCTCGTTAAGGAACTCGGCAAACTAGCCCCGTAACTTCGGAAGAAGGGGTCCTTTCGGAAGGGCGATCATCTCAACGTTCCGAAAGGCGCAGTGAAAGGGCCCGGGCGACTGTTTAACAAAAACACAGCACTCTGCCAACTCGAAAGAGGATGTATAGGGTGTGACGCGTGACCAATGCCGAAAGGTTAAGGCAAGGGGTTAGTCCGGCGCAAGCCGGGCGACGCTCCGACCCGAAGCCCCGGTGAATGTCGGCCGTAACTATAACGGTCCTAAGGTAGCGAAATTCCTTGTCGGGTAAGTTCCGACCTGCACGAATCGCGTAACGATCCGGGCGCTGTCTCAACGAGGATCTCGGTGAAATTGTAGTTCCGGTGAAAATGCCGGATACCCGCAGTAGGACGGAAAGACCCTGTGAACCTTTACTGTAATCTGGCATGGGCCTTTGGTTCTTCATGTGTAGCATAGCTGGGAGGCTGTGAAGTGACGGCGTCAGCCGTCATGGAGCCGTCCGTGAAATACCAGTCTTGGGGAATCGAATGTCTAACGTCGTCCCGTCATCCGGGCGACGGACAGTGCCAGAGGGTCAGTTTGACTGGGGCGGTTTCCTCCTAAACCGTAACGGAGGAGTTCAAAGGTTCTCTCAGCATGGTCGGCAATCATGCGTAGAGCGCAAAGGTAGAGAGAGAGCTTGACTGCGAGACCTACAAGTCGAGCAGGTGCGAAAGCAGGACTTAGTGATCCGGTGGTCGCTCGTGGTAGCGCCATCGCTCATCGGACAAAAGGTACTCCGGGGATAACAGGCTGATCGCTGCCAAGAGTTCACATCGACGCAGCGGTTTGGCACCTCGATGTCGGCTCATCGCATCCTGGGGCTGGAGAAGGTCCCAAGGGTTTGGCTGTTCGCCAATTAAAGCGGTACGCGAGCTGGGTTCAAAACGTCGTGAGACAGTTTGGTCCTTATCCACTGTGGGCGCAGGAGATTTGAGGAGAACAATCCTTAGTACGAGAGGACCAGGATTGACGTACCTCTGGTGTTCCAGTTGTCCCGCCTAGGGGCATCGCTGGGTAGCTATGTACGGAACGGATAAGCGCTGAAAGCATCTAAGCGCCAAGCCTCCTCCAAGATCAGATCTCCCTTCCCGCGCAAGCGGGACTAAAGGCCGGTCGAAGACTACGACCTCGATAGGCGGGACGTGTAAGCGCCGTGAGGCGTTGAGCCGACCCGTACTAATCGGCCGTGCGTTTTGACCATTTTTTTCGCTCTGTCCCTCGCGCGATTCCCATCGCCTCTTGCTGGTCGATTTCCCTTTTTCCCGGTGCCCATGGCGAGGAGGAAACACCCGTTCCCATCCCGAACACGGAAGTGAAGGGCCTCAGCGGCGATGGTACTGCAGGAGCGAGCCTGCGGGAGAGTAGCACGGTGCCGGGTTTTTTTTATTTAAGGCGACCACCGCTCCCGACGCCACCGCCCCGGCGTCACCCCACACACCGCCCGGAAATGCCGGATCATCGCACTCTGATCTCCAAACCCACACTCGTACGCAATCTCTGCCCCGCTTTTTGATGTCCCTTCCAAAAGCTCCTGCGCCCGCCGAACCCGCGCCGCAATGATGTGCCCCAACACCGTCCGACCCGTATAGGCCCGAACCAGTCGCGCCAGACGATAGGGACTCAGCCCCACCGCCCGGGCCACATCCCGAAGGGAAATCGCATCCGCATACCGCTGCGCAATGAAGTCCAAAGCCCGACTCACCCGGGGATGCCCTCTCCGCCAGCCCTCCCCGCTCAGCCCCTCCACATAATCGTCCAACGCCCGCGTCAACACCCGCGCCAGCTCCTCGAAATCCCGTGCCCGGATCAGCTCTCCCATCCGCTCATGATGGCGCTCCAAAAGCCCCTCGCGCGACGGATCATCCTCCAACGCCACCCGCGCCAAAACCCCCATCAGCTCGACCGCCCGCGCCACCAGAACGCTCCGGGGAGGCGACGTCAAATAGATCGCCGCTAACCGCTCATTCAAGACCCGCCGGGCATTTTCGCGATCCCCCGCCTTCAGAAACGAAAGAAGCATCCGTTCGCTCTCCCCACCCTCCGCCAAACCCGCGGCCGCCATCTGCCGAAAACGAAGATGCCGCAGCCGATTCTCCTCCAATAGCGGCCTTCGCCAGCCCGTCCTTCGGTAAAACCACGACTCGATCGCCTCCAACCGACTCGCCAGCTCCTCCCGGCCCATCACCCCAAGCCAGCGCTCCACGCCAACGCCAACATCACACCCCTCCCGGCGCAGCCACTCCAAGAGCCGACCCTTCTCGTCCTCCCCCGCCACCACCTCCCCCACCAGAAGCCCCCCATGAAGCACACGGTCCGATTCCAAGGGAATCACCCCACCCACAAGCCCAGGCCCCGCCTCGTAAATCTCTGATGCCCCCCTCAACACACTCCCATGAACCGCCAGCGTCCTCGCCCGGCGAACCGCTTCTACCCCTTCCAAACGATCCGATCGAAGCGATGGCCCCCCTCCCCACGGCTGCCAGAATCGAAGCCCCACACGCCGACCCAACCCCAGAACCCCCGCCGCTTCACGAAGAAATCGAACCGAGAAAATTCGTTCCACATGACAAGGATAGGGCAAAAAACGACAAAAACTCAACTTAATATTCATATTCTTTGTTTGTTAAGAACACCATGATAAGGTCCCATATCCAACACCATAGGGAGTTCATGGATGAGTACCGTAACCGAAATTAAAACGATGCTGATGAAGGGGAAGGCCAAGGATGTGGAGGCGCTTGTGACAAAAGCGCTCCAAGAAGGCATCCCGCCCGCCACGATCCTCAACGAGGGGCTCTTGGCCGGCATGGGCGAAATCGGCGAAAAATTTAAGAAAAACGAGGTCTACGTCCCTGAAGTGCTCATCGCCGCCCGCGCCATGAAAGCCGGCATGGCCGTTCTCAAGCCCAAACTCCTCGAAGCCAAGGTCCAGCCCCGCGGCACCGTGGTCATCGGGACCGTCAAGGGCGACTTGCACGATATCGGCAAGAACCTCGTGGGAATGATGCTCGAAGGCGCCGGCTTCCAGGTCATTGACGCCGGCATTGACGTTCCACCCGAAAAGTTCCTGGATCTGGCCCGCACCCATAAGGCACAGATCATCGGATGTTCGGCCCTCCTCACCACAACGATGACCAATATGAAGGCCGTCGTGGACGCCGTCAAAAACTCCGACCTGAAAGGAAAGGTCAAAATCATGGTCGGCGGAGCGCCCGTGACCCAGGCCTTCTGTGACGAGATCGGCGCCGATGGGTACGCCCCGGACGCCGCCTCCGCGGTCGATCTGGCCAAGCGCCTCGCGGGTTGATCCATTGAACCTAACGCTTGAGCGGGAGAGCCCCATGCGGTTCTCCCGCTTTTTTTTGGCAATACTCGTTCTTGAGGTCTCTCCGCCAAATCCTTTATGATGACCCCATCAACCCATTAGCCGGACGGATGAGAGGCGATTCGGCCCAGTTCCTGGAAGATCTCGCCCGCGATGTGGCCGCCGTCTGCCGGGTGGATCACGGCGCGACGTGCGGACTCTGGATGAATGTCACGGGCGGCCCTCTCTACAAACCCAGCGGACGCGATGCCTACCCGGCCTTCTGGGTCCGGGACTTCGCCCTTTCCGCGGAAGCCGGGCTCTTCTCCTACGAGGAGATTCGCCACGCCCTTCTCCTCATCGCCACCACCCAGCCCTCCTCGCCGATCCGATTCCCAAACGGAAGTTTCGTTCCAGCCGGCGCCGTGGCGGATCATATTCTCTTCGACGGAACCCCCATCTTCTTTCCGGGCACTTGCAACCCCGCCGATCAAGGCGGCCGTTGGGGCGTTCAGCCCCCCTTCGATAACGCCTTTTTCTTCATCCTGCTGGCCGCCTACACCACCCTGACGCTTGGCCATACACCGCTGCTTAGCGAAACCATCGCCGACCGGCCTCTGTTGGATTGCCTGGAACGGGCCTTCTTTTCCGTGCCTTCCGATCCGAAAACGGAACTCGTCGTCTGCTCAGACACTAACCGAGGCGCCAATTTCGGCTTCCTGGATGCTGTCTACCAGACCGGATCTCTGCTCATGGCCTCCCTGCTTCGTCTCCGGGCCGCCCACGCGCTCCGCGAGATGGCCGACGTCACCGGCGACTCCTCGAGTGCCTTTGCCTATCAAAATCTGGCCGAAACTATCAGCGGACATATCGGGTCCCTCTTCCAGGAGGAGGATGGCGGCCTGCGCGCCTCGACCGGACGGAGCGCCCAACCCGATCTCTGGAGTACCGCCTACGCCGTCCATTACGGACTGCTGGAGGAAGAACGGGAGGCAGCGGCGGCCAAATTTGTGACTCACGCCTGCCTTATGGAAGGCGCCTCCTGGCATGGTCAGATCCGGCCCGTCCCCCCTCGCCGAGATTTCAACGAACAGACCTGCTGGGAGTCGCTGGTAATTCCCATCCCCCCGGGGACCTACCAGAACGGCGCGTTCTGGGCCTTTCCCGCGGGCTGGGTCTGCGACGCGATGGCCCGCGTGGATGAGTCGGCCGCCCGAACGCTGGCCGAGGACCTCACGGCGCACTTCATGGAGGAAGATTTTCGACTCGATCCTCCCTCCGGCGCGCCTTGGGAGTGCGTCCATCCGCCTGACTACCGGAAGGAGGGCCCCTACCTCGCCAGCGTGGCAGTGCCCCTAATCGCCTTCCGCCGGATGGGCTGGATCCCCCCATCCACAGGCAGGGGACAGTGATGGAACGGCTCGGCCGTGAGCAATGACCTGACCCCCATGATGAAGCAGTATCGGCGTATCCGCGCCGAACTGCCCCCCGGAACCCTGCTCCTTTTCCGCCTGGGCGATTTTTATGAGTGCTTCTATGACGATGCCCGCGAAGTCGCCGCTCTGCTCGAAATCACCCTTACGCGCCGGCAAGGGGTTCCCATGTGCGGCGTCCCCTTTCATTCGGTAGAAAGCTATATCGCTCGACTCATCCGAGCCGGTCGAAAAGTCGCCATCTGCGATCAGGTCGAAGATCCCGCCCTGGCCCGCGGAATCGTCCGACGGGAGGTCACCCGCATCGTGACACCCGGCACCGCCACGGAAGAGGGTGTCCTCCAGGCCAAGGAGCATCACTATCTGGCCTCCCTTTGCCGACGAGGCGACACCTATGCGCTGGCTCTGCTTGACCTTTCGACCGGCGACTTCTCAGTGGAGGAGGCCGAAAGCCCGGCCGTTCTCCGCGACGCCTGCCGCCGGGCTCAACCCGCCGAATGTCTCCTCCCCGCCGACCAGGAGAAAGCCCTGTGGCTCCAGGAGGTCCTTCAGGGAAGCGATGCTCTGCGCACCCCCCTTGAAGAATGGAGATTCGAGCCCGATGCGGCCAGCGAGCTTCTCAAACGCCATTTCGGCGTTCACTCCCTGGAGGGATTCGGTTGCGCCGGGCGACCCGCCGCCATCGGTGCCGCGGGAGGCGCCCTCTACTACGTGTGCGAAGTGCTCCGACGTAAGAGCGACCCCATTCGGGCACTGCGGTTCCGCCATCCCGCTGACGCTCTATGGATGGACGAGGCGACGATCGCCAATCTCGATCTGATCCCTTCCGCTCGCCGGGGGACCAGAAAAGGGGGCGATCTGTTGAGCGTTTTGGACGCCACCTGCACGGCCATGGGCGGGCGGCTGTTGCGCGAGTGGCTGGTTCGACCTCTGGCACAGGCCGACGCGATTCGGGCCCGACATGAAGCGGTCGAGGAGTTGGTTCGGGAACGGACCCTCCTGGCCGACCTACGCTCTGTTCTTTCCGAAATCCGCGATCTCGAACGGTTGATTGCCCGTCTGGCCGCAGGCTCAGGCAATGCCCGGGATCTCAAGGCGCTAGGTCGTTCCGTAGGTTATGTCCCGGGGGTTCGTACGCTGCTCCAGGAGGTCCGTTCGCCGCTCCTCCGCGAGGCGGCCGCCTCTCTGACGGATGAGGCTGATCTCGTGAGCGAACTGGACGCTGCCCTGGAGGAGGAGTTACCCCTTTCCGTTCGGGAGGGTGGTCTCATCCGGACCGGATACCGAGCCGAGTTGGATGAGCTCCGAAAGGCGGCCACGGAGGGGAAGGAGTGGCTGGCCGCCTATCAGGCCCGTGAAATTGAACGGACCGGCATCCGAACGCTCAAGGTTCGCCATAACCGTGTTTTCGGCTACTACATCGAAATCTCGAAAGCGCAGGCGGCAAATGCGCCCTCCGACTATGTCCGGCGCCAGACCCTGACGAACGCCGAACGATTTGTTACGGCGGAACTCCAGGACTACGAGAAGCGCATCGTAGGCGCCCAGGAGCGGGCCATGGCGCTCGAATACGAGCTCTTCTGCATCTTGCGCGACCGGGCCGTGGCCCGTCTGACCTCGATCCAGAAGACGGCGGCTGCTTTGGCCCGCCTGGATGTGCTTGCGGCCTTTGCCGACCGCGCCATGGCGAATCGCTACGTGCGGCCCGTGATTCGAGAGGATGACCGCCTATGGATACGGGAAGGGCGGCATCCCATCGTCGAGGCCCTGCCGGAGGCGGAACGCTTTGTTCCCAACGATACGCTTCTCGATACGGGGGCGAACCAGTTGCTGATCATCACCGGCCCAAATATGGCGGGCAAGTCTACCTACATCCGCCAGGTCGCCCTCATCGTCATCATGGCCCAGGCCGGCTCTTTCGTGCCGGCCACGGAGGCCGAGATCGGCGTCGTGGACCGAGTCTTCACACGTGCGGGGGCGGGAGATGATCTGGCGGGGGGTCGTAGCACCTTTTTGGTGGAGATGCAGGAGACCGCCAACATCCTACACCACGCGACGCCCCGAAGCCTCATTGTGCTCGACGAAATCGGGCGGGGGACAAGCACCTTCGACGGCATCAGCATTGCCTGGGCTGTGGCCGAGTATCTCCACAACACCCCGGCCGTCAAAGCCAAAACGCTCTTTGCCACGCACTACCATGAACTGACCGACCTGGCGCTCACCCTTCCGGGAGTAAAAAACTATACCTGTCTGGCCCGTGAAACCGACCGGGGGGTCATCTTCCTCCGCCGCATCGTGCCAGGAGCGGCGGACAAGAGTTACGGCATTCACGTGGCCCGCTTGGCGGGCCTCCCCCCCGTCGTGATCGAGCGGGCGGAGGAGATCCTTCAGAATCTCGAAGAGGGCGAGCTGGAGGAGGCCGGAAAGCCCAAACTGGCGCGGCGACGTAGCGGGACGAAAAAAGGCCGGCCGAGCGAAAGGGGCCAGCTTCCCCTCTTTGGAGCATCGCTATGAGATCCATCGTCTGCGCCACCAATATGCCCTTTGCCGAAGAGGCCTTTGGCACTCTTGGACATGTCCGCGTACTGGAAGGCCGTCGTATTCGGCGGGAGGACCTCCTTGACGCGGAGATTCTGGCCGTCCGGTCCACGACGCGCGTGGACCGGACGCTCCTGGAGGGCACGCCGGTCCGATTTGTAGGGACGGCGACGATAGGAACGGACCATTTGGATATCCCTTGGCTTGAGAAGGCCGGCATTCACTGGTGTTATGCGGCGGGCTGTAATGCCAACAGCGTCTCCGAATACATCACCGCCGCTTTGCTGGTCCTTGCGCGGCGATATGGCTGGACGCTCGAGCAGATGACCCTCGGGGTGGTCGGCGTCGGCCGGGTGGGGTCGTGCGTCGTGGAGAAAGCCCGCGCCCTTGGTCTTCGGGTCCTTTTGAACGATCCGCCCCGGCAGCGGGAGACGGGCGATCCGGTCTTCGTATCCCTTCGGCAGTTGCAGGAAGAGGCCGACATCATCACCTTCCATGTGCCGCTGACGAAAGAAGGGCCCGACGCCACTTGGCATATGGCCGATGAATCCTTTTTCCGGAAGCTGGTCCGCCCCCGGGTGCTCATTAATGCCGCGCGGGGACCGGTGGTGGCGACGGAGGCGCTCAAGCAGGCGATTCGGGATGGGCGTGTCCGTCATGTCGTCCTGGACACTTGGGAAGGGGAGCCGTTCGTTGATCTCGAGCTGATGACCGAGGCGGATCTGGCCACTCCCCATATCGCCGGCCACTCCTTTGAAGGCAAGGTGATGGGGACTGTAATGGTCTATGAACAGGCCTGCCGCTTTTTTGGCGTTCCAACGGCCTGGCGACATGAACCCCTCATGCCGCCGCCTTACGTTCCTTGTCTGGTCATCGAAGCTGGCGGGCGCCGGGATGAGGAGATCCTCGCGGAAGCCGTTTTGGCCGTCTACGATATCGAAGCCGACGACCGCCGTTTTCGGAGTCTGGCCGAGGAATCCGATCCGGCCCGACGGGCCGCGCTCTTTGACCGCCAGCGGAACGAGTATCCCATGCGGCGCGAGTTTCCGGCCACTGTCCTGGAGGTCCGCCATGCCTCCCCCCGCTTGCTGGAAAAGCTGGCCGCGCTTGGCTTCCGCCTGAAGGCGGAAGCGACGATTCTCCCGAAGGTGATTGACGCCGGGGGTATACTTCCTGCATGAACCTTTCTCGTACCCAACGGGAACTCGATACCCTCTACCGCATTTCCCAGGCGACAGCCCAAAATACGGATATCCACCGCCTGATGCGGGATGTGTTGGACGCGCTGGAAAACGAGTTCGGCATGACGCGCGGAACCCTCACGCTCTTACGGCCGGACTCGGATGAGCTCGTCATTGAAGCCTCCCACGGATTGACCGAGGAGGAGATGAGCCGCGGCAAATACCGTCTGGGAGAAGGCATCACCGGCCAGGTGGCCTTGACCGGCCGTGTCGCCATCGTTCCCGACATCACCCAGGAACCCGATTTCCTGGATCGGACGCGCTCGCGAAAGTCGCAGAAGCTGGCCTTCATCTGTGTGCCCATCATTCACCAGAACCGAGTGATCGGGACCATGAGCATTGATCGGCCGCCGGCGCCCGCGGCGGATCTGAAACGAGACGCTGATTTTCTGAAGTTGGTCGCCGACGTGCTGGCCGAGACAGTCTTCCGGATCCGGACCCAGGTGGAGGAGCGCGAACACCTGTTGGCCGAAAATCGAAAGCTCCGGGATCAGCTTGCTGACCGGTACCGGCCGTCCAACATCATCGGCAACTGCAACAGCATGCGCCGGGTCTATGAACAGATCGCCCAAGTGGCCGATAGCACGGCGACGGTCTTGATCCGGGGCGAATCAGGGACGGGAAAAGAGCTGGTGGCCCGCGCCATCCACGTCAGCAGTCCACGACGGAATGGCCCCTTCGTCGCTGTCAACTGCGCCGCGCTGCCCGAAAATCTGATCGAAAGCGAGCTCTTTGGTCACGAAAAGGGATCGTTTTCCGGCGCGTATCAGCCCCGAAAGGGCCGTTTTGAACTGGCCGATGGAGGAACACTCTTTCTGGATGAAATTGGCGACATCTCCCCCTCCGTGCAGGTTCGTCTTCTCCGGGTGCTTCAGGAGCGTGTCATCGAACGCGTGGGAAGCGAGACCAGTATGCCGGTCAACGTCCGGATCATCGCGGCCACAAGCCGGAATCTTGAAGCCGCCATGGCCGCCGGACAGTTCCGGGAAGACCTTTACTACCGGTTGAATGTCTTTCCTATACATCTTCCCCCACTCCGCGAGCGGCGGCCGGATATTCTTCTGTTGGCCGATCATTTTGTGAAAAAGTACAGCGAGATCCACCGAAAGCCTGTCGTGCGCATCTCCACGGCGGCCATCAACATGATGATGGCCTATCACTGGCCAGGAAACGTTCGGGAGCTGGAGAATTGTATTGAACGGGCCGTTCTCATGACCACGGATCAGGTCATTCACGGTTATCATCTTCCCCCCACGCTTCAGACGGCCGAAGCGACCCGCACGGCCCTGATCCCTCGCGAGGGGGCCAGCCTCCGCGAGATGATGGACGCTTACGAAAATGAACTTATTATTGATGGTTTGAAACGGAGCCAGGGAAACGTTCGGGAGGCGGCTCGCTTGCTCAAAACGACCCCGCGCATTCTTTCGTACGCCATCCGCCGCCTGGGCATCCGCCCCGAGGATTACCGTACCCGCTGAGTTCGTCGCTGTGGCGCCTAGAGACGGGGCAGACCGAGCGCCTGGAGGTGGCGCATGAAGTGGCCTCCCAAGAGGGCCATATGCTGCTCTTCAGCCTCGTCCAGAAGGCGATAGAGATCGCGCTTCAACGACGGATCCTCCAGGATGAACCCATAGGCGACGTGAAGCACCTGCCGAGTGGCGGGATGATCCAGCAGGCGGGGAAGCTGAGGATCGGATAGCGACCGGATGTCGGGAATGGAATCGAGATCCGGCGTGATGGGGTAGAGCGCCTGGGCCTCCGGCAGCCGGCGTCGGGAGACCTCAAGCATCGTCCGAAAAAGGCCGGGAGCCCGCTCCGCCGCAAGCCGCACCGCCTCCAGCCACGACGTGCCGGCGGTTTTGAGATGGAAGCGCCCGCCCGTCGCCTCACCCACGATCGGAAAGATCGCAAATTTGTCCGAACCCGAATGGACCGAGATCTTGTAGTGGCCATGGGCTCGGGCGATCCGGCAATGGCTTTCGAACTGCCGGCGGAATTCGGCCCGGTCCCCGAGGTAATCAATGCCCTTCTGAAACTCGCCGATAAAACGGGGCGCCAGGCTCACGATCTCGACTCCCCGGCGGCGGAGTTCCCGGATGAAAAAGAGATGATGAGAGGGGAGCGTCGGCGTCGTCGTTTCGTCTATGCTGATTTCGAGGTCGAAGCGCCCCGGTCCCCGGCGGGCTAGGAGAAGATCGTACACCTCGCGGGCAAAGTCCAGGGCGGCCGTATAGAGCACGGCACAGCGGCGGGCGTCGGAGGGGGAGAAGGCGATCGTTTCCCCATCGAGGGGAAACTCGCGGCCCGCGTAAGCGGTGAGCACGGCCTTTCGCGTGGCTTCAGGAAGGCGATCGAATGCGGTGGCTACCTCGCCCTCGGAGAAGGCCGCGGCCTCCGGACGCAGCACGGCCGAGAGGTCAAGCGTGATCATGGTGAACCCGGCCTCGAGAGCCTTTTCAATGTCGGCAAGCGTCTTGAGGTGGTCGGCGTCCGCTCCGTAACCCTCCGTATAACCTTCCTGGAAGACACCCCACACCGCATCGGCCAGCACATCGGCGAACGTTCGACGAGTTAGGGTGAGCTCCCGCATGGATTGCTGGGCCAAGACAGGAGCGACAGCGAAACGGCGGATGGCCTGAATGTGGCCCGGGGTCGCCCGGCCCAGCCGGTCACCACAGCCGATGGTGGCCGGCCGGTCCGCCAGGGAGATGGGATCGAGCCAGGGGAAGACCTGCCGAAGAACCCTGGCGTTCTCGGGGGTGAGGGGGCATGCGAGCGCCGTCCAGCCAGCCCCCTGAATTCGATCGCCGTGAAACGCCGACGGGGGAAGGGGGGCCGCGGAGAGGATGAGGAGCCGGCGTTCGTCGGCGGTTCGGACCATCGCATACAGAATCCCATCTCGGACGAAAAGGGAGTTCCGATAGAGACCCTTGGGAAGCGAGATCTGTGCTTTCCGCTGCTGAAGCTGATCGGGAGATAGGGATAGAAGATCGCACTGGGCGAGAGCGGCGGCGATGGGTTCGAACAACATAAGCGGAATCCTCTTGGTCGTGGCAGGGAATATCATAGGTCCCCCGCCTTGCCCATACAAGCCGCTTCCCTGTTCAGCCATCGTCGGAATTCGCTCGGCGCTGGGCCGTCTTAGCTAGCATGTCGGACAAAAGCGTTCGACTTTCACAGGCTGATGGGACAAAAACGAGAGCGAAGCGGTTTGGGAAGGTGAGCAATGGGATCTGCGAACGGACGAGGCTACTTATGATCACGACGTTCGACATCAAGGGGTTCAAGTCGGTTAAAGCTATCCATCTGGACTGTAAACGGATCAACTTGTTCATCGGCGAGTCGAATGCAGGCAAGTCCAACATCCTGGAAGCCCTGGGTTTCCTCTCCTTTTGCGGGCGAGGTGGAAACCTTCACGATTACGTGCGGTGTGACACCATGCAACAGTTGCTCTACGACGGACTCGTGGAACCCGACGCCTGAAGCCTGAAAGTGAGCGGCACACGCGAGGCCGAAGGGAAAACCGACTACACGAATGATGGTTACCAGTTTAAGGCGGAGCCCGGAAGGAACACTTTCGTCCTGGGACATGAGGGAAGAGAACAGATCGGAGCCTGGATGCCCGAGTTGGCGAGAATCCGGTTTTATCGGCTCAAGGGTTTTGTGGCGATGAATAACAAACAACTTGGGGGACTTTTGCCACCGGATGAACGGAATCTCGTTGCGCAGCTGTATTCATCGGGAGAGCTTCGCCAGATGGTTGCACACTCTTTTGAGGGATCTGGCTGGATCCTGGTCATTAAGCCGCATGAAGGGAAACTCGAAATCCAAAAGCACCAGGAAGGTGTGGCAATCGGCTTGCCGTTTCATCTCTCCGCCGACACGTTGCAGCGCATGACGTTCTACACGGTGGCCATGGAATCGAACCGCGATTCCATTCTCGTGTTCGAAGAGCCGGAGGCCCATGCGTTCCCGTACGACACGAAGCACCACCGCGAACGAATCGCCCTGGACGAAAACAAGAACCAGTACTTTATTGCGACACACAACCCCTATCTTCTGGCGGCGATTGGGGAGAAGTCGCCGCCGGGCGACGGTGCGGTGTTTGCGACCTATTACCGGGATTACGAGACGCGCGTCCGATCCTTAACGGCGGATGAAATGGCGAGACTGTTTCAATCCGATCCGTTCCTGGGGGTGAGCCATTTGGTAGAGGATATGCCCTAAAACGCGGAGAACGGTTGGGCTCCGGTGGCCGCCCGGATCAAGCCGGTGATGGCGCCCGAACGATTTCATCCCATGATGCCCTGTCCATCAGGGTGCGAAACCGGCGGAAGAGGGGATGGGCATCATGGGGACCCGGGCCGGCTTCCGGATGATATTGAACCGCAAAGGCCGGCGCCGAAAGAACCCGGAGCCCTTCGACCGTCTGATCGTTGAGATTGATATGAGTAATCTCTACGTCCGGACCCAGGGTGTCGGGATCCACGATGAAATTGTGATTCTGAGAGGTGATCTCGATCCTTCGGCTGGCCAGCTCCATGACCGGATGATTGATGGCATGATGGCCGAATTTCAAGCGGCGGGTTCGTCCACCCATCGCCAGGCCAAGCAACTGATGGCCCAGGCAGATGCCGAAAATGGGCACGCGCCCCAACAGAGCGCGAATCGTCTTGATGGCAAAAACCAACGCCGCCGGATCGGCCGGACCATTCGAGAGGACGACCCCATCCGGTCGACGTGCGAGTATGTCGTCGGCCCGGGTTTGGGCCGGCACGACCGTCACGGCCAGGCCGCAGAGGCGCAGATGGCGCAGGATGCTCCATTTGACCCCATAATCCAGGACGACGACGCGACGGTCCGCGGGTGGCAGCGAGTCGGCAAAGCCCCACGTGCAGGTTCGACGACCGTCGGGGTCCCACTCATAAGGCTGTCGGCAGGTCACGCGCGAGGCATAATCCTGATTGTCCAGTCCGCTCCACGCTCGCGCGCGCTCGACGGCCTCGGGTTCGGAGACGGCGCCCGTGACGGAGAGGAATCCCTTCATCGTTCCCTTCTCCCGTAGACGGATCGTCAGCGCCCGCGTGTCCAGACCTGCCAGCGCCGGGATTCCTTCTGCGCGGAGCCGGTTCGTGAGCTCGGAGGTGGCGCGCCAATTGCTGGCGGAGGTCAGATCCCGGATCAACAGACCGCTGGCCCGGAAACGGTCGGACTCCTGATCCTCCTCGTTCAATCCCGTATTACCAATTTCGGGATGAGTCAGGGTCACGAACTGCCCGGCATAGGAGGGATCACTGAGGATCTCCTGATACCCCGTCATGCCGGTGTTGAAGACGACTTCGCCAGGGGCATCCTGGTCGGCCCCGATCGAGTAGCCTCGAAAGATCGCGCCATCTTCAAGGGCCAGGAAGGCCCGCTTTTCCCGTTGCGTTTTCCAGTTCCAGCGGTTCATGAGGGGCGGACCTCCCGGGGCAGGGCCAGCTTCGGCAGGCCACGATGGTATTCCTGAAGGCTGCAGACATCCATCGTCCCGCCATAGCGGCGGAGCGTTTCCAGGGCTTCGATCGCCGCCCGCAGTCCGTCCATCGTCGTGGTGATCGGAATGCCGCGCATGACGGTGTGCGCCCGCATCCGGACTTCATCCACGCGGGGGGCTGGACCGGTGGACGGGGTGTTGATAATCCAACCCACGCCTTTCTCTTGGACGAGGTCGAGCACGTTGGGACGTCCTTCGGAGATCCGAAACAGGGCTAGGCTGGGAATGCCGAGTTCCCGCAGAAGGGTGGAGGTGCCGCGGGTGGCATAGATGGTGAAACCGAGCGCATGAAGACGCGGCGCCAGTTTCCTCAGCGCCGGCTTGTCCTCGTCTCGAACGCTGAGGAAGATGGGGCCACCCGTCGGAATGCGGTTGCCCGCCGCCACCTGGCTTTTGTAGAAGGCCATGCCCGCCGATCGGTCAAGGCCCATCACCTCGCCGGTGGACTTCATCTCAGGACTTAACACCACATCCACGCCAGGGAAACGGACGAAGGGGAAGACGGCTTCCTTGACCGAAAAATGCCGGGGGTGCACCTCCTGGGTAAACCCCAGCTGCTCGAGTGTCCAACCGGCCATCACCAGGGCCGCCAGCTTAGCCAACGGAATACCGGTCGCTTTACTGACGAACGGAACCGTCCGCGAGGCGCGTGGATTGACCTCCAGGACGTACACCGTGTCGTTGACGACGGCGTATTGGACGTTCATGAGTCCACGGACGTGAAGGGCTTCGGCAAAGGCCCGCGTGTAGGTGCGAATCGTCTCCTGAACCGATGGACTCAGCGTAGGAGGTGGCAGAATGCAGGCGCTGTCGCCCGAATGAACGCCGGCCAGCTCCACATGCTCCATGATGCCGCCGATGACCGTCCGATGGCCGTCGGAAATGGCATCCACATCCACCTCGATCGCATTTTCCAGGAAGCGGTCCACCAGAACGGGACGAGACTCCGAGACCTCCGCGGCCTCGGCCATATATTTCTTCAGGCTGGCGTCGTCATAAACGATCACCATGGCTCGGCCGCCAAGCACGAACGAGGGACGCAGAAGGATGGGATAGCCAATGCGCCCGGCGATCGCCAAGGCCTCTTCCACGCTGGTGGCCAGTCCGCTGGCCGGTTGCGGAATGCCGAGACGTTCGGTTATGGCCCGGAACAGTTGGCGATCTTCCGCCGTGTCAATGCTCGCGGGCGACGTGCCGAGGATGGGGATGCCGGCCTCGGCCAGCGGTCGGGCAAGATTCAGAGGGGTTTGGCCGCCGAACTGAACAATGACACCCTGGCACCCTTCGCGTCGGGCAATGGGCAGGAGATCCTCGAGCGTCAGCGGCTCGAAGTAGAGCCGGTCGCTGGTGTCGTAGTCCGTGCTGACCGTCTCCGGATTGCTGTTGACCATGATCACGTCGAATCCGGCGTCGCGGAGCGCGAACGAGGCATGGACGCAGCAGTAATCGAATTCGATCCCCTGGCCGATCCGGTTGGGACCTCCCCCCACGATCATGATGGAACGGCGTCGTGGAGGGCGACGGTCGTCTGATTCCCCCCACGTCGAGTAGAAATAAGGAGTGAAGGCCTGAAATTCAGCCGCGCAGGTATCCACCGAGCCGTACACCGCCTGAAGCGCTTGTGATTCGCGGACCGCCCGGACCTGGGATTCGGTGGCGCCAAGGAGGAAGGCGATCTGACGGTCGGAATAGCCAAAGGACTTAGCCTGTTCGAACAGGGCACGGTCGACCGCGAAGCGCTCGAGGGAGCCGGCCGCGCGAATCTCCTCCTCAAAAGCCGCGAGTTCTTCCATGTGGCGGAGGAACCAGGGATCTATTCGGCTGAGCCCATGGACCCTCTCTACCGGCCATCCGCGCTTGAAGGCGGCGCGGATCGCGAAGACCCGCCCGGGGTTCGGCCGCTGTATCAGATCCTCAAGCTCGGCATCGGATTTCGACTCCCATGGCCCATCCTTGCCATCCGCCCCAAAGCCGGCCCGGCCGATCTCCAGCGAACGAAGCGCTTTCTGGAAGGACTCCTTGAACGTTTTGCCAAGGCTCATCGCCTCGCCGACCGACTTCATCTGGGTCCCCAGGGTGTCATCGGCGGCGGTAAACTTCTCGAAGGCGAAACGAGGGACTTTGGTCACGATGTAGTCGAGAGCGGGTTCGAAACAGGCGGGCGTTTCGCGCGTGATATCGTTGCGCAATTCGTCCAGGGTGTACCCCACCGCGAGTTTGGCGGCAATCTTAGCGATCGGGAAACCGGTCGCCTTCGAGGCCAGCGCCGATGACCGGGAGACGCGGGGATTCATCTCGATCACCACGAGACGGCCGGTGGCAGGATCCACGGCGAACTGCACGTTGGCACCACCGGTTTCGACCCCGATCTCGCGCATGACCGCGAAGGCGGCGTTTCGCATTTTTTGGTATTCGCGATCAGTCAGGGTCTGCGCGGGAGCTACGGTGATGCTGTCCCCCGTATGAACACCCATAGGATCCAGATTTTCGATGGAGCAGATGACGACGCAGTTGTCCTTCCGGTCGCGCATCACCTCCAGTTCGAACTCCTTCCATCCGAGCACCGACTCCTCGATCAGAACCTCGGAGATGGGACTGAAGGAGAGTCCTCGCCGGACGATGGTATCAAAATCCTCTTCATTCCAGGCGATGCCGCCGCCGGTTCCGCCGAGGGTGAAACCCGGTCGGATGATGAGGGGGAAATCCCCCAGGACGCGACGGGCCTCGCGGGCCTCCTCGAGCGAGTGGACCGAGACACTGCGGGGCAGATCGAGGCCGATTCGAAGCATGGCCTCTTTGAAGGCCTGACGATCCTCGGCCTTGTGTATGGATTCCGGACGGGCGCCCAGCATTTCGATTCCGTACCGGTCGAGCACTCCCTGGCGGTGGAGTTCCATGGCCAGATTGAGGGCGGTTTGACCGCCCAGAGTAGGCAGGAGGGCATCGGGTCGCTCCCGGGCCAGGATGGCGATCAGAATGCCAACATCGAGAGGCTCCAAGTAGGTTCGGTCCGCGAACTCCGGGTCCGTCATGATCGTCGCCGGGTTACTGTTGACGAGAACGATCTCGAATCCCTCTTCCCGCAGTGCTTTGCACGCCTGCGCACCCGAATAATCGAATTCGCAGGCCTGCCCGATGACGATGGGGCCGGACCCGATGATCAGAATCTTTCGGATGTCGGTGCGTTTAGGCATGGCTCTCCTTTCCTTCGTCCCGGGCGCGAAGGGCGGCGCCGATGAAACCGACGAAGAGAGGATGGGCCTGAAGCGGCGTGGACTGGAACTCCGGGTGGAACTGGCATCCGACGAACCAGGGGTGATCGGGAATTTCGATGATCTCGACGAGCTGTCCGTCAGGGGAAAGGCCGGTCAGACGTAGTCCCTTGCTTTCCAGAAGCTCTCGGTAGGCATTGTTGACTTCGTAGCGATGGCGATGCCGCTCGGAAACGATAGGGCGCTGGTAGGCCTCGAAGGCCCGAGAGTCGGTCCGGAGATGGCAGGGCCAGGCGCCGAGCCGCATGGTGCCGCCCTTCTGGCGGACGTGGGTCTGGGATTCCATCAGGTGGATGACCGGGTGAGGCGTAGCGGGCGCAAATTCCGCGCTGTGAGCGTCGGCCAGGCCGCACCGGTGGCGGGCGAATTCAATGACCGCGCATTGGAGGCCGAGGCAGATGCCGAAGAAGGGAATTCGGCGTTCGCGGGCATATTGAATGGCCGCGATCTTGCCTTCGATGCCGCGGTCGCCGAATCCACCGGGGACGAGAATGCCGTGGCAGCCGGCGAGGCATGCGTCGGGGCCCTCCGTTTCGACCTTCTCGGATTCGACGCGGCGGATGGCGACGGCCACATTGTTCGCGATGCCGCCATGGGTGAGGGCTTCGTAAAGGCTTTTGTAGGCATCGCTCAGCGTGATGTACTTACCGACCACCGCGATCTCCACGGTGCCCCGCGCGGGATGGATGATCCGTTCCACCATCTGTTCCCAATCGGTCATCGCGATCGGCCGCACGTGAAGGCCGAGCAGTTCGAGGATGTACACGTCCAGTTCCTGCCGATAGAGATCCAGCGGCACTTCGTAGATCGTATGGGCGACATCCCGCTCTTCAATCACCAGTTTGGGTTCGACGTTGCAGAAGAGCGCGAGCTTGTCCCGATGCTCCTGGTTCATGGGACGTTCGCATCGGGCAATCAGGATGTCCGGAAAGAGGCCAATCGAACGCAGCACCCCCACGCTCTGCTGGGACGGTTTGGTTTTCAGCTCCCCGGCCGCCCGAATGTAGGGGACGAGGGTGATGTGGACAAAGAGGCCGTTCGATCGCCCGATTTCCTGCCGAAACTGACGGATCGCCTCGAGAAAGGGGAGCGATTCAATGTCGCCAACCGTTCCCCCAATCTCGGTAATGACAATGTCCACACCGTCTTCCGCCAACGCGCGGATGGACGCCTTGATCTCATCGGTCACATGGGGAATGACCTGAATGGTTCGGCCCAGATAACCGCCTTCGCGCTCGCGGGCCAGGACGTTGCTGTAGATCCGGCCGGCGGTCACGTTGCCGGCTCGGGTGCAAGGAACGCCGGTAAACCGCTCGTAATGACCCAGGTCCAGATCGGTCTCGGCGCCATCCTCGGTGACGTAGACCTCCCCGTGCTGGTAGGGTGACATTGTTCCCGCATCCACGTTCAGATAGGGATCCATCTTCTGAAGGCGGACCCGGTAGCCCCGGCGGCCGAGAAGAAGGGCTATGGCGGCGGACGTCAACCCCTTGCCAAGCGAGGATACGACGCCGCCGGTGACGAAAATATGGCGGACAGGGGGACGAGACGTCACGCGGGGGCTCCCTCCCAACGGAATTCCAGTTGGTCCTTGCGCATCGGCTCGGGAGGCGGCACAGGGTATTGGCCCGTAAAACAGGCGGCGCAGAACCGGCGGCCGCCCGACGGTTCGAAAAGCCCTTCCACACTCAGATAGCCGAGGGAATCGGCCCCGATGTACTCCCGGATGGCCTCCACATCCCGGTCACCCGCGATCAATTCGTCGCGACTGGGGAAATCAACGCCAAAAAAGCAGGGACAACGGCAGGGGGGGGAGGCGACTCGGACGTGAACCTCGCGGGCGCCAGCTTCCCGGAGGCGGGAGACACGTCGGCGAGCGGTTGTGCCCCGGACGATGGAATCGTCCACCACGACCAACCGTTTGCCGCGGACGGTTTCCGCCAACACGGAGAGTTTCAGGTCCACGCCTTCGGCCCGATCCTTTTCATGAGGCATGATAAAGGTGCGGCCGATATAGTGGTTGCGGATGAAGCCGTAGTCAAGGGGAATACCGCTTGCCCTCGAATAACCGAGCGCGGCCGAGTTGCCACTGTCGGGAACGGCGATGACCGCATCGGCCTCGACCGGATGTTCCCGGGCCAGCCGGGCGCCGTAGGCCATACGGACGGCATGAACATGGAGTCCGAACACACAGCTGTCGGGACGGGCAAAGTAGACCAGTTCGAAGACACAGGCGGCCGGACCCCCCGGCGGGGACTCCGCAAACCGCTCGCTCGTGAGACCGGCGGCGTCCACCGTCACCAGTTCGCCCGGCTCGATGTCCCGCACAAAGGCGGCGCCGAGCTGGTTCAGAGCGCACGTTTCACTGGCGACGATCCAGGCCTCGCCCAGACGGCCCAACGAAAGCGGACGGAAACCGTAAGGGTCGCGGGCCGCCATAAGCGAGGAGGGGGTTAACAGAAGAAACGCATACGCCCCCCGCAGTTCGTTTAACGCCCGGGCCACCCGTCGCGGCCGCAATCGGTAGTGAGGATCGGCCAGAAGGTGCACCAGCACCTCGCTGTCGGTTCCCGTCTGGAAGATGGCGCCGCTCTCCTGATACTGGCGGCGCAGAACCGCCGCATTCGTCAGGTTGCCGTTGTGGGCCACGGCCCAGAGGCCGTCCACGCATTCCACCACGAGAGGTTGAACGTTTTCAAGACGGTTGGACCCCGTGGTCGAATAGCGGACGTGACCGATGCCAGACGTGCCGGTCAGCGAAGCCAGCCGTTCTTCGGAAAAGATCTCGCTGACCAAGCCGAGCCCCTTGACGACATGGATCGTTTTTCCATCGCTCGTCGCGACGCCGGCACCCTCCTGGCCCCGGTGCTGGAGGGAGAAGAGGCCATTGTAAATGGCCTGAGCCGCATGGGACAAACCAAAGACCCCGAACAACCCACAGGATTCACGCAGTGTCCAGGGCGACGTCATGGGCCTCTATTCTCCTTCCGGCAAGGCACATTCTACGGCAGCGGATAGGCCGTCGGCAACTGCGCGGACAACCAGCGAAGGCCCCTGCGCCATGTCGCCGGCGACCCAGACGGCGGGATGGCTCGTGCCATGCCCCTGCCGCTGGCGAATTCGTCCGGCGTCGTCGCACTCCAGACCCAGCTGGCTGACGATCGGTTGCGGCTCCGGCCCGGTGAAGCCGAGGGCGAGAATGACCAAGTCCGTGTCCACTGAAAAGGCCGTCCCGGGTTTTTCCCGGGGGACGAAACGGCCGCTCGCCTCCTCGATCCACTCCACTTCGACCGCCCATGTCCGATTCACATGCCCATTTCGGCCTTCGAAGCGGGTCGTCATCACGCTCCATCGGCGCTCGCCGCCTTCTTCATGACTGGAGGATTTTCGAAGAATCCGAGGCCATTGAGGCCAAGGCGTGTCCGCCGGCCGGGTGTCAGGCGGACGGGGGAGGATTTCGAACTGGAGGACTCGGCGGGCTCCCTGGCGGAGAGCCGTTCCAAGGCAATCGGCGCCGGTATCGCCGCCCCCGATAATCAGGACATTCCGGTCACGGGCGTCAAGCCGCGGATCCGGATCGGGTTCGCCCTGGTTCAACCGATTTTGCCGGATGAGGAAGGGAAGCGCCGGAACGATTCCGGCCAGTTCACGGCCTGGAATCTTCAGATCCCGTGGCTGTTGCGCGCCGCCCGCCAGAAGAAGCCGATCAAAGCGGTCCAGCAGATAGCGGGCGGAAAGATCAACACCGATTTCCACTCCCGGTTCGAATCGAATGCCGCACGCCTCCATGGCCTGAAGGCGACGATCCAGAAGGCGACGATCGAACTTGAAATCGGGAATGCCATACCGGAGCAGGCCACCGATCCGATCGGCTTTTTCGAAGACGGTGACCGGAACGCCGGCCCGGTTGAGGCGCCAGGCCGCCGCCAATCCGGCTGGGCCCGATCCCACAATGGCGACGCGGGGGTGATCGAGAAGGCGGGGCGGGGGCTTCGGAAAATATCCCATTTCAAAGGCCTTGTCGGCAATCAGGCGTTCCACCTGCCGGATCGTGACGGCACTTCCGTGAATTCCACAAACGCAGGCCGCCTCGCAGAGGGCGGGGCAAAGACGTCCGGTCCATTCCGGGAAGGGGTTCGTTTCCGTCAGAAGCGCCCATGCCTCTTTCCAGCGACCCCGCGCCGCCAGTCCATTCAGTTCGGGAATGACATTGGCCAGGGGGCAACCGTACCCATGGCAAAACGGCGTTCCGCAGGCCATGCATCGCGACGCCTGTTCCCGGAGTTCCGCTTCGGTCAGTGGCCGATCAACGGGCGCAAAATCCCGCACGCGCTCGGAGACCGGCCGGGAGCCGGCTTCCCGACGGGGAATTTTGAGAAACGGAGCTCCCCCTTGCTCACTCATGAGGAGCCTCCTTCCGAATGGTGGCCAGATCGTCGGGCGACATGCGTCCCAGGGCCCGACGATATTCCATCGGGAAGACGCGGATGAAGAACGGAAGAGCCTCCGACCAGTTTGCCAGCAGGCGTCGCGCGAACGGACTTCCCGTATAGGCCACATGGCGCTCGAGAAGGGCCTTGAGTTCCGTGTCTTCGCCCGGAGGAATGACTTCCAGATCAATCATCTCCAGGTTGCATCGCTCATCGAAAAGTCCTGTTTCATCGTACACGTAGGCAATGCCCCCACTCATCCCAGCGCCGAAATTAATGCCGGTCCGGCCTAGCACGACGACCCGTCCGCCCGTCATGTACTCGCAGCCGTGATCTCCGACTCCTTCCACGACGGCGAGTGCCCCGCTGTTTCGCACGGCAAATCGTTCTCCGGCCCGCCCGTTGAGGTAGAGTTCCCCCGAGGTGGCCCCATAGAGGACGGCGTTGCCGGCCAGAACATTGGCCGACGGGTCGAGAGTCGCGCCCGGCGGCGGCTTGACGATAACTTTGGCGCCAGACAGTCCCTTGCCCAGGTAGTCGTTGGCTTCGCCTTCGAGCACGAACGTCACTCCGCGGGCTCCGAACGCGGCAAAGCTCTGACCGGCCGTGCCCTGGCATCGGAGGGTGATCGTGTCCTCGGGGAGACCGGCCAACCCCCGGCTTCTGGCGATGGTTCCGGAGAGCATGGCCCCTACGGCGCGGTGCGTGTTTCGAATGGGAACGGTCACTGTCACCGGACGGCCCTGGTCCAGGGCGGGGCGGGCCTGTCGAAGAATCTCCTGGTCGAGAACGGTCTCAAGACCATGAGACCAAGGGCGTGTGAAACGGCGGGCCTCGGGGGGGTAGAGTGGGGTGGAAAAAAGACGCGAGAAGTCGAGTCCGGAGGCCTTCCACAAGGAGGCCGCCTCCTCTTTTTCCAGGAGGTCGGTCCGTCCGATCAGTTCATCGAGTGTGTGAAAGCCCAGGCGGGCCATCTCGCGCCGGACCTCTTCGGCGACCCACTGGAAATAGCGCTCGACGTATTCCGGGCGGCCCGAGAACCGTTGGCGCAATTCGGGGTCCTGGGTGGCGACGCCGACCGGGCAATTGTTCCGGTGACACTGGCGCATCATGACACATCCGCAAACCACGAGAGGCGCGGTGGCGAAGCCGAATTCTTCGGCGCCCAGAAGCGCGGCGATCAGCACGTCACGCCCGGTGCGCATCTGACCGTCCACCTGAAGCCGGACGCGGTGGCGGAGGCCGTTTCGGAGGAGTGTCTGCTGCGTTTCGGCCAGACCCAGCTCCCACGGAATTCCAGCGCCGAAGATCGAGGAGAGGGGCGCCGCTCCGGTTCCCCCATCGCCACCGCTGATGAGGATGGCATCGGCACGGGCTTTGGCGACCCCGGCGGCGACGGTGCCAACCCCGGCTTCGGAGACCAGTTTGACCGACACGCGGGCGTCGGGGTTGGCGTTCTTGAGATCGAAGATCAGTTCGGCAATGTCCTCGATCGAGTAGATATCGTGATGGGGAGGGGGAGAGATGAGCGTGACGCCGGGTGTGGAGTGGCGTACCCGGGCAATTTCGGCATTCACCTTGTGGCCGGGAAGATGCCCGCCTTCGCCCGGCTTGGCCCCCTGGGCGATCTTGATCTGAAGTTCCCGGGCATTGACAAGGTACTCGATGGTCACGCCAAAGCGACCGCTGGCGACCTGTTTGACGGCGCTGCACCGGTTTTCTCCGTTTGGACCAGGGGTGTAGCGGCGGGGATCTTCACCGCCTTCGCCGCTGTTGCTCTGGGCGCCGAGGCGGTTCATGGCCACGGCCAGGGTTTCGTGAGCTTCTGGGCTGAGCGACCCGAACGACATGGCGCTGGTCACGAATCGGCGGATAATCGCCGACGCAGGCTCGACCTCTTCAAGGGGGATGGGGGCGGCCAGGGAGCGTAATCGAAAGAGCCCGCGGAGCGTGGTGGGATGATGCGTCTGGTCATTGATGCGGCGGGCGAACGCCTCGTAAAGGTCAGGCCGGTTTTCCCGTGTCGCCCGCTGAAGAAGGGTGATTGTTTCGGGCGTCCAGAGATGCCGTTCGCCGTCCCGGCGCAACTGGAACCGGCCGCCGGAGGGAAGCGGAACGTCGGGGTCTGAGAGACGACGAGCCGCCTGGACCCGCCGATCAATCTCGTGGGCAATCTCGTTCAGTCCGATCCCTTCGATTCGGTTGGGGGTTCCCGGGAAATATCGGTCTATGACCGTTTTTTTGAGCCCAATCGCTTCGAAGAGCTGCGCGCTTCGGTAGCTGCGGAGGGTGGAAACGCCCATCTTGGACATGATTTTCAGAAGCCCTTTACAGAGGGCTTGGACGTAATTCGCCACGGCCTCTACCGGCGAGATCGGACGGTCGAAGGCGTTGTCCGCCGCCATGGCCGACAGCATTTCATAGGCGAACCAGGGATTGATGGCTGAGGCGCCAAAGCTGAGGAGGAGGGCCATGTGGTTGACGTCGCGGGCTTCGCCGGTTTCGGCCAGAAGGCCGATCCGGCAACGGAGCCCCTCACGAATGAGCCGGTGATGCACAGCGGACACGGCCATCAGCATGGGGATGGGCGCCTGGAGTTCGGATGTTGGGCGGTCGGAAAGGATGAGAATTCGGACTCCTTCTCGGACCGCCTCGACAGCCTTTTGCATGAGGGCTTCCAACGCGTCGGTCAGGTCCTGACCGTTCCCGCCGAGTGGGAAAAAAGTGGGCAGGGTATGCGAGGGGAAGCCCGGCGGCGGCATCCGGCGGAGGCGTTCCAGGCCTTCGTTGGAAAGGAAGGGATGGGGAAGACGGATCAGACGCGCATGGGCGGGCGTTTCGGTCAGGATCGAATCCGTATTTCCGATTCGGGTCATGAGGGACATCACGGCCTCTTCCCGGATCGGATCAATGGCCGGATTCGTGACCTGAGCAAACATCTGCCGGAAGTAGTCGTAGAGGAGCTGGGGACGTTCGGAAAGAACCGCCAATGGGGTATCATTGCCCATGGAGCCTTTGGGCTCTTCGCCTTCGACCGCCATGGCGTTCAGAATCATCCGTTCGTCTTCCCGCGTATACCCGAAGAGACGTTGGAAGCGGCGATAGGCGAGGCGATCGGTAGGCGGCGGAGCGGCGGTTTCGAACGGGTTGTAAAGCTCAATGCGGTTTTCTTCGACCCATCGCCGATAGGGCTGGCGGCGCGCGAGGCGCATCTTGATCTCGCCATCCTTCATCAGGCGTTTTTCCTCAAGATCCACGAGGATCATCTGGCCGGGCCGGAGCGATCCGGTCTCCACCCATCTCTCGGGAGGAAGGTCGAGCACCCCGGCTTCGGAGGCGAAGAGGATCCGGCCGTCCCGGGTGACCGTATACCGAGCGGGGCGGAGGCCGTTCCTGTCCAAAAGCCCGCCCACGTACCGGCCGTCGGCAAAGGCAATGGCCGCCGGCCCGTCCCACGGCTCCATAAGTCCGGAGTGGTACTCGAAAAAGCCGCGCAGATCAGGACCCATGGGATATTTTTTCCCCCACCCCTGGGGAATCAGCATAATGGCCGCATGGGCGATCTCTCGTCCCGCGAGCGTCAGCAGCTCCAAGGCGTTGTCCAGGGAGGCCGAATCGCTCCCGTCCTCCTCGATGATCGGCCGAATCTTCCGAATGGCCTCACCGAAAAGAGGCGAGACCAGATTCGGCTCCCGCATCCGCATGTTGATGCGGTTGGCCCGGATGGTGTTGATTTCGCCGTTGTGGGCCAGATAACGGAACGGCTGAGCCAGCCGCCAGGAGGGAAAGGTGTTCGTGCTGTAGCGCTGGTGGACGACAACGAAGGGACTTTCCAGGCGGGGATCGCGCAGGTCGGGATAGAATTCCGAGATTTGCAGGGCGTGCATGAGCCCCTTGTAGACGACCGTGCGGCAGGAGAGGGAGGCCACGTGGAACTGTTCCGACAATCCCGCCTCAGCATGCACCCGCTGTTCCCAGACCTTTCGGAATATGTAAAGCGCACGGTCGAGTTCCAACGGGTCGGTCAGTGCCGGATGAGAAATGGCGCACTGACGAATGACGGGGCACTCGCGGCGGGCTTGGTCGCCAAGCACGTCCGGATTGATGGGGACATCCCGCCAGCCATGGAAACATAGGTGTTCTTCGGCGGCCACCCGTTCGCCCAGACGTTCGATGGTCTCCCGGGCCCGACGGTCCTGCGGCAAAAAGCACAGGCCCACGCCGAACGGGCGGTCGGATGGGAGAGGATGACGGAGGGCTTTGAAGACCGACCGGAAAAACGGATCCCATCGGGCGAGGAGGAGGCCGGCCCCATCGCCGGTGGCCTCGTCGCCGCCGGCCGCGCCGCGGTGAAGAAGGTTTTGCAGGACTGTTAACCCCTGCTCGATTAGGTCATGCGAAGGGCGAGCCGAAAGGTCGGCCAGAAAACCGACACCGCACCCGTCGTGCTCGAACTGGGGGTCGTAGAGGGTGGACTGGCCAGGCTCTTCCATAGGCGCCTCATCCTCCGAAGAGCATCTCCGCATAGGACGGCAGCGGCCAGCGGTCCGCCGGCACAAGGCCTTCGAGCGTGTCGGCGGCGGTTCGAAGGTTGGCCATGAGTCCGACCTTGGCGAGTCCTTCCCGGTCGAGACCCTTTTCCAGCTCCTGCATGGCCGTGAAGAGGGACTGGAGGGCCGCGCTAACGTCCTGGAGCGCGGTCCGGGCGGCGGTGGCATTTCCGCCGGCCGATTCGACGGCCACGACGGTCCGGGCCAGGGTCTCCTGCCAGGTTATGGCCGCCGGCGCGATCAAGGTACGGGCCATATGGAGCGCGCATCGGGCTTCGATGCTCACCTGCCGCTCGTACTGCTCACGATAGACCTCGTATCGGGATTCCAGTTCGGTTTCGCTCAGCACGCCGTACCGGGCAAAGAGGGCTTTGGCCTTTGGGGTGACCAGCGCTTCAAGCGCTTCGGGCGTTGTGCGCAGATTGGGAAGCCCTCGACGTTCCGCTTCGGCCCGCCATTCCGGTGTATAGTTGTCGCCGTTGAAAATGATCCGCTTATGGGTGGCGATGAGCTCGCGGAGGAGTTCCTGGAGCGTTTCATGGAACGGTCGCCCTTCGGCCACGGCGCTTTCGAGTCGGGTGCAGAGGATGTCGAGGGACTCGGCCGTAATGGTGTTCATCACCACGTTGGGGCCGGCGCAGCTCTGGCGGGATCCTACGGCGCGGAACTCGAACTTGTTGCCCGTGAAGGCGAACGGGGAGGTGCGGTTCCGATCGGTGGCGTGGCGGGGAAGCCGGGGCAGCGAGGATACCCCCAGCTCAATGAATCCGCCCTTGCGCAATCGGCCCGTCCGGCCTGTTTCGATCTGTTCCAGAATGGCCGTGAGCTGTTCGCCGAGATAGATGGAAACGATGGCCGGAGGGGCCTCGTTGGCGCCCAGTCGGTGATCATTTCCGGCCGTCGCCACCGCGGCCCGCAACAGGTCGGCATGGAGGTCCACCGCGCGAATCAGGGCCACCAGGAGGGTTAGGAATTTGGCATTTTCGGCAGGGTTGTCGCCCGGCGTAAGCCAGTTCTTGCCGTCAGGACCGCAGATGGACCAGTTGTTGTGCTTTCCGGAGCCGTTTACGCCGGCGAACGGTTTTTCATGGAGGAGAGCAACGAATCCATGTTTTTCCGCCACCCGTTGGATGACCTCCATGACCAGCATGTTGTGGTCCACGGCCAGGTTGAGGTTTTCGAAGGTCGGGGCCAGCTCGAACTGGGCGGGACAGACTTCGTTATGGCGCGTGCGGGCGGGAACGCCGAGGCGCCAGAGCTCCAGGTCGAGTTCCGTCATGAACTCGATAACCCGGCTTCGGATGGCGCCGAAGTAGTGGTCTTCCAGCTGCTGATGCTTGGCCGGCGAGCGGCCGAAGAGGGTTCGTCCGGTTTGCAGCAGGTCAAGCCGCTTTTCGTAGAAGCGTTTATCGATAAGAAAATACTCCTGTTCCGGCCCCAGGGTCACGTAGGCCCGCTTTCCATCCACATCGAGGCCGAAGAGACGGCCCAGACGGCAGACCTGGCGAGAGAGCGCTTCCATGGAGCGGAGGAGGGGCGTTTTCTTGTCTAGAGCTTCTCCGTTGTATCCGCAGAAGACCGTGGGGATGCAGAGGACCGCACCCTTTTCGCACTCCTTGATGAAAGCGGGGCTGGTGGGATCCCACGCTGTATACCCGCGGGCTTCGAAGGTTGCCCGAAGCCCTCCCGAAGGAAAGCTCGAGGCATCCGGTTCGCCCTGGATCAGCTCTCGCCCGGAAAACTGCATAAGAGCGCCCCCCTCCGCGTCCGGCGTCAGGAAGGATTCGTGCTTTTCAGCAGTGGCGCCTGTCAGAGGCTGAAACCAGTGGGTGAAGTGCGTGGCGCCCTTTTCCAACGCCCACGTTTTCATGGCGTCGGCCACTTCGTCGGCGATCTGAGCGTCCAGCGGCGTTCCGGAAACGATGGTGGCCCTCAGCGACCGATAGGCCTTTTCTGAGAGATAATTCCTCATCGTCCGGAGATTGAAGACGTTTTCCCCAAATCGGTCGGCAAGAGTATGCGAGGCGGTGGCGGAAGCGTTCATGGTCGTTTCTTCCTTATTCATGTGTCCGTATAGAAGCACCTATCGTGCCAGCCCATCGCCCGGTATGCATCAAGGTTTCAAACCGCTTGGGAATCAAGGAGTTCCAACCACTGGCCGCGGCCATCGGCGAGGTCAGGAGCGTTGAATGCTACAAAAATGTCGTATGCCAGCAACACACGCAACAAAATTGTATCATTTTGTGCCGGCTGAATGGAGCATTCTGGTTCGTGTGCGTTGGGACTGTGCGAGCGATGGTCCTTGGGGCGGAAGGTGAGGCGACGGTATTTATCGGCGGCCCCTGCGGCCACCGCGCGTGACCTCTTGGAATCAGCGGAACTATTTTCCTGTGACCTGGACGGCTTCGTCCAGGACGATCATGTACTTTTCCGCCGGCATGTAGTCGGTCAAGGAATTGCCTGTGCCGAGCGCCCAGGGGCGATGATCGGCAAAACACGTTTCCACCACCTGACGGGTATACCGCCGCAATTCGCGTTCGTCGGACCGGCAGATGACATCCACATCCAAGCCGCCCAGCGGCGTCAACCGGTCGCCATATCGCCTTTGAAATTCGGCCACAGGCAGAATCTGGTCTTCGAAGGAGTGTTTGGCATCAATGCCACAGTCGATCAGATCTTCGTACACTTCCTCCAGATTTCCGCAGGAGTGCAGCACGAAGGGCTTGCCGCGCGCGTGGGCCTCGGCCGCCATGTGGCGGTAAATCGGAAACACATACTTCCGTAACAGGGGCGGCGAAAGGAAGGTGGCGCTTTTGTAACCCAGGTCATCGCCCTGACGGCAGGCGCCGACGGCGTCCATCGAGGCCAGGGTTCGGTTGGCGCTGACGTACAAGCGGTGGAGGCGATCGAACACCTCCTGGACCAGCGCCGGATCGTCCTCGAGCAGTAAACTCAGCCCCATCACTCCCAGAAGCTGGAGCGAGGCGCACTCGTACGGACCTCCGGCTACGCCCGCGACGATCTTGACGCCTTCGGGAATCCGTCGGCCCACGATTTCGAACGGCTCGAAGTCAATGGGCGAAGAGTCGGAGGGCCATTTCACCCGTTCGAGATCGTCCCAGGAGTAAATGCGTCGGCCTTCCTCGCTGTGATAGGCAGGGCTGCCTGGGGGCCGTTCGGGCACAGGGCCGAAGTCGAATGGAATTTCCATCGGGATGCAATCGAACCCCAGGCCCAGCCAGAACTCCACGTAGAGCTGCCAGTAGGCCTCTCCCTTGGCCTGACGGATGTCGCGTCCCAACCGCCGGGAGATGAATTGTTCCGTGGCCAGGTGTTCGTAGAAGGGCAGATGGTCGGGACGGCCGTTGCGCCACAGCACCTTCAGGAATTGATCGAAGTTCGGCGTGCGACCAAAAGGATTGGAGTAATGGGCGTTCATGTCACACCCTGAACCTCCTGGCGCCCTTATCGGGGCGCATCCAGATGAACAGCTTCTTCGACCTTGACCCGCGAGACGCGGCCGAAGCGGTCCAGGGCGGAACGAACACGCGCCTCAAGCACGTTGGTGTCGCCATGCAGGGACCACCCGTATGGTGCCATGAGCATGTCGCCATCCGTGCGCGTGAACGGCACTTCGATCCATTCGCCTTGTTCGTCCACCCGCACCAGCATGGCTTCGCCAAATGGCGCATAGGCCGCCAGTTCGGCCTTTACGACGCCGTTCTTGGAGACCACGAGCGTGTTGTTCGGATCAAACGGCAGGCGGATTTCCACGCAGTTGACCGGCCAGTTGACGTCCTGCGGATCGGCCGTCGTTACGTAATGGTAGCGGTCGCTGAAATAGTGCGGGCGCCACGGCGCATCCGGCGGCCAGTACACCAGATAGGGGCGTCCTTTTTGCTTTCCATCCCGGACGCCGTTTTCTACGAAATCAGCGGCCACGTGGTAGTTGTCGAGGTCGTAGTTGGGCATCTGGAACTGCTCGAAGTACGCCTCTTTCCACCGCTGGAACTGGCGGGCCTGGATCCACTTCTCCGCTTGGGCGTCATCGAAATGTCGGAGGGTGGGCTTCACGCCTTTCTTGAGGCAGTCCTGAAGTTCCAGCGCCGAAAGCGGCGTGCCGTTGAGCTCGTAGTAAAGAATCAATTCGGAATCCACATAGACCCATTTGCCCCAACGATCGGACCAGACCTCGGACGTGGCGTGATTCCAAACCTTCCCGAGGGAGATTTCCGTAGCGGTGATGCCGATCGTGCGTGCCACGATGCCGAAGGAAGCCAGGGCATCCACGAAAATGTGGCTGAACGTTCCGCAGGCGAATCCGCTTCGCCCCTCGTCAATCTGCCGCAGCAGCTCCACGCCGTCGGTCGTATCCTCCATCGCCGGGCCAGGCCCGCTTTGAACGCGGCCGCATGTCCATGCGGCGATTTTGCCGATGACGTTCCATTCGTCGGTTGCATCGCCGACGATCGCGTCCAGTTTCTCCTTGTGTCGCATCGCCACAAGCTTAGGATCGCGCGGATGGCAGAACCGGGGACGAAACCGCGGTGGCAGCACACGCGGGTTATCCATTTCCCGAATCACATAGGCCGGTGATTTCGTCTGTGCCTGCATGTGTTCTCCCAGGATGAAGGCCACAGAAAGTATACTCAGGACCCTATAGGGTGCAAGCGTCTTTTGGCGCCTTGCCTTATTCGCTTTCTGTCCATTCGATACTGCGAATATGGAGTTCATCAATTGTCCCAGCAAACGTGTTGCTCAGTTCCTTCACGTTGACCCCCGTGTGGCGATGTGTCGGATGGCCCAGGAAGAAAATACCGACCGGATAGTAGCCGCTGTGAGCGGCTTCAGCATCCAGCTTGCCGTTGAGGTACAGCCGCATGCGATTGTTGGCGACGCTGCGCGTGAGCGTCACGCGTGTCCACTCGCCGGCCGGCAGCGCGGTTTGGCCGACCAGCGTGTGGTTGCCCGCGCCGCAGTACATGCGTCCGTCCCGCAGCATCGAGATGACAAAGTCCATGTGGTCGCCCCAGCGGTAGGTGGCCATGATGATGCCCGCCGCCTGCGCGATGTCGCCCGCGGGGCGAATCCAGAAATCAATCGTGTTTTCCGGCGAGTGAATGAGTTCCGGGTTGTCTTGTCTCAGCCGGGCCTGGGCCGTCTTGAACCGCAGGGCGGTTCCGAACTTGCCGGGGACGATCTCCACGTCGTCCGTGGCGGTCATGTTCAGCCCTGCGGGTCCGTCATCGTAGAGCGCCGGAAACAGGTCGCGGTCCTCGAAATGGTAGAGGACCACGGTTTGCGCGTCGGCCATTGGCGCGGCGTCCGAGATGGCGCGGTTGATACGGCGTCCGGCCACATCCAGATTCGACAGCAGTTGGCTGGCATACCCCGCGGCGCGCGCGCGGATGACCGCCGAGGGCTGGAGCTCGCCGGCCCAGAGGGTCTGGTCCAGCACGAGCCATCCTTTGCCGACGGGCACGGCCACGAGCGCGCCCTGCTTGGAAGGGTTGACCGCTCCTGGCGCCTCTGCCTTGACGCCAACCCTGGCGATGGGCTGGCGCTTCACATAGGCGAACATCCCGGTGAACTCGTTCCACGAGGCGTCGAAGTGGCTGATGCTTTCGTTGATCCAGTCGTAGGAGACCCAGTCCAGGCGGGTGGGGGGTCCTTTGCCGTTCGGGGGTCCGTCGGTGGCGGCGAACGCCTCCAGCTTCACGCCTGTGGCCCCCGCAATGGCAGCGATCTGCTCTGCCGACGCGTTATTGATGAGGACCGTTCCCCCTTCCCGCAGATAGCCGACCCATTCGTCTCTGGCCAGGGCGGCTTTGCCGGCGTCGCTGGCCGCATGAATAATCAGCGCCGAGGCCTCTGCGAGGCGATCGGTGGTGGCAAACCCGAGGGGCGTCAGGTCCACGCCGATCGCCACGGCCGGGCGCGGTTCTCCCCCGCGCCACCCTCCAGGCGTCTGCAAATAAGCCAGGCTCCGTTCCAGCAGGGTGGCGGCGGCCGGTTCGCCCGCCTTCAGGCCGCCTCCCAGCAGGAGGGAGCAGAAGATCGCCCGACCCTTACCGGCCCGCACTTCGATCATGGGCGCAATGACCAGGCCCTCATTGTGATCGGCATCCACCCGGTATGCGGCGTCGATCAAGGTGCGGTAATTTCCGCGAGTTGGGCGGGCGGTCGGACGCTTAGCCATGAAAATCGAGGGCACATTCGTTTCCACGGGCGGGCTGTAAAACGGCACATCGGCGCCCACCCAGTGCCAGAGACACTTGGCGGGAATCTCTTTGAGGATGGGATGGTCCGCCGACCGCGCATGGGCGATCCACACCGGCCGTCGGATGCCCCGGATTTCCGTACCGGCAAAGGGACCGGGGTAGGATTCATCGGCCAGGACGAGAGCGCGTCCGCCAGCGAAGAGATAATCTTCCAGTTGCCGCCACTGGGAGGGTTTCGGCCGGGCGCCACGCGGGACGACTACGACGGCCGAACCGGCGGAGGGCAACTCGGCCGAGACCGTTCGTTTGAGGGGCAGCGTTTTTTCGGAAAGGTTGGCCCATTCCCCGGCTTCCGGCCATAGGACGACGGGTTTCAGGGCCGTCCATCGGGGGGGCGGCAGGATGCCCAGTTCCTGATCCTCTTCCATGACGAGGTGCCCTTCCGGATCGCGGATTTCGAACCTGATCTGTGCCGCGATCGGCTGATCCGAGGCTGGCAGCCGGGCGCTCATCGTCCAAGGGCGATGCGTCGCGGGGGGAATATCCAGCCGTTCGGCGCCGGCGGCGAGCGCGTTCCCGCCGGCGAGGGGCACGATCTTCCAGAACAACCTGCCTTTTAACGGCGTGAAGGCGTCGTTCATGAGAACGTAGTCGGCCTTGAAGGGGCGGCCGGCCTGGGCGTCGCCGTTCCACTCCCGCGGCGCAATCGCCACGGCCGCCAACGCACGCCGGCCCTTGGCCATCATCGCATCGTCCACCTTCGCCACGCCTTGAGGAGTCCAGAAGGTGTAAGGGTCTCCGTAGAGCATCATCGCGGCAAAGTAGGGCTGTTTCCGCATCTCCATGAAATTCATATAGGCATTGAGGGTTTCGGCCCACTTGCCCCAGTAGGAGCGTCCGTCGTTCTGGAAGTCGCACGTGATGTAGGCCTTGTCGCCGACGATCGTCGCCATCGTGCCCAGATGCACGCCGCCGCTCATTTCATCGGTCAGCCAGGGCTTGTCGCGCTTGTACTGCTCGCCGAATCGGTCCCAGTAATCCCACGTTCGGTAGGTGTGCACGAATGGCCACTGGAGGCAGCCTTCGAAAAAGTCCACGTAGGGATAGAGCTGAAAATCGTGGCTCGAGGTCACGGGACGGGTGGGATCGGCCCGGCGGGTGGCCTTCACCAATTCCGGCAGGAACGGCAGCGACGGCGCTCCGGGGTTGGAATTGCCGCCGTAGAACGTGATTTCGTTGCCGATCGCCCAAATTATAATGGAGGGGTGATTGCGCGAAAGTTTGATGTAGCGGGTCCACTGATCGGCCTGGGCCTGCCAGAAGGCCGGCCGGTTGATGTAACAGGCGCCCGCCGCCAGGTTCGACTGCTGCAGGAGCGGCACGCCCAACTCGTCCGCGGCATCCAAGGTCGTCTGCTCCGGCGTGTCGAAGTGGACGCGCGTGCCGCTGTTATGGGCGTTCACGACGTATTCACGGAAGAACCGGAGAGCATCTTCTTTGCTCCAGTTCGCCCCGTAGCGGGAGAGCGCCGAGTCGGCGCGGAAGACGAACCGCTGGCCGTTGAGCAGGAGATTGTAGCCCTCGACGCGCACCTCGCGAAATCCGAAGCGGATGAAAAGGGCGTCGGATTTGTCGGACGTGGCAGAGAGCTCCGCCTTGAGTGCGTAGAGGTGGGGGTCGTGAGGCCACCACAGCCGCGGGTTTTTCCACGGTGCGGAGAGACGGACGGTTCGTGTGGTGCTGGCTGGAACGCTTATGCGCGCGGGATTCAGGCGGTGGACCTCCCGCCCAGCCCCATAACCGCCCGGACGATCCAGTTCGCAGACCATCGCGTGGACGTCGACCTCCTGCTCGATGGCCGTGGTGTTGGCAATCTCGATCTCCGCTGCCATTTCACCATGTTTCACCGATGGAATGGCGAAAATATCGGCGATATACACGGCCGGGACGACCTCGATGCGAATCGGCTGATAGAGGGCCATCAGCTTCCGATCCTTGAGCGTTGCCGATCGGGTGTAATCGTCTACGCCATCGGCGCCGTACAGCTCGCGGTTGACCATGGGATTGGTCACGCCCAGGTGAATCGTGTTTGCGCCCGGCTTCACCGCTTGGGTCACATCCACTGTCACCGGCGCGAAGCCGCTGATATAGTGGCCGCAATCCTGACCGTTGACGAAGACGCGGACGCCGACGTAGATCGAATCAATCTTCAGGATGAACGCCTTCCCCGCGATGTCGGTGGGTGCGTCGAACGTGCGCGAAAGCCACGCGGCATTATGGTCGCCGTCCCCCCACCGGTTGGGCAGAGTCAAGGTAACCCAGGTCTCATCCGGCGTGGGGGGTGCGGCCATCTGATCGGCCATCGTGAGCTTCACCTGCCACTCGCCGAACAGGTCCATGCGTTCGCGCGGGGCGGCGTGCGCCAGCAGCGCACCGCACAGCAGTGCCACGGAGGCCAGTCTCGTCGCGGGTTGTTTCATCCAAGCCTCCTAGGGTTTACTTTGAGCCTCGTCATCCTGTCGGCAAACGAGAGCGGGCGACGAGAGCGATGGACGAATAACTCCATACTTTGCCCGTAATCCTCCCTCGTTGCCTTGCGTTACGTGGAATCGGACGTATTCCGACCCCCGCCCAGCGCGGAGGCCGCGCTGACCGCGTATTCCTAGGCGTCGGAACGCAACGGCCGTTACGGTTTTTCGCCGGAGATGGCCACCAGCACGTAATGGGGATGGCGGCCGATCATGGTGATCCGTTCAATCTCTTTGTCGGGATGCGGATTGTTCCAGGCCATCATGAACATGGCCACTTCCGCGCCCCACCCTTCGTATGCCAGTTTGCCTACCCAAGCGATGTGGCCATCCTCGGACTCGGGTTTAGTCGGCGTCCACCAGTCCCTGAGGTGCTTGACGCAGTGGGCGCCGAACGTTTCCTGGGTTCCGTCGGCGTAGTGCACGGTATAATCGGCCAGCGACCGGCCGTCGTTGGGAGTCCACGCCGAACTATGCATGATGAACAAGCGTTTGGCCTTCTGCTGGACCGGAATACCTTCCTGCTCGACTTTCGCCTTTAGTTCTGGGGACATGAACCTCACCGTCAGACAGGATCGGTTGTCGTTTTCTTCAGGAACGATGATGTCGAACGGCACGCCCTGGAAGCGGCGGGGACCGACGGGGAAGTAGCGCATGTCATTCAGGCCCTGGTCCGTCCACCCGCCCTTGCCGTTGGCTGGCTCGTCATCCTTGAACGCCATGTTGACGAAGGGGCGCAGATTGACCTGGAAGGCCTTATCGTCCGGAATGTTGTAGGCATCCGCGACTCCGCCACGCGCCTGGCTTGGAAGTCCCAGGTTGCTCAACAACACGCAGGCATACCGGTCTTGTCGGTCCTGCATATCCTGATCTTTCTCGCTGATGTCGTAGGCATCCCATAGCACCTGCGAGAAGAGGACCTGCCCCGCGCCGACCGGCACGGCCACCAAACCGCCGCCCGCCAGCAACGCCTGGCCGCTTTCGACGGTGACGACGTGTTTGGCCACCGGAAGGTTCTTGGATCGCGCCGGGAAGACGGCGACCGTGGCATAGAAGGTGTCGAAGGTGCTCAAGCCATCCAGCAGGGCTGGCTTGGGTTCCACTTGGGTGAAACGGTTGCCTTCGCCGTGCGGGGTGACCGTGACCGGTTTTCCGACCAGAGCGGACGCCAATTCCGCCTGTTCAGGGGTTAGCCGATGCCATAGCACGGTCTTTCCGGAAGCCAGGGCCGCTTTGAGCATCTCCTGAGCCGCCGTCACGCGAGTGGGCGTGTCCGGATCGGTCCCGTCAACAATGAGGACGTCGGCCGCTTTCAGGGTCTCGGCCTCGGATGCATCCGCCACGTCCAGAATAATCCCCAGCCGATCTCGCAGCGTCTTGACCATGGGAGACCCCGCCTGACTGAGGATCACGCCCCGCCGCGGTTTTTGAGGCTGGAAATCCATCGCGTATGTGACCAGTCGTTTGAGCATCTCGTCGGCCACCGGCGCACGGCCAGCCTTGGAAACCAGATCCAACTGGCTGAGCAGGAAAACGCCCGCTCCCGAGGGAAGCTCGAGCAGAGGGGTATTGTTCAGCCCGCGCCAATGGGACGTCTGGAGCAGGATTCGGAAATTGCCCATCGAGGGTTTGGCATAAGAGAGGCGGCTCACGTAATAATCGCCACTCCAGTGCTTGAAATCGAAATCGTCCAAACCGGCCATGAGGGGGTGATTGGGAGCCGTGACAAAAACCCGGCTGTGAAGCTGCATCTGAGAGTCAAACGCCAGGTTGAGCGGCAACATTTCCGACGGCGGCACGCTCTTCTGTTGCAGCAGGATGACCCGTCCGCCGCGGGTGACATACGCCTTGATGGCCTGCGTTCCGGCAAATCCCTCATCGACGGCCTCGTCCCCCACAATCAGAATGTCCGGTTTACCCTCTCCCGACAGCGCGGCCAGATCCGTCAACTCCGTAAGGCCGGGGAAGAGATCGCGGAGCACATCCATCGTAAAACCTTCCGGATCGTACACCGCCACTTTCCGGCCCGCGACCGCCAACGAAGTTCGCTTCGGCCACAGGCGGATGGGGAAGCGTTCCGTAAAATTCCCGTACTGAAGGGTCAGTTCCACCGCGGTCTTTTCTTTGACCTCTGGAAGGTCCCATTCCACCGTGACTTCCTTGTGTTCGCCACCGGGAAGATCGAGCGCCACCTGGCCGCCCAAATTCACTCCAGGGCCTTTGAGCGACCAGAGAAACGGCGCCTGGCTGGGGCGAAACAGACCATTGATCACATGGAAACGCCGCGTGACCTTCTGACCGCCGTAGAAGGCCAAATCGAACTCGCGAGGGACGACAATCTGCGGCGATTGGGCCTTGATGCCGTCAGGCCACCTTGCGACTCCCCACGGATGTACGCCACTGACCCCCTGGACGCGCGCCGCGCGAATCAGCGCGCCATACTGAACCCAGGGATCGTAGGCCAGGGCCTGATCGCTGAAGATCTGGCCCTCTTTCCAGGTTCCAAGGAAGGCGCGATCGCCGAAATAGGGCAGCCAGGCGAAATCGTTGGCGACGTTCATGTCAAACTCGCCCAAAACCAGAGGCTTGTTCCGGTTCCACGTCGGCATGGCCTTTTCCTCGACCCAGTAGAAGGTTCTCGGATTGGCCGGCGAACCCGGCATGTGATGCCAGCTGATCTGGGGCAGAATGCCTTCGCCACTGAGGCCGGCGCCAGAATATTCACGAACGTTGCTGCTCCAGCCGGCGAGGTCGCCATCGCCATCGCTGTTCACAAAGCGCGTTGGATCCACGGCCATGATATGCCGCGCACACCCCTGCATGTAGGTCAACAGCCACCGTTCCCAATCGCCGCTCTTCGGATTGATCCATGCTTCGTTCTGGATGGTCCAATAGAAGACGCTGGGATGGTTGGCGCTGATGGTGAACTGGCGATCGAAAAGCGTACGGCAATTTTTCCAGTAGATATCCTCCGGGGCGACCGAGACGCCGATGCCCTGATCATCGAACATCATGTCGTTGATGAGAACACCGTATTCATCGCAGACGTCGCGCAAATAGTCCGGCACCTGAAACCACCAGCGGACCATATTGCAGTTGGCCTTGATCGCCGGTTCGAGGAAGTAGGAGACAAACCACTCCTTCACCTCTTGAGGGGTGCGGTTTTCGTAGCAGACGGTATACATTCCGCAGGTCGCCATGGTAAGGAAGAGGCGGCAGCCATTCATCTTGTAATGGTCGCCATCCACCCAGAATTCGCGGAATCCGAAACGATCCTGGCGCTCATCCACCGTCTTGAAGCCCTGCCGGACGCGGGTGGTCAGCCCGTACAAATTCGGTTCGCCAATGGACCAGAGTTTGGGATTGCCCCACGGCCGTCCCAGCGTCACTTTGACGCGGCCGCCGGCGGGCACCACCGTTTCCACGGCCGGCAGATCGACGCCGCCCTTGACGGACCCCGATACCGACACTTTGGCGTCTTGAGCGCTTTCGTTTTTGACCCACACGTCCACGTCTATGCGCTTCTGACGGAAGCTGGTGCGGACAAACGTTTGGTCAATATAGACCGGTTCGGTGGCGCGCAAACGAATCGGTTGCCAAATGCCGCTGGCCGCCTGCCAGCTGTTGCCAATCCCAGGATAACGCGAAACCCTGTGCCCTCGGCTGTCTTGGGTCCAGTACAGATCCTCACTGTTCTGCACGGCGATCAGCACCTCGTTGGGCTGGCCGAACTTCACGCCGTCCGTCAAATCGACATCAAGCGGGTAATTGAGCGTGAAATCTTCGGCCAGTTTGCGGCCGTTGAAATAGACGACGCTCCACGCCGACGCGCCGTCCATGACCAGGTGCACGCGCTTGCCCTTCCAAGCGGCCGGGATATCCACCTTTTTGCGGTACCATAGGCAGACCGGCCCGCGAGTGGGGAGCAGCATCGGGACCTTTTGCTCGGTCCATTGGGCATTCTCAGGCACCGCCGCCAGAGCCGCGGGATCCGGACGATCTACACGCGCCATTTCCCAGGGGCCGCTCAAATCAAGTTCTTGCCTCACTTGAGCAGCCAGAACCAACGGGAGGGCCAAGGACACGAGTGTCAAGAGGAAGGTCCTACGCATCAAAACTACTCCTTTCCTTTCAAAAGTGTAAACTCACCGGAGACCTCACAACTATCCCAATTTTGCGCAAAAAAAATCCTTTTTTGCGCATGCCCCTCTTTTTTCTCGAGGAGAGCAAGCGACCATGCGCAAAAAGGGAGAAAAAATGCGCAAAGCGAGATTTTTTCTGCCAGCCCCGTTTGGTACGCTGAAAGAGCAGTAAAAGACTACCAATACTAGAATATACCAGATTTTCCAAAAAGTCAAATTAGGTATTGAAATGTGTTAAGATGATGCGCTGGAACTGAGGTAAGAAAAGTTGATAGCAGGGAATAACACAAAAAAGGAGTGTAGCCATGGGAAAGAAGTTTGGTGTTGTTGAAGTAGGCGGAGTCAGAATCTACAACACGACCAGAGAAGCCCTCTCCATGAGCCGGATTCCTCACTCTTCCCCTGTAAATACACCTCGTTTGGTTCCCGTTCGGGCTCTCTTGGCGGCCATACTCTTTTCACTGGGCGGAATCGAACCGGCGGGAGGCCGGGAGCGTATTATCCAAATGTCTCCTCCGGCATTGACGGCACGGGAGGAAATCGCTTTGGAGGGGGATTGGGAGTATGCCTTCGCCCCCGAGATCAGCGAGAGGCCAGCCGCTGAGCTCCAATGGAAGACCACGCCGGTGCCCATGTTTCATTTGCGGCCAAAAGGTGTAACCGTCATGTGGTACCGGCGTCGCCTGGATATCCCCGCCTCATGGAAGAACCGTCGGGTTCATCTTGTCATGGAAGGCAATGCCACGTGGTCGACCGTGTATCTCAACGGCACGAAAGTGGCGGACGATTTTACGGCCAACGCGCCGATGGAGGCGGACCTGACGGGCGCCATCCGATGGGAAGGCGCCAATGACCTGCTGCTGGCCGTGCAGAGCCACGAGGGGCACGAATGGATGGACGGCGTGCCGCTGCACGGGCAGGGCGGCGACAAAGTTTCGCGCTATCCCTGCCACTATTGGACTCCCCTGATCGGGATCGGCGCACCGATTTCCCTTCGAGCAGTTGCTCCCGTTTTTATTGATTCGGTAGCGATTCGCCCGTCGTGGCGCCAAAAGCGGTTGGAGGCGGTGGCCGAGGTCACCAACACGATGCCGCGAGCGCTCTCCGTGGCGATTGCGGCAGAGGTGGAGGAGGGCGTGACGCTGCCGGCCGTGACGGTGACCGTCCCCGCCCACGGGTGCGCCCAAGCGGTCCTGGCGCAGGCGTGGCCGAACCCCCGCCTGTGGCAGATCGGCGAACCGAATCTCTATTGGCTTCGGACGACGTTGACTCAGGACGGGCAGGTGGTAGACGATCGGCGAGATCGGTTCGGGTTTCGCGAGTTCTGGATCGAAGGGACGGACTACTACTTCAACGGCGCGAAGTTTTTCCTCAAGATGTGCACCACCGGCTATTACCCAGAGGGGCGCAGCGGCCGGAAGCCTGCGGAACTGAAAGAGGAAATGCGGGCCATGGTCAGGACCGCCCTGGCGGACAACCTGAACACCATGCGATGGTGGTTCCAAGTTCCTGGCTATCTGCGCGACGTCTGCGACGAGGAAGGCATTGTCATCAATGACTTCATTTTCGGCGATGGGGGTCAGGGAAAGACCTTGGACGATGCCGGCACGTACTGGATACACAGCCGCCAGGTCTTCGACCGGTTCTTCAAGTTCCACGGCAATCATCCCAGTGTCTTCTTTTGGACGATCCAGAACGAAGCCTGGTTGTATCCGGCCCCCGGCCGTTGGGGTGAAGTGCTGTTGGCGCAGATGCAGGAAACGATCCGCCATATTGCTGCGAAAGATCCAACGCGTTTCCCAAACAGCGACGGCGACGGCGATGTGGCCGGTTGGGCGGACTATCTGCGTTTGTCCCAGGACGATGCGGTGGAGGCGCGCGAACCGGGACCAGCCCCCCAGCATAGTTGGCACTTCGGACCCGGCGACGGCAATAATCCGCGTTCCTACTATTGGGTCGAGGAGAACAAGGCGCCACGGTGGGATAAGAAGAAGCCCCTTGTGCTCGGTGAATTCGATCAGAATGTGGCGACCATTTTCGACCACCTCCACTTCTACGGCGACGATGCCTTCACGGGTCGCCGCGAGGAACACGATCCCTGGGATTGGTACGGGAATATCATTCGCGCTGCCCGCGTACAGGGCGTGGCGGGCACGCATGCCTGGGCAGTGCGGAGCGATATCCACCCCGTGGCCGTCAAGGCCTATTCGCCAGAACTGGCGGTCAACCGCGAGTTCGACATGCAGTTTTACGGCGGTCAGACGGTCCCGCGCCGGTTTGTGGCCATCAACGGCACCTTCTACTCGAACACGGCGCCGTTCCGGTGGCAGTTAAAAACCCGGGACGGACGGGTGTTGGATGCCGGGACCGTCCCCTTGGAGATCGCGCCGGGCGATCGCCAGGAGTTCGGCATCGAAGTGCAATTGCCGGAGGTTCCGGCTCGGGTGGATGCAACCCTGCATTTCGTCTACGGCGCCTACCAAGACCACGTGCCGTTCCGGATCTGGCCCGCGCTTCAACCCCTGACAGATATGCCCCGGAAGGTATGGGTCTACGATCCCGAGGGGCTCAGCCAGGAGGCCGTGCGGCGGGCGGTTCCGGATGCTGTTGCCGTCGAGGATCTGACCGCGCTGGACAAGACGGTGGATCTGTTGGTGATGGGCGACGCGAGTGTGACCGAGGTGCTGCCCTCGCCGGCGGTCGAGGCGATTCGACGCTACGCTGAGGGTGGCGGGCGCGTGCTCGTCCTGCAGCAGGAAGAGACCGCGCCGGCGGGTCTGTTCCCCGTCGCGTTGGAGATAGAAGGCATGCGGGAACTGAAGGCGAAAGCTTTCCACCTGGCGCGCGGACATGAACTGCTGGACGGCCTGGATCATCAGGATTTTCGCTTTTGGCCCAACGACTACTACGTCGCCCGGTTTCCTTACGCCAAACCGATCCGCGGCCTCTACCGGATTCTGCTCCAGACCTCTCACCCGCGCGGCTTGACCACCACGCCCCTGCTCGAAATGCCGGCCGGCGCCGGTCTTTTCCTCTGCAGCCAGCTCGACCTCTGCGCCAAGGCGGGCCGCGCCCCAGTGGCCGATCTTATGTTGCGTCGGTTGATCGCCTATGCGCTCGCGTTCAAGGCACCGGCGAGTAAGCGAGCAGCCCTCGTGACGGCTAAGGATTCGCCCACGGCGACGAAACTGATCCAGGAGTGCGGTGTGGTGGCCGAAGTTATGCCCAAGCTGACCACGGCCGACCTCTCTGGCTTGGACGTGGTGATCGTGGATGGAAGCGACGAGGCAATCGCCGAGCGATGGGTAGCCGATCGCCATGCCTTGCGGTCGTGGCTGGCGGAAGGCAATACCCTGCTTTGGCACCGGGCACGGCCGGAACATGCCCCACTTCTGAATCCGCTCGTGTATGTGCGTCTTGCGAAGCTGTCCCAACCTCCTCACTCCGTCATCAAACGGCGGCCTGAAGACCCGCTTCTGACAGGAATCGCCGAGTTCGATCTTTATTATGGAACCTTCGCGCGGTTCCCCATGCGGTCGCAAACCGTGCCGGTGATTGAGTTCGCGGCCCATAGTGAACTCGGGCAGGAGCTGCTTTCCAACGGGGCGCTGGTGCGCCTGCCGCTCGGCAAGGGCCAAGTGCTGATCAGCCAGGTGCTGTGGGATGCCTATACCCTCGAGCAGAAGGATCAGGAGGTCCAGGACCGCCAAGAACGGTATATCGTCATGTTGCTCAGCAATCTGGGCGTGCCGAACCAGGGGCGCCCCCTGCAGATCCAGGCGTACAACATTCCGGAAGAGCAAGCGTTCTTCGTCAACCTACGGCCTTTCGTCAACATGGCCTTCAAGGACGAAACCAGCGGCGATCGGAAAGGCGGCTGGACCGATCAGGGCCGCAACGATATGCGGTACTTCCCGACCGGGAAGCGGCGTTTCCAAGGCGTTCCCTTCGACGTCATTGTCGCGGACGAGAACGAGAATCGGGCCTGTCTCAATATCCGACTGGCGCAGGAGGTCAAACCGGATCTCTATCAGCGGCTTGTTCAGGAGGGGATTCCTGTCGGCATCAAGGCCAACCGATTATTCTTTCTTCACGCCTGCGCCTGGACACCTTATGATATTCGGCCCGTGACGATCTATACCCTCGTGTACGAGGATGGATCGGAACATGAATTCACCATGAACAGCACAGAACATTTCCGCGATTGGTGGGTTCCCGCCAAACCGACCAGCCCGGAGGCTCACGTGGCGTGGGTCGGGCGGCTGGCCTACGAGATTGGCGTACCGCAGGTGGCCATGTTCCTTACGGCCGTCGCCAATCCTCATCCGGAGAAAACCGTGACGGCCATCAAAATGCGCCGAGCCTTCGAGGGCGGCACGTCGTATGTTCTGGCCGGGATCACCGCGGAACGTGTTCAGGAACAATGAGGCCAGGGAAGAAACCATGAAAAAAGGTTGGCCAAGGTGTTGGGCGGCCACCGGCGTTTGGGTGGCCGTGATGATGGGGCTAAAGGCAGGAGAGATTCCGCATCTGGGACTGCCGGATCACCCATGCCAGTGGCGAACAGCCGTCCCTCTTCTCGGGCCTTCCCTTGAAGGGTTGGATCAAATGCCGCCAGGAGGTGTCGTGGTGGTGGGGAGCGGTACGGCCTCTCCGCTCCGGAGTGAGGAGACGGCGCAGCGGCTGGTGCAATGGATGGAGGAGGGCGGACGGGCTCTTCTCATTCTCGATACAGCCGCCTGGGAATTGCCCGGCCTTGCCCCTCTTGGCCTTCAAGCCGCCCCTAAGGACATCCAGGGCCAGGCGGTGGCCATGCCCTCGGCGTCGGATTCGCTGGATCGCGCCTTGGCCGAAGCGGCGGCGGCGCTCAAGACCACTACGACATCTGGCCTGATCAGCACGGAAGGCCCCGCCGAACACTGGCCGTTGCTCGGCGTTCGGCCAGAAGGCGCCGAGAAACCGGTTGCCTACTGGTGCGTGGAGCGGCCCATGGGTCAAGGGGGGTTTGTGGCGTTGGCCTTACCGCCCATCGGCAAGGCGGCCGAGGACGATATCACCAAGCGGATGACCGCTCTCATAGGGGTTTTGATCGAGTATGCCCGCGAATCGTACGATCGGACAACCGCGCTTGAACGATTGGAACGGCTGGCCACAATGGCCCGCGAACGGGTGGAAGAGATGCGGGCCCTCATCGCCACCAAAGCCGGCTCTATCAGTCCAAACGAGATGAACAGTCCCAAGGGCGATCCCTGGTACCGTGTCCCAGGCAGCAGCGGCGACCGGCTGACCATTACCCCGGAAATTGCCGCGACCCGCGACGGAATGGTCAAAGAGGCCGCGGAGTTGCGGCGTCGTGTGCGAGCGTTGAGGAACGCGGCCGAACCACCGTCTCTCGCGGAAATCAAAACCGCCCAGCGCGAAGCCTCCGACCTGGCCGCCCGCGCGTTGCGCTATTACAATTACATCACCTTGCAATGACCGGCGTGTTTGGGGAGAGTCCGGGGTGGCCCCGGTGGTGAGGTGAGAAAGCGAGAACGAAACCATGGACAAAATACGGTGTGTCGTTGCCGGCTGCGGTGGGTATTCCGGCTATTTTGTGCCGCCCCTGGCTCAACATGCGGCCTTTACGCTGGTCGGTCTAGCGGATCCCGCCAGAGAACGAAGCCACTCCCTTCGAGAACGGCTGGGCCGGCCAACACTTCCGATTTTCAACTCTTTGCAAGAAGCCTTGATCGAGACCCAGCCCGAATTGGTGTTTGTCCATTCCCCCCTGACCGCCCATTATGCGAACTGCCGCGAGGCTTTGGAAGCCGGCTGCTACGTGAGCGTGGCGAAGCCATTCGTAAATGCCATCGCCGAGGCGCTCGAGCTGATCGCCCTGAGCCGGGCGACCGGACGGTTTATTTCCGTCCAGCAGAGTGCCCGGTTGGGGCGCGCGGAACGCATTAAACAATGGCTGGAAGATGGCACGGTAGGCACCCCTCGCTTTGCGCATCATTACACCTATCGGGAACGGTGGCGCAACCTGGCCGACTATCAGAAAACCGAAACCTGGCCGGTCATCAATGCCACCCTCATTCATCTCGTGGACCAGATGCGGTACTGGACCGGCGACGATTTTACAGCGGCCTGCTTCCGGGGTATTTCGGTTCCCTGGAACCCCTATCGCGATCCGGGAGTGGCGGTCGGATGGATGACAACCGCCAGCGGGTTTACCTTAAGCCTTTTTCAATCCTACGTGAGTAAGGTGTGCACCGCGGCGAGTCATCATCCGTATGAGCACTACCATATTCAGGGCGATGAGGCCGCGCTGATGTGGACAGGCCCCTGGGGAGCCGGCCCGATTCTGCTGTCAAGCCCCCAGGAGGCGGAACCGCGCGTCTTGCTGGCCACGGGAGATGATTTTTCGGAGGTTGTCCGTACTTACCTTGATAAGTTAGCGGCCGCTGTTCGGGGGGAGGGTCCGGTCTTCTGTCCGGCCGAGGACAACATCAAAACCCTGGCGGCGATGAAAGCAGCCGAGTTGTCGGCCATCCGCGGGGGAGCGACCGTAACGGTGGCCGAAGCGCTCGAAAGCTAATGGTCTAGCGACGGTCGCTCGGCGCCGCGGCCCGGCAGTTAGATGTTGTGGACGCGCCACACGACAGTCACAGCCAACCATCCGGGGTGCCGGGCGAGAACCGATTAGTGATTTTTTTGGGAGATCGGTTCACAAGAGCGGACGACGAGAACGGATTACCAGTAGAGTATCCCCATCGTTGACCGCTCTCGCCGCGCGCTATCGTCAACCGAAAATGTGGCACAACGGCCAGGTTACAGGCACGACTAAGGCGAGAGATTAAGGCGAAAGATTAGCGAATCGTGATGACCGTCCCCCTCGGCAGGTACGATCCTGTCATGATCACGTAGTCCCACAAGGTGCGCCCGGTCGTAGAGCCGCCCGCCCCGCCGGGCAGATAATCGCCCCACAGAATCTTCTTGTCGCCGCTCGTCGGCACCAAGTCCCGGGTCAGCGTCCCCACCAGATTGCCATTGAGGTAGTATTTCACGCTATCGGTGGCCGGGGCGTACGTCATCGTGTAGATGTTGAAGCCCGGCCATATTGCGAAATCATAAAGCTGAACGTATCCCAGCCCATCCTTCGTCCCCGGGTTGGTGGCAGACGGAAGGTAGCTGATGCCTCTCCAGGAATTCTGCCAGGTTTGTCCCGCGACGCTCAATGTCCAGAAACTCTGTCCATCCGCAACCGCGATCATGATCTCCGCCGGGCACTGCGGCTTGTAGCTTTCCGTGGTGGACAGCCGCGCCGTCACTGACCACGGCTTGGTCCAGTCCACCTTATGGACGGACAGGTTCTTCGAATAGTACAGCGTACCGGCGCTTGGGGGACTGCCGACTTCGTAGATGAACCAATACCCGTTGCTAGCCACGGCCAAGGTGCCCGAACCCCATGTGGGCACAGCGGTCTTGACCCATCCCTCGGTCTCCGGATCGGTCGTGCCGCCGGCATGGGAGGCCAAAACCACGTCAGCCCGTGCCACCCCGACACCGA
>Ga0308419_1000119_pt1 | contig 65314 bp, 37 predicted proteins | sample HotsprSampleMS50_FD_203674 | JGI IMG/M metagenome (GOLD analysis project Ga0308419, IMG submission 203674) | Hot spring phototrophic mat microbial communities from Mushroom Spring, Yellowstone National Park, Wyoming, United States - 20090730_MS50 ... | reverse complement strand
CGACCATCCATTCTTTTCTGGACCTCATAACCGAGATACTCCTTGTGGCATGGACGTTTCCCTATCTATTCTCTGTAGGATATCCTAGACTCACCAGCGCGCTTCTATCCCTCTTTTGCGCAAAAAATGTGGTTTTTTGCGCAACGCCGACTTATGACCCTCATCGCCAGAGGCTCTGAAGCTCCCAGAGGTCCAAGGACACCACACCAGCGCCACCCTCCGGGGTGATCGAAACGCCGTTGGCCGAGCGTAACCCTGCCATGGGCATATAAAGCAAGCCCCCTTGTCCGTAAATTTCGATGCTTCCCCGATCGGCCAAAAGATCAAACTCCTGCCGGCCGCGCGACTAAGCGTCGATAAAAACCACATTTACTTGATCTCGCCGCGCAAATCCATCGCCAGAGCACGGAAGTTACGAATGCGGTGAAAGGTGCATAAGTCCGCATCGTGCTGATTGACGCCTTTTTCGGAGGTCCGCGAAATGAAGATCAAATCCTCGCCATCCACGCAGGCGCTCGGATACATGAACGCCTGCCGCATCCCGGACCAGCGCGCCACGCAGCCGGCGGGAAACCAGTTGAGCCCGTCGCGGCTGTAATGCAGGAACAGCAGGCGTCGCTCATTACCCGGTCCGCCCATGAATCCAACCCCGACCAGACGATCCCGATTTTGGAAACGATCCTGGGAGTCGGTGACCAGATTGGAAAGCATAAAGAAGAGCTCGGTTGGCGGATCGTAAAGGATATAGAATTTGCATTGCGCGCCGGGAATCGGGTAGTACTGCGCGGCGCGGAGCGAAAGGCGCTCCCCATCGTCCTCCAGATCGAAAACCAGCCCCAGATTGGCGGTTCGACAACCTTGGACAGCGGCGCGCGCGATGACCAGGAAGCGGTTTTGCACGCGGATGACATTCGGTTCCAGGCAGGCCAAGCCGTTTTCCCAATCGCCCAACGCCGGTGCGGGACCATCGCCGGACGACGCCGGTATGACCTGATTCGGCATCGGCATCGGCGGCGATACGACGTTCGACAGCCGCCAGGCCTCGGGGTTCATCACCCCCTTCGATAGATCGCATGAGACGGCGACGATGCGGGAAAAGACCGGCAAGCCGGCGTTGAGCGCCCAATACAGCCGCCCATTGTGGATCACCATGCTCGTGGAACAGTTCCAGTAGTTCCCCTTGAAGAGCAAAACCGGTTCGCTCCAGGTGTCGCCCCCATCCCGACTTTGGCACACGTACCAATCGCCGCTCTGGTGATATTGCCCGAACAGGTAGAGCGCATCGCCATACGCCCACGGCGTCGCATCGCAAAAAAAAAGATGGTTGGGGAGCGTTTGCCACGTTCGTCCGCCATCGTCGCTGCGCGCCAGAACGGTGTAGTTTTCGTACGCCGCGCTGCGCGAGCGCATCGGCGCGGCGACCACCAGACGGCCATCGGGCAATCGGGTCATCCCCGGATCGTGGACGTAATACGTCCCCACCGCGGGGGTTCGCGCGACCACCACATAGTCCTGAGCCAGGGGCTCGACGTTCGGATTCATGCTTTGCTGTTCCTTTCTTTCGACTCTTTCTGCAATAGTGTGAGCGGATGACTGCGACGGGGGGGGTTCAGGTGTCGGGTTCCAGGTTTCAGGGAGAATCTCCGGCCAACCCGAAGGGCAGATCTCACTGCCGTGTCCATGTAGGTCCGATCCATGTGCTCTTCCCCCCTGAAACCTGAAACCCGATCACGCCCTCATCGGCGACCCACAGCAATTCAGAAAGAACCACAATCTTGATCAGCAACCATCTCATGCCCCATACCGCCATTGGACGTGCAGGTTACTAAGCAACCGACCGTTTCGTCAAGCCGGTTTACAACCGATCGTTCTCCCAGATCGACCGCAGCCGATGGACCGTGAGCGCGCGCAGGTTCGCGTCCGCCTCTTTGGCATAGCATTGCACGGTGGATTCCAGTTCCGAAGGCAGAATGCAGAAACTCATGCCCACCTCGCCCCGGTTGGCGAACAGTTCCAGCGATGTCCGATCCACAAGAATCCGAAGATCCAGCGCTTGGCCGGTCAACGTCACCGGCGCTTCCTTTCCCAGACATCGGATATGGCCCCCGGCGTACGTGATCGCCACGCCATGCACCCGAATTCCGAAAACGCCCTCCGCGGGAGGTTCGATTTCCGCCGCAATGTCGAACAGCTCGCCGGGCCGGCCGATGGCCCGCTCCTCGCCGGCTTTCAGGGGCATCTCCCGGACCTCCGTCATCTCCGCGTACAGGCTTCGAATCTCCGGTACCGGCTGACGGAACACGCGGAGGCCATTGGGGGTCGTTCGAAGGGTGAGTTCACAGGGGAAACTCATCTGCTGGTTGAACGGCATCCCAGGGTAGTTTCCGCCGTTCATCCACCCGATCTGCACCACGCGGCCGGCGGTATGATTCCACGTCTGGGCGGCATAGAAGTTGGCCCCCCAGTCGCCCTTGAAAGGGCCGGCTTCCGCCTGAAATTGCTTTCCGTCGAACGCGCCGATCCAATAGCGGAAACCGGCATCCGTCAGCACCCAGCGTGTATTCTTCGGGTCGCCGTCCACGGGCAGTTCGAACATATCGGGACATTCGTAGAACCCTTCCCCGTCGAAATCGCTGACATGTGTCCAATTCTTCAGGTCCGGGGACGAAAGAAACCGTGCTTTGCCGTGGCACACCCACAGAACCATGATCCACCGGCTGGAAGGGACATGCCAGAACACCTTGGGGTCGCGTTCGTCCCCGCGGATGCCCTGATTCGGCACCACATGTTTTCCGCCCTTGTAAAGTGTCCACGTACGCCCCCGGTCCGTGCTGAAGGCGGCGGCTTGTCCGTACGGCCCTCGCGCGTGGGTGAAAAACGCCACGAGCGCCACAGCGCCATTTCCCCCAAGGCCACTCGTGTTCTGGAAGTCCGCCACCGCCGATCCCGACCAGATTGTGCCGCCGTCATAGGGGTGGATCGCATTCGGCAACTGGCGCCAATGCACCAGATTGGTGCTGACGGCATGTCCCCACGTCATGTTGCCCCAATTCACCCCTGCCGGGTTGTGCTGGAAGAACAGGTGGTACTCGCCGTCAAAATAGACGCACCCGTTGGGATCGTTCAGCCAACCCTCGCGTGCCGTAAAATGAAACTGAGGCCGATACCGTTCCGTGTAGAAGGCCTTGGCCCCCTCGCCGGGGTTCGGATCGTCGGCCCGAACCGAGCCAAGCAGGCCAAGCGTCAAGGCCATGGCCATGTGTGGTTTTCGGATTCTGGTGAGCATGGGGGCTCCTCGCGCTTCGTTGGTCAGTGGACAGCCGCTTCGGGGGTGACCGGCCAAATGGGTTTCATTTCCCAGACGTCCAGTTTCTGGACTACGGCGGGCCCCCCGCGGGACTGAATATCAATGCCGGTCGCCTTGGGGCCGGGATAGACACAGGTGGTAAGGGCCGCCCGGCCGTTGATGAAGACTTCGACGATCGAGCGATCCACAAAGAGATGAATCCGCATGTCTTCCTTGTATTCCCGCTCGAAAACGAGACCGGAGGCGCCCCCATGCACGCCGGGGATGATACTGGCGCGGTCGCGGCGGATGAGCACCTCGCGGGCCGGGGCATACGGACTGATGGTAATGGGCAACTCCACCTTGGCATCTTCGTCCTGGCGAACGGTAATGATCAGCGACTGGGCCCGGCCCATATCCACCTCGGCCAGGAGTTCCAGGCATTCGCCTTGAACCTCGCGGAGGGCCTGGCAGCGCTCTTCGCCCACGGGAAGATCGGTGAATCCCCAATGCCGGCCGCGAAGCGCCTGCAATTCCGGGGCCACCTGCATGTTCAGCCGGCCGTCGGGCCGGAGGCTCAGCACACGCGGCAGGGAGAGCACGCCGTTATAGCCGACGTCTTTGCCCTCCCGTCCGTCCTGAATCCAGCCGAACATGATCAACCGGCCTTTTTCATCCCGGAATACCTGCGGCGCATAGAAAAACTTGGGATAGGTGCCGCGGTTACCGTCCAAGGCTTCGGAGACTTCCGGCGTGAACGTCCGACCGTCGTAGGAGCCGATGAAATACCAGGCGCGTTGGCGATGCTCCGCGGAGACGATCATCAGCCACTTTTCGCCTTCCAGCCGAAGGAAGTTCACGCATTCGAAATTGGCAAAAAACGGATAATCGCGGAGCCACTCGCGGCAGACAAACATCGTACTGCGATAGGTCCAGGGGCCGTTAAGGTGCGGGGCTTCGTAAAGAGGCACGCATCCGCCGATATTCGGGATGCCCGAGGAGAGCGTCATCCGCCAGCCGTCGTCTTCTTTCCACACATAGGGATCGCGCCACCCGAGACTGCTGTGCGGCAGACCCTTATGGGCCAGCACCGGATTGCCTTCGTGCTTGATCCAGGTGACGCCGCTGTCGAAGCTGCGCGCCAGACACTGGACCTCCGGGCCGACTCCGGTGTAAACGATGACAGGCGTTCCGTCGTCATCCACCGTCGCGCAGCCGCTATAGCAGCCGTCCTTATCCGGCCCGCCGGGCGTCGGCGCCAGCGCGATCGGCAGGTCGCGCCAGTGAACCAGATCGTCGCTGACCGCATGGCCCCAGTGCGCCTGAGGGGCCCCTTCCGGCCAGTCCGGCCGATACTGGAAAAAAACGTGATACTGCCCACGGAACTGCAGCAGCCCGTTGGGGTCGCCGAGAAACCCTCGCGGCGGGAGGAAATGGAACAGCGGCCGGTTGGGATCGGCCGCCATTTTCCGGCGAATCGCCATGGCCTCCTGCTGGTATTGCTTGACTCGTTCGGCAACTGGAACCGCCTCGGCCCCAGACGGCTTAGCCTCCGCGGCCGGAGCCGATAGCGTCATACCCAGTAATAGACCGACGACCACCTCGAGTTTCATGCTGTTCCTCATTTCATTCTCTCCCTTTCTTCCGTCCGTAGCCTTTTCGGCTGACGAGAGCGGGCGACGAGAGCGGTGGGCGATGGGATGCTCTCTACTCGTTATCCGCTCTCGTCGCCCGCTCTCGTCAACCGATCATCCTTTACAGCCTTGCTCAGTCTGGCAGCCACATTTCACTGCTGCGCCGCCGCCGGGCGGTAGATCGAGCGCATGCGCCAGGTTTTGAGGGAGCGCACGACCGCGTCCCCGCCCTTGGCGAAAATCCGCGCATTCGGGTCGGGCCGCCAGGCCGGCACGGCATACACCAAGGCCTGCCGATCGTTGACGAACACCTCGACCAGGTTCTTGTCAATAAAGATGCGCAGCACGAGGTCTTCGCCCTCTTTCAACTCGAACGGCGCTTCTGCACGACCCGCCACGATCGTCTTGCGGCCGGCGCCGTAAGCGACGTCCATGCCGCCGGCGTTCTGCTCATCATACAGCATGGCCACCCGAACCTCCTCCGGCAGCGGCGTGGCCAGAATCACTTCCATTTCCATCGCGTCGCCGGCGACCTCCTCGATCCGCACGCGTTCGCCCTCCTTCACCGTAAAGGCCTCGCGCGCCTTCGGATCGTAACGCAGCGAGGCCAGTTCCCGCAACGGGCGAATGCGCAACACACCATCGGTCGGCAGCTCCAGTTCGCGCGGCAGCGACTGCACGCCCGAGGGCTGAATCGGCATCGCGTCATGCAACCAGGCCCACATCACGCGCCGGCCGTCGCGGGTCAGCAGCGACTCGGGCGCGAAGAAATGATGCCATTCAAAGCTCATTTTGGCATGGAAGTCGGGCACAAATTTTTCGCCTTTCCAGTCCCCGAGGTAGTAGCGGCAGCCGAAGGCCGCGCGATGGCTGATGCAGAGGAGCATCCACTTGTGGCCGATTTTGAACATGTTGGGACAGGAGATGTCTTCGTACGTGGGAACCCCCAGCGGTTCGCCGTTGAAATCCGGAGGAAACAGATCGCCCAGATAGGTCCAGTTGACCAGGTCGTCGGATTTCATCAGCTTGGGCCAGGCGTTCCCGCTGTAGTCGCCGCTCATCGCATAGTAGGTGTCGTTCATGATCCAACAGTCGGGGTCCCAGGCGCGAAACCATACCGGCTTGCCGTCTTCCCCTTTGGCCTCCACGGGAATGGGCGCGCTCCACGAATCGAGCTGGTCGTCTTCGGCGAACTGAATGACGTTTTTGCCCGCACCCTGGGCGTGATAGATAATGGCCGGACGGCCTTCCTTGGTGAAGAACCCCGTCCCGCTGTACATGCCGTGGCCCACTTTGGACGGCTTGAGCACCGTCGGATGCCAAACCCAGTGTACCATGTCGGTGCTGGAGACGTGGCCGTAAGCGCAGCCGTTGTGGTTGTAGATGTAATGCAGATGGTATCGGCCCTTGTAATCGAAGGCCGCGTTCGGGTCGCCGGGGTGCGCCTTTCCTGGCCCCGGATGTGCCAAGTGATAGGTCACCCAGTTGTCCGGCGGCGGATTGGGCCAGGCGGGAATTTCCGGAGCCTCCTCCTCGGCCAGAACGCCATGTCCAAGGGCCAGTCCCGCCGCGACGACCAACGCGGTTTTCGCCAGCGGGTTGCGGCGCATCGTCTGGTTGTGTTTGTTGCCTGCGCTCATGGGTGTATTCTCCTCGGCTGCTTTTCTTGGAACTGTGTTCACGCTCGTTTCCGCCGTACGTCGAAATAGACGGCCGAGAGGATGACGAGCCCCTTGAGAATGTATTGAAAAGGAGAAGTGCACGCCGGCCTGGTTGAGGCCCTTATCGAGCGTGCCGATCATCACGGCCCCGATGAACGTCCCGAAAATGGAACCGACCCCACCGGTAAAGCTGGTGCCGCCTACGACCGCGGCCGCAATGGCGTTCAGCTCGAAGCCGACGCCCGAAGCCGGCTCGGCGCTGTAGAGTTGAGCCGTCGCAATCAGGCCAGCGACGCCGGTCAGAAGCGCGCAGAGGACGTACACGCTCCATTCGGCGCGCGCCACGGCGATGCCAGTGAAGCGCGCGGCCTCGCGATTGCCGCCAATGGCATAAAGATGCTGCCCAAACGCCGTCCGGTGCAACAGGACTGCGCCGAATAATAGAATCAACGCCATGATCAGCACCGGCACGGGTAACAGGCCCCCGAGGCGCGCATTGCCAAGCCCCAAAAACAGCGTTTCCTGCGGGGGGATGGAAATGGGACGGCCCTGGTTGAACCGTAGGGCGGCGCCGCGCGCGATCATCATGGTCGCCAATGTGATAATGAACGGCGGCATCCGTGTCCGCGACGCGCACAGGCCATTGAAAACACCAAACAGGGCGGCAACGCCCATGCCCGCCCCGATCGCCAAAAGCAATCGTCCCACACTCTGAACCTCCGGTTGGCCATATCGCAGTACAAAGACCGACACCGTGCCCACCAGCGCCAACACCGCCCCAACGGAGAGGTCTATACCGCCGATCAGAATGCAGAAGGTCATGCCAAACGCGATAATCGCATTGATCGAAATCTGCTGAGCCAGGTCCACGAGGTTCTCCGGGCTCAGAAAGCCCGGCACCTGGAGGCGAAACCACACCATCAGTCCCAGGGCCGCGCCCAGAATAGGAACAAGACGCCGAGCGTTGTTCATGACGTTTGGGCTCCCGTCAGCAACGTCATGATCTCCTCCATGTTGGTCGCCTCTGAAGGGAACGTGGCCACCATACGGCCGTCGCGGTATACGGCTACTCGGTGCGACACATTCAGCACCTCGTTCAAATCCGACGAAATCAGGAGAACCGCCATTCCCTCGAGCACCAGTCCGGAGAGGAGCCGAAACATCTCCTCGCGCGCACCCACATCCACCCCGCGCGTCGGTTCGTCCAGAATGAGCACCCGCGGCCGGCGTTCCATCCACCGCGAGACGAGTACTTTCTGCTGATTGCCTCCGGACAATCCGGAAACCGGCTGTTCTGGATCGGACACTTTGATGCCGAAGCTCTGAATAGCCCGCTGGACAATCCGTTGACGAACGCGCCACCGCGGCCATCCCGGGGGATTCCACTCCCGCACCCAGGGCAGCGCGAGATTAAACGCAACGGTCTGAATCATCACCAGCCCCTGTCCCTGCCGATCCTCGGGAACCAGCGCTATACCGGCATGCAGGGCATCCTGGGGGCAGCGAATTGTCACCGGACGCCCCCCGATCGCTACACGGCCGCCGTCCACCGGGTCGATGCCGAACAACGCGCGCGCCAACCACGACGGGAACGTTCTTCTGCTTGGCCTGGACGAGCGTTCCCATGATGCCCTCCCAGTTCACCGGGTTCAAAAAGACCCCGGCCACCTCTTGCAGCAGCAAATCGGAGCAATCGTTCCTTTGCTTGTGGCTGTTGAACTGGGCGTCAAGGGTCACCAGCCGGTCGCCGCGCGCCTCGATGACCTCCTTCAACCCTTCATTCAAGTCCACAAAGAAGGGGTTGTTGAGCGTCTGAAACGAAACGCCGAAAACCCGGCCAGCCTTTGGCGGCGTGGCTGCCTCTCCCACCTGTTTGCCACCCGAACTCTCCTGCCGACCACACCCCATTACCAACGCCCCGACGAGCGACAGAAGCAATCCCGACTTGACCGAGTGTTTCAACGACTTCATCTGTTTTCCCTCCTTATCTTGACTTATTGGGCATTTCCGAGAATCCCCCATAGCCGCCACTCGGCTATATCGGGACGGGCCGCTCCGTTCCAAACGCCTATCCGTCCCGTGGCCCGTAACGGCGTTCGGTAACAATCGAGCAGGATGTCATCCAAATAGAACTCCAAGAGCTCGTCGTGCAGCAACAGGCGAAACCGCGCCTTTGGGCCAAACGACCATTGGCGGTCGTAGGTTTTCTCGGGCTGAGCCTTGGACCCATCCGCCGTGATTCGACCAAAACTCGTAACACCGAATGGATGGATCTGAATCAGCGTACCCTCACCGGGTTGGATGGAATCCAAATACAAACCGACCATCGGATCGTCCCTGCGTTGCGGAATCGGAAGCGCACCTTCGAGAATCAATCCCCGACTCACCTCGCAAGCAGGTTTCAAAAAGACGAGCGGAGCAGCAGATGCTGAATTCTCCCATTCCGGTCGAATCAGCATCCGGCCCTGTTTCAGCGCTTCATTGCCACGCCACCACCCCAGCCGGAGCGTTCCTTCGGCATCCACCAAGGGCGTCTTGAGCGTACCAAAATGGACCGATGCGCCACACGAATGGTGATTGACCAGCAATCCATCGGGCGAGGGGAAAAAACGGGCAAAATAGGTGTATCCCGCCAAAACACGGAGATTTTTCGGCGCCGGACGGAATGGCCCCTCCGGCCGATCGGCCACCAGAGTAATCATGTGACCGCTCGTTCCAAACAGCATATAGTACCGATCGCCGATACGCTCGACCGCACCGACTTCACCTTCCGGCACCCCAGGCGTTTCCGGTGGCTCCAACGCCTCCCACCGAACTCCGTCCACGCTCTGCCCGAACCCGAAAACGCCCCGCGCCTTCGGCGTGGCCGTCCAGTACCCATAAAAACCGCCTTCCGGCCGCGGAAGTGTCCAAATACAATCCCAGCGCCCATCCGGCTTATACCACCGCTCGTCCTGGACAAATTCGTATTCATCCCCGAGCGGCGTCCAGTCCACCAGATTCGTGGATTCCGCAAAGAAGATCGTCTGGCGCGGCCCGGTCCACTCCGAGTAGTTCATAAACCACTTGCCGTCCTGCTCGAAGTTCGGGGATTTCCACGTGGAGCCCGACCCCATCCAGGTCACATGCGGCCGCTTGGTCAGGATCGGCCCATGCTCGTTCCAGTGGACCCCATCCGTGGAGGTCGCCAACGAGATGTTATCCCAATTCGAGCCCGCGCGAGCCAGATAGTACAAGTAATAAGTCCCCTCGTGGAAATAGAGCCACGTGTCCCCCATCGCTCCCGTCCGAGGATCCTTGGAACAGTAGAAGAGGTCAGCCGCTTGCTTCCCGTTTGTTTTGCTGCTTCGCATTGTGTTTCCCAATGAGGGCGTTGCCCGCAACCCAAGGATGTGAGTATGTGCGTATGTGGGTTTGTGAGTGGGAATGCTGTTCCTCACATACTCACGCACTCCCACACTCACTCACACTATCTTGTTTTTCATCACGGTTCCCGGCAGATAAGGCACTAACGCCCTATTCGTCCGACTTCAGCCCCCACGCGCGCCATGTTTCAAGGTTCGGCCGGCCCGCGCCGCTCCATACGCCGATTCTCCCGCTCGTCGGCAGCGGCAGGCGATACACCTCGATGAGCAGATCGTCCAGATAGAACTCCAGGAGGAATCCTTGCCACAGAAGGCGGAACCGCGCCGTCGGCCCAAAGGGCCATTCGCGGTTGACGGTTTTGGCCACCTCAAACTCAGACCCGTCTGATTTGCATTTGCCGAATTGGGTCACGCCGGACACTCCAATTCGAATCGCCGTCCCCCGTTCGGATCCGGGCGCTTCGAGAAACAGACCGACCGGCGGTTCGCCCTCCCCTTGCGGGATCGGCAGCCGACCCTCCAAAATCAGCCCCTTTTTGAAATCCAAAGAAGGTTTCAGAAAAGCCAACGGCGCCGACGATTCCGATGCCGTCGCTTCGAGTGGCATCGCAGGCCGACCCTGTTTAAAGGCTTCGTTCCCACGCCACCACCCCAGCCGCAGCGTCCCTTCGGCATCTACCAAGGCCGTCTTAAGCGTGCCGAAGTAGATCACCCCCGCACACGAATGATGGTTGACCAACAACCCGTCCGGTGACTGGAAAAAGCGGGCAAAATAGGTGTCTCCTCCCGTCAGAAGAATGCGATTTTTCGGCACGGGGGAAAAAGGCCCCTCCGGCCGATCGGCAACCAGGGTCATCATGGTCATATTTTGATAATAGACACCGAAAAGCATATAATACCTATTACCGATGCGTTCGACCGCACCGACTTCACCATGCGGCACCCCAGGCGTTTCCGGTGGCTCCAACGCCTCCCACCGAACTCCGTCCACGCTCTGCCCGAACCCGAAAGCACGCCGTGCCTTCGGCGTGGCCGTCCAGTACCCATAAAAACCGCCTTCCGGCCGCGGAAGTGTCCAAATACAATCCCAGCGCCCATCCGGCTTATACCACCGCTCGTCCTGGACAAACTCGAATTCGTCCCCTAGCGGCGTCCAATCCACCAGGTTTGTGGATTCCGCAAAGAAGATCGTCTGGCGCGGGCCCGTCCACTCCGAGTAGTTCATAAACCACTTGCCGTCCTGCTCGAAGTTCGGGGATTTCCACGTGGAGCCGGTGCCCATCCATGTGACCTTCTCCCTCTTGGTCACGATCGGCCCACGCTCTTGCCAGCGGACCCCATCTGTGGAGGTCGCCAACGAGATGTTATCCCAATTCGAGCCCGCGCGAGCCAGATAGTACAAGTAATAAGTCCCCTCGTGGAAATAGAGCCACGTGTCCCACATCGTTCCCGTCCGGGGGTCCTTGGGACAGTAAAACAGATCGGCCGCACCAACGGCTTCCTTTTCGACGCCCGACGGAACCGTCGTCGGTTTTTCTTCTTGCGCGAGAGCGGGAAAAAGCAGCGTGCCCATCGTCATTCCCCCACATAGACCGATCGTCGCCAATCTCTCATGCATATATACTACCCTTTTTTTGTGCATCAATCGTTCGACGTCGTTTGATCATCCTAAAGCGTATTTGTCTAAAAGTCACTTCGGCTGACGAGAACGGGCGACCAGAGCGTCTGACGATTCGGGATCGCTCGTGGTTCGCTCTCGTCGCCCGCTATCATTCGCCGGCCTTCTTCATTGGGCTATCGTAACCTTCGCCAGGTAGATGGAGGTCTTCCCCTCGTGCGAGGAGTAATAACTGACCCAGAGCACACCCTCATGCCACACGAGGCCGGCGTAGCTGGTGTCGCCGCCGGAAGGCAATTTCAAGGCTTCGGTCAAAGTATTCTTTTGGCGGTCAATCCAACAAAGCGACGTGCGTATCGTCCCATCGTAAAGACGAACTGCGGCCAAGAAGCGGTCGCCCCATGGAATCATGACAGGGCCTCCGATGCGGACCCCCAAGTCGTTCCAGGTCCATTCCGTGTAAGGCGGGCGGGAAACGCCCAGAAGCGCCGTGCAACGGCCCTCATCCCTCCGCAGAAGGCAATAGGCGGTGTCATCCTCCAAAAACACCAGCGAGGTTTCGTTTCCATACGAAGCGGTGTCGGGGTAGACTTCCTTTTTCACCACTTCCCACGTTTTTCCGTCTTTGGATCGGTACAGACATCCCTGGGAATCCTTCCCTATGTTCCCACTGTACCCAAAACTATAAGCCATCCCTTTATGCCAGGTGACGCTCCAGCGCCACGTTCCTAGGCCGGTGGGACAAGAAAAGGGGCCGTCCCATTTTTCGCCATCCGAAGAGAGCCACGTGACCGAGCGGAGTTTGTGCCCGTCAGTCGGGTTCTCAAAGTAGACGGCGCCATTGAGCATGAGTTGTCCATCGGGGGTCAGTGAAAGCTTAGCATCGCGCACATCGCCCCCCTCCCATGCGAGCAGGGCCACGGAAGCCCATGCGTCGCCGTCCTGCGAGCGGATCACCCGCAGTTTACCATCTTCGGAGACATGGGCGCGCCCTTCTCGAAAGGCGCAATACCACTCTCCTCGGAAGCGCATGAGCGCCGTAAAGGCATTATGCGGCGCTTGATCCCAAATCCGGCGGACTTCGATCAGCTGCATACCGGTTCCTTCATTTGTGCCCCAGCCCATGTTTGCGGATAACAGAGGGATTACGGATAGGAATCTGGTCACCCACGATCGTTGCATGTGGAAGTCTCCAGCTGCTCAATTCTCCTGCAGGTCGTCACACTTGTTCGTTCTCGGACGGCGGTGCCTGGAGGGGATACCGGCCGAACTCGATCACCGCCTGTCGGAAGGCTTGAAAATGTTCCTCTGGCCAGGGCATGCCCTGGTCGGGAGAGCAGAAATATCCCCCCCCATGACGGCCCAGTTGCCAAAGGCGTCGTCGGACTTCCTGGCGGATGGCCGCCGGAGGCCCCTTCGCAATGAGCCCGGAACTGATGCCTCCTTGAAGGGTCATACGCCCCTGAGTCTTTCGGCGCACTTCCTCCAGATTATTCGCCGTGGCCTGAACGGGGTTGAGAATATCCACCCCAAGATCCATGAATACATCCAGAATCGGCTCGATGTGGCCGCAACTGTGAAAATTGATTAAAACCTTATGGCCCTTGTACAGGGTGAAGAGTCGCCGATACTCAGGCACCAAGAAGTTGTGAATAATGTCGGGAGAGAGGAGAAGCCCACTTTGAGTGCCCAGATCATCCGACATTCCGACCATCTCGACGCCGAGCTTCAGGTAGTGCTGCGCAATGCCCAATTGAAAATCCATGATACGGTGCAGGACTTCGCGCATGGCCTGGGGCTCCGAATGGAAGTAGCACATGGCGTTTTCCATTCCGACCAGCATGTAGCACTTCTCCCACAGCGTATCGCGGTGAGATCCGTAGAGAAAGGTTTCCTCCCGCTTCCAGCCTTGCGCCTGCTGATAGATTTGGCTCACCAGTCGCTCGTCGTTGGGATCTGGCCAGGAATAGCCGTGGAGAGCCTCCGGCAGCTCTTCGAGCGGCCCATGCCTCGGGAAACCCATCACACCTTCATGCTCCCGATGCCATTCGGTGCCCCAGATATCCCTCCATACCGATCCCACCGGCAAATGATGCCCGCCTCCTTCATATCCTTCGTGATTGCAGCCCCGGTACGCCATATAGTGGGCCGGTGCTCCCTCCATCACCCGCTCCGGGTAGTCAAAGCGAATGATACGCAGCGCGTTTTCTTTGTCAGTCATAACGCTTTTCGCCTCCCCCTCGTCCTCCCCATCGCTCTCGTTCTCGTCCTTGTCACCTTTTTGAGTGTTCCTTGCCAACAGACGTCAGCGCCCCCCTAGCCGTCAATGGCCATCGTGCCGCTATGCACGCGTTGGGCTTGCACCTCGAACCGACGTAGAACATCTTGAATCGAAAAGCGTTCGTGCCCGATCAGATACGAATGAATGGTGTCGTCAAACCGCTTGTACCACCGGACCGGAATGCGGCGTTGGCCAACAACCGCTCCGACGATGCTGCCGGCCGTCGCGGCCGTGCAGTCGTTATCGAGTCCCATGGCCACCGTCTCGCCAAGGACCCGTGTCACATCCTTTCCGCCAATCGTCAGACCGAACACCGTCAGACAGGCGTTGTTGATCGTATGGACGCAATTCATCCCTTGGAACCGTTCATCCACGGCTGCCCTGGCTTGCCTGTAGTCCTTGATCTCCGGCGCCACTTGGAGCGCCCATCGGATAGCTTGGCTCAAGGCGCATTTAGCCGGAATCTCGGTCAGTCCGATGCGCAGCGCCTCGACCGGATCGTCCACCGTGAAGGCGGCGGCGATGGTGGCCGCGAAAAACATGGCTCCATAGATACCCTGCCGCCGATGACTCAGAAAGGCATCTCGGTAAGCCATGGTGGCGGCTTGCTCTGGCCAGCCGGGGGCCATGTAGCCCCAGGGGTCGGCCCGGATGTCTGCCCCGATCCACTCGCAGTAGGGATTATCCCGGGCGCCGGCCTGCTCCGCGGGAACTCCTTTTTTCAAATTCTCGAGGGCAACATGTTCCGCCGTACAGGCATACGGAAGATATTTCAGCCAGGAGACGCCGACATTGGCCGTGGTGAAGTTCGGACCATGTTCCTCGGCGATTAACAGCCCCAAGAGGGTGTAGATGGTGTCATCGTCCACGGGCACGCCATGCAGCTTTTTGCGGGTGTACTCCTCCCGCATGCTCATGTTATAGCGCTTTTCTTTGGGGTCGGTGACATAACTCCAATAGTCGGTCGGCGGAAAATCATCTCCGTTCTCCTCTGCCAGAGCTTGCATTTTGGCGATGGGCCAATTCTCCACTGGTGCTCCCAGTGTGCAGCCCGCCATTCGAGCGAGGAGCGCACCCGCCAGCCGGTCACGATAGGCCTCCGTGCGCACATCCGACCAGATCCTCCGAGGTCCTTTCGGCCGAAGCGCACGGATGGCTGCCAGGTCGTTCGGTTCCCGCGTGGCCAAGGCTTTATCGATGGGGAGGATCTGGACGGCACGTATCGCCGCGCGCAGCTCTCGTTCCGCTCGTGCAAGAGGACCGGAAATTCCCTTCGCGCCATATTCGGCCTTTAGTTGGGCTTCCAGAATCAGACGTTCGACCAACTTTTGGAACTCCGGCCACTTGGGGTATCTCATAGGGAATGATCTCCGTGTTTTATCCGTAGTTTTAAAAGAATGCTTCTCGCTGCCTTTCGGGCAGCAAGGCGCCAAGGACTAGAGTTTGAGTTCTTGTTCTTCGACCGCGCCGGCAGGCCGACGGGCGGCCGAAGCCCGTTACCGAACCAGGATCAGCGTCCCCCGACGTCCATCCAGGTCCGGCTTCAATCCTTGAATCTGCAATCTTGTCAGAGGTTCCTTGTATATCCGCGCTTCCGTGATCCGCGCCGAAATCCACCCGCGGGGGGTGTCTTGGTAATAAGCCCGTATCCCGAAACAGACCCCATTGGTGACGCCCGCCGAATAGGTTTGGAGCGAACCCTTCGTATAACGAGGGACATAGATATCGCCGTTGCGATAGATCGTGATGCCGTTTCCCGCATCATACACGACCGCCATCTGGATCAGCGTGTCGGGACCAGCCGCCTCATCGGTACCGTCGATCGGATCCACCGTCCGGCGATAGAAATCGCTCCCCGCAATCCACCGGTAGGAGTATCCCGGTCTCTCGCCATAGACAATGCCGTCAAAAACAGGATTCCAAGTCCCGTTGGTGAATATTGAGAGCAGCGCCCCATCCTTGATGTTTAGACTGTCCATATAGGCCCAGGCCACGAGGGCCTTGGTCGTTATGGCGGGGCCGTTGTATCCCCACGCCACGGCATACTTATTGGAATCCACCTTCAGTGCATGATTGGTAACGAAACAGCCGCCGTATAGGGTCAGATCTGAAAAGTTGCCCATCTCATCCTTCAAGCTGCCGCCCGTAAAGTTCCATTTGCCGACCAGCGCGTTCGTGCTGACGGGCACATAGGGATCGGGTTCCGGCGTCAGGGCCGCGATTTGCGCTTGCGTCAGCGCCTCGTTGTAAATCCGCGCTTCTGTTATCCTCGCCTGGATCCATCCAAGGGCGACGTTTCCGTAAAAGAGCCGCATACCGAAACAGGCCCAGGTGTTGGCAGCCGGTGGATAGATTTGGGGAGTCGTGTTCGTCGAATAGCTCGCATAGAGAGCGCCGTTCCTGTAAATCGTAATGTTCGTTGATTCATACACGATCGCCATCTGTATTAGCGTATTCGGACCAGCTGTTTCCAACGCTCCACCGTTGTTGACCGGTGAGCGTCTCCATCCATCACTACCCGCCATCCACTGTTTCGCCGTGCGTTCCCCGTATACGATGCCGTCGAACACGGGATTCTCGGTTCCGCCTTTCAGGAAGCTGATCAGTGACCCGCCATACGTGGTCAGGCTATCCAGGTAGGCCCAGGCCACGAGCGTCTTGGTCGTTACCGTCGGGCCATTGTAGCCCATCGTGTAGGCATACTGATTGGGCGCGACCACAAGCGCGTGATCTATGACCATGCACCCGTTGGACAGAATCAGATTGTTCGTGAAGTTTCCCGTCTCATCGGCCAGACTGCCGTTGGTAAAGGTCCACTTGCCGACCAGTGCAGCACGGACGGTCCCTAAAGATCCCCCGAGCAGGGCTGCCGAGAGTAAAAGCGCCTTGATCCCGTGACTGATTTCCATGTATTTGCTCTTCATAGCACCAACCCTCCTTACTTTTTCTCCTTACTTCTTCAAGAACTATTATCGTCTATGGCCTCCCCTGAATCTATGGCCATTTTGCGCATTTTTATTCCCATTTTGCGCATCCTAACCTTTTTGCCCTTTTGCGGTTTATCCACGGTAACCTGTTGATATTCAATGGGTTAGAGAAAAAAGATGGCAAAAACAAAGGCTTAGAAGCCCATTTTCGCCGCCGAAAAATGATCGTTTCCAACGATGGAGCAAAGAGATCCCGCGCTAGATAATCGTTGCGAAGTGAGGGCTGACGAACTAAACTATAGCCGTTTTCCCAAAGCGGGAGGAGGAAGAGGTGCATGAGAGAAGGTGCGGAACAGGTGGTTATAACCTCGCTACAAAGCCCGCGAATTTGGAAACCGCGTTTTCCCTTCCGCTTCTCGAATCCCATGCATCCAGAGCTGACGGCCCTGCGCCGCCGGGAACGGTTGGACGAGTTGGTTGGCCCTCAGATGAGTGATTGGGAGACGGTCGCCCGGCTGGCGTGCTGGGTCAATCGCCGGATTCCGATGGATCGCCGCGAGGGGCCCATCGTCTCTCCGGAACAAGGTCGGAGCGGCCCGACACTGCTTCAGGCGGTAGATCAAGGATGTCGGGGATTCGCTTGTGGTGCCTTCAGCCGCCTCTTTGTGGATGCTTTGGCCTCCTATGGCATACTCAGTCGGTGCATGGGGGTTACGGCGACGGGAATCCGGCTGGCCGAGTCGGTCGGTGGCGTCTGGAATCATGCCATGGCGGAGGTCTGGCTGGATTCGTTGGGACAATGGGTGCTTGTGGATCCCGAACTGTTAATCTTTTATGAACACGAAGGGCGACGACTTTCCGCCCTGGAGCTTCACCAGGCACTTCTGAACGGAATCCGACCGAAACGCCGCCACTTTGACGACGGCCAAATCGAGGCGTGGCTGGCCGTGACGGGGTTGTGGCTCTGGCGCGACGACCATGCGGAACAGTTTCAAATGCTGGGCTATGACCTTGATAACGACCACTGCCGGGCGGACTTTCAGGACAATGCGGTCCGGAACGGAGAGGAAATAGGGACAACTCATCTGGTCTACTGGCCGGATCACGCGCCTTGGAAACCCTACTTTTATCCTCATCTTCACTATGTGGTGACGAACGATCCCCTGGACACCTCCTTCCCCATGAATCAGGTCGAGATTCGGCTGCCGCTGATTGAGGAGCGGTTCGTTGCCATGAGTGCTGGGGAAAACGGCACGGAAGTAGAATTGATCACGTATGCCCCATGGTTTTCGTCGTTCCTTGTTCGGCACGAAAGCGGTGGGCGGGTCACGGATTGGCAACGTGTCCCCGGCGCAGGGCATAACGATGGGCTTTGGACGGCCACCCTCTTTTGGCCGCTCCATACGGGGGTCAACCGACTGGAAACCCGCGTGGCCTGTGCTTGTGATCGTCTTGGTCCCACGGCTCAGGTCACGGTTGAACGTCGCCGTAAGGTCAGAAGATGACTCCTTCCAGCCGCAGCCGCCCCAAGCCTCGCCTTGTTGCCACCAACCTGTTAGGAGCGGGCGGGTATGTCCGAGCGGCGTTGCGAGGAGCCCATGCGTATGTGAAGGAATCCTCGAGCCGATGGATCTTGCGGCTTTGGCCATGGGACTGCCCGCGTCCTCATCATAGGGCCTGGGTTCCGGATGGTCTTCTCATCTTGCCTTACGATGAGGGTCATCTCCGCCGACTTTGGTCTTTTGTGGGACGCCGCATTCCGACGGTTTCCTTGACCAACAATTGGCTTGAAGAGGGAGTGGCTGTGGTCTGCCCGGACGATGAGGCGATTGGCCGTATGGCGGCGGAACACCTCCTGAGCCTTGGATTGCGCTCGTTTGCCTGCTATGGTTATCCCATTCCTGGCTATTCGTTGAATCGTCAAGAGGTGTTTGAACGCTATTTGGCCGGTCAGGGTTTTCGTTGTGACCGATTTCGTTGGCCCATCAATCCTCCAGAACTGGTGCATGAAGACCGCCCAGACCCTCACTTGATGGCGTGGGTCCAATCGCTACCTAAGCCCGTGGGTCTTTTTGCCGTCACAGACCAATTGGGGTGGGAACTGACCGAGGTGTGCCATTTGGCCGGCTTGCCGATTCCGGATCAGGTTGCCGTGATCGGGGTTGACAACGATGAAATGCTCTGTGAACTGGCCTGGCCCCCTCTCACCAGTGTGATTGTTAACAGCATGCGAATCGGGTATGAGGCGGCCGCTCTTTTGGATCGCATGATGAGCGGCGATCCGCCGCCGGCAAAGCCGGTGTTGATCGCCCCATTGGGGGTAGCGGCCCGCCAATCAACCAATCTGTTGGCGGTAGAGGATGTCGGGGTGGCTAAGGCCCTTCGTTTCATACGATCGCATCTTGGCAACAACATTTCCGTGCGTGATGTCGTTAAAGCATCCGCCGTCTCGCGGCGGTCGCTCGAACGGCGGTTCAAAGAAATCCTCAGACGCTCCATTCGCCAGGAGATCCATCGGGCACGCATCGAAGAAGCCTGCCGCCTACTGGCGACCACCCATCGGAAAGTCCAGCAAATTTCGGAGATTCTGGGCTTTTCTTATCCCCAGCGCTTCTATTTGGCCTTTCGAAAGGCTACCGGAGTCAGTCCTGCGCAATGGCGGCGGAAAATGCAATTCCGCCTTTCTTCTCCTGCGTCCTTCTCGCCGAGGGTTCACAGAAGGAAGCGCCGATCATGAGGCGGGCTTGGATCACGCCACCGGCAACAGCCGTCCGGTCGTTGAGGATTGTTCTGTTCGTCTTGTGCGCGTGGGTATCCGTGATCCGAGCCGCTCTCCATGACGAGGGATCGGCGCTCCTTCCCCTCCATGGGGAGTGGCGGGTGGCGCCCACAGATGCAACGTCGCCGCCTCCGCCGTCTATTCCATCGGAATGGACGGTTTTCACCACGCCGGGCGCGTATGGCGATGGATCCAACACTTGGTTCTGGCTGGCCCGTGAGGTGGATCTGGGTCCTGACGCGACCTCCCGTGTAGCGCTCTTACAGCTCGAAAGCGCCTGCTTCCTCTGTCAGGCATGGCTCAACGGCCAGCCCTGCGGGGAAGCGATTGGTGGGTATGCGCCCGTGACGATGGATCTTTCGGCGGCCGTCCGTCCAGGAACCAACCTGCTGCTTCTCCGGCTGGGCAGCTGGGTGACCGTGGCCACCAACCGCTATCCGGCGCCGGATTCGCTCTCCATGAGTCACACCCATCACCGGGTAGGCCTCTGGCAGCGAGCGGAACTCGCGATGAAACCGCGGCTTTACCTGGGCGACGTGATGGCGATCTCGACCGTTTCGCCAAAGCGTCTTCGGGTGGAGGTCACCGTCGTCAACACCTGGCCGGCCTCTCAAAAAGGGCAGATCGCCATCGAGGTCTATAAAACGCAAGCCACCTCAACCGCGTGGGAGACGGGAGATCAGGCCTTCGCGTTCGCTCCCATGGCCTTCGAGGTACCGGCGCACACCCAACGCCTCTTCACGGCGGAAGCCGATTGGGCCGATGCCCGCCTCTGGTGGCCCCACGACCCGACGCTTTACGCCCTGCGCGTCACTCTGCTGCCGGATTCGGATGTCCCCGCGCTTCCTTCCGATCACGCCTGGCTTCGATTCGGCTTTCGGGAGGTGCGGGTTCAGGGAACCGATCTGCTCCTCAATGGCCTGAAGCTGGTTCTTCGCGGAAGCAGTATGACCCGGTATGGCCATCTGTTCCATTCGAAGGAGGAGGCACGTCAGCGTTTGAAGGAAATTGTGGCGGGAACACGGGGGAATGCCGTTCGTCTCCATTACGATCCGATGGAACAATATGTGCTGGATGCGGCCGACGAGTTGGGTGTCCTGCTTCTCGTTCAATCCCCCTTGCTCTACACGATCTACGGGGAACGGCGGCGTTCCTTCTGGGACGAGGTTCAGGATCAGTGGCTGCGCTACGTTCGGCACTCCCGCCATCATCCCAGCGTGGTCATCTGGGCGGTCGCAAACGAAGGAACCTTTCACGACTACGGGATCTCCACCCCCTGGGCCCCTTCCCGACCATTTTTGGCCGAAATGGCCAGGCAAACCCGGGCGGTGGATCCGACCCGGCCTGTCACCTCCAGCCATGATTTTACCCTTGGCGGAGCCAGCGACTTTTTCGATGCCGTCCATGCGTGGGGATTCGAAACCGATCCGGCCTTTCCCAAATCGGCCCGGCAATGGCACTGCTTCCACTATTGGACCTTCTATCGCTACGATGCGGCCCGGCGATACCGACGCGATCGGCCCTGGTCCAATGACGAATGGGCGGAAGGATTCAACCTACATATGGGAGGCGTTCTCTTTGGTGATCAAGCCTATGTTCATGTGGACGGCGCCCATCGCGGCGACGTGCGCAGCTACTGGGCTCGTCAGGCTCAATCGTATAGCACATACATGGGGATGTTGGAGCAGCGACGTCAGCCCTATTTTTGCACTCTGATGCCCTACGGCGACCGGTTCAGCTTTTGGTCAATGGAGGATGGAACGGCCACGTATGACCCGTCCATGGTGGAGCTGGCCCATCGGGCCATGGGTGAGATTGCGCTCGCCCCTCTGGAGTGGAACAGCAGCGCGTGGGCCGGCGAACGCTATGAACGGGCCTTTGAGGTGATGAATGATCGCTTTACGCCGTTTGCGGGAACGCTTCGCTGGATTCTGCGTGGCGAGCAGGCGCAACCACTGTCAGAAGGGGAAGAAAGGTTTTCCCTGAACGCAACAGAGCATCGTCTATGGACGCTGGCGTTCCCCTTGCCGGAAAGCCCAACGCCGGCGTTGTGGTCCTTGGAACTTCAGGTGGTGGATGAAGCGGGAACGGAACACTATCGGGATCGCCTTCCGCTGGCGGTTTTCCCCCGCGAGGGATCGAGCGCTGGGCCAGACTTTGTGATTTGGCCGCGGGAAGGGACGTTACAGGACGCTATTCGGGCGCAAAGGTTACCCTCAGCCCGACTCGCTGCGCGTCTCCCGGATCTGAAGACGCCCGTCGTTGTCCCCCGCAAGAGCCGGCTCTCTCGATTTCAATGGCGGGCGCTGGAGCGGTTTGTCGAGGAGGGTGGCCAAGCCTTGATTTTGGAAGATGAGGCGCTGCCTTCTCGTTTTGGAAGCGTCCCGTTGCAGACCGTAAGGCGTGAGATTGTTCTTGCCCATAAAAAAACGCCGGCCCACCCCGCCATTCAGACGATTCCCTCGGAGGCGTTGCGGTATTGGATCGGAGCTGCCGGCCGTTTTTATAGTCCCCCCGCGGAGCGTGATATTCCGGATTTTGTGATTGCTCGATCGCCGTTGCTTCGTCCCAGGGGCGGTGCCGCCATGCCCCTTCTGGAGGCGGGATTGGGAGGAGTTCCCCGTCTGGAGCCTCATCCGGGGATGACGCTCGCTCCCCTGTTGGAGATTCGTCACGGGGAAGGTCGGGTGCTCGTGTGCACGCTCCTGGTGGCGGAGGGGATGGCGCAGGATGAGCCCGGGGCGACAAGTCTCTTTCGAGAGTGCGTGACCTATTTGGCCGATCGTTCGCGTCACGTGGGAGCAAGGCCGAAACCGGCATGGGCCGTCGGATCTGTCTGGTCGCATTTAGGCGTACCAATTACCCTTCGTGAGGAGGAGGCCGGATGCCGGCTGGTGGATGCACGCTCGCCGGAAGGCGCGCGCTATGTGGCAGCCATCGCTCACTGGTTGCCCGCAGTACGGGAGGGCGCCCACGTGTTGCTCCATCGCCTTTCTGAGGAGCAGATTCGTCTCGTCGCGGAGACGCTGGGGCTGGATCTGACGCCTGTCCCCTTAGGGACTCCGGACGGGAGCCCGCCCTATCCAACCCGTCTCGATTGGATCTCCGATCATCCGCTCCGGTGGGGAATGGGCCATTTCGAAACCGATTGGATTGACACGGGCTGGCTTAGCCTGGTCAAAGCCCGCCATCCCATCGCGCATCTGGGCGTGTCCGGCGCGGCGCACGACCTTCAGGTGCTGACCCGTCCGGGGGCTTTGGCGGTCATTTCGGTCGGTCGCGGCCGTCTTATTGTGGACCAGGTGGCGTGGGACGACCCGATTTCCAACACCTATATCCGGCGACGGGCGGAGGAGTACATCGGCCAACTGCTGGCGAATCTCGATGTGGCCATCACTCCTCCCTCCGAGTTGGAGAAGGCCCTTCGAAATCCGTTGGCCTATGGACACGATCGTTGGCGCGGTCTCCTGGAACGAGCTCATCGCATGAAGCGTTGAGCCCCTCACGCAAACGCCAGGCGATCGCAGAAAAAGTTCGCCCGCCTAACCCGTGGCGGCTCAGCGGCCCCATATCCGGTCGGCCACCTTTCGGAAGGCGGTCACGATATCCCGAATATCCTGGCGGGTGAGGCAGGAGGCGATCGTCAGGAGTGCCGAGCGGGACGCCAGATCATCGCAGGTTGGCAATGTTCCGCGCCCGTAGGTGTAGGATTGGGCAAAGGCGTTGGCCGGATCGGTCCATGGCCACCCGTTGGGTGTGAAGCCACGTCGGTTGACCAGACTCAGGTTATTGAAGTACCAGTGGAGGCCCCACTCCTCCATGGTCAAGCACGCGTAACTTCCTTCCGGTCCCCGAATCCCTTGGGCCCTCAGCGCATCGGTAAAGGCCTGGCATGTGGCGCGGTCGGGGTAGATGGTGATGAGGAAGGGCCCGCTGTCACCCTCAGGGTCTAAAATAGTGCGGAAGCCGAGTTGCGGAATCTTTTCGAGTTGTCGGCGGATCGCCCATTTGGCCGTTCGCATCGCCCGCACGATGCGATCGCGCTTTTTCAACTGCGCCAAAGCCATGGCGGCCGTCAGTTCGCTCATGCGGCTGCCGACGCCCCACATTTGATACCGCTCGTTTCGGAAATCCAGGCGGCCGGCCTCGTTGCGGGCATAGCCGAGGTCGTGAATGGCAAAGCATCGCTTGTAGAGGTCTTCCCGATCGCAAATGATCATCCCACCTTCGCCACTGGACATATTCTTATTGAGCTGAAAGCTGAAGACGGCGATGTCGCCGAACGTTCCCACGGGGCGACCGCGGAACGAGGCGCCATTGGCCTGGGCGCAATCCTCCAGCAACGCCAGCTTGTGCTGCCGGCAGAGGCGGACGATCTCCTCGACCCGGCCGGGCGCTCCGCTCATATGGATGAGCATGACCACCTTGCTGTGAGGGCCTATTTTGCGGCTGAGGTCTTCCGGCGACATGCAGAACGTGTCGTCAATATCGACCAACCGCGGGATGGCGCCGAGTCGAACAATGGCGCTGATGCAACTGACCCAGAGATAGCCAGGAAGAAGCACCTCATCGCCGGGGCCGACGCCGAGGGCAGCCAGAGCGATGTGCAGGCCGGCGGTGCCGCTGTTGACTCCGAGGGCATATTTCCGGCCGTGGCGCTGGGCGAACATGTTTTCCAGGCGGTCGGCCATATGCTGAAGGTCCAGCCCATAATAGCGGAAGGGGCTTCGGGCGCGGATGACCTGCCCGACGAGGGCCAGCTCTTCTTCTCCCATCCAATGGGCTCCGGGCAATTCCCACGGAAGCGGCTGGGACCGCACAGGCGATTCCGTATGAGTCGAAGTTTGGCGGCGATTCATCGCATCTCCTCCTTATGGGATATCGAGCGTCTTGACCATGTCGACGATTTCGGCCACGGTTTGTTCAAAAAAGGCGCGCCCACGTTCGGCCGTGGCGCGGGTGCGCGGATCGTCTTCGACGGTTCGGTCGGGCCGGCCCCGCCCTTCGAATCCCGGTCCATCCACGATGGCGTACTCCTCGTAGCGAATGGGCTGAGACGGTGGCGGCAATTCTGCCAAAGAGACGGTCTGAGGCTCGTAATGCATCATGAGGCTCGTCTCGTCGCCGCCGGCATGAGCGATGGTGCCCGCATCCAAGCGCGCCTGAGGCATGGCCATTCGCACCACGACTCGGAGGCCCCGAGCTCGCGTAAACTCGATGGCCAAGCGCCGGAGGACGTCATTGTGGTTGATAGCCCCATGCCCATTAACGATAAGCACCGTCCTGGCCCCCAACTGGGCCGATTGCTCGAGCACTTCGCGCACGAGCAAGCCCAGCGTCTCTTCGTGGCAATAGGCACTCGGCAGCGAGTTGCGAGGGAAGTCCATGCCCACGATGTACGCCTCCGGATCCAAGCCCAAATCGCGAAGCATCTTGGGCGGACGTTCCCGCTCCGTTCCCCAAAAGAGGGTCGGCCAAACCACGCCCCCGGTTTGCGCGCAGGCAGCCCAAGCCACGCGCTCCGCATTGATCGGATCCACCCCCATGGGCAAGTGAGGGCCATGCCATTCAAGGGGCCCAACCGGCACGTAGATCAGGGGCCGCCCGTTCAACCGCTTGCGAATTTGGGCCGGCCGCAAGTAGGCCAAGCGAACCTCGGATTCACTCATCGGGTGTCCTGCCTCCTTTCCACGAACTCCGCCGGCGCCTCGGGCCCGCAGAACTGACCGGTACGCACGGCCACCGCGGCGGGCGAGAGCACTGCTTTCGGAGCCTCCCCTTTCAACACGCGCAAGAAGTCGTCGGCCAGAATGTCGGCCAGGCGAAGGTTGGCGTCTCGCGTGCGTCCCGCGATATGGGGGATATGGATGACATTGTCACGGCCTAAAAGGGGGTCATCAGGAAGCAACGGTTCACGATCGAAGACATCCGCAGCCCAAACCAGCTCATCGCGCAAGACACGGGTTCGCAGAGCCTCCGTATCGATAGCATCGGTCCGCGTGATGGTCACCACGATGGCTCCACGGCGCAAGCGACGGACTCGGTCGGCGGAAATCAAGCGAACGGCCGAGGGGGTCGGCGGAACGGCGACAAAAAGGACCTCTGCGGCTGACACAAGTTCATCGACGGCCGCCGGAGTGGCATGAGCTTCGTCAAACCGACCCTGTGGGGCATAGGGATCGTAAGCCAGGACCCGCGCCCCGAGGTGATGAGACCAGGCCGCCAATCGGCTTCCGATTTGGCCCAACCCGACCACGCCGACCGTCTTGGTTCCTAGCTCGCCGTTGACAAAGCGGGGGTCATCACAGAACTGACCGTAAGGATAGACCCAGTCGAAGTCACGACGGACCAATCGCATGTGCCACTGGGGAATCCGCCGGAGGGCACACAGGGCAAGGGTCAGCCCGCACTCGGCCACCGAGGGTGCCCACGCACGCGTGGCATCCACAAAGGGAATACGACGAGCGACCAAGAGGGCAAAGCCGTCGGGACCCCTCGCATCGGTAATGCCGCCGACCACCTGAAGCTCTTGGGCACGGTCCAAGAGGGCGGAGGTCAGCGCGCCCTCAAAAAGCGCCAGGGCCCGAACCCCAGTCCAATCCATGCACTCCGCATCGTCGGGAGTAATCCGTCGAATCTCGAAATCATGGCTCAGGCGCTCGACCAGCCGCTCAGCCGTATACGGCCAATGCCTGGACAAAACTTCTCGATCTTGAATGACGGCTATGGGTTTCATGACCACGCCATCCACTGCCTGTACGCGGCATCTATGGCGGTATAGTCCGGCACTCCCAAAAACACAAACAACCGGTACCGCGACGTGGTTCTGGTTCCGCGAGGGATAGACCACGGACCGGACAAGGCCCGGCAAGGATTGATCATTCCATCGCCATCCACCCTCCACCGGTTAGGAAAACCGGGATTGGAGGGATGGTCGAAAACGGCCACGCCGGCATAGGCGAACATAGCGGCGGTTTCACGAGTGTAGGTGCCGACTCCATCCACCGGTTGGGCCACGCAACACCAACGGGCGGCCGCTTCTGCGCATTGATCGCCGGTCTGGTGTTCCGAATTCAAATGCCGACGGGTCTCTCCTCTTCCAACCAGCCGAACCGACAGGCCGCCGTAAGCCGAAGCCCCGACCTCCACATCGTCGTCGCGAGCAATCAAGGTCCATTCCCAATCCACCACATATTGGACGTCGGTCGTTTGAACGGGAATCCAAAGGCGTTGGTGTTCTTCGAGCACCGCCCCTCCTGAGGGACCAATCCAATCGTTAACCGCCGTAAAACCTATGCCCTTGGAGGTGGTCTCCATGTTCACCACTTCACGGAGGCGCATAATCCCCCGGATCGCTGGGTCATACACCGCGTCGCCGCTACACCAGAAATCGAGTCCATTGACTTTGTTCAACCCCACAAACACCCCGTACTGCCAGGGATGATCCACGGGCCGAAATCGGGTCATGGGACACTCGGTGCCGGGCGCGTTCAGGGGGTGAATATGGGTCCGGTACCGGGGGTCGGTCGAAAAGGTCAAAAGGTGCCGATCCTCGCTCCACACGGCTAACCCCTTTCTTTCGCGGGTCAGCCGAAGGGGTGGTGGAGACACGCGTCCGCCGTGCGTTTCCGACCCCTTGGGAGGGGTCCGTTTGTCTGTCGCGTCTATCATCGGTGTTTTTATTGGAGTTGGGTTTCTTCAAAATCGCGAGCCGTCCAGGCACGCGTCACAATGTGCAATTCATCCAAAGCCCCCGCAAAGCTTTCCAGGGAACCGACCCGCGATCGCCAGGGTCCGCTGGCGCCGATGACGATGTTGCCCTTCTGATGGTAATATCCATCGGTTTTGTGCTCCAGCGCGAGCTGGCCGTTGAGATAGAGGCGAATGGCGTTCGGGGTATCCCCCTCTTTGGGATGGCCAAAATCCTGAACCAACGTCACCCGTGTCCATTCGTTGGCCGGTATACTCTCCTTGCTCTCGATGAATCCCTGCCCTCCCGGCCGATTGATCCAAAGATACTGGATACGGCGACTGGGGGTGAGCGCCAAATGGAACTTAGGGTAATTCGCTTCGGCCAAAAGGATGACCTGAAGATTGGATGGCGTGGTCCCTTCCGGTCGAATCCAGAAATCCACGGTGAACGTCGATGTATCGCGCAGAAGGTAATGGGAGTCCGGTACCCAATATTGGGAATCGGGCTCCATTTTCAGCGCCTCGCCGAACCGTCCCTCCGTGAGGGGCACCGGACGGATCGTTTCGACATCGAGCCCGTAGGGGCCGGAATCCACCAATCCGCCAGGACTCCGATTGAAGTGGAAAAGGAGAACGGTCTCCTTCGTGGGACTGGCTTCGCCCGCGTAGGATGGGAAAAGGATTGGTTGGGCGCCCAGATTCGCAAGCAATTGGGAGATGTAACCGCGAGCCCGGGCCGCAATATAGGCGCTGGCGAAAACGGGATCGCCTTTTCCCATGGCTTTATCCCGCCCGGTGGATTCCCAGGCCGCTGAGCTGCGGTGGCCGAGCCGAGGCGTCTCGTCGGTAGGATCCCATAAGACCTGATCAATCAGGACGGTGCCGTTTCCGTGAGGGATCACCACCAAAGCGCCCGGCTGGGTCAGGTTGATCCCCGGCGGTTCCGCCCGGACGGACGTGGCCATGATCTGTTGACAGGCCAGCAGGCGGGAGAGTCCCCCCACCTCCATGAAATTGACATCATAATGGCTTAACCCGGCCACCAGCGGATGGCTCGAGAGCCAATCCAGCCGATGGACACCCCATGCTTTGGGATTCGACAAAGCGGGGTCCTGGGCAGCCTCGAGCTTTACCCCGAGCGAGGCCGAAAGGGCCTCCGCCTGAGCCGTCGAAATATTGTGAAACACCACCGTTTTCCCCTGGTCGAGGAAGGCCTTCCACTCCTCCGAATGCTCCCGAAGGAACGTGTCGCCTTCACGCGATGCGGCGTTGACGATCATCGCCCCGGCCTCGTTGGTGTGTCGCGTCGTCGTCACCCCGTAGGGGCTCAGATCGCAGCCCAGCGCATAGAGGGGGCGAGGTTCGCTTCCCACCCCCCGAGAGCGGTCTTGAAGGTAGGCCAGGCAGCGATGAAACAGATAGACGGCCCCCGGTTCGCCGGGGGGGCCAACGGGGGAGGTTTGAAGCCCTTCGCCCAAAAGCAGCGTGCTGAAAATCGCCCGTCCTTTCCCTCCGCGGAGTTCAACCAGCGGGGCTTGGGAGAGGCCCCATTCGGTCCTTCGTTCCGTGTAGCCGTTGCGACCGGCATCCACCAGGGTCAGGAAACACCCCGAATCGGGTCGCCGCAGGCAGCGCTTGGCCACCAGAAATTCCGGAGTAGGTCGGTTGAACGCCGCATACAGAAATTCCCCGGCAGCTCCCAGCCAATAGCTCAAGGCAGCCGTCGAAATTCCGCCGAGCACGGGATGGTTGGGAGTTCGAACATGACCGATAACCGCTCCCGAACCCGTCAGTCGAAGCCGGGCTCCCAAAAAGTGAGGCGGCAAGCCTTCGTCCACCAACGAGAGCAGGGCGCCCCCTTCGGCCACCCATCGCTCCAAGGCGCGCCACTGGGCCATCGTGAGGTCTGCCCCCCGCGGCACCACAACAACCGCCTGGCCAGGTTCGGGCAGATCCGTGCTGATCCGCATCGGAAAGGGAGGACTCCATCCGGCCCGAGGAACGAGCGTCCCACCGTTCGGCCACACCACCACCTCCTGGATGCCAGAAAAATCGGGTCGAGGAACGACGCCGAGTTTGTGCTCGTCCCGGTAGAGCATCGAACCCTGCCGATCCACCAGGCGCAGTTCAAGTACCCATTCCGTGGGCTCTTGACTCTTGGGCATCGTGAAGGACAACTTGAAATCCTGATGCGTGGCGGCGGGCACGGCGATCCTCGCCCCACCGTCGAGGAGCACACGCCCTTGCCCATCGCGCACCGACCATTCCAATCGGCCGGCAAGGTCGAAAAAGTGGTCGTTCATGATCACGAGCGGCCGCTCATAGGGTTCGCCGGCCCACGCGCCTCCATTCCATTCCGCAGGCACGACGATCGCCGGCTTGGACGAACGCTGAGCATATTCTGTCAGCTTGGCGTAAGCGTCGTCCGCTTCAGGAAATCCCCCCCAGGTGACTTGCCCATCTTTGAGAAACATCATGCTGAAGCGATCACCAAAGGGCATGCAGACAGCCATCTGCGGCCATCGCCGGAATTCGATCATCCCCAGATAGACATCGTGAGCCTGAGGAAATCGGGTGGCGAAACTTCGGACGTCCCCCCGCTCGACATCCGGAAACCGATAGGTCTGATCGCCATACCAACAGGAGCCCATGGCCGTGTTGTGATCTTCTCCCCACTCATCGCCGATCCAGGGTTTGTCCTTGCGGTAGATCTCCTTGGCGTCGAAATAGTAGATCTGCCAATGGCGGAGGTGGCGGGGCGCGCAGTTGTCGGCGCTGAAGGGCTGGCCCACACCCGTATCGAAGAAGTCGCTTTTCCCGAGCAGGTAGAAGTTGTGTGTGCTGGTGACCGGCCGCGTGCCGTCGACGGCCCGAATCTTATCCGTCATGGCTGCCAAAAAAGGGGCCGCCGGAACGGCATTGGCCGGACTCTGGCCGCCGGCCTCATTATCCGTGGACCAGATCGCGATGGAGGGGTGGTTGCGCATGCGTTTGATGTACCTCAGATACATCTCGTCGAGGGCGTTCCAGACCTCCGGCTCGCCGATTGCACTCGCGCCAGCGGCATAGGGCGGCTGCACCAGCAAGAGAACGCCGGCCTTATCGGCGGCCTGCATGAAATAGGCTTCGGGAGCATCCACGTGGGTGCGGATAGCATTGGCATTGAGCCCCTTGACAATCCGATCAATATATGTCCGGGCTTCCTCCTCGGAGTTCAACACCATCTGATACCGACTGAAGCTTCCTCCTCGCATGATCAGCCGCTGGCCATTCAACTTGAGCGTGGTGCCTTCGATATGGATCTCCCGAAAACCGAAAGGCTCGGTGATCGTATCCGTGCGGCGACTTGTCCGTTCTTGGAGCTCCACCGTAAGGTGATAAAGATGCGGATCATGAGGCCACCACAGGCGAGGGTTTTTCCACGCGTTCGTCAGCGCGAAAACAACCGTTTGCCCGGGAGGGACGGCTATGGCTTGGGCCGGCCACTGGAACGTTCGCTTCAGCCAGGAGCGGAACTCAGATGAGCGATCGAGAACAGGACTCCCATCGGCTTCCCGCGGGCGGATTGTCACCGTTCCCTCAAAGGGGCTATCGCTTGGATTGCGAATTTCGACCTCGGCGACAAGCTGTTCGGTGCGGACGGAGGGTTTGGCAAATACGCTCACTACATAGGCCGGGCAAGGCACGATCTCCAGTCGGGCCCCTTGCCACAGCCCGACCGCGGTGCCCATGGTCGTGGGGCTCGGCCATGGACTGCGGCTGGAATCGTGGTCGGCATTGTACAGTCCGCCACCGTTATGAGCGATGCCCGTCCTTAGAAATTCGGGATATCGCTTCAGGCTGACCAGACCTAGCGCAATTTGGTTGCGTCCTTTACGAAGCGCCTTCGTCACATCGAACGCAAGGGGGGAATAGCCGCCCAGGCCGGATCCACACTCCTGGCCGTTGACAAACAGCCGACACCCAAAAACCACGGACTCCAGCGTGATCACGGCCGACCAGCCGGGACCATAGTCGGGCACATCCACCTCTTTGAGCATCCAAACGACCCCGCTGGGCTCCGCATTGAAGCGTCCGGGCGCCTGAAAGGTCACCCACGAATCGCCTTCGACGCTCTCCGGAGGAGATCCTGTTGGGTACTTAACGATATATTCGTTCTCCTTGAGCAAGTCGCGTAATTCGGCGAGATCCTCCAATCGTTGGTTCGGATTCCGGGAGTCCCATTTGTTTGATTTTTCCAGTTCTTCCATCTCCCGGCTGGGGGCCTCCACTTTCAGCACATGCCATGTCCCCATCAGGTTCACAATGACCCGATCGGCGCGGCTTCCGCCGGCGCATACGAGAAGAGCCAGCCCCATGAGACCGTGGCGAACCCACGTTATGGATCCCGATCTTGATTTCCGTTTCATCTTAGCCCTGCCTAAACGCTCGAATTACCACATGACTTCAAGGGTAGAAAGGCGTCCCAACCGGCCCTGAGCGCTCTTCACACGGGCCTGGAAGGTGTTCATTCCCGGTTTCACAGTCCATTGGAACGCCGCATGTCGAAGTCCCTCGACCTCGGGCGCCGTGGTCACCTCGTTCCAGGTCTTCCCTCCATCGGTGGAGACTTGCAAGGCATCGAGGAACGGTGCATGCGTCACCAGAGTGAGCGGCACATCGGGATAAACGGTCAAAAACCGCCCTTTGGAAGGCAACCGCACTTCCACCACATTGAGCGGCCAATAGACATCGGAGGGGTCGTCGGTCACGACATAGTGGCACCGGGTGATAAACACGTTATTGAAGGCATGCTCCTCCGGCGTCACGAAGAGGCGGTTGATGCCTTCGATTTTGATCTCGCTGCCCATGAATCGTCCAATATCAAACGGCGTAACGTAGAGACGGGGGGCGCCGCGTTCAACACCGTTGATAAAGTCGCTTTCCTCCCACGAGGGCGAAAGGTGATTGGCCGCCATGACCGTATCCACGCATTGGAATTCCCGATCCACATATTCGGCTACCCACTTCTCCCATTGGCACCGGCGGACCATTTCCCCGTTATCCACGAAAACCATCTGCGGCTTCACGCCGGCGCGCCGGAGCTGCTGGATCTCGAACGCCGTCAAGGGAACCCCGGCCGATTCGAAGTAGCCGCAGGTCATGCTGTCCATAAAGATCCACTTGCCCCAGTGATCCGACCAGACATCCGTCACCGCATGCCAGGCCGGCCCGATGTTGAGATCGCGGCTCATGATCCCGTACGCGGCGAGGGCGGATTGGAAAACGCGATTGAACGTCCCACACGCCCCCGTTGAACCCGACTCCAGCTGTTTCATCAAATCCAGGCCCGACGCCCCTTTGGGAGGGGGGGATCGGCCGGCGGCCAGCGCGTCCTGGATCTCTTTTTCACTGGCCGGGATGCATCCCGGACCACCCCTGTTGCGCTCATTGAGATCGCCGACATAGCGGGTCGTCCAGGCCATCAGCCGGCAGATGATCTCCCAATCGTTCGTCGCTCCGGCCACCACCTCATCGAGCCGGTAGTTCTTCCGCATCGCCTGCAAGGCGGGGTCGTTCGGGTTCTCATACTCGAAGCCGAACCGGGGGGCAAACACCCTTGGCGCCAGCAGTTTGACGATACGGGGGGGGTGTCGTCCTGGCGCTGCCAGGTGCGGAATCTCCTCGCCGCGGCCGCCGATCCCGATCAGCGAAGCCAATATCATTCCGAGACAGAGGGATGTCCTGTTCATAGTCTTCTTTCCTTTTGGGTTCGAGTTCGATTGGCCGTTCCTTGTTCCATGCGCTTCTCTTCACCTCGCTACCACGGATTGCTTGGCATCATGCGCCACGCCTGCAAGCGCTGGATCCGAGCCCGCCCGCCATGCGCCGAGAGGCGCACGCGGTCGCTTCCCGTCGAGGAAAACGCATGGCGGGCGATGGCCTGGCGATCGTTGGCGAACGCTTCCACAAGGCATCCATCCACAAAAACCCGCAGGCGAAGGGGCTCTCCGTCCGGGAGGACCAAAGGTGCCGACTCCACCACCCGTTGACCTTGGGCGGGGCCGGCATGCCGAGTATCCACCTGAAGCGTCTGCGTGTTGGCGTCATAGCGTACGACGGTTCGCTCGGAACCATCGGGCGAGCACAGGACCGAAAGTTCGACCTGGTGCGCCTCTCCTAGCGCCATCTCCGCTTCGATTTCCAGCGAGCGACCGAATACCGCCTCCCACACCATCTCTTGCCCCCCCGCCAAGGAAAACGGCCGTTTTTGAATCCGCCCGTAGCGGAGGATCTTGAGTTCATCGGCCGGCCGCATCCGAAGCGTCCCGTCGTCTCCCAACCACAGCACTCGCGGCAGGCACATCTCGCCAGACCATCCGCTGGTCTCGTATGCCATACGCTCCGGAGAGCCGGGCGGAGATTCATGGCGAAGATCCAACAGCCAAGCCCACATGATCCGACGCCCTTTCTCATCCACCAGGCTCTCGGGCGCAAAAAGCTCCCGATCCACCCAGCTCATGCGACCGTGAAGACGGGGCTCGAAGCGGTGACCCCGGTAATCGCCGAGATAATACTGACAACCGCGGTTATGGCTGATAAAGAGCAGCATATACTGGTCAGTGGGCGTCCCACCCTCGGGACTCGGCGGAAGAGGAAAGAAATCCGGGCACATGCAATCCTCATCCGCCGCAGTCCACCGGCGGTCGGAGGTATAAAATTCGCCGACAAAACGCCAGTGGGTCAGATCGTCGGACTCGAACAGGTACAAGGTATCGCCCTGGCGCGCGGGATTGTTTTTCTTCAATCCTTCTTCGTGCAGAACGCACAGGTTCCCGGTCGCCACATAGTAGCGGCCCGCGTGTGTCCAGATGCCCGTCGGATCGGCACCGCTGACCAAAACCACGGTCCCGTCGGAAGCCGTGACCTCCGCGATGCCTCTCTGTCCGGGTCGTTCGGGAATCAACGGATTTCCAGGATGCTTGATCCACACATCCAGATTTTCGTCCGTGCTGGTAGCGATACTGAATCCGCTACGGGCCGAAAATTTCCAGTAGCTCAGTACGGCGCGTCCCTTTTCCGGTTCGGCAAACGCCCCGCCGCTGAAGACCCCGTCATTCGGCCCATCATCTGGGTCCGGCCCCAGCGCCGGCAGATGATGACGCCAATGCACGAGGTCGCGACTGGAAACGTGTCCCCAGTAGTGCTGCCCATCGTGCTGATAGAGATAACAGAGGTGGTAGCGGCCATTCCAGTAGAGGCCGCCGTTCGGATCCACAGGCCAGTGACGCCCCTCCGGAACCATCAGGTGGTAGCCGGGGCGATAGGGATCACGGAGGTAGTATTCGCGGAGAAGTCGTGCGTGCCGGATGCTTTCATCGAGCGACATCGTTAACGTCCTGCTCGGTTGAACGGATGCCGTCATTTAGTCCACAAAAGGGGGAGGTCCGATGGGAAGTCGGCGACCCGACAGCACCTCTTCCCGGGCCCGGCGGGCACGCTCGAAATAGTGGTCGGCCCGTTCCCACCCAACCTCCCTAAGCAACTCGTCCACCCGCCGTTGGCCCAGCGCGGTGATCAGAAGAACGCCTTCCGCCTCCGCGGATTCGAAGGCGAATTCCTTTCCGTATTTTCGCCGAACCTCTTCGAGGGTGACGTTCGTATAATCCAGGTGAACGACCGCCGCATCCAGATGGGCGGGAGCGACTGCCACGCGGACGATCGTATCGGTTCGTGTCATCCATCGCCCCAACGGATTGACGAGCCCGCCTTCGGGCCCGATGATGGAGGCCGCCACGTGGGCGCGCGTTTCGTAGGCCCACCACCGCAGCTGCAACCCCCCTCGGAAAAAGGACGAAAAGAGAATCAGATCCGGTCGGGCATCCCGATATTGAAGACGGAGTTCGGCAAAATTCAAATCATAACAGATCGCAAAACCAATCCGTCCGAATTCGGTATCCACCGTCAGAGCCCCGGATCCCGGTGTAATTCCCCGTTCCATCTCCCAGAGGGTCGGAAACGTCTTGTGATAGACCGCCCGGCGTTTCCCCTCCCGATCCAAGAGCACCAGGGAGTTATACCGCCGCCCCTCTTCGAGAGTCACATGGCCGACGCCAATCCAGAGGCGGCGCTTTCGCGCCTCGTGCGCAAAGGCTGTCAACACCGGGCCGTCCAGGGGTTCCGCGGCCTTCGGCCAGTTCGGCAGATTTTGCACCGTGACAATTTCCGGAAGCAGGACCAGATCGGCCCCACTGGCTGCCGCCTGACCGATCGCGGCCAGGGCGCCCTCCAAATTGGCCGCCAGGCGTTCACTGGGGCGTCGGCCTTTCGGCATTGGCTTTGCCGCATAGGAGCAGATGCCCACGATCATGGAGGACCGTTGAACGGTTTTCGCCGGTGGTGAAGGTGTGGGTCGCCTTGAGGGCGAAGGCGTCGGGGTCATGGAGATGCTCCGAGTCCCGCGGCGAAAATGCCGCCGCTCTTCTGATAAAACTCATCATCCAGTTCGAACACAAACCGCCGGGCCTCCACCCAGGGGCGATGGCGCATTGGATGAACCCGTTTCATCTCCTCCCAGTGGGCGTAGTGCTGCCACCCATTGGCTTCGACGACTCCCACACGCAGCCCTGGCAGGGGGGGGAGGCGGGCCGCGACGTTTTTGTTCCATTCCACCAGGATGGGGTTGACGGTCAGATCCGCGCAGAAAAAGTGAGCCCCACCCGAGCCGGCGGCGGCCAACATGTCGAAGGTCATGCTGAGCGTTTTGGCAATCGGTTTGAGGGCAAACGCGCGATAGCCCAAGGCCAAGCGCTCGCGGACATCGTCGGCCGAATGAACGCTCTCGTCCGCCGCCACGCGGAGGGGAATGTCATGGACGTCTTCGAGGAGCGCTTCGGGAAAAGGCTCCTCGATCAAGACAACCCGTTCGGCGGCGCCAATCCGCTCGAGGTGCCGAATCAGTCGTTCCAGCACCGCTTTGGACCCATACCGGCCATTGGCGTCGAGGTAATACAGCACGTGCCCCGAGTCGGTATAGGGGGTCCGATACCCCGACGCCAGATGGTGAATCTCGGTGATTCGTTGCATATCCCAGGCCAACCCGGCGTCGGGATCGCCATCCCCATGGGGATCCGCGCCGACTTTGATTTTCAGGAGAAAGCTCCCCTCCTCCAGCAAGGCCCGGATTTCGTCAAGGCCAGAGCCATAAGGAATCAGGGGAATCAGTCCAAGATGGTTGTGCCGATGAGCCAGAACAGGGCGAACAACTGGCGGCACCAGCTCGTCGAAGGTCGTGACACCCCGTTGAGCCGCCTCGAGCAACCACGCCGCGTTGTCCAAACCCACCATAGCATTCAGCGCAAAGGTCAACCGAACCGACGGCTGTCCGGAAAGAGCGGCGGCCATTTCGGCCGCCCGTGGCGCCATCGAGCGGACGATCGCCTGAGGGCCCTCCCATTCTTGGTTTCGGATGGCCGCGGCGAGGCGCTCGGTCGTTTGAAACATTATGGCATTGGCCTCAAACTCCGTGTGGCGTTGAAACACGGCCGGATCGGACCACAGGACGCTTTGGGTCCCCCATCCGGCGGCCGAACGCCCGTGGGAATCGGTCAATCGGATTTCCGTCTGCCACAATTCGGTGATCTGCCGTCCCTTGAAGGCAAAGGGGGCCTTCAGCGGCTGGCGCTCATATCGGCAATGGGTGTCGGTGATATACATGCGGTGAGTCGCACGAGTTACAACTTACGACGAGGCCCCTTCGCTCAACTGTCGAGCCGTTTCGGCCCAGTCCAGGGGAAGCCGAACTTCCCTGCCCAGCTTTGCAGAAACCCGTGCCGCCCAGCCGACCTCGCCGACAAGACGCGCATTCGAAAAGCTCAGCGGGGACGGCGTCCGGGTTCGGACACAGTCCAGAAAATGGGCTATGGCGCGTCCGATCTGATGCTGCATCACATTGCCGCTGTCGGGCGTGGACAGGTCCGCGGGCCAAGCCAGCGCGGGGACCCCTTCTTGCGCGCACCGTTCCGGATCCATGGGAAACACCCACCGCCCGCCCGTTTCGGTCTCCGACCAATAACGAACCTTATGGGCGCGGTCCTGCTGAGAGTCGAAGACGAAACCGCCCTGGGTACCAAAAAGGCTATGGAACGCGTCATAGCCGTTTCCATTGTCGATGTTGCCGCAACACACTCCAACGGCGCCATCAGCAAAACGCACGAGAATGGTCCATATGGGATCGGCTTCGAAACCCCGCACCTCCGCAGGGTGACTGATCGCGAAAACGCCGACAGGGGCGGTTTGGGGTGCCATGAGGTCCAGCATGACGGATAGGGCATGGTTGATCCCCATTCCGATGGCATCGCCCATGATGGCGGCTTTGAGTTTCCAGTTCTTCGTTCCGGAGATGTTGACCGGATGGCGGTAGTTGACTTGGATCTGCGTGATCCGGCCGAACGTCCCGCGGGCCACCATCTCACGCAGGAGCGTTTCCATGGGGTCGAACCGCAGGATATAGTCCACCATCGTGATCAGTCCCGGTTTGGCCTGCTCGATCTCGATTTCGCGGCAAAACTCCGCAAAGGTGGTCGCCGGTGGTTTCTCACAGAAGACGTGTTTACCGGCCTCCATCGCCTGGATCGCCTGCGGCCCATGATAACAATTAGGGCTGGCAATCCAAACGGCATGGACGGATGGATCCGCCAGCAGCTGATCGTACGAGCGAGTCCACCGCTCTGGGCCAAGGCCCAGGCGGGACAGCACCTCTCGGCCGCGCTCTTCATTCGGCTCGAACAACCAGCGGATCTCCACATCGTCCCGCGCCAGAAGGCGTTGCAAATGGGCTTCGCCCATCCACCCTGCCCCGACAAACCCGATGCCCACTCGACTCGCTTTGTTCATATCGCTCGTTGGTTCTCTCGATGATCGTGGCCCTTTCGAGCCCATGCTTAGAGTTCCTGTAACCTCAGAAAACGGCGCAATCCCAGCCAATGCAGGTCGTTGAGATCCTGAACCTTCTCCGGCTTCTCGGGCGTGATATGGATTTCAAAGGTTCGGTCCTGGATGGCCACACGCATGGCCTGCCCCTCGTCCAGGCTTTCGAATGTCGGCAACGGTTGGCCGCGAAGGGTAGGCACGACCGCCGTAAAGAAGCCGGTCGTATTCGGCGCCCGAGCGCGCACCAACTGCTGTGTCTCCGTCCACCACGACCAGGGCTCCGCGAAGCGGTAGCCGTATCGCTGGGTCACGAGCGGACCGTCGGTCGGACGTGCAAAGAATACGCTGAGGTCCACCTGGAATTGCCCTTTGAGGAAGGCTTGATTCGGCGCCGGGAATTCGCACGACTCGGCCATGGTCCAGAGATTCCACTCCGACCAGTCGCCGCCCAGGAAATCGTCCCAGATCACGAGAAAATCGGGCCCTTTCACCAGAATCAGATGCCTTGTCCAGGCGATTGGGGCGGGGAGGGGTTCGAATTTGGGATATCGTTGCCAGGGAATTTTGACCTTTTCCTCGGGCGTTTCCGGCATGGCGCGGGAGGTCAACGCCACCGTCCGGCCGATGACATAGTCGTATCGGTCGTAGGAGCGAAACCAGAGCGTTTGCCCTCGTTCTCCTTCCTCGCGGTGGGCGAGCGCGACCCGATTGTGGTACCAGGGCTGCCCGATGTTGGGCGTGTATTGCGAACCCCAATCCAGGCATAGGGGCGTCCCTTTCCAGAACCAATGGAAGCTTCCCTCATCGGCGTCGTAGTGCTGATAGTGGGGACCGTGCTTGTAGAGGAGATAGGTCTGGCCATGGCGCAGAAGCGCCCCGTACTCCGGCATCGCACGGCTGCTGAAGGTAAGGGGGCGGGGCGTGGCTACTTCGAGCGTCAATTGGAGCCCCGTGATTGCCCGGGCGCAATTCGTGTGTCCCACCGGAGAACCGGCCAACCGCCAGGTTTCCGCCAGCTTCCCGGCGAGCATCGGATCGTCCTCTTTAACAAACGCACTCAACCACGCGTAGAGGCACAGATAGGAATTCTCGACAATGGACGAGTTGCCGGTAGTGGGAATGGTCGAAATCTTCAGCCGGGGATCCACCGGGGTCATGATGTCGCAAAGGGCATGCATGCACCGGCGGAATCGCGGATCCTTGAACAGATCGGGGCCACCGGCATGACGAAGGGCCGCCAGACCCAGCGTCGTCCACCATATGGTCCCCACGCTGTAGAGGGGGGACTCATACCATACGCCGCTAGGCCCGATGGCGATGGCGAATTCCTTGTCGAACTCGCTGGCCACAAACTCCCGCCACGCTGGAGCATCGGGGTGATCACTGACCAAACCCGCCATAACCCCCAGGGCGGATATGACGTCGGTATGGAAATTGGGGTTGCCGCGGTGGAAGGCAGTCTCTTCCCGCGGCCAATAATCCTCCTCTCCCGTGATATGGGTCACGAAATTCCAGCATTTCAAGGCCCGCCGCAACTGATCCTCGGAAAAGGCGCCGATGCCCGCCAGCGCATCGAAGACCATCGCCAATGTCCGAGCGTAGCGGGACCAGCAGAGGGCCACGTTATGGTGATCCGTATAGCCGCGGATGAGAAAGCGATCGACGGCGTCTTCCATCAGCCGAATCATCGCCTCCGCATAGTTTGCAACCACGTCAGGCTTCAGGGTACGACCGGCCAACGCGAGCCCGATCTCTTCCTGCCCCCACAGTTCCATGGGATCCAAATTCTTCTTCTCGCGTTTGGCCTTCGTGATTTCAGCCAGAGTCGTTTTTTCGAATTTTGTCCAAACACGGCTGGCGCGAGCTTTGCGCCGTTGCTGAGCCAGCTGGCCGGGTTTAAGAAAGATCCGCGGGAACTCGGGAAGTGGACGCCGGTCATACCAATCCAGACGCCACCCCAACACTTTCTGGAGGGGCAAGGCGCTGAGCTTGATCTGGGCTCGATGGACCGCCCCAGGTTTGAGGGGATCCCCAAGAGAAATATCCCGGCTCCTATCGCCGAGAAAGAGAGCCCAGCTCCGACGGCCTTCTCCGAGGGGGAACCGGGCAACCACCCCAGCAGGAGGGGGGGTCTCGACCAGAACCTGATTCTGCAGGCCGCGGCGCCAAAATCCGATCCGGGTCATGATCAGGCCCACCAGATCGTTTCCACCCTTGCCGTCATAACAGGCCCACCAGGTCGCGCCATCGAGATCCCACATGTGATAGGCTTGCAGCCGATAGGGGCCGGGAATCGACCAGTCGATCGGGAAGGTCTGTTCCCACAGCGTGTTTTCCCCTCGCCCAAGGCTTCCGGTATGGCGCCGCAGGTAGACGGTGTCCGGGGAAAACTCCCGGCTCAACTCCAGGACATAGCTCGCGGCCGGGGCTACGGAAAAACTCTCTTCTACCTCCACGGCCGAAATGCCCATCCGAGTTCGCACCCGGCAGGCCAGCTGTTTATGGCCTCCCCAATTCCACGTGATTTCCGCCTCCGCTTGCACCGGACCTGACGCCACAATCCGCGTTTGAATGGATTCCAATGCCGGAGTTCGTTCGAACTGCCCCCCGCCGCGCCACTTCCCATCCACCCCCTTGAAGGCCAGAATCGGCGGACCCGGCCGTTGGGCCGTCGGCAACTCCACCTGCCACGTAGGCCCCCCCATGACCAACCGGCCGTCAGCCTCTTCACGGCAAAAAACCGCCCCTGGCACGTCTTCGTTGTCGGCCGGCGCGGCACCCCGCCAGTCCAACCGCTTGACCTCGTTCGCATGGAGTTCCGGAATAAACACGAGAAGTTCGGGAGTCCAACCGGTGCCTTCGCTCCACTGGGCCGGAAGGCGCGTGCCGGTCCTGGCCTCTACGACGAGGGGTAGACCCTTCCGACGGGGAGAAAACTTAGAACTGGTCAACGATACCACTTCATCGCGCCATGCGCGGCCAATGGGCTCGCGAATCACCAACGTCGTCGTTTTCATTGTCATAGACGTCACTCTCCTCGCGTGAAAACCGGTAATCCGGCAACCGTTTCAGGGCTGACCGACGTGGTAAATCTCCTGCATCCGTCGAATAAAAGCCAATCCTTCTCGAACCAGCGTATCCCCATCGGGCGCCAGCTGTCGCCACACCCAGGTGTTCATGTTGCCGGTACAATCCACAAAGGACTCGAGAGCCGCATATCCCCGATAGCAAATCTCGGCCAAACCGCGAAAGAGCGCCTCCCAATTCACCAGACCCGTGCCGGGGATTCCGCGGTCGTTTTCGCACAGGTGAAGGTGAATGAGGTCGGTCCCGGCCCGCTTGACCGGCTCGTAGAAACTCTTCTCCTCGATGTTCATGTGATAGGTGTCCAAATGGATTCGAACGTTCTCGCGGCCGATCATCCGCTTGAGTCGTAGAGCCTGCTCGCAGGTATTGATCAAAAAGGTTTCGTAGCGGTTCACCGGTTCCAAACCGATCGTCACGCCAAGCGGCGCGGCATGGTCCGCCACCTCACGAAGAGCGTCAGCGGACCACTGCCAATGGGTCTCCGAAGGGCGCGATGGAAGCTGGCGCACGTGCTGGGAATAGATCACCCCCGAGAAGCTCGTGGCGCCAATCGCATGCGTGGCGTCCACGCACCGTTTCAGATAGTCCACACCTTTTCGGCGGATGTTCGGTTCGTCGCTGGTAATGTCCGTGTCCCCAAGCAGCACGGTGGACGTCACCGCGTCAAGACCGACATCCGTCAGGCGACGCCGGATGGCCGGGGCGTCAAAGGTCTCCAGGCACATGAGCGGGATCTCGATGAAATCCAACCCAAGCGCCTTGACGCGATCGATGAGGGAGAGGGTCTCGTTGCTCCATTGCGAGCACCAGGCATAGGCATGGATGCCGAGTTTCATGGAGGACTCCTTTCTTCCTACAAACCGGCCACCCGTTCTTCCCAAGGCGGAAGGGGTGGCAGATCGTTTTCGGGGCGATCGAGGTAGAAATAGGCGCAGCTCGACCAGTCGTCGCGACGCTCGAAAAGACCGGAGGGACGTTCCGGATCCTCGCGGCTGAGGTCGTCTTCGACCAACCCTGGGCCCGCCTTATACACCGGCTTGCCGTGGGCCAGCAGCCGCGGACGGGTTTGTGGTCCCCACACTCCCATTTGCTGGATCGTCATCCGGCAATCGCGGTGGAAATAAACGGGATCAGGCACATGGTAGCGATACATCGAAAACCGCATCCGTTCCATATCGCAGACCGGCAGGCCGTGGTACTGTTGCGAATAAGCCCCCGCAAAATTCCAGGCCGACCCAAAATAGTCTTCCATGCCCGAGCCGGCGATGGTGGGATACTCCCTATCGCCGTCAAGGTAAACCTTGGGTTCCCCTTCCCCCCACCATAGATTGAGGTAATCGGCCTGATTGGCGATCACGCTGCAACAGGATCCGAGAAAACGGCCGCGCCCTTCCACACGCGGAAGGATCTCATAATCTCGTTGAAACGTGGTGGGGTTCTCTCTTCGCCAGTGGGCGTGAAAATAACACGCCTCCGGGGGGATTTCATCGCCGACCGTGAATTCGATCGCATAGGCGAAGACCTTCTGAATCTGGTCCGTCTCATTGGTGATCACTGCTCTGAAGCCTTTACGGAAAGGCATCGGCACATGGAGATGGAAACTCTTGCCTTCCGCGCTGCCGTTGACCGCGGACTCGAATGGCACACACATTCCCAGTCCCAGCCCGAAAAGATCTCCCAGGGGAGCACTGACTGCCGGTTTTGAGGCGCCATCCCAACAAATGTCAATCCGCATCCCCCGCAGCATCTTCGGGCTGCGGTCCAACACCGTTGCGTAGATCCATCGAATCATGCCGCTGTGGCCGCGGACCTCGCCGATCACCTTTTGTTCGCCAGCATCCAGCGGAAAGAACGGGTATCCTTTTCGCCCCGCGTTGGCGCGGGCTGCAGCACCCTTCTCAGCCGTCAGGTTCTCAGCTGTCGCCCAGCGCGTCTCAACATGAGACGGCACGACGAAAAGTGGATTCGTTTCATTCATGGTATCCTCCTATGTTGTGTCAAATGTGTCGCGTCACGCTTTCTCCACGAGTCCCGCCACGCGCTGTTCCCAAGGCGCGAGCGGCGGCAGTTCGTTTTCCGGCCGATCGAGATAAAAATAGGCGCAGCTCGACCAGTCGTCGCGACGCTCGAAAAGACCGTAGGGACGTTCCGGATCCTCGCGGCTGAGGTCGTCTTCGACCAACCCTGGGCCCGCCTTATACACCGGCTTGCCGTGGGCGTGAAGACGGGGACGGGTCGTGGGCCCCCACGAACCCATCTGCTGAATGGTCATCCGGCACTCTTGATGAAAATAGAGGGGATCCGGCACGTGATAGCGGTACATGGAAAAACGCATCCGCGCTTTGTCGCAGATCGGAAGGCCGTGATAGCGTTGGGCATAGGGACCGTCGAACTCCCACCCCGAGCCAAAATAATCCTCCAGGCCTGAACCGGCGATGGTCGGATACTCCCGATCCCCGTCCAGGTAGATCTTGGGTTCGCCCTCGCCCCACCACAAATCCAAATAATCGGCCTGATTGACGATCACACTGCAACAAGACCCCAGGAAACGACCACGTCCTTCCACGCGGGGTAACACCTCATAATCCTTCTGAAATGTCGTCAGCCGTTCCCGCCGCCAGTAGGCGTGAAAATAGCAGGCCTCCGGCGGAATTTCATCACCGAGCGTAAATTCGATGGCGTAGGCGAAGACCTTCTGCACCTGATCCGTCTCGTTCGTCACGATCGCCTTGAAACCCTTACGAAATGGCATAGGGACATGAAGATGAAAACTTTTTCCCTCGGCACTGCCGTTGAAAGCGGACTCGAACGGCACGCATTGGCCCAGACCGAGTCCGAAAAGGTCCCCCAAGGGCGCGCTGACCGCTGGGCGCGAGGCTCCGTCCCAATAGAGATCGAGGCGCATACCCCGCCACATCTTGGGACTGCGGTCGAGCACCGTCACGTAGATCCAGCGAATCATTCCGCTGTGGCCACGGACTTCGCCAATCACTTTCTGCTCCCCGGCCGCCAGAGGGAAGAAGGGATACCCCTTCCGGCCGGCGTTCGCTCGCGCCGCCGCGCCTTTGGCGGCCGTGAGATTTTCCGCCGTCGCCCACCGGGATTCCACGTGAGGCGGCACCACGAACAGCGAAAATGGTTCGCAGAGGCCATCGGTCGTATTCATGGGGTCAGGCTTAGTCCTCATTTGAAGGTAGGAATCACAATTCCGCGCAAGATGATGTTCTGGCAGACAATGAACACCAGAAGGGTCGGCACTGCGGCGACGACCAGGGAGGCCATCACGAGGGGGATGGTATGCATCTGCTGAAACTCGTAGAGAAAGACCATCAACGTCCACATCTTGGGGTCTTGGCAGATCAAAAAGGCGTGCATGAAGGCCCCGTAGGCCGCCCCGAACGCACCAAGCGCGATGACGGCTAGAATCGGTTTGCTCATGGGCATGGTGATCCGCCAGAACATGGTGAGTTCGCTGGCGCCATCAATCAGGCCGGCTTCGTACAACTCCGGCGGCAAACTGTCGAAAAAGCCCTTGAGGAGGAAGATCCCATAGCCATTGGCCAGGCCCGGAAGAATCAACGCCCAGAAGGTATTCATGAGACTGACGGATACGGGAACTCCCCAACGCTGCTGAATCCACGGCAGGCCGCGAAGAAACAGGAAGCCGAGCGTGACCAACACCAGCGTGGCCGACAGCACCAGGGGAAACCGCCGACCGAGGAGCTGGGTCGCCAAAAAGAAGACCGCCAACGTGATCAGAACCAGAACCACGGCAGCCAGCGGGAAGCTTTTGATCATGAGAAAATTAGGAATCATCAGGACTTCCGCGGGAAACGTCATCGTGGCCAGGAGAAAAATTAGGATGTGGTAGGACTCGCGGAGCTTGAATCGGGACATGGCATAGGCCGCCAGCGGGTTGACGGTCAAGGCGCCGGCCAAGGCCAGAAGGATATAGATGGCGGTCACGCGGAGCGCGTTTCCGTGCTTGGCAATAAAGTCGAACACGCGGATGAAGTTATGCGCAAGGTAGCGAAGCCGCAGCCCTTTTTTCTCGCGCAAAAAGCTTTCATAGCGAAAGGCCGCCCACGGCATTCGCACCTGATCGAACGAGCGGTACGCCGATCCATAGACCTGATTCAGCGCCTCCACGGTTCCGTAGCGTTCCCGGAGAAACGACCGCCACGACTCTTCCGGCCGCCGCACGCGGATAGCCTCTGGGGGGCAGGCGCGCTGAACAAACTGACTCCACAACCCGGCGATCTCTCCTCCTTCCGGAAGCTGCTCCGGCAGGGGGATTTCGGAATTCTGCTGCTTGGACTCCAGGAATTCGCGCCAGGCGGCCTCCGCCCGAGAGCGATCCAACCACACGAAACGTGCCGGGGCATAGGATCGCAAGAATCGCGCCCGATGGGTTTCTCCAAACTTTCCGGCCTCCAGCTCATCGAAGGAGAGGCGGGAGCGTAGAATTCGGCCGGCCGCATCTCGTTCGCCGTCATAATCGGGCGGCAGTTCTTCGCCCCGCATGTACTGGCTGACGGCAAAATCCATGTCTAGGATCGCCACGCGTTCGGGGGGTCGGGTTTCCAGAAACTCGCGCCAATCGCGTTCCCTCAGGGTCGCGCCGGGTTTCCGGTTAAAATTCTCGATGACGACTCCCAGCTCCTCCCAGGTCTCCGCCGTATCGTTGTAGGCGCGGTTGACGGCCTCCAGGCTGCCATACCGTTGTTCGAGCCAGGCGTAGTAATCGCTCCGCAACGAAAGCGCCGCATCGGGGTCGAAAATGCCGCAGGGCATCCGGAACTCCGGCGGGCACCGGGTGGCGAGAAACTCGCGCAAATCGTCTGCCATCGCCCGGCGACGGGATTCGGGGATGGCCATCACCTCGGCCAAGTCCTCTTCATACACATCCCGTGGGGTGAACCAACGATCCTTGGCGAACCAGGCGGCATTCACGCCGACCGGCAGCGGCTCGCCAGGCCACCAGGCTGGGCGACCGATCGGAGTCAAATCCAAGAGGTATTTTCGAAACAGCGCCGCCTCGCTGACCCAATAGCGAGGAATGAGGCGCATCTCGTGATAGTCCGTCCGCCCCGAAACGCTCATGGCCAACATGAGAAGAAAGGGATAGACCATGCTGACCGCGCCCAGGCCCAGCACGAGGTACAGACTCAGGATGAGAAAGCGGATCTTCGCAGAGCGGCGTCCGACGACGCTAATCAACGGCATGAGCGCGTCCTCCCTATTCCTTCATTTTCTGTTCCACGGCGACGCTGCGGAATTCCAGCTTGTTCAGAATACTCAGTTGCGTGAGCGTAAAGCCGATCAGAATCGCCCCCATGATCCAGCCCATGGCCGTGGCGAGACCGAAATTCAAGAACATGAACGCGTTGTACCAGATATACAGGCCGATCGTCATGGTCGCGTCCTCGGGGCCGCCCCCCGTCATGACAAAGATATTGCCCGAGGCCTGAAAGCCGCCCACCACGGCCCCGACAAAGTTGATGATGATCAGCGCCTTGAGGTTGGGCACCATGACGTGCACGATCTTCTGCCACAGCCCCGCTCCGTCAATATCCGCCGCTTCGTACTGCTCCTCCGGAATTCCCTTGAGCGCGGCCAGATAGATCAGACAGCCGGGGCCCGCGCCCGCCCAGATCACTGGCAAAACCAACCAGAAAAGGGCGCGCTTGGGATCCTGGAGAAATTTCTGCAACTTGAATTCGAAGGGGGAGGTGAGGGCGTCGCGGAGGCCCGAAAAGCTTCCCGCTTCCCGGGCCGTTTCCACCAACAGGTAGGAGAGCCCCCCCAGCAGCGCCAGCGCCAACAGAACGGCCACGGCGCGAACGCGTCGACTCTCGGTATCCCGGCGGGCCAAGTCCAGAAAACCGATGGCGGCACTCAGGGCCGCCACGCCGATCCCCACGCGGCACAACGTCGCCAGCCAAGCGGGCCATGCGTTCATCCATTGGATCATCCGATTGAGGACGCCGCTGTCTGAGGGATCGTAGAGAAGCCCTTTCCACAAAAACAGCGTCACCAAACCCGTGGTGACGGCAGGCAGATAATAGAGCGTCCGGAAGAACACTTTCCCTTTGGGAATTTCCGTCAGCAGCACCGCCAAAAAAATCGGGGCCAGAAAGCCCATGCCCACCAGCATGACCACATATTGGAAGGTCTGGAACAGGTAACGCCAAAACTTCGGTTCGCTCACCGCTTCCACGAAATTGCGAAGCCCCACATAGGTGGATCCCCCCAGAATGCGGTAGTCCTGAAACGCCATCATCAAACCGCGCGCTAGCGGATAGTAGTTCCAAATCGCGATGCTCCCGACGGCCGGAAGCAGCAGCAACCAGGCATAGAGGCGGCGGCGGGCGGGATGTCCCCCCACACCGAATCCCTCGGTATCCCGGAACCGCTCTCTCGCCCGCATGGCGAGCCGGACCACCAACCACGCACCGGCGACCAGCCCGCCCATCATGATCGCCAGCACCACCCATCCCACCCGGGCCCGCCTTTGAACCACCTCATCCGGCAATCGGCCGAGAATCATCGTGTTGACATTGCGGCACACCTCGCTCATCGCAGCCTGAAGATCCCGCGAAAATTGGCCGGTTTTCGGGTGGGGAACATCCGAATAGGCCGCTTCCAACGCCATCCCGAGTTCCCGCGTCATGACATGAGTAAAGCCGCGGCAGTAGGGCTCGACGCGGGCATTCTCCACCAAGCCCTCCCACAACGCCAAGCGCTCAGGGGGAATCCGCCGGAGAATATCCCCATATCCGGCCTCTTCCAGAAGCGCCGGGCGGACAAAATCCGCCAGTCCGTATTCGACGAGCGTGGCCACGGTAATCTGCTGCGCCTCCGGACCTGTCAAAAACTCGATATATGACCAAGCCGCATCGCGGATCGCCTGGACGTCACGGCGGCCGGGCCTCGATTCCGGTTGAATGGCCGCATTGATGCCCAGATAGGAGCCGGCAATAAACGCTCGTGGGGGACTTCCATCACGGCTCGGGAAGGGAACGAAGGTCGTCACGTTGGGGTCGGCCGCGTTGGCCTCCGCCAGGGTGCCCAATCCCATGGCAAAGGTATAGTTGGCCAACTGGCGGCCCGATTGCGCGTCGCTGGCAATGGTCACGCCGTAATAAATTCGTTTGCGAACGGCCGGATCGTCCAGATCAAACGTCTCTCCTGTCACGGGATCCACGGCGCGCCGGGACGCAACCATTTCCGGTGTGAGATCGAATTCATGGTCCCCGTTCCGCATCCATGGCTGATGCCATAGCTTTCGGTAGAAGTAGAGGGCCTCCATGGCATCGGACTGATCGGTCACCAGCCGCCATTCCAGATCGCTGGGGGAGTAGTCGGTGGGGAGTCCCTGCGCTCGGAGGCTTTCGCGGATGGCCTCGCTTTTCTGGCGATAGCTCTCCTCGTCGCTCACCCGAATGCCCAACCGGCTGAAATCGATAGGCGGTGGTGGGACCGGTTTCAACATTCCTTCATGGGGAAGATAGGCCTGAACCACCTCTCCCCCAGCGGCCCACACATACTGCAGAAAGTACCATCCCGCAGCCGGGCCCATGTAGACATTCAGCCCGTAGACAATGGGATCCCGCGGATCCCCATCCGGCTCCTTGGCGGGGTCCACCGTCAGACGCCGCGCCATTTCATAGAGCTCCTCCCAATTGCGGGGGATCCGTCCGGCCAGGCCCCGACGAGCGAGGGCCGCGTTGTCAAGAATCAGCGCCATGTAATAGTAGCTGACCGGCACGGCAAGGATCTTTCCCTGTTCGTAGCACAGTTCCCACACCTGATGGGGGGCCGCGACGCCGCTATAGGGTTTTCCCATGCGTCGATTGTAGTTCGCCAAATAGGCGTTCAATGGATAAAGAAAACCCTCCTGCTTGTAGTCCCCGAGCTTTCGCCCATACAGATAAAACACATCGGGCGCCACCCCGCCAGCCACGGCCAGAAATTCATTCCCCTCCGCCGCCGGACCCTCAATTTTCAGCGGCACCAGCGCCCGGACGCGAATGTGGGGATTGCGCCGGCAGAACTCATCAAACACCCGCCGCCGCGCCACGTTGACGCCATCCGTAGCCAACTTGCTCGGAATGTTCCATAGTCGCAGTTCGACCGGTTCGCGATCGGTCGCGGTTGCCGCTTTGACCGGTGCCGAACTGAGCAGGAGAGCGGCCAGGATCCCGGCCACCGGCCACCCCTTAAGGCCTCGTCTCGGGAATGGAACGTTAAGTCTCAAGCAGGGCTTCCTCCAAAGAGAATTCGACAGGTTCGGCACGCGCGATCGCCCGCTGGGCGGCCAGCACCAGAGCCGTGGCGCGGGCCCCGTCCGTCTCGTTGCATCCCGTGGTGAACCGCCGCTCACGTACCGCCTGGGCGAAGTCGTCCATCGCCTCATAGCGTCCTTTGTTGACCTGAGGCTGCGAACGATAATAGTGTCGCGCCGCATAATCCTCCGGTGGAATGTGCTCTCGCCAATGCCGGTTTTTGCGATAGAGCGCTTCAAAGGGCGGCAGATCGCGGAAGGCCTCCGGCATGGGATCGAACTCCAGCGGGTAAAACCGGTCCGTTTCGCCTTCAACGCCGCAGACGTTGAGTTCGACAAACGACCGCAACACGGCGGTACATTCGCCACCGAAGGCCTCGATATACTCCTTGGGATAGCCGGCGGAACCATGGACCCCGCAGAAGATTTCCGCCACGCAGCCATTGGCAAAGTCTAGGGAGATGGCCAGGGCATACATCGCATCGCCCCGAGCCCGGACTCGCACCGGCTCGGCGCCCGCGAGAAACGTGGCCAAATCCATAAAATGGCAGGCTTCCGATCCCAACGTCCCGCCATGCTCCGGAGTAAAGGGCCAATCTGGCCACAACTTGCGCTCCTCGATGGCGCGAATATACAGGGTCTGAAGGCGGGGAAACCGTTGAAGCACCCGCTTGAGATCGCGAACGCCGGGCGCGAATCGGCGGTTGAATCCCACTTGGAGCAAAGCCCCGGTCTGGCGAACAATTTCCAGAATCTGCCGAGACTCCGCATTGGTCGTGCTCATGGGCTTCTCCACCCACATGGGTTTACCGGCCTCAGCCGCGGCCTGGATCAAGGGCAATCGGACATCATGCCGCGTTCCGATGACGACAAAATCAATCCGGTCGTCTCGCAACACCTCCCGGTAGTCCTGAGTCACATAGTCCGGCTGATAGGTGGCGCGGTGCCGTTCGAGCGTGTCCGCATTCAAATCGCAAATGGCGCGAATGCGCAGGGCCGGATTCCGATGGACATTAGGAAGATGGTTGCCCGACACATAGGCGCCGGCGCCGATGAAACCAACTTCGAGCCGATTGTCTTTCATAAGGAAACACTCACTCCCGGATTAACAACGTAACGATTTGGAAAGGACGGAAATTGAAGGCAACGTTTTTCCCTTCCACCCGCAAGGCCAGGCGTTCGTCTGGCATCGGTTCTTCGAGCAGGTTGACAGGAATCACGGCGGAAGGGGCCGAAGGCAGGGTGATCGTGGCCCGCCCGCGGCTTCCGAAGGCCTCGTAGAGACGGAGGATCCAACCCGTTCCCTCGTCGGCCGGCTTGAGCGTCTCCACCACGATCGCCGGGTTGTCGCACACCAGGGCCGTCCAGCGAGAGGGCTGATCGCCCGGGTGAGGTGAGGTGGTCACCGCGACGGGGGGCGTATTGAACTCGGCCGCCGCTTGGACAATTCCCGCATCTTGGAACGAACCGGCATGAGGGAGCAACGCGTAGGCGAATTCATGCCGTCCCTGATCGGCCTGCGCATCCGGCATCTGGGGACACTTGATACAGGTCATTCGGATCGTATGGCCCTTGACATCGAATCCGTATTTGCAATCGTTCAGGAGCGCCACCCCGTAGCCATGCTCGCTGAGGTCCACAAAGCGATGCCCCCACACCTCAAATTGGGCGAAGTCCCAGGAGGTGTTCGTATGGGTAGACCGCTGGATATGGCCAAACTGGATTTCAAAGGTGGCGTTCCGGGCGCGGACCGCCACGGGGAAGGCCACTTTGAGGAGGATATGGTGCGCTCGCCAATCCACCTCGGTCCGGAAATCAATCCGCGGGCATGAGGCATAGATCGCCAGCTCCTGCCTCCACCGGCAGAGAGGAGCGCTCTCCGTCCCAGGCCACTCCCACTCCAGGGCCACGGCCGCTCGGGACGGTCCATTCTCCACCGTGCGGAGCGCCGTCAAACGAGGCCCTGGCCGAGGGCGATTCTGGTAATAAATATCAATATCCCAGGCGTCGTTTTCGATCGGCCGATCGTCGAAGAGTTGCCATACGTTGCCGCCCTCGCCCTCGGCCAAGACCGATCGGCGATTCTGCCGATCATACAACTCTACGATCTCCCCGTTGGCACCCAGACGAAGAATCCAAAACCGGTTGATCAGGACGCGCCCCTCAGCCTCCACCCGGGGGGGCTCCTCAACCGGGGGAGGAGGGATAGCCGCATCAAGGACAAGCCACCCGCCTGCCGGAATCGCCACATCATCACGCCAGGTGCCGTTGGGCAGCTGGACAGGATCGCGGCGAGTCCAGGAAAGGGGATTGAACAGCACCACCGGTTGGCGGGCACCGGCGGTGTGGATGCGCTCGACGAGCCAGGCCGATATGGCCGAGGTCATGGCCTCGGCCCGTTCGGTGATTCGGTCGTGCATCGGCCGGACCTCTTCCCGATAGACCTCGCCCACGGAGGATCCGGGCAAGATATCGTGGAATTGACAGAGCAGAAGATCCTTCCAAAGCGCTTCGATGGAGTCCCGGTCGCAGGAAAAGCCCCCCCGTTGAGCCAAGGCGGCCAACCATTCTAGCGTATGAAGCCGAATTTCGTTTTTGCGGTTGGCGCGTTTGATCCAGCCCTGCGTGGTGTAGGTCCCGCGGTGGTATTCCAGATAGAGCTCCCCATCCCACACCGGCAGCTCTCCCACGCGTCGGCTCAACTCGGCCATCAAAGGACCAACCGGGCGCAGACGCAAGGCCGGCACTGGCCCTGCGCCATTCAGGCGTTCCAGCCGGATCGCCGTTTCCACCATTTCTTCCGTGGGTCCCCCCCCGCCATCGCCCCATCCGAAGCTCATCAGCGCTTCGGTCCCAAGCCCCTTTTCCCGGTACACCTCCCAGCACCCTTTGATCTCCGCCGCCTTCATGAGGGCGTTGTAGGTGAAGATCCCCTGAGTCGAGGAGAAATAGAGCCCCTCCTCCACCCAGGGGGTGGTGATGAAATGAGCCGCGACGGTGCTTCCATCAAGGCCCTTCCAGGCGAAGGTATCGTAGGGGAACTTGTTGTACTGGTTCCAGCTGATTTTGCTGGTCACGAATCCGTCCACCCCCGCCAGCCGCATCAGTTGAGGCAGAGCCGCCGAATAGCCAAAGACATCGGGAAGCCAGAGCACGCGGCTTTCGACGCCAAAGGCCTTCCGGAAATACCGTTTTCCATACACCAGCTGACGGACCAGAGACTCAGGCCCGGCCAGCTGGGTATCCATTTCGACCCACGAGGCGCCTTCGGCTTCCCATCGGCCTTGGCGGACATGGTGCTGGATGCGTTCGAACAAGTCAGGCGCTACCGCTTCCACCCATGCATAGGCCTGCGGCTGGGACTGAAGATAGACAAACTTGGGAAACTGATCGAGGAGGCGGCATTGCGTGGCGAAGGTGCGAACACACTTGTGCCGGGTTTGCCGGATTGGCCAAAGCCAGGCCAAATCAATATGGGCATGGCCTACGGCCCGGACTACCGGAACACCAGCACCCCGATTGTTCTCATAAGCCTCATCCACCCGCGCCTGCGCCCGGGGAAGCGATGCCCGAAAAAGCGCCGACGGGGTCGGCGCCGTCTCGCTGATTTCCCGCACATCGAGGAGAGCCATAACCTCCTCGACGGCACTCAAAAGAGACTCCCGCCGCGGTTCTCCCTCCGGCAGCAAGGCGGCCACATCCAGAAGGACGCGTACATCGTGATAAAACCGCTCGACGTCCGTGTCCACCCATTCCAGCGACCACTCCTCAAGCTCATGGCGCAAATCGCAGCGTCCGGAAAAAAAGATCGCCCGAATGTCATAGTCGTGACCGGGCTGACGGGGGATTCGAATCCGGTGATGTTGGGCATCCACGGCTCCAACCCGGTTGCCGTCCACAAAGAGTTGCCCCTCGGGCCCTGCGGGGTAATCATCGTTCGTCCGCACGGGAGTTCGATAGAGCGGACGATGCCTCATGACCACGTCTACGGCGCCGAAGGTCCATCCCTCCGGCACCCGACAACGGCTTCGGAAGGCCGTCCATCCCTGCCGCTGGCCCCATGACACCGGAACAACCGCCGGTTCCCAGCACCCGTCGTCCGGTGGACTGTCGAAGGATTCTGCGGCCGGTTCCTTGATGAAGACGCGATCGGCCGACAACTGCTGGCGCACCACTTGGGTCTGGACAAGGCGAAGCAGCGCCCGGAGCGCCGGCACTCGATACCGATTCCCTTGGGTAGACCACCGCTTGATCACGAGTTCCTCCTCGCTCTGCGACGATGCGGCCCGCCGCTCGTGGTCACCGTCACGCAAGTTCCCTCGGCACTAACCAGAATCGGCTGACCTCGCGGAACGGGATGAGGATTAGCGGCGAGCCTCTCGCCGGTCATGCTTTCCACAGAAACCAGTGCCCGAGATGCCAACGGACGGAATTGGAGCGTTCGGTCGGTCACCGTAACCTCCCGGAGAGGCGCCGAACTGAATGCGACAAACGCCGGCCACTTCCGAAGAACGAGCGCCCCCAACGGGGTACTGTGCAGGACATGCGTGGTGTCCTGCACATAGGGCAGAAGCGCGACATGCTCCGTCGAGCCACCAAAGCCAAAGGGCAACGACCGTTTCACAAACTGGTGATAGGTGCGCAGATTCACATAGTTCATGAAGGCTTCGTACCGTTCCGCGGTCGGATGGGTCAGATAGGCCTGAAACAACCCATACTCATACTCATACCGCAAATGCAAATACCCCATCCCCTGGGAACTTCCGGGGGTGAAACCGTGCAAAAACGCGAAACGATTTCGGGGCAGGGCTCCCCACCCCTCCGTGTTATGGGAATGGACGGCCAGGAAATAATCATGCTCGTGTCGGAAGCTTAAGAGATGATCGAAAACCTGCTGCTCGATCCGGCGCGCCAATGTTTTCTGCCGCGTCGCCGGCTCCTGAAGATAGGCGCCCAGACAGATCAGCATGGCCGCGGGGCCCGAGCTGTCCCATCCCGCATGATCATACTCCAGAAATCCAAACCGATAGCGTTCGATTTCGGGAGCCAGCCACTTCGAAAGCAGGGTTTCCGCCCGTTCCAAATAGCTCCTTCGGTGAGTCAGCTGATAGGCACTGAGATAGCTGACCATCGTATAGGCCACCGCCGGCGCATTGGTCCAGTCGTACCGAACCCCCTCTCGAGAGTAGCCAATCGAGCCGTCCGGTCCAAAGGCATTAGGGTAAAAACCGAAACGACATTCGATCGTATCCAAAAATCGGTCACAATTTGTGGTCACCCGCTCCACAATGCGGGAATCCCGGCTATAGCCTTCCAGGTAACAGCGGGTCAAAAAGTAATTGACGATCCCCTGATCCGGCAGAAACACTTGCTGCCCGCCGTAATGATCCTGGAAACAACGCGCATCGGCGTTGTAAGCATTGATCCAGGCGCCGGCCAGCGGCCCATCGGGAATCTGAAAGCCCCGCCCTTCCAGCCCTAGGATCGCGTTGAGAATCTGGCGGCCCCGCCGGACGAACCAAGGCTTGCCCAGGAGAAAATGGGCATAGGCGATCATCGCATTGCCCCCGTTGCCCCAACCGATCTCGCACTGGCGGACATGAAGCTGATAGCCTTTAAGAACCTCCGAGTTTTTCTGATCTCGTTGGTGAAAATGGTCGTACACCTCCCGATAGCGCACCGGACGTCCGTTTAAACTCCAGCCATAAGGTCCTCCCATCTGAATCTGGGACAACATGCCATAGAAGCCGACGTGATAAAGACCCATGTCTGGCCCCAGAGGAACCCACAAATCGGGGTGTTTGGTAAAGCGCTCCCAGTTAGCCACGTAGCGCGCCAAGGAATAGCGAGGAGGCAGAATCGGTGGCGAGGGGAGACGACCCCGCTCCCGACGGCTGTGAGCCGGATTCCAAATATGGTCGGTGTGCCGTTCGATCACCCATCCGCCGCACACCTCCTGCCCCGGTTCCACCCGCATGACGCCGTGGCAATAGGCCGGAGGAAAGGAGAGCACCAGGCGTTGAGAGGTGGTGCGGGTTGTTCCCAGGGGATGGGGCACCATATCTACGGCCGTCGCCATCTGCAATGGACCGGCTGCGTCTTCATAGGTGTCGCGGAACAGGAGGGTCACACCCCGGCGGGTAAAGCCACCGTATGTTCCCACAAGAAGCCGTGTCGCGTCCGCATCCTCAGGGAGTTCCAGTTGGGGCATATAGAAGCCCAGAGAAATCGGATCCTCAGCACGGCAGAGAAAACGAGCAGTCAATTCAAGACCGTCGCCTTTGGCTGGCGTCCGGTACTCCAGGAAAAAGTCGCCCAGCCCCTCGACCGAGGCCCCCAGCAGGAGGCCATCGGGTTCCACGGCGCGCAACTCCAGACGGCGCTGTTGGATGGGGCCGTTGGGCTCCGTCCAATACGACAAGTGAGCGAAGCGACGGACGAGAGGCTCGTATTTCTGGCCATTCCAGAAGGTTAGTCGTTCTCCCTGGTCATTTCTCAGCCAGATGATCTTGAAGCCTCGGTTCTGAATGCCGATCGGCTTGGTGTGTGTGTGTTTCCTCATGACGCTTCTAGTATGCGGCATCCGCCCCGTCAAAAAAATCCCAGATTGCGCAAAAAATATCCTTTTTTACGCACGCCGGAAGCCCCCTTTCCTTCCCCCTTGTGCCTCATTTTCTTGATCCCCCCACCCACTGTTATTTAGGATATCTTAATAATGCCCATGAAAACCGTTCTGCTCAATCTCATCATGAGTGGAAACTACGGTCATGGGCTGATACGTGGCATTGCGTCCTACACCCACAGCCACAGCACGTGGATTTTCCGAAATCTCGTAGGCGACGACCCCTGCTGGGATAGAGAACTGCAAACCCGGGTGGACGGGATCATTGCCCATATTACCGATGCCCGTCACGTCCGTCTGCTGCGCCGCACCTTCGGTGCACATACGCCGATCGTTGACGTCGGCCACATATTACTTGTTCGCGGAATCCCGCGGGTTCATACGGACGAAGAACAGGTCGGCCGGATGGCGGCGGAACATTTTATGGAGCGCGGTTTCCGAAACCTCGCGTGCTACACCTATCCGGTCGGCTTGCTTTCCCGGGAACGGGAATCCGCGTTCCGGCGTCATGCGGCAGCCGCCGGCCTTACCGTGGCCACTTATCAATGGCCGTTGGAACGCCCTTACAAACGGCATCCCTTAGTGCTGGATCCGGGTTTGCAAACATGGTTGAAGGCTCTTCCCAAGCCGGTCGGCATCCTGGCCGCCAACGACTCGCTGGCGTTCGAGCTGATGGAGTCGTGCCTGCTGGCCGGTATTCATGTGCCGGAAGAAGTCGCCGTGCTGGGCGTGGACAACAACACGGCGGTGTGTGATCTGACCGTACCGCCATTGTCCAGTATCGAGCTCGACACCGCTCGCATCGGATTCGAGGCCGCTAGTCTGCTCGATCAGCTCATGACGCGAAGGACCCAGGCGGAGACCACCATCGCGGTCCCCCCCCTCCGTGTGGTGGAGCGCCAATCCACCGACGTGGTAGCGCTCTCTGATCCGAAAGTGGCCGCCGCGATCCGCTTTATCCGGTTACATGCTCACGAAGGCATCCAGGTGAACGACATCTTGCACGCGATTCCCATGGCGCGACGTGTGCTCGAATCCCGTTTCCGTCGGTTTTTGGGCCGAACGCCGTTGGAGGAGATCCGCCGGGTGCGAATGGAAAAAGCCAAAGAATTGCTGGAACGGACCGATGTGCCGGTCGAACAGGTGGCGGAACGGTGCGGGTTCAAGGATGTGAAACGGCTCTATGTCGTCTTTCGCTCCTTCACCGGGATGACTCCCGCGCGGTGGCGGCGCCAATTCCGCCTGATGGGGCAGCGGCCTCTACCATCTCACCCACGAGCCGTACGCGTTCCATCAAACCGTTAAAGGAAAGCTCGTCGCTGATTCCTAAAATAAGGCGTGGTGCAAAGAGATCCAGGCACTTCTGAACACACTCCTTCAAGTCACGCTCAGAGTAGGTCGCATCGAAAAAAACAGCCGGAATGCCGTCGAGCAGGAACATATCCCCGAGCGCCTCCTTGACCTCCTCCAGCGTGACGTCGCCCTGCGGAAGGGGGGTAATGGCTTCGAGGCCGTCGAGCCCCGTCTCCCGGGCCAAGGGGAGCAACGGTTTGACGTTTCCATCCCAATGGGAGTGCAAAAACTTGCCCGCCGGCTTCAACCGCTTGATCCGGCGGTGATAGACGGGCAAAATGTACCGCAAAAACATCTCGGGGGATGTAAGACTGCTGTGAATGTTGTCGCCAAAACTGACGGAGACGATGGGCGAGGCGATCAAGGCATCCATAAATCGGTCTTCCATAACCGCCAAGGCCTCAAAATAGCGCTCGCAGGCCGCGGGGTAATCCAACAGGGCAAAAACCGTCTCTTCGGTCCCCATATCTTCGATAAACAGCTTCTGGATGGTCGTCCGGGGAAAATAGCTGCAGGGGACACCCAGACCCGCCCACTCGCGGCGAATCGCGTCGTATTTTTCACGATCAAACCGGACGGTCATGTGTTCGTAGCGCCAGGCCGCCGCCCGCATCTCCTGCTCATTCGTAACCGGCCACTTAATTGGAACATGCCAGGAGGTGGTTTCCGCCCTTCGATACCGCGCCGTATACGCGCCCACCGGGGTCTCGATGCGCGTTTCATACTCGTCCGGGCACACGTCGGTCGTGACAATACGCACCCGGGGGTCGTCTTCCCAGACGAAGGCGGTATAATAGTCGTAAATCCGATTCGAACACCCAAGCGTGCGATAGATCTGCGGAAGCGTCATCCCCTCAAAGGGCGCCGGCAAGGGCTGTTTCAAAAAAAGACGCTCATAGTACCAGGCCAGGATGCGAGGCTGCCAGATCACCCGCCCCCCCGCCTCCCCCCGGATCACTGCCAGGTTCAAGGCCTCCAAATCCCCGAACGGGGCGCTCGTTCCGCTCCCGCCGTTGGCTGAGATCGGTATATCGTTCATCGAAACTCCTCGAAGGCAAAGGGTCGCTCCACCTTCACGGTCGGCGCGCCGCGATCTCCTCGCTGGTCAGAGCGCGACCGATAATATGCAGCTCGTCCAGCGCCCCCTCGAACACCGGCCAGGACGCCCGCGGCGTGCGACCGATGCAAAGCGGCTCGCGCCGTTCCATCGGCGCATGTTCCGCTTCCGCCTCCAGGCGGCCGTTGAGGTAGAGGAGCGTTCGATTCACCGTCCGATCGCCCTCCTGCCGCTCATGATCGAGCACCACCGTCACCCTCGTCCACTCGCCCGCCGGCGCGGAAGCGGTGGAACGAATGCTGGCGCCGCGGCCACCGGCCATATAGTGGAAAATAATTCGCCCGTCCGGCTCAATGCTGACGCCGGCATGAATGTGGTCCGTGCGACTTAGATCGCCTTGCGCCAGAATCACTTGGTTGGCCGATCGCGCGCCATCGGGCTTGATGTAGAAGTCCACCGTTTGCCGCGGCTGCCCCACCAAGAGGCCATACCGACCCTGTCGCGTGATCGGCAGGCTGGTCGTGGACGTCATGCGCAACGCCGAACCGAAAAGGCCGTTCGTAAAGGTCGCTTTTCTCTCGACAGGGATATCCATATTGAGCCTGCCGTAATCGTAGACAATGGGTCCCTCGTCGAAATGCCAAAGACCGATCGTCTCCGCGGTGGCCGTGGCCTCGCCGGCAACGGGCTGCCGCGGCGGCACGGGACGAAACAGGACATCCAGATTGGATAGCAGTTGCGTCAGATACGACATGGCTCGAAAACGGATATAGTCGTTGGCAAACGGAGGATCCTCCGCTTCACGTCCACGGAAGCCGCTGCTCCAAGGAGCCAGGAGGTCTTGGCGTCTCACATAGGGGATGTCCGGCGTCGGATCCCAAAGGACTTGATCAATGACCACCTGGCCTTCGCCAAGCGCAACGACCAGCAGCCCCCCCTGCTGCGTCAGGTTGACGGCGCGCGGATCGTCGCTGCGCACGCCCACGTTCAGAATCTGCTGCGCCACGAGCAGGTTTTCCTGCGAGAAGGTTTCGCACCAGTGGATCTCGAACTGGCTCAGCCCCCATCGAAGGGGATGGTTGGATATCCAGTCCATGCGGTAGGGCCGCGTGGGCCCGCCGGAAAGCCATTGCCAGGAGACCGCATTGGTCGGCGCCCTGTAGGAAATGGTCGTGAAGGCCAGATTCAGTGCCGCCCCTAACCGTTCAACGTGTTCCTCCGAGAGGCGGTGAAGGAGCAGCGTACCGCCGGCCCTTGCAAAGTTCAGCGCCTCCCCAAGTTTGCCATCGTCGGCCAACAACGCTGAACCCGCCTCCGAATCGGCCTGAACAAACAGGGTGCCGGCTTCCGACAGACGGTCGGTCATGACCACCCCATACGGCGAAAGGTCGGCCCCCACTGCATAGAGAGGTTTGAGCGGTCCGCCCACCCACTGAGCGGGAGTTTGCAGGTAGGTCAAGCTCCGGGCCAGAAGATAGACCGCCGCCGGCTCGCCCGTGCGCAGCCCCTCCGCCAAGAGCAGTGAACTAAATAACGCGCGCCCCTGGCCGTGACGAACCTCGAACAGGGGCGATTGGGTCAACCCCATCTCATCGCGCACCATGCCAGCATCAATGAGCGGCAAAAAGTTCCCCTGCCGGGGCTTATACCATGTCTTGTGGCTGATGGTAAAGGTCGGCATATTTGTCTTGAAGGGCGGACTAAAAAACTCGCCCTCCGCGCCGATCCAGTAGCGCAAAGCGGGGGAAGGCAGCCCCCGAAGAACAGGGTGGTCCGCCACGCGCTGGTGAGCCCAAACGGTGCCGGCATTGCTGGAGCGAATACGGACCGATCCGAAAAAGACCGGATGGCATTCATCAGAGAGAATGAGCGCAGCACCTCCCGCTTCCACAAATCGCTGCAGCGCCGCCCACTGTTCCGTGGTCAACCACACTCCCCTGGGCACCACTACAACCGCGCCCCGATCGGTAGGCAACGCGGACGAAACTCGGTATTTGAAAGGTATCTTGCCTTCCGGCACCGCGCGAAAGCTGCCCAATTCCGGATAGATCGTCACTTCCCGTACGGAATCGAACCGGACTGGCGGCATCACACCCAGTTCGATGTCGTCTTCGTAAAGAGAAACCCTCTTGTCATCGAACAATTCCAAGCGCAGCGTCCAGGATCGGGTTGTCGCGCTGTCCGGAATCGGTACCCGCAACACGCGCTCCTGATGCGTGACGGCCGGCACGGAAACGCGTTCTTCGCTCGACTTGAGTACCTTGCCTTGCTCGTCCAACACGCTCCACCGCAGGCGGCCTTTCAAGTCGTAGAAGTTGTCGTTCATCACGATGACGGGCCGTTCGTGCACGCGGCCAGCCCACACGCCGCCGTTCCAGTCCTTGGGCGCTACCACGGCCGGTTTCAGCGATTTCTGCGCCATCTGCGCCATCACATCCGGGTCCCAGATCAGCCGGTGCGGCTCCTTGTTGACACGCTGGGCGATGGGCCCCAGCTCGGGGTGCGCCTCCACGGACTCCGGAGGAATCCAGAAGAACGAATACCGGTCGCCGAACAGCATCACGGAGACGAACTGGGGCTGCCGGCGGTATTCCATGACGGCGATCTTGGTCGAAAGCGAATGCGCCCAGCGGCCAAAATAACTGCGCCGGTCGCTGCCGCCGATGCTGCTGAGATAGGCGCGGTCGCCCACCAGGACAGAGGCATGACCGTGGTTGTACCCTTCCATCGCCTCATCATCGGAAACCGGCATCGGCTTCTCGCGATAGAGCGAGGCAAAGTCATAGCCATACATGTACCAGGCGCGTGCGGCCATCGGGAAGGTGTTGTCGAACTCGAACCCCCACTGGGTGGGCGCGTCAATGAGGTCGCCAGCCCCATAGAGCGTATAGTCATGGCTGGCCGTGTGCGGTCGCGTCGGATCGAGCGCCTTGGCGTCACGCATGAGCTGCACCATGAACGGCGCGCTGGGCCGCGTGGGATGAGGCCGCATGCCGCCGGCCTCATTGCCCAGCGACCAAATGACGATCGAAGGATGGTTGCGCAGCCGCTTGATCATGCGCAGATACTGATCGGAAAGAAGCGCCCAGAACTCGGGCTCACCACGTGCCCCCTCGCCCCAAATCGGTCCTTGCGGCAGAAGCATCAACCCCAGCTCATCCGCGGCTTCCGCCATGGCCCGCGTCAGCGGAGAATAGTGAGTGCGGATCGAATTCACGTGGAAGCGGGTGATCTGTTCGTTCCAGGCTTTGAGCACCTGCGCCTTATCCGTAGTGCGCCATACGCTCGAGCCGCCGCGTAGCATGAGCTTCTTGCCATTCAGAAACACCTGATCGCCTTGAATCGTAATCTCGCGGAACCCGAACCGGGCGGAAAGTTCGTCCGACTTGTCTGACTTGTCCGACCTGTCCGACTTGTCCGACGCTAGCTCCACCCTCAGCACGTACAGGTGCGGATCGTGCGGCCACCATAACCGCGGCTTGGTCCACTCTCCGGCAACCGTGATGGTATTGGTGCTGTGCGGCGCCAGCTTGACCACCGTTGCGTCCAGTGTTCTAGCCACTTTTCCATCCGGTTCCCGCACCGTCACCGTCAGGCGGCGGGCCTGCTCGGTGCCCGTGGCGTTCACCACTTCCACGTCCACCGCCAGCTTTTTATGAGCCACGGAGGGACGGGCAAAGATGTCGTTGACATAAACCGGAGCGAGAATCAGCAGCCGCGCCTCTTCGAACAGGCCCACCTTGCGGGTGCCGTTATCGTACATCAGTGTCGGTTCGGTGTTGGTCAACTCTTTGGCATGCATGCCCCCGCTCGGCGTGGCGCCGGGGGTCAGCCCCAACTGAATCAGGTTGTCGCCTGCACGAATGGCATGGGTAACGTCCGCCTGCCAGGGGGCCACGCCGCCCCAATAGGTACCACAGTCCATCCCATTGACAAAGAGGCGGCAGCGAAAATAGAGGGAATCGAACTGCAAAATGAAACGCCGGTCGCCGATATCCGCGCCCACATTCACAGAGCGGACCATCCATGCACCCTGACCTTCATTCAGCAAATACAGATTTGGCGCTGCCACCGGCTGCCACTTTTCCTCGGCGGTCGGTTTGACCGGTTCGGCCTCGCCCTGAGACGGCCATTCCGGCGGCGCGGCCATCCGATCGGCCGCCATGGGATGCAGCCACCAGAGCCCGCTCAGATCCACAGTCCGGCGCCCGGCCGCCAATGCCGTCGCCGCGCAGCATGCCGCCACCATGCCCATCACTATCGAGTTTCGCATTCGTCTGGTCATGATGTCCTTTTTGTTTCTTTTCTGTCAGCGTGAGTCTTCACGTGTCGGGTTGCGCGTGGTGCACAAAACCAGACACCTGACACCTGAAACCTTCTTGCCCCTCACCTGGCTAACAACCAGCGCTCAATGGCCGCCAGACTGTTTCCCGTGGACATGCCGCAGTCCACCTGCCCTTGCTTGTCGGGCCCCCAGTATTGTCCGCTGCGCTGGTCAATGGCATGAACCATCCCACCATGCCACGGCTTTCCTGGCGCGTCCACCTGGTAGTGGCCGATGAAGACGATCATCTCCTCAGCCATGCGCCGATAGAAATCGTCGCCTGTCAGTTTGGCCAGGCGCAGGAACGAGTCCATCGCCTTGGCCGGACCGATCGGATAGAGCAGCGGCAGGTCGGGCATGCGGCACACCTGACCGCCGCGCGCGATGCCTTTGTAGGCCATGGGCACATCGAAGAAGTACGTCCAACTTACGCCAAACGCCACCGCCTTCTGACACAAACTCAGAAGCCACGGCGCCCGCGTGGCTTCGTAAAGTGGAACCAGCCCCTCCAAAACATAATAGGCCGCTTCGCCGTCCATCAGATCGAACGGCGCCGTTATGGCATCAATCATTTGATTGTAAAAACTGTAGTCCTCGATTTCCGGCTGCACAAACCGCGCCAAACGCAGGGCGCGATCGAGGAATTCGCGCTGGCCGGTAATCTGGCTTAGCCGTGTCCAGAGTCCAGCCACCACCACTCGGGCCGAAATTCGCTTCTTACCGCTAAGACTGATTTCGTTGCCGGCCTCGTCCATGATGTCGGGGAGATCCCCGTTCGCCTTCTGCTTGTCGGCCAGGAAACCGGCAATCGAGGTCGCCACCCGCAGCCACTCCTGACGCGTCGTCGGGTTGGGATAGTTGGGATTTTCCTGATAACACTGAAGGAGTTGACTGGCGGTATGTCCCATGGACTGTGTCCAGAATCGCCGGTCGCCGTTAAAATCGTGGAAACGCTTTCCATCGAAGGTTCGATCAAAGTAGGGTGCGTTCGGCCCCTCCCCGTGCTGGAACAGGTGCATGTTCCGGGTCATCTCGTCCACATAGGCCAGCAGGTCGGACTCGCCCGTTCGGCGCCAATAACGAGTCAAAGCCAAGATGGCCTCCGCCGCTGTCCCTTCGCCCCATCCCAGGTCAAAACTCCCCGCTGCTGGTCCCGTAAAGCGGGGGGTCCCTTCGTGCGTGCAAACCCACATGTGGTAAAACCAGCCGCGTCCTTCGCCCAGCGCGTTGGGATTCCACAACCCACACTTCCGATAGAAATCCGCTATGCCGGCGGCCACGCGTTTCAGATCCGGCATCGGCCGGGGAGCCAGGAGAATATCCGCCGCCACCCGCTCGGCCTCCAGCAGCGGCTCCTGGCCGGGTTGGAGCGACTTCGCGCCGATGATTTCTACCAGCTTGATCTCCGTCCTGGCCTTGATCGGCATAACCGTCGGCCGCGGCGTGGGCTTATACCACTGCTCCGCGAACGTCGTCCGTTGCGCCGGTGTCGCATCCGGCAGGTACACGCGAACCGTCGCCGGCTCTTCCCCCGAACCCGGCTGAAAATCCAGCGTTCCTCCGGAACGCACCCGATCCACTCCGTAAAAAGCGACCCAGTCGCCCGCATGCCACACATGAAACGGGAAGGGCAGAGCAAAGGTCACATCCGCCCGTATGGCCTGCAATTCGGCAAGCGGCTTCTCGTGCGCAAACAGCGGATAGGTGTACCGCAGCCCCGGATGCTCCTGAAGCCGCCACCCCGGATGAATGGCGCCCTCGAGGTCCTTGTGAAAACGATAGACCTGCTCGCGACGCAAGAACGGCTGCTGGGGCTCAAGGGCAATCGTCTCCTCGGCATCCCACTCCGGCCCCGCGCAGGAGAGTTTGAGTTGCCAACCGCCCTCCGGCGTCCGCTTCGACTCGAACCGGCTCGCATCCGCCCCGCCTAACGACGTGGAGAACTCATGCCCCTCGATGGCGTGCAACAGAGTTTTCCATCCATTGGCCGTTCTCAGGTCAACGGACTGGATGCGATAGCCTTCGGGCGCGCCCGCCCTGGCCGTCATTCCAGCCACCGTAAGTCGTAGGAATGCATTCTCGAAAATCATTTACCACGCCCTTCCCTTGGCGGGCTTGCGCCCACAACCGACCGAAGAAACATCGAACGCCGAACATCGAACGCCATACTTCCGAAGTTCGACGTTGGATGTTCGACGTTCAGTGTTCGATGTTCGTTCGAGCTCTATTCCACCGAATACGTCAGCCCCTCGGCATCGCGGAACATGACCGTGAAGCCCCAGTTGCCGAGCCCGTTGGTGCACTTGACCAGCACCGCATTGCGACCGCGCTTAAGCTGCACCTTCGCCTCGGCATCTTTCGGAGTATAGTACCGCCGCAGATCGAATGGCCCGACCGGCTCGCCGTTGACCCACACCTTAAGCCAATCGT
>Ga0308419_1000115_pt1 | contig 66674 bp, 51 predicted proteins | sample HotsprSampleMS50_FD_203674 | JGI IMG/M metagenome (GOLD analysis project Ga0308419, IMG submission 203674) | Hot spring phototrophic mat microbial communities from Mushroom Spring, Yellowstone National Park, Wyoming, United States - 20090730_MS50 ... | reverse complement strand
CCCAATCAAATGCTTTGGAGTTTAATTTATAGAAAACTCAAAGGTAATCGTGGCAATACGATGATTACAATATATGAAAGCGAAAGACTTTTTAAATTGTTAAGAGATAAAAATAATCGCCAAATACTTTCAGGACAGAAATTTACTTTTAATGTCCAAACTCAAGAAATAAATCAGTACAATACTACACACAACTATACAGGGAGAAAAGAAAAAATAAATATTCTTCCAAGATTAATTAAAAAATACAAAGATAATAAAGCGTTTGAAACTCATCTACAGGCATATATTGTCCAGAATATCGGTAGAAAAACAAATATTAGTTTGGATCATAGTTTGCTCAATGGATGGACAATTGAATGGTTAGGCAATGAGGTTTCCTGTGGTGTAGGAATGCAAAGAATAGATGTAATGCTTTCTTTGGTTAATGGAAATATCAAAATTGTATTACCTATTGAACTAAAATCCGTTGAAGCAAGTACTGAAAATGTAATTCAAATTCAAAGATATGTTGATTGGTTGGAACAATACTACATTCCTAATAGAATAAGTGATATACAGCCAGTACTTATATCTAAAAAAATTTTAAATAAATCAACAGAAAACTATTTTAATATTTTAAATTCTTTTAAAGAACTCAATAAAAAAAATATAAATTGTTTACCTTTAAACTATATAGAATATGAAATAGTAAACAATAATATTATATTTCAAAAAATAGATTATTAATTTTTTTTGAATTTTTTTATATTATGAACAATATAATTTAAATAATGATTATAAATATTGGTATAAAATCCAGATTAAAAGTTAAGCCTAAATTATAAGTCATTTATGTAGGCAAATACTTTCTATGCCTGTATACCTTAGGAAGTTTGTTCCAAAGATTTTTATCTATTCCCATTCTATTGTGCCTGGGGGCTTGCTGGTGATGTCGTAAGTTACTCTATTTATACCTTTTACTTCGTTGATTATTCGGTTGCTAATAGTGGATAATAGTTCGTAAGGTATTGGATACCAATCGGCTGTCATTCCATCAGTTGATGTAACTGCTCTAAGAGAGCAAACTGATTCGTAGGTACGTTCGTCGCCCATAACTCCTACAGTTTTTACAGGTAATAATACTGCAAATGCTTGCCAGATTTCGTTGTATAATCCTGCCTTTTTAATCTCTTCGATATAAATTTCATCGGCATTTTGTAATATTTGAATTTTATCTTTTGTTATTTCGCCTATTATTCTGATTGCAAGTCCTGGACCGGGAAATGGATGCCTATTTACAAACCAGTCAGGGACACCTAATTCTCGTCCTACTGCTCTTACTTCGTCTTTGAAGAGTTCTCTAAAAGGTTCTATTAATTTTAAGCCCATTTTTTCGGGCAATCCCCCTACATTATGATGTGATTTAATTGTTGCTGATGGTCCTTTTACAGATACTGATTCTATAACATCGGGATATAGAGTCCCTTGAGCCAGCCATTTGGCGTCATTGAATTTTTTTGCTTCTTGCTCGAATACTTCTATAAATTTTCTACCTATAATTTTTCTTTTTAATTCGGGATCAGTAATATTTCTTAACTCTGATAAAAAATCATCGCTTGCATCTACTAAATCTATTGATATATTGAAATTATCTTTGAATAATTTGTATATTCTTTCGCTTTCGTTCTTTCTCATTAATCCTGTATCTACGTGGATACAGTGTAGTTGATTACCAATTGCTTTATGAAGTAAAATAGCAAGTACCGTAGAATCTACTCCTCCGCTTAAAGCACAAATTACTCCATCATTCCCAACAGTTTTTCTTATATTTTCGATTGATTCTTCGATGAAAGATTTAGCAGACCAACTGTAAGAAATATTACAAATTTTTCTTGCAAAATTTTCTAAAATATTCTTGCCATATTCTGTATGATGTACTTCGGGATGAAACTGCAAACCGTAAATATTTTTTTCTTCATTTCTGATAGCACAAATTGGAGAATTTTCTGTATAGGCAATTATTTCAAAATTGTCGGGGATTTTAGTTAGTGCATCGCCGTGCGACATCCATACTATCGAATTATTTTTTACTCCATCGAAAAATTTATTATCGGTAGTAATTAAAATACTTGCTCTACCGTATTCTCTTTTAGCAGCTTTATCTACATCTCCACCTAATTGATAAGCAATTAATTGCAATCCATAACAGATTCCTAAAATGGGTATTCCTAATTCGAATACATTAAAATTTGGTATAGGTGCGCCATCAGAATATACACTCGAGGGTCCACCCGATAGTATTATTCCGTTTGGTGTTAATTCATCTAATTTTTCTTTTGATATCGAAAATGGGTGTATTTCGCAATATATATTTAATTCTCTTAACTTTCTTGCAATTAATTGCGTATATTGAGAACCGAAATCTAATATTATAATTTTTTGTATATTTTGCATAAAATTTCTTTATTTTTAAATTACAAAAGTAATTATTTTAAAATTTTATTTTTTATTATATTATTTTTATATAACTTATTTTTCAAATTACTTTAAATTAATCGAATATGGATTTATTTTGGGAAAAATTTGGTTTTGTTATTTATTATTTGTTTGTTACATTTATTTTTTTGTATTATTATTCATCAAAATATAATATTAATTTATCAAGAATTGGAAAAATAATAATTCGATTCGATATAACAAACAAAGGCAAAAAAATTTGGGTAATAATATTATTAGCAATTATATTTTTAATGTCGTTGCCAAGTCTTTTATTTGAAATTACTTTCGAATACGATTGGGTTAGAATTCTATCTCAAATTATTTTAATAAGTATAATATTATATAGATATACATTTATAGGTTTATTTTTTGGTAGTGTAGGGTTTTATCAATTCGATGATTTAGTTATTTGGTCAGAAATAAAGCATTATAATTTTGTTCCACAGAAGAAATCATTAAAAGTAGAAATCACATTAAAAAATAACAATATAAAAATATTCTCTTTTCCAATCTATCTAAGAGAACAAATTGTAACTTTTTTTGAGAGATATGTAAATTAATTATTTAATGTAAATACCTGTATAAGAAAAACTTAGTAATAAAATAGATAGAGCAAACCAACCTAAAATTTTTCTATTCTTGTCTAATTCGTCGTTCGAAAATATAGGTGGATGTTTTAGTTTAATAAAATATTTAGAAATAAGTGCCCATACTAACCAACCCGACCAACCCCTAAATAATGGAGGATAGATATTATAAATACTTTTAACTGCAGGATAAAAAATTTCTTTTAAAAAGTGATATTCGCTATTTTTTGGTATTATTGATAAAAAATCGTAAGTGGCACCGATAACAGAAAATAAACCAATTAGAATTAATATTCTAAATGTAAATTTAGCAATTTGATAATGTCTGCGTTCGCCAAACATTGCGTATGTAATATGACCACCATCGAGTTGTCCCATAGGAAGCATATTCAAAGTAGTAACAAATAAACCAAACCATCCAACATTTAGAAATGGATAATGGTAAATTTCGTTCATCGGGGGAATAAAATTATCAGGAGAAGAGAATATATTTGCCAAAAAAGCATACAATAATGTATTCCCAAAATGAAGACCAAAATCAGGAATATTACCACCAAATTCCGTAATATATTCCGGATGAATTTTATAAATAAATTCTATTCCAGGTAAAGTAAGAAAACCATAAATCAAGAATGATAAAGCAACTACAAATCCTGCTATCGGTCCAGCAACACCAATATCGAATAATGCTTTTTTAGTTGGTATTGGGGTATAAGTTTTGATAACAGCCCCAAAAGTCCCGAAATTGATAGTAAATGTAAATGGAAAAGGAATATAATATGGTAATGACGCTTCTACACCGTGGTACTTAGCAGCAAAGTAATGTCCAAACTCGTGAGCTGATAAAAAAGTAAGTATAAGAACAGCATAAGTAATACCATAATGCCAATTCATTACTTCAGTAAAGTCTTTGTATGCCCATTGTGTCCCTGCTATTAAACAAGTAACAAACGTCAATAAAAATAACATCAAATGAAGAAAAGGAAATTTTTTCTTTGTCTTTTCTTCTACTACATAATAGTAATCGTTCATATTAAATTATCTTTATTTGTTTCGGGACGCATTTGCGGGAACAACAATACATCTCTAATAGATTTTTGTTCTGTAAGTAGCATTACTAATCTATCAATACCAATACCTAAGCCAGCAGTTGGAGGCATACCAATTTCTAATGCATATAAGAAATCTTCGTCTAATATCATTGCTTCTTCGTCGCCTTCTGCTCTTATTTTAGCTTGTTCTTCTAATCTTTCTCTTTGGTCGCGTGGGTCGTTTAATTCAGAAAAAGCATTAGCAATTTCACTTGAATTAACGAAAAGCTCAAACCTTTCTACTAATCCATCTTCAGTACGATGTTTTTTTGCTAATGGAGACATTTCTATAGGATAGTCTATTACAAATGTTGGTTGTATTAGGTTTGGCTCTACTTTTTCACCAAAAATTTCGTCTAAAATTTTCATAGTACTCATTGAGCTATCTACTTTTACTCCTATATTACGTGCAATTTGGATTAGCTCATCTTTGTTTTTACCTTTTAAGTCGTAGCCAGTATATTCTTTGTATAAGTCGAACATTCGGGCACGTCTAAATGGTTTTTTAAAAGAAATTTGATTGCCATCTAAATTTACTTCGGTAGTTCCATTTACTTTTATTGCAATATTATAAATTAAATCTTCGGTCATTTCAATCATCCAATTATAATCTTTGTAAGCAACGTATATTTCCATTGCGGTATATTCGGGATTGTGCATTTTATCCATACCTTCGTTACGAAAATTTTTGCTAATCTCATATACACCTTCGAAACCACCAACAATTAATCTTTTTAAATACAATTCATCAGCAATTCTAAGATATAGGGGTATATCTAAAGCATTATGATGAGTTATGAATGGTCTTGCAGTAGCACCGCCATAAATAGGCTGTAAAACAGGTGTTTCTACTTCGAGCCAGTTTTTTTCGTCGAAGTATCGTCTCATTTCGGTAATGATTTTAGAGCGTTTTTTGAATACTTCTCTATTTTCATAATTTACAATTAAATCTAAATAACGTTTCCTATATCGGACTTCTTTATCGGTAAAAGCATCATAAACAATTTTGTTACCCTGCTCATCTACTTCTTCTTTTGCTACGGGTATAGGCGTTAGAGATTTGCAAAGAAGCATTACTTCTTTTGCGTGAACAGAGATTTCCCCCATTTTAGTTCTAAATACAAAACCCTTTACACCTACTATATCACCAATATCAAGTAATTTAAAACTTTCATAGAAATCAGGTAAATCATCTTTTCTGATATATATTTGAATTTTACCAAATTCATCTAAAATATGAAAAAACGAAGCTTTGCCCATTTTCCTAATGCTCATTATACGCCCAGCAACCGATACATTATTAAATTTATCGGGCTCTTCGTCTTTGAAATTTTGTAGAATATCGATAGAATTATGTGTTTTATCAAATGAATATGGGTATGCATTAATACCGCTCTTTTCGAGAAGATTTAACTCTTCTAATCTTCTTAATTCGTGTTCGTTTCTTTCTTTAGCCATAAGTTTTTAAAAAAATTAACATTCAAAAAAATTTAAAACGAAAATATAATAATAATGATTTTGATAATTCGTATATAAAATAAAATATAATTTTTTTAAATAATATCTTGTATATTTAATAATTTGTTATATTTACAAAAAAAATATTTAAATTTTTAATTAACAATTTATGAATAAAAAGAGGAAATAGTTGAAATCAATTTTTTTATCTCAATCTACTCAATCAAAAAATACTCGCGATAACCAAAGAACTCATAAAATAAACTTCGAAATAAAATCTCCACAACTAAGAGTAATAGACGAGCAAGGCAATATGCTGGGGATAATGAGTAGAAACGAAGCAATGAAATTAGCAGAACAGAGAGAGTTAGATTTAGTAGAAATAGCTCCACAAGCTAATCCACCTGTATGTAAAATAATAGATTATGGTAAATTTAGTTACGAATTAGCAAAGAAAGAAAAATTACAAAAGAAAAATCAGCAACAACAACAAATGAAAGAAATTCGTTTTAAATGGCGAACAGATACACACGATTTTAATTTTAAGACACGTCACGCAAGAGAATTTTTATTAGAAGGTAACAAAGTAAAAGGCAGTGTAATGTTTCGTGGTCGTGAAATAACTCATACAGATGTAGGGAAAGAACTTTTAGAAAAATTTGTTGAAGAATTAAAAGATATTGCAAAAATCGACTCCCCTATAAAAATGGAAGGAAAAAATATGTCGGTAATTTTAGCACCCGATAAACAGAAAAAGAAATCCTAAAATCATTTCTTTTAAAATTAAGCAAATAAAATATAATTTAGGTTAAATATGGCTAAAAGAGAAAACAATTCTAACGGTAACGGTAAGGAGCAAGTTGTTGTTACTCAAACATCTTCTACTCAAGTTATCGATATAGCAGAACTAAGAACAAAGAAAATTGCAGAGCTTACTGCGATGGCAAAATCGCTCGGGATAACTGATTATGCTGACCTTTCAAAGCAAGAATTAGTATTAAAAATAGTAGAAGCACAGACCCAAAAGACTACTCCCGAAAACCAATTAGATGGACTGCTTTCGGGAGGTGGAGTATTAGAAGTATTGCCCGATGGATATGGATTTCTAAGATCTGCAAATTATAATTATCTACCATCGCCCGATGATATTTATGTATCGCCGTCTCAAATTAAGCGTTTTAATTTAAAAACTGGGGATACTATCAAAGGTCAAGTAAGGAGTCCTAAAGAGGGAGAGCGTTTCTACGCTTTAATTAAAATTGAAACTGTAAACTTTGGCGAACCCGAAAAAATTAGAGATAGAGTATTATTCGATAATCTTACACCTTTGTATCCAAATCAGAGGCTAAGATTAGAGAAATTACCAAGCGAATATTCTATGCGAATTTTTGATATGTTAGTTCCCATTGGTAAAGGGCAACGTGGATTGATAGTTTCGCCACCAAAATCCGGTAAAACTATATTATTACAACAGCTTGCTAATAGTATAGCATATAATCACCCCGAAGTAATATTAATTGTTTTACTTATAGATGAACGCCCCGAAGAAGTAACCGATATGGAACGCAGCGTAAAAGCTGAAGTAGTTTCATCTACTTTCGACGAACCACCCGATAGGCACGTCCAGGTTGCCGATATGGTATTAGAGAAGGCTAAAAGATTAGTAGAGGCAAAGCAAGATGTAGTAATTCTTTTAGACTCTATTACAAGATTAGCAAGAGCACATAATACTGTAGTACCACATTCAGGAAAAATCTTATCTGGTGGCGTTGATGCTAATGCGCTTCATAAACCAAAGAGATTTTTCGGTGCAGCAAGAAATATTGAAGAAGGTGGATCTTTGACAATTATAGCGACAGCTTTAATAGAAACTGGAAGTAGAATGGACGAAGTGATTTTCGAAGAATTTAAAGGTACTGGTAATATGGAAGTAGTATTAGACCGTAAAATTGCCGATAGAAGAGTATTCCCTGCAATTGATTTGAATCGTTCGGGAACACGTAGAGAAGAATTACTATACGACCAAGATGAGATAAATAGAGTATGGATATTAAGGAAAGTGTTATCGGAAATGCAACCTGTAGAAGCAATGGAATTTCTGCTTGATAGAATGAGAGGCAAAAAAACTAATAAAGAATTTTTATTAAGTTTGAATAGCTAAAGTCAAACTAAAAGTGGGGCTGTATAATCTAATCATAATAACACAGCCCCAAATTTTTAAAATCTTAGTCTAAAATTTTAACTTCTACTCTTCTATTTAATTGCCTGCCTTCTTCATTATCATTAGTAGAAATTGGCTTAGTTTCTCCATAACAAACCGATGTAATACGATTTCTACTTATTCCTTTACTAATTAAATATTCTAATACAGCATTTGCACGGTCTTTTGATAATTTTAAATTATAACTATCATTTCCTTGATTATCAGTATGACCTGCAATTTCAATTTTTAAAAATATGTTTTCATTCAAAAAATTAACTAATCTATTTAGTTCGGGAAACGACTCTTCTTTTAAAATTGATTTATCAAAATCGAAAAATATATTATTTAAACGAAAAGTTAAACCTTTTTCGATAGGTGTTAAAAGTAAATCTTTGCTAATATCCTTATATTCTGAAAATTTTGATAAATCAAGATTTTCTGAAATAGAATAAAAATTTTCTTTGTTTGCCAGAAAACTATAGTTTTCCCCATAAGGTAATACAATCTTGTAATCTCCTGTCTTAGGGTCAGAAAATGCTATACCAAGTTCTTTATCTGTTCTTAGGTTATTTATTCTAATGCTTGCTTCTAAGGGTTCTTTAGTTTTTGAATTTAAAACTTTTCCTTTTATTAGAACCACCGGTTCGGGTTTACTTTCATTATTTAATTTTATACGCACTAAATCAGAACTACCAAAAGAATTTTCATCGCTCGACATATAGGCATATTCACCAGAAGCAGGCAAAATAAAGTACGATTCCCAGTTTGGAGTATTAATTCCATTACCTAAATTTAACGGAGTACTCCAATTTAGCCAACTATCGTCTAATCTTTTTGTAATATATATGTCTGAACCACCGTAACCTAAGTGACCATTAGAAGCAAAATATAAGGTTTTATTATCGGATGCAATGAATGGAGAAAAATCCATTTGAGTAGTATTTACTAATGGACCTAAATTTGTAGGTTCAGAATATTTTTCACCATCAAAAAAACTAACATATAAATCTAAATTGCCATAAGAGTCGTTTCTTTCAATTGCCATAATTAGTACTTTATTATCAGAAGAAAATGAATAATTACTATATTGATTGAGATTATAGAAATTATCTATTTTTATTGCTTTAGGAATACTCCAACCATTGATCTTTTTAAAGCTTCTGGATATACCACTTGAAATAATTTTTTTTCCATCATCAGAATATTCATTCATCAGATATAATAAGTTGCCATCAGCAGACATTCCTACTGCATTATTATGACCATTATTATTTAATGGGAAATCCAATTTTTTTGCTTTACCCCATTTATCGTTGCTTTGCTTTTGAGAATAGTATATTTTATCTTGTTCATATCCATCTATTATTGTGTCTGTTTTTTTTACAAAGTAAAGTTCCTTGCCATCAACACTAATTAAAGGTGAAATATCGGCTTTATCAGTATTAATATTATTCCCTAAATTTTCTTTAATTACATTTTGTAAAGGATTTTCAACTAAATTTATCTTTTTAGGGTAATAATTTATTTCTAAATAATCTGCTTCTACAGTCATAATATCGTTTAAACAAAATCCGATATTACCTCCAAAACCTAATAAATTCTTAGTTTCGAAAATCATTATATCATTAATATAAAAATATAATTTGTTATTAATATTCTCAATTTTTAATGTATTTTCATTATACATTTGATTTATGGATTTTTCGGTAGTCCAAGGAAGAATATTTTGCCATTTTGAATTATAATTTTTAGCTATATTTACTTGTCCATTAGCAGAAATTATGAAATATAAAAGATTACTTGCATCAGAAGCACCCCATACTAATCCATATCCATGATTATCAATTCCAGATACAATTTTTAATTTAGTTTTTATAGTAAAATTTTTAGAATAATCTATTTCAAATGTTTTCCATAAATTTTGTATTCTACCTTTATTATCTAAGGACATAGTTATTTTGCCATTAGAAATTGAAGAGCTAAATTCTTTACTGGAGCCTATCCACCAATTATTACGGTTGTCATCGAAATTATCATTGAATTTTATTTGTGCCTGAATATTGTTAATAATTAAACAACAATTGAAAATTAAAAAGAAAAGAATTAATTTCATAAAATTACTCTTGTTTGAAAAAAAAAGTATAATTAAAATAAATTATAATTAAAAATAAAATTAAAATATGTTAAATCAAAAATTATTAATTTTGTGAATTAAAATTAAATAAACTTAATCTTAAATTTTGAGGAGATAAAAATATGTATATGGATATTTGTTATGGCGGTGTTCCAAGCAAAATTCCACAAAACTCTATGGGAATAAGAGGATATGATTATGTGGAATTTTATGTAGGTAGTGCTAAACACGTGGCTTTCTGGCATGCTAAAGCACTTGGTTTAGATATTGTAGCCTATATGGGACCAGAAACTGGCGTTAGAGATAGAGTCTCCTATTTATTGGCTACCAAAACAAATCTTAAAATAGTTATTACTTCGGCATTACAGCCAAGCACATATGATATTATTGGTTTCCAGACTAAACACGGAGATGGAGTAAAACGCTGGTGTGTAGAAGTAGTTGATGTAAACGAAACATTCTACAAAGCAATCAAAAATGGTGCTATTCCTGTTAAAAAACCATATAGATTAGAAGATAAGGATGGATATGTAGAGCAAGCTGCTATTAGAATTTATGATGATACAGAAATTAACTTTATAAATTACGACCATTATCAAGGTTTGTTTAAGCCTGGGTACGAATCACCAATCCAAAATATTAATATTTCCCGAAAAGAAACAGGTTTAATAGGAATAGATCATATAGTAGGAAATGTATATGTAAACGAAATGGATTATTGGGCTAATTATATTAATTCTGCATTGGATTTCGAAACATTTATATATTTCGGTCCTGGAGATATTTCTACTAAATATTCAGCGCTACTATCTAAAGTAGTTCGCTCTAAAGACGAAGTTATTAAAAATCCAATCAATGAACCTTACGATGGTGAACGCCAATCTCAAATTGATGAATTTACCCAACAATACTATGGCACAGGCATCCAGCACGTTGCTTTGATTACCGAAAATATTATCGAGACAGTAGCTAATATGAAAGAAAATGGTGTAGAGTTTCTTGATGCTCCTCCTTCTACTTACTACGATGAAGTAAAAAGAAAAAGCGAAGAGCGTGGTGGATTAGTTACCGAAGATATTGATGAGCTTGCCAAATTAGGTATTTTAATAGATGTAGAAATTGATAGCGGTGGTTATCTTTTGCAATTATTTACCAAGCCACTTTTTGATAGACCTACATTTTTCTACGAAGTTATCCAGAGAAGAAAAGGTGCTAAAGGTTTCGGGCAGGGTAATTTCCTTGCATTATTCGAAGCAATAGAAAGAGACCAAGAAAGAAGAGGCAATCTTACAAAAATTTAAAAATATTATATCTTATAAAAAACTCATCCGATAACTAAGTTTAGCTATCGGATGAGTTAAAAATTATAAAAAGTTAATTATCTTACTTCTTATCATCGTCTACTACTGTATATTCTGCTTCTTCTACGTTATCATTTTTTTGAGCATTTCCATCTGTTTGAGAAGCACCTTGATTAGAACCAGCGCTTGCTGCTCCTTGGTACATTTCGGTAGAAGCTGCACTCCAAGCATTATTTAGTTCGTCCATTGCTGCACGTATATCGCTTGGATTTTCTTTAATTGCTTTTGATAAGCGTTCTTTGGCAGCTTCGATTTTTTGTTTATTTGGTGCTGAAATCTTATCACCAAATTCTTTAAGCTGCTTTTCGGTTGAATAAACTAAAGCATCTGCTTGGTTCTTCAAATCAATTTCTTCTTTTTTCTTTTTATCTTCGGCAGCATTGCGTTGAGCTTCGGCTTTCATTTTTTCGATTTCTTCTTTGCTTAGACCGCTCGAAGATTCAATTCTAATATTTTGTTCTTTGTTTGTTGCTTTATCCTTTGCGTGAACAGATAAAATACCATTTGCATCAATGTCGAAAGTTACTTCGATTTGTGGAATTCCTCTTGGTGCTGGTGGAATACCATCTAAATGGAAACGACCTAATGAACGATTATCGCGAGCCATTGGGCGTTCGCCTTGTAATACGTGTATTTCTACACTGGTCTGATTATCGGTTGCTGTAGAGAAAATTTCAGTTTTACGTGTTGGTATTGTTGTATTAGCAGGTATCATAGGTGTCATTACTCCGCCTAAAGTTTCGATACCTAATGTCAATGGAGTAACATCAAGCAATAATACATCTTTTACTTCGCCCGATAATACTGCACCTTGGATAGCTGCACCTACAGCAACTACTTCATCGGGGTTAACATTTTTAGAGGGCTCTTTACCAAAGAATTGACGTACTAATTCCTGAATTTTAGGAATACGTGTAGAACCACCTACTAAAATTACCTCGTCTATCTGTGATGGGCTAAGCTTAGCATCTTTTAAAGCTTGTTCGCAAGGTTGCAAAGTCTTATTAAACAAGTCTGCACAGAGATTTTCGAATTTTGCTCTTGTAATATTAATATTTAAGTGCTTAGGTCCGTCTTGGGTAGCTGTAATAAATGGTAAATTAACATCTGTTTGTAGAGTTTGTGATAATTCAATTTTTGCTTTTTCTGCTGCTTCTCTTAATCTTTGAAGAGCCATAGGGTCTTTACGTAGGTCTATTCCTTCTTGATTTTTGAATTCATCAGCAAGATAATCAATCAATCTCTGGTCAAAGTTATCACCACCTAAATGTGTATCGCCATTTGTAGATTTTACTTCGAATACGCCTTCGCCTATTTCCAAAATTGAAATGTCGAAAGTACCACCTCCAAGGTCGTAAACTGCAACAGTCATATTTTTGCCTTTTTTATCAAGACCATAGGCAAGAGCTGCAGCAGTTGGTTCGTTTATAATTCTTCTAACGTTAAGACCTGCAATTTCGCCAGCGTCTTTTGTAGCTTGTCTTTGAGCATCGTTGAAATAAGCAGGCACTGTAATAACAGCGTCTGTCACTTTCTGACCAAGATAATCTTCGGCAGTTTGTTTCATTTTTTGTAATATCATAGCAGAAATTTCCGGAGCTGAATATTTTTTTCCGTCAATATCTACTCTAATTGTCTGTCCGTCATCACTTGGTACTACTTTGTATGGGACCATCTTTGCCTCTTCGGTTACTTCGTCTATTCTACGTCCCATAAATCTTTTAATAGAATAGATTGTGTTATGTGGGTTTGTTACTGCTTGTCTTTTAGCAGGCTGTCCTACTAAACGTTCGCCATTTTTTGTAAAAGCTACCATCGAAGGTGTTGTTCTCGAGCCTTCAGAGTTTGCTATTACTGTAGGTGTAGAGCCTTCCATTACAGCAACACAGGAATTTGTTGTTCCTAAGTCTATCCCAATAATTTTTCCCATAATATAAATCCTCCTTTTTTATAAATTTTATTATGTCAATTTGTCTTAATATCAATTATTGCTGTCATATTGTTATATCTTTGTCATTATGACATATTTTAATATTAAATTTTATTCAAAATATTGTATTAAAAAATTTATGCCAAAAAATAATTTTTATTCTTATTTTAAAAAATTCATTATAAAATTTATTAAAAATGTTTAAAAAGACAAACTTTACAATAGCAATTATTCTATTTTTATCTTTTTTATTTTACTCATATTATACCGGTGCTACTAATTCTAATTTGATGTTGTCTTTAGTAGTATTAATGGTATATTTATGGATAACTGAAGCAATCCATATATCTATTACAGCGTTAATACCAATAATATTATTCCCAATATTAGGTATAGCAAAAGCAAACGATGTAGCAAAAGAGTATTTTAACTCTATAATATTAATATATTTAGGTGGATTTATCATTGCTTTGTGTATGGAGAAATGGAATCTTCATCGTAGAATAGCTCTAAATATTTTATCTGTAATGGGTAATAAACCAATTTTTGTATTATTTGGATTTATGATAGCAACAGCATTAATTTCTGCTTTCATATCTAATGTAGCCACTACAACTATGATGTTTCCTATCGCTTTAGCTTTAACCAAAAATATTAATGACGAAGAAAATACAACTAATCAATTTGCAAAAGCTGTAATGCTTTCGATAGCATATTCTGCTTCGATTGGTGGAGTAGCAACTTTGATAGGCACTGCTCCTAATCTGGCTTTTGCAGGAATAATGAAACAAAATTTTCCCGATTTTATACCTATTACTTTTGCTAATTGGCTAATCTTCGGTGTTCCTATATCGTTTGTTATGCTGATTATTACTTGGATAGTGCTTGGAAAAATTATGTTTAGGTTACCAAAAAAATTTTCATTTAGCAAAAATTCTATAAAAGAAGAATTAAAAAAACTTGAAAAAATAACAAAAGAAGAAATTAGCGTACTTTTGATTTTAATTACTACATCTTTACTTTGGCTATTTAGAGCAGATATAGAATTAGGTAGTTTTAAGATTATAGGATGGTCTAATTTGTTTTCATTTCCTAAATTTATTGATGATTCTACAGTAGTAATTTTTATGGTATTATTACTATTTATTATGCCCTCTAAAAATGGTAGAATAGCAGATATTAGTTTATTTAGAAAAGTTCCTTGGGAAATTATTATACTTTTTGGAGGTGGATTTGCCCTTGCTATGGGATTCGAATCATCAGGATTATCAAAAAAAATAGGGGAGTTATTCATTAGTTTTAATTTAAAAAATGAATATTTGCTAATGATTTTAGTATGTATTTTGTTAACTTTTCTTACAGAGCTAACTTCTAATACAGCAACCACATATACATTACTGCCAATTTTATCTGCTATTGCTATAGGATTAGGAGTTAATCCAATATATTTAATGTTGCCAGCTACTATTTCTGCATCTTTTGCTTTTATGTTGCCTGTTGCTACACCTCCTAATGCTATTGTATTTAGTTCGGGATATATTGATATAAAAGATATGATAAGAACAGGTCTTTTATTAAATTTTATAGGTGTAGTAGTAGTAACAATTATATTAAGTTTGTTTTCGTTTCCAATTATGGAAATAAAGCCTTAATAATTAAGGACAAATTCTATAATTTTATTTGTAAAATTTTCCCAAGATGCTATTGATTTATATTTCGATATATTTTTTGTAAAATCAATATTAGAATTAAAAAACTCATTGATTTTGTTTGCAATTTGATTTGGACTTAATTCTTCTACTATTAAACCTGTATTGAATGGCTCTATTGATTCTCTTAGTCCACCTACATCGGTTGCTATTACGGGCAAATCGAAATGATAAGTAATACTAATTATTCCCGATTGAGTAGCACTTCTATAAGGTAACACACATACATCTGCACTAGAAAAGAACAAACTAACTTCTTCGTCGCTAATATAGCGATTAAATAAATGTATGCGTTGCTTTAAATTATATCTTTTAATCAATTTTTCATATTCATCGAAATTACCATATACTTCGCCACAGATAATTAGTTCTATATCATTACTTAAGTAATTAAGGGCTTCTATTAATAAATCTAATCCTTTATATTTACGGATAAATCCAAAAAATAAAAGCAATTTTTTGTCATTGGGTAAATTTAATTGTCTGCGTGCTTCTCTTTTATTGTGTTTATTGCCAAAATGGTTATACAATGGATGCTCTAATTTACTAAATTTAGCATCGGGCTTTAATTCTAGTAATTCATTTTGTACTGTATTACTCATACATACAAAATACTCTACATTATTTAGAAAATATTTAATTAATGATTGGTCAAAAATTCTTCTCTCGTGTGGAATTACATTATCCAAAATAGCCAGTTTTTTAATATCCTTTGGTAATAACTTATAAACAGTTCCTAAAGATGGGGCAAAAAAAGGCATCCAAAACTTTGTAATTATAAGATTAGGCTGATAGTTTTTTATCAATTTTGCTGTAGAGAAATAGGTAAAAGGATTTATTGTACTTAGAATTCTTTTACTATTAATTACAATAGATTTATCATCTTTTTCTACAAATTGAGATTTACCTGGAAATAAAAAGTTTGGGTATTGAGTAGTAAATGTAAAAGCAGAAATTTCGTATTTTTTTTTTAACTCATTATATAATGAAGCGTTAAATTGAGCTATACCGCCACGAAAAGGATAAAATGTAGATAAATAAGCAATTTTCATTATATTTAGCAATTTTTATATTAAAAATACGTAAAACAAAGTTATTTTAAAAATATTATGTCAACTGAAATTACAAACAAATTAAAGAATAATGGTATTTCTGATAATACTATTTATTATTGGGGATATATGTATTTTTTAGGTAAAAGTTACATTGTGCCTCATCTAACTAAATTAGGAGTTTTCCGAGCGGGCGATAATGTAGCAGAAATTGGCTCTGCCGAAGGTGGAGTGCTACATTCTTTTCTAGATGCTGGCTCTAAGAATGCATTGGGCAGCGATATAGCAGTAGATAGATTAGCAGAAGGAAAAAAAATATCAGAAATACTAAATTACAAAGTAAACTACACCAAGCACGATATTATAAATCAAGATCCCGAACCATCGTGGATAGAGCAATATAACTTGGTAATACTAAGAGATGTAATCGAGCATTTAGATAATCCCGAAAAAGCTATAAAAAATATAAAAAAAATGCTTAAAAAAGGTGGTTATCTTTATATTACTTTTCCACCATTTCAATCAGCATATGGCGGGCATCAGCATACATTAGCGGGCAATATTATAACTAAACTACCTTTTATTCACCTTTTACCAAAAAATATTTTTTTTCATTTAATTAAAAGTGGTAGGTCCCAAGATATAGAAGAAGTAAAAAGACTTAAAGATATTAGATTTAGTCCCGAAAAAATGGAGGAAATTGCTATAAATTCGGGATACGAAATTTATTACAAAGAATTTTTTATTATTAGACCTGTTTACAAAATGAAATTTGGTCTTAATCCATTGAAATTAAATTACGGAACAAATTTATCATTTATTCGAAATTTCATTTCTCAAGAAGCAGCCTACATTTTAAGAAAAAAAATTGAAGGAAATTATTAATTTTAAACTTTTTTTGATTTATATAGAACAGAAATATTTTAATTCTATTGAAATAAACTATTTCTTAATGTATAAAATTTTATTTTAAAATTTCCAGCTTATACCTAAAGTAAAACCATTATTCTTTGTAGAATAATTAACATTCTGGGTAGAGTACCACAGGGTAGATGCTTCATATCCTGCACTAAATCCAATGCCATTTGCAAACGGCATATATTCTAATCCTATCATATATCTAAACATATATTTACCGAAATCACCACTTCCGAGAGATATCTGTGCAAAAGGCTCTATATCGAATATTGATAATTCTTTGATTTCGTATCTTACTGTTGCTGCATACCAAAGGATATTTCTATTTTCAGTTATTAGTTGCTCGTTGATGTCTGAAATTATAACGTTGTAATTTTGAGTTCCAACTTCAAATCCACCTCTGAAATTATCTTTACTCAAAAATGAGAAACCTACAGTAGTATTAGAGAATAATTCATTAATATTATTAGATTGAGAATTTCTTACATATAATTTTAGATATGTATCCCCAAAGCCACCATAAAGGTAATTTGGCTCGCTAAATGTAGAATTAACATTATTAAATCTACCAAGTTCGAAATTATACTTTTTTAGAATAAAATTGGAAAGATTAACTTTTAGAACTTTAATTTGACTTTCATTATTATTAAAACTATCATTTAAAGTAAATTTTTCTGTAATTGTTTTATTATTAGAAGATTCATTAATCTTTTTTACAATTACATCTGCTTTTTTATTATTTAGATTTAATTTAGTTAAATTATCTACTTTAATCTCTTTATTTTCTACAACAGGTATTTGATTTGGATTAGTTTGCAATTCATTATTATCTGTAATTTGTTCCTTAGTTAACAAATTGGAATTTTGCGAATTAGTTTTTGATTCTATATTTGTTTGATTATCGAATAAATTATATAATAATAATGATGATAGCATTAGCAAAGCTAATGGAACTCCAATTTTAAAGAAAGTTTTCCATCTATTTGGATTTACAATAGCAGTATTATAAGGAGAACTGTAACCTAAACTATTAAAAATACCCTTTGCTGCAATAGAAGGTGGAGTAAAAGCTTCTACATCATTTTTAACTAATTCTTTTAAATTTAATTGAAATTTTAATTGTTCCATCAATTCGGTATCGTTAGCCAGTGCTTCTTGCAGAATACTTTCGTCTGAAGGCGAAATTTCTCCATCTACAAACTGAGTAACTAATTCCGAAAGATAATTTTTATCATACGTTTTCATAATTTATCTTTTTATTATAATTCACTCATATAAGGTTGTAAAATATCTCGTATTTTTTGTTTAGCCCTATGAATTCTTACTTTTACATTTGTAATATTTGTATTTGTCATATTTGCAATTTCCTGATAACTCAATCCTTCATACTCTCTTAGAATAAAAACTTCTCTATAATCATCGGGCAACTGATTTAATGCTTTCTTTATCAAATCCAACATTTCATTTTTATCAGTTTTGTTTTCGTCATCATTGCCAGCCATATAATCTTCGTAACTAATGTCATTTCGTTCTTTACGTTTAATATTCATACACAAATTTCTTGCTATCGTCAACAAAAAACCGGGCAAATTAGTCATTTCTCTATCTTTAGAAGCACTCTGATGAAACCTAATAAAAGTTTCCTGAAATGCATCTAAAGCTTCTTCTCTATCTCCTAAAAATCTTCTACAGTAGGCATATATTCTCGAAGAATAGCGGTTGAAAATTTCTGTAAAAGCTTGCTCTGCGATATATTTATCTTCGCATAGCATTTTATACAGTTCTGTATCGCTATATTCATCGAAATATTTTGCCATCTATATTAAACATTCCATCTATGTGCAATAACATATTTATTTACTGAAAGTTACAATATTTTAAAAATATCATCCATTAAATCAATAAATTCGTAGAAGCCTTTCTTTCGGTTTATTAATATTGCTGCTTCTACAGCACCCAGAGCGAAACCAATACGATTCCTTGCAGAATGTGTTATTTCTATTGTATCAACAAAAGAATCAAAATAAACCGAATGAGTTCCTGGAAAACATCCACCACGTGTTGAACTAATATTGATTTGATAAGAATTATTTAATAATGGAACATTAGTAATTTCTTTTTTATTTTTAATTTCTTCTAATAGTATATTTCCAATTTTTATAGCAGTGCCCGATGGATAATCTTTTTTCAATTTATGATGAATTTCATTTACCAACACATCGTAATCAGATAATTTATTAAATAAGTGAGCAGCAAATTTAACTATTTTAAAAAAAACATTCATCCCTAATGAAAAATTGGATGCCCAAACTATTCCAATATTATATTTTTCTGCTATTTCTCTTACTTCGTTAATTTTATGATACCAACCTGTTGTTCCGATTACTATATGCTTGCCCATTTTAGCTAAAATTTCTATATTTTTAATTACTGAATCGGGGTGAGTAAATTCTACTGCAACGTCAAAAGTATACTTTGCATTTTCATCTAAAGGTTGGTAAATGTCGAATTTATCAGTTATAGTAATACCTTTACTAATAGCAACAGATTCTACTTCGCGCCCCATTTGTCCGTAACCAACTATACCAATTTTTAAGTTTTGTTTCATTTATTCTCCATATTATTTTAATTCTAATCTAATATCTGATGATTTTACACTATGTGTAAGAGCACCGATAGAAATACCATCAACGCCCGTATCTAAATAATTATTAATATTTTTTAAATTAATTCCACCTGAGGAGATAATATAAACTTCATCTTTATTATATAAATTTCTTATATATTTTACTGATTCTATAGTTTCATTTCTATTCATATTGTCTAATAATATGCCATTAATTTTATACTTACATATTTCTTTTATTTGTTCTAAATTTTCTGCTTCTATTTCGATGTTTAGATTATATTTTTTTGCAGAGTTTATAGCTTGGGCTAAATTAGCAGCACCTTTGATGTGATTATCTTTGATTAAAATTGCACTTGATAAATCTAGCCTATGATTGTATCCACCAGCTTTGTTTACAGCATATTTTTCGAATAATCTTAATAGAGGTGTTGTTTTACGTGTATCTAATATTTTTACATTATAGGGGCTTGCCAATTCTACATATTTTCTTGTTATAGTTGCTATACCTGATAATCTTTGGATTAAATTAAGCATACTACGCTCTTTTGATAAAATTTCTCGTGTATTACCATCTATGGTTGCTATAATAGAACCTTTATAAACAAAATCGCCATCTTCAAAAAAAACATTAACATTTGATTTTTCATCAAAAAAATTTTTAATAATATTTTTACCGATAAATACCAAATCATCTAGGGCTTCGATAATAGCAGTAGATTTACTATTTTCATCAATACAGGCTAAACTGGTAAAATCGAATGTAGGAATATCTTCTTTTAAGATTTCATAGATTTTAGATTTAATATAAGCATCAGAGAGAGAATTAATTTGTTCGTAATTCAACATACAATTTCCTATTATTTACTTAGTTCGAGCATACGTTCTAAAGGTATTTTAGCTTTTAATCGTGTTTCTTCGTCCATTATAATTTGTGGTTCTAAATTTTCAAGAGCAGAAATCATTTTATCTATTGTATTTTTTTTCATATATGGGCATTCGTTACAGGAACAACCTTCTAAGCTTGCAACAGGAATATAATTCTTATCAGGAGCAATTTTTTTCATTTGATGAATTACACCTGGTTCGGTAAGTATAATTAAGTTTTTTTCTTCTCTTCGAGTGCCTTCTTTGATAATAGCAGTAGTAGAGCCTATAAAATCAGCGTAAGCCAATATGTTATCGGGGCATTCGGGATGAGCCAATACATAAGCATCCGGATATTTAGCAAGTAAATTAATGATTTCCTTTTCAGAAAAAATTTCGTGTACTTGGCAACTACCATCCCATAAAATCATACTTCTACCTGTTTTTTTGATTAGATAATTGCCTAAATATTTATCCGGAGCAAATAATATAGGAGTATCTTTAGGCACAAAATTTACAATTTTCTCCGCATTAGATGATGTGCAAATAATGTCGCTCATTGCTTTTACATCTGCACTACAATTGATATACGATATTACTATATGACCGGGATGAGCATCTACCCATTCTTTAAACTTATCTTTTGGGGCACTATCAGCAAGCGAACAACCTGCTTCCATATCTGGTATTATAACTACTTTATCGGGATTTAGGATTTTGGCTGTTTCTGCCATAAAATGAACGCCACAGAATAATATTACATCTGCTTCTACATTCTTTGCTGCTTGTGCTAAAGCCAAAGAATCACCAATAAAATCGGCAACATCTTGGATAATCCCATCTTGATAATAATGAGCCAAAATAATAGCATTACGTTGTTCTTTTAATTTTTTTAATATTTCTAATTTATTAATCATAATTATTTAAGAATTTATATTTAAGACGAATTTTTTAATTTTTTATATTACATATTCCAGTAGTCCCTGTCTAAACTGCGATATTGAATAGCTTCGCTAAGATGAACAACTGTAATATTTTCTGAATTAGATAAATCGGCAATAGTGCGAGATACTTTTAAAATTCTGTTGTAAGCACGAGCTGATAAACCCATTTTTTCCATAGCATTTTTTAATAGATTTTCTGATTGACTATCTAATTGGCAGAATTTTTTTATTTCTTTTGGTCCCATATCGGCATTTTTGAATATACCTGTACCTTCAAATCTTTTTAGTTGAATTTTGCGTGCTTTGATTACTCGATTACGAACAGTCTCAGAAGGTTCCCCTTCGCGTTTAGATGATAATTCTTGATACTTTACAGCAGGTACATCTATATGTATATCAATTCTATCTAGTAATGGTCCTGATATTTTACTAAGATAATTATGTATTTTCTGTGGTGTGCAGGAGCATTCTTTTTGTGGATTTCCGTAATTTCCGCAAGGGCAAGGATTCATAGAACATATCAGCATAAAATTAGCTGGGTATTCTATTGTAGTTTTTGTACGCGAAATTATAATTTTTTTGTCTTCTAAAGGTTGACGCATTACTTCTAATACATTTCTTGCAAATTCGGGTAATTCGTCTAAAAATAAAACACCGTGATGAGCAAGCGATATTTCTCCAGGTCTAATTTTGTTCATACCACCACCTACTAAAGCAGCGTCTGAAATTGTATGATGTGGCGATCGAAAAGGACGTATAGTGATAAGCGGAGTATTTTCGGGCAAAAATCCTGATACAGAATGTATTTTAGTTGTTTCTAATGCTTCATCTAAGGTCATCGGTGGTAAAATTGTGGTAATTCTTTTAGCCAGCATTGTTTTGCCAGATCCAGGGGGACCAATCATCAATAAGTTATGACCACCTGCTGCGGCAACTTCTAAAGCTCGCTTTACGTTTTCCTGTCCTTTTACATCTTTTAAATTAATTAGTTCGTCTTGCTTCGATACATCGAAGATGCTATCTAAATCAACTCTTGTTGGTAATATCTCAATTTCATTCTTTAAATATTCTACTACTTGTTTTAGATTATCTACTCCTATTACATCTATACCATCTACTAAAGCAGCTTCGTTAGCATTCTGCTTGGGCAAGATTAGTTTTTTTATAGATTGTTTTTTACATTCAATTGCAATTGGCAAAGCTCCACGAATACTTCTAAATGTGCCTTCTAAAGATAATTCGCCTAAAAAAGCATAGTCTTTCAATTCATTATAATCAATTATTCCTGTTGATGCTAATATTCCTAAAGCAATAGGTAAATCAAAAGCACTACCTTCCTTGCGAATATCTGCTGGTGCTAGGTTTACCGTAATTTTTTTATTTGGAAATACAAAGTCAGAGTTTTTGATTGCTGCGGTTACTCTTTCTCTTGATTCTTTAACAGATGAATCGGGCAATCCTACAATCGTGAAATTAGGCAATTGATTATCTATATGAGTTTCTATTTGTACTAAATATGCACCTATACCAACTACTGATAATGATAATAAACTAGAATACATTAATCTTTAAGAAAATTTAATATAAAACTTAAAAATAAAAAATATTTATAATTATTTAATTATTAATTTTAATTTTTTAAATTTGCAATTATTGGGGGGCAATTAAGGGGAAATTATTAATTTTCTCAAAAAAATATTAAATCAAAAGTATAGCAGCACAGAATTATCAAAATGGATATTGTCACGGCGTTGGATATTATTGTTTTATATGTTTTTTGTCTCTCTGTTTTTAATTTTATTAGTAATTAATGTAAGAAATGTAAATCAGATGCTTGTAGAAAAAAGACTGATGGAAAAAAACTTAGAAAAAATAAAAAATCAAAATGCTCAACTTTATTCTAAAATAGTTTATTTAGAATCTGCTCAGAGAATTATACCCTATGCAGAAAATAATTTGAATATGATTTTACCAAATGATGCACCAAAAATAATTATAAAAAGCAATGAATAATACAGAAGATATCAATAGCGTTAGAAAAAAGAAATTTTGGAAATTTTGGATTACAATGGTTTTAGTAAATGTTGGCATCATTGCTGTAATTATTAAATTAATTAATATTCAAATACTAAATCAAGATTATTATAAAGAAAGAGCAAAACGACAGCACGAATCACGCATTATGCTTAGTGCAGAGCGTGGTAAAATTTACGATAGAAATGGCAAGGTAATAGCGTCGAATTTTGTGGGATTATCTGTAGCAGTAGATCCAAAAAGAGTAAGTAATCTACAAAAAATATCTCAAATATTAAATAGAAAACTTGGAATTCCCGAAATAGAAACCATAGAAAAAATTCGTCGTGCTAAGGGATCCTTTGTATGGCTAACACGCGGTAAAAATCCAGAGTTGTTAGAAGAATTAAAAAATCTACAGGATAAAGGACTAATTTTAATAGAAGAGCCACGCAGAATATATCATTATGGTACTACAGCATCACAAGTAATAGGACTTACCGATATAGATAATAATGGTCTAAGCGGAATAGAATTACAGTTAGATTCTATATTGAAAGGTCAGAATGGCTATATGGTGCTAAATCGTGATGGTATTGGTCGTCTAAAACCAGCAGCAGATTTACCAATAATACCTGCAATTAATGGCAATTCTATAAAATTAACTATAGATATAGAACTACAAAGAATAGTAGAATACGAATTAAAACGTGGTGTAGAAAATGCTATGGCAGAATCGGGTACCGTAGTAGCTATAGAACCACAAACAGGCGAAATACTTGCAATAGCATCATATCCGAATTACGACCCTCATCATTCATCGAAACCACAACCCGGAGATATGAGAGTGCGTGCTATTACCGATATTTACGAGCCAGGTTCAACATTTAAAACTATTACCGCGTGTGCTGCTATAGAAGAAAACATTGTAAACGAAGAAGATAAATTTAATGGCTATGGTGGAGTATTTCAGGGGAACGGTTATGTAATTAGAGATGTTCACGGATTGGGAGTAGTAACTTTTCGCGAAGCAATGGCGAATTCGAGCAATATAATTATGGCAAATGTAGCCAATATGATGAGCGATAATGTTTTTTATAAATATATTCGCGATTTTGGTTTTGGCATCAAAACGGGAATAGATTTTCCTGGTGAAGTAACAGGTAAAGTGCCAAAGCCAAATCAATTTGTTCATTCTACTAAACGATATTTGGGGCATGGCTATTCCTTAGCAGTTACCCCATTGCAAGTTTGCAATGCTTATTCGGCTATTGCAAATAAAGGTGTATTAATGAAGCCATTCATTGTAAAATCTATATTCAATAATGAAGGAGAATTAACCTACGAAGCTAAACCCGAAACTATTAGGAGAGTTATTTCCGAAAAAACTTCTGATAGAGTTAAAAAATTATTATTAGAAGTTGTGCAAAAAGGTACGGGTAAAGCTGTTAAATTTAAAAATATCTATGTATGTGGCAAGACGGGTACCTCTCAGCAATTAGTTGCAGGAAGATATTCTAAAGAAAATTATACTGGTTCTTTTGCAGGATTTTTCCCTTACGATAATCCTAAAATAGCTATGATTGTAGTAATTGATAAGCCAAGGACAAGTATTTACGGTGGCGCTACAGCTGCTCCCGTTTTTAGAGAAATTGTATTACGTTGGTCTAATACTAATTCTAATAAATTAGATTATATTGCTGAAAGTGATGCAAGTAAAAATGAAAGAAAAATAGTTCCAAACTTAATTGGTCTAAACTATAATCAAGCTTTTTCTGTAATTAATAAATTAGGTATTAAATTACTCACAGATAATTCAAGTATAGAAAATGGAATAATTTACGAACAAATACCAATTCCTAATACTACTTTTTCAAAAGATTTAGTTGTAAAAGTTAAATTATCAAATCCTGCTGAAGCACGTTCTTTGGATAGTGCATTGGTTAATTTGAAAGGTTTAACTATAAAAGAGGCTCTTTCTATATTGAAAAATTATAAAGTAAATGTAAATGTAATTGGGAACGGTTATATCTATCAGGCTACATCTAAAGGTGTAAAAAATGGTGTAACTAACGTCGCACTTTACTGCTCTTACAATAATTGACTTATAAAAAATTAACCTTTTTTAAATAAATACGATAATACTAAATAACAATTATTAAATTGTTATTTTTGAATTATATTTTTTGGATAATATTATGATAAAAGTAATAAAAATCATTAAAATTATAATTTTCACTTTCTTTGTCTATTCTTCAATTTTAGCCCAAGATAGTATAATAATAAATAAAAATACAATTAGGGATAATTTAAAATATTTGGCTTCTGATGAACTAAAAGGACGCTTTCCTGGTACTGAAGGCATAGAAAAAGCTGCTAAATTTATAGAAGAAAAATTCAAAACATTTGGCTTAAAAAATTTTAATAACAGTTATAGGCAAGAATTTTTAGTTACTACAGCCCTAAAAGCAACAGAAAACAATTCAGTTGTGTTCGAAAATATAGTACAAAGAGTGGGACTTCCTGAAAATAAATGGCCAAGGATGAAGATGCCTTGGGTTTTGGGAAAAGATTTCTCTCCATTATCATTTAGTGAAAACGGTAAAGCTTCGGGCGAAGTAGCTTTCGTTGGATTTGGTATTACAGCGCCCGAACTAAATTATGATGATTACGAAGGTATAGATGTAAATGGGAAAGTTGTAATTATTATATCTGATTCACCCGATGGTGAGCGAAAAGAAGGTCAGTTTTCTCGCTATTCTGATATGCGATACAAAGCAACAAATGCCAAAAATCGTGGCGCATCGGGAATAATAATGATTAGAATACAGGGTGATTCTATGAATGTTTTTGAGCGTTTAGAATATGTTAATTTTGCAAAGAACTCCGGAATTATTGCTGTGCAAGCGCAAAGGCAATCTCTAACAAAGTTTTTCCCAAAGAATAAAGTTTTAATAGAATTAGAAGATTCAATAGTAAAATATAAAAAGCCTAAAAGTTTTGTTTTGCCAAATGTAACTGTAGAAATAAATGTAGATTTAGAAGATATTAAATCTCCTACTTACAACATAATTGGTTATGTAGAAGGGACAGACGAAAAACTAAAAGATGAATACATTGTAATAGGTGCCCATTATGATCATCTTGGCTATGGCGGACCTACGTCACGTTACAAAGGTATGAAAGAACAAATCCACAATGGTGCTGATGATAATGCTTCGGGGGTAGTAGGATTGATAGAGCTGGCTTCGTATTTTGCTAATAATCCTACGAAACGAAGTATTGTATTTGCTTCTTTTTCGGCTGAAGAGATGGGATTATTAGGTTCATCTTATTTTGTTAAAAATTCTCCTATGGAATTGAATAAAATAATTACAATGATAAATTTAGATATGATAGGCAGATTTAAAAATGAACTTACAATTTTTGGATATAATACAGGAAGTAGTTTCGAAAAATATATTGATAGCTTTGCTGTATATTTAGGATTAAAAACTGTAAAAGCAACCGATGCCTACGGTCCGAGCGACCATATGTCTTTCTATATAGCTAAAATACCTGTTATGATGATATTTACGGGAATACACGAAGATTATCACAAGCCAAGCGATGATTGGGATAAAATTAATTACGATGGAATGATAAAAATTATAAATTTCAATTCTAAATTAATTAAAAGTATTGCTAACGATGAATTAAGACCTGTATTAAAAGAAATTAAAATGGAATCTACAGAACACCGAAGCACAAGAGACGGACAATATTCAAATGTTTATTTTGGTATTATCCCTGGATTCGAAGAAAGCCCATTAGGTTGCAAAATAAATGGTGCTACGCCCGGTAGTCCAGCCGATAAAGCTGGGCTAAAGCCTAACGATATAATTACAGAAATGAATAATACTAAAATTAAAAATTTATATGATTTTATGTATAAATTACGAGAATTAAATCCTGGCGATAAAGTAGAAGTAAAATATATCAGAGATGATAAAGAATATAAAACAATTGTAGAAGTAGTTGCAAAAACAAAATAATGGTAATTTTAAATTTTAAATTACAAAAATTTGAAAATTCATTTATAAATTGCGACTTTAGATTTATACCTGATAATCAAAAAAAGCCATTAGTTATATTTCTACACGGTTTCAAGTCTTTTAGAAATTGGGGATTTATTCCTTTTTGCTGTGAATTTTTTGCAAAAAATGGCTTTATGGTAATAAATTTTGACTATTCTATGAATGGTATTATCGATTCGGAAAAATCAATTTTCGATCCCGAAATATTTGCCAATCAAACTATATCATCTCATTTAAATGATTTTGTTTATTTGGTTAATAAAATAAAGCAAAAAGATATAGTAATAAATGATTATTTATCGGAATGTTGGAATAATCAAATTTTTACAATTGGGCATTCTATGGGCGGAGCAATTAGTTTATTAGGCTATGATGAAGTAAGACAGGATAAGATAGTGCTATGGGCTACGATATCGCAGATAGATAGAAACACAGACCGACAGAAACAAATTTGGAAAAAAAAGGGCAATACAGAAATAAAAATTATGCCTAGCGAACAAATTTTGCATTTAAATTATACTTATATCGAAGATAAAGAAAAAAATTTTGCAGATAATGCAATTGTAAATTCTTTAAAATTTATAAATATTCCCGTGCTGATAATACATCCAAAAAATGATATGGTAGTAAAAATTAACGAAGCAGAAGAATTACACAAAGCATTAGAGCATAATAACATAAGTGAACTTTACTATATAGAAGGAGCAGGGCATACTTTTTCTGTATCTCATCCGTTTAATAATTCAAATAAATTTCTCGAAGAAGCACTAAATAAAACTTTAGATTTTTTAAAAAAATGAAAAAAATATTAACATTACTAATCTTATTAAATTTATTAAATAGTTGCGAAATTATTGTAATTGGGCAGAAAACACCTATCAAACAACGAATAATTGTTAATTACAATCAACAAACATCCGATGGCACAATTTACTTATTCCAAGCAGAAATAGACAATGATAATTCTTATTCAGCAGTTGATTTATTGGCAAATAATAATGGAACTATAATGCTTGCTTATGACCGATATGAGAAATTTTATGAAATTGAAAGATTTAAAAGAAGAAATATGAATGTCCCTATTACTAATATTAGAACTAATCAAGTAAGCAATAATAAAAGTATTAAAGTTGTAGAATATGATTTATACAGAAATATCCAATTTAATGTAGTAAAAATAGATACACTATGGTATATTGTAGATATATTAGAAAATAAATAATTTATAATTCTTGATTAGTTCTTATCATTTCCCAACTTACACTTGTAACAGCCTCTTCTATAGATAATCTACTCGATATTTTTTCTATCACATTGTCATTTTTTCCAGTTGAAATAACTATGGCTTTAATTTGCTTTAGATTATTATCGCTATCTTCGCTTGTAATAGATTTCAGAATTAAAAAGTTATCCATACTTAATTCTTGAGCTACCAATAATCTAATATGATTAAGTGATTTAGGAGTGCATTTTATAGTAAATAAATATTCAACATTAATTGTATTGTTTTTAGGAGGGAGTGTTCTACTAAGCCAATTACTAACAGGTCTATAAAGTATATGAGTCATTACTATAATAAAAGTTACTCCTGCAGCTTCTTTATAGAGACCAAAGCCTGCTAAAGAGCCTACCGATGACGAACACCATATAGTAGCTGCTGTATTAAGACCTTGTACTGTAAGACCATCTCTTAGTATTACTCCAGCACCTAAAAAACCAATTCCTGTTACTATCTGAGCTGCTATTCGTGATGGATCGCCTACGGATTTTGTAATTATTACAGATAATAGAATAAATGCTGCACTTCCAACCGATACTAAAGTATTTGTCCTAAGTCCCGCACTTTTCATTTGCCATTGTCTTTCGAATCCTATTATGGAGCCTAATAGAAATGCTAAAAATAACCTAAGTATAAAATCTTCGTAATTCATTTTTTTATATATTAAATTGATAATGTAAAATATAAAAATATAATTAAAATTAAAAATTTAATTCTTTTACACATAGTATTTGAAAAGCATATTTAGGATTGTTTCTAACAAACAATTGAGTAATATCAGACAATAATGTCCATAAAAACAATGGTTTATAATTAATTCTTGCATATTCTCCTCGTAAAGATTTAAGACCATTAATACCTATTACTCTGTATCCTAACTTTTGCATTTCTTCTACATCCCATCCCGAATGATGAATCTGCCAAGGATTATTATCGTATTCCCCTTGTGGTAAGAAACCGTTTGGTGTAAAAATAATAACTTTTTTCGTAGCAATTTCTTCCATCATTTTTATTAATTTTAATCCATTTTCTTTAGTTAAATGCTCTATTAAGTCTGATGCTAATACACAATCAAAACTTTTAGAATTTATTTTTTCGCCTATATCCATTACATCGATATTTAGGTAATCATTATGTATTTGCTGATTTTTACTTTTTTCTATACTTGGTAAATAGGCATCTACACCTACTGTATATAGTTTATGAGAAAAATGCTTTATAGGAGAATTGTTACCACAACCTACATCTAATAAACTTTTGCAATCTCGTGTTAATATTTCTAATTCTTTTTCGTAGTTTTTGAAAATATTATAATAAAATTTCTTCAATTGATTTTTCAACATCATTTGCTTTATTGTTGCTCAAAAGTTTGCTAAATTAATTAATATTTGAATAAGTAAAAAATTTATAAAATATTATTTCTTGCTTACAAATTTTGAATTTCGGTCATAGAATCTTAATTGTAGATTTATTGATTTACTTATACCTATTCGTTCAGTTGTAATTATTTCGGTAGAATAATTATCATCAGAAATAAATATATCATTGCTTAATAAACTTTTGCCATCATCATTTTTATTAAAATTAAAAGCTTTAGCAAAATTTCCTGGTCCAATAAGTAATTTTTCAAAATTATGTATTTGTCTGTTTTGTTTCATAATTTCTATTCCAGCCAATGGTTCGGCTGCTCTAATTAGGACGGCAGCACCTTTGCCTTCGTCTTTTGTAACTATATTTACGCAAAAATGAACTCCATAAATAAAATACACATATAGAGTACCACCAATCATAAACATTGATTTATTCCTATTAGTAATGCCTTTACAAGAATGACTAGATTCATCGTTTTGGTCTAAATATGCTTCTGTTTCAGTAATTCTAGCAATAAGTAACGAACTATTATTTTTTTTTACGAATAATTTACCAATTAAATTTTTTGCTACAATCTCTGTTTCTTCTAAATAAAATTTTTGATTTAATTTATTTTTTAATAATTTATTGTAATCCATAATCATTTTAAATCTAATTTTTTTAATATAACGATATTATTGATTTTTTTTATATTATGGAATTTTATAATTTGAGTGATTTTGAACAATTTTCTAAAATTATAGATAATTACTCTTTAATTACTCCTGCAATTACTGCAATCAAGATTACTCAAGGAAAATATAACTATCCACAACATATCAAATTTATTGATAAAGAAATTACATTATCTATTTTAAATAGCAATGCAAAAGTTATAATTAATATGCCTCCTCGTCACGGTAAAAGCGAATTAATATCCAAGTATCTGCCGTTTTGGTTTCTTGGGCACTTTCCAGAAAAGAGGATAATATTAGCAACTTACGAAGCAAAATTTGCAGCCTCTTATGGCAAAAAAGTACGAGATTTAATTCGTGATTATGGTACTCAATACTTTGGAATAAGCTTAGACGATAGCTCGCGGTCTGTATCTTCGTTTATGATTAAAAAATTAGGTGGTGGAATGGATACTGCCGGTATTGGTGGACCGCTAACAGGCAAAGGTGCAGATTTATTAATAATTGACGACCCTATTAAAAACGATATGGAAGCAAATAGCCCTACATATCGAGATAAAGTCTGGGACTGGTTTCTTGCTACTGCATATACTCGATTAGAGCCGAATGGTAATATATTAATTATTATGACACGATGGAACGAAGATGATTTAGTAGGTAGAATACTCAATAGTAATGATGCTCATAATTGGAAGAAAATTATATTGCCATCGCTTGCAGAAGAAAATGACATTTTAAACAGAGATATTGGCGATGCACTATGGAGCGATAGATTTAGCCGTACTAAATTATTAGAAACTAAAAAACTATTAGGTGAATACTGGTTTTCTGCACTTTATCAGCAAAGACCCGCCCCAAAAGACGGCACTATTTTTCACAAAAAGAACTTCTGTTATTTTACTTATGACGAAAACTATTATTATATAGATGAATTTTTTAGATATAGTTCTTATTTAATCAATGAATTAAACTATTATGTAGCTATAGACTTTGCTATTAGCTTAAATCAACACTCTGATTATACCGCCGCAATAGTAGCAACTAAAACAAATGACGGCAAAATATTAATTATAGATGTGATTAGACAGAAAATACAAGGTTCGCAACATTTAGAATTTATTAAATCAATTTATGATAAATATAAACCAAAATTGATTGGTATAGAATCTGTTCAATTTCAATTATCTATTATTCAACAAGCACAATCTATGGGCTATCCTGTAATTAAGCTAAAAGCAGATAAAGACAAGTTTTCGAGAGCTTTGCCTATTGCTTCGAAAATGGAAAGCAAGCTTGTTTATTTTAAAAAAAATGCTGTTTGGTTAGAATCGTTCGAGCGAGAACTTATAGAATTTCCATATGGAAAAAATGATGATATGGTAGATGCTTTTGCGTATATAGAGCGAATTGTTGCTCCTCAAAGTAATTTTAGTCCATTAAGTATAGAAAGAAATTATTAATTTAATAATTTAACAATTATTTGATTTAAATTATATATATTTGTTAATATTCAATAATAAAATGTGAAAATTATAACAAAAAAGAGGAAAATATGGAGATAAAAACTTTAAATTCCTTCATAGATTTAGCCAAAAAAAAAGGAACAAAAACAGTAGCAGTAGCAGCAGCCGAAGACGAACCCGTATTATCTGCAATCAAAGATGGTTTTAATAATGATATTATTAAACCAATTTTAATAGGAAATGCTAATAAAATAAAACAAATTAGTGATAAATTAGAATTTGATATTTCAAAATTAGAAATAATTAACGAATTAGAGCCATCTAAATCAGCACAATTAGCTGTAAAAATTGTACGTGAAGGTGGAGCAAGTATTTTAATGAAAGGTTTAGTAGCTACAGCTGATTATTTAAGAGCAATCCTAAATAAAGAATATGGATTGCGTAGTGGGGAATTGCTTTCTCATATTGGATTTTTCGAGGTTCCTGCTTATCATAAAATAATTGCACTAACCGATGCTGCCCAAAATATGTATCCTGAATTAAGTGAAAAAATTTCTATAATAAATAACGCTGTAGATTGCCTTAACAAAGTAGGTATAAACAATCCCAAAGTTGCTATGATTGCAGCTATCGAAGGAGTAAATCCAAAGATGCCTGCTACAATAGATGCAGCTGCAATTACTATGATGAATCGTCGTGGACAAATCAAAAATTGCATCATAGATGGTCCATTAGCCTTTGATAATGCAGTATCAAAAGAAGCAGCCGAGCATAAAGGTATTAAAAGCGATGTAGCTGGCGATGCAGATTTGATTGTTGCTCCAAATATAGATGTAGGAAATGCCTTGTATAAGAGCTTTACATATTTTGCTCAATCAGTAGTAGCAGCAATTATCTTAGGTGCAACAGTGCCCATAGTGCTTACTTCGAGGGCAGATAGTGATAGGAGTAAATTATTATCGTTGGCATTAGCCGCAAGTTATTAGTTTTGAGGTATTTATGAAACTGTTAACTATAAATCCAGGTTCTACTTCAACTAAAATTGGTGTATTCGAAGATATAAATTTAATTTTAGATAAAACTCTTCGCCATAATGTAGATGAACTTGCTGAATTTCCCAATATAATAGACCAATACGAATTTAGAAAAAATGTAATAATTGAATTTTTAAAAGAAAATTGTCAGGATATAAATAATATAGATGCTTTTGTAGGACGTGGAGGTTTACTAAAGCCAATTCAAGGTGGAGTTTACCGAGTAACCGAAAAAATGGTAAACGACCTAAAAATTGGAATTCAAGGCGAACACGCTTCAAATTTAGGTGGTATCTTAGCTTTAGAAATTGCCCGCTCTGTAAATAAAGAAAAAGAAGCATATATAGTAGATCCTGTCGTTGTAGATGAATTAGAAGATATTGCTAGGTATTCGGGGCGTCCAGAATTGCCAAGAGTAAGTATTTTCCACGCTCTAAACCAAAAAGCTGTAGCCCGAAGATTTGCAAGAGAACAAAATAAACGTTATGAAGACTTTGTGTTAATTGTAGTCCATCTTGGCGGAGGTATAACAGTAGGACTTCACAAGCACGGTAGAGTAATAGATGTAAATAATGGATTAGATGGTGATGGACCTTTTTCACCAGAACGTAGCGGAGGACTACCTGCAGGAGCTTTAGCAAAATTATGCTTTTCGGGGAAATATCAGCTCCATCAAGTAAGAAAAATGATAACTGGTGCAGGCGGAATAGTAGCATATTTAGGAACAAATAATGCCGCAGAAGTAGAGCAAAGAATAGAGAAAGGCGATAATTACGCAAAATTGATTTACGATGCAATGATTTATCAGATAGCAAAAGAAATAGGAGCATTGTCTACTGTAGTTTCTGGCAAAATAGATGCTATACTAATTACAGGCGGAATGGCACATTCTAATTATGTAATCGAAAATATTAAAGAGCGAGTAAGTTTTTTAGCCCCTATATATGTCTATCCCGGCGAAGACGAGCTGCAAGCCCTTGCCGAAGGCGTCTATTACGCAAAGATAGGCGAGCTCCCAATAAAAGAATATGAGTAGTTGTAGTTTGATTGAAAATTCGTATATTAGAAAGTGGCAGATCTTCCCGACTTAGTCGGGAATTTTTTTTATTATCTTTGTATTTCGTTTTTTAAGTATTTTTTATTAATTTAGTATATTAATTTGGCATAATTTTTTCTAATGATTGAAATTAAAAATATATTAGTCGAAGATAGAATTCATAATAATTATTTCGATTGTGATTTGAAAAAATGCAAAGGTGCTTGCTGTACGTTTCCTGGTGAATACGGTGCTCCTTTGATAGAAGAAGAAGTGGATATTCTAAAAGAAATTATGCCTGTAGTTTGGGAATACTTATCCGAAAAAAGTAAAAATTATATTGTTGAAAATGGTTTTGTGCAATATACAAGTAATACTATAACTACAAACTGTATTGACAAGAAAGATTGTGTTTTTGTATTTTACGATGGCGATATTGCTCTATGTGCCATAGAAAAAGCTTATAGAGATGGTAAAATTAATTTTAAAAAGCCTATTTCCTGTCATTTATTCCCGATTAGAGTAGGCGATTTCAATGGTAAATTTTTATATTACGAAAAAATACCCGAATGCAACCCTGCTATTAAAAAAGGATTTGAAAATAATACCAAAATATATCAGTCTGTAAAAGAGGCTCTTATTAGAGCTTTCGGAGAAAACTGGTACGAAGAGTATCTTTCTAAAGTAAGGGGGGATAATTCAAAATGAAAATGTCTATGGATATAAGAACTGCTTTAACGCAGACTCTTACACCACAACAAATTCAATATCTTAAATTATTACAAATGTCTAACGTAGAATTTGAGCAATTTCTAGAGCAAGAAATAGACCAAAACCCTTTACTCGAAAATCCCGAAAATCCCGATAGCACTCTATCCGAATTAATTTCTGACTTAGATGATACTGATAATGATGATATTTCTAAAAATGAAATTGTAGACAATGATTTTAATTACTCTGTTAAAGATGAAGTAAACTATGATGATACTAATACTAATTATGATGAAGATTATACTATTGAACGAGAAGAAGACCCTTTCGAGTTTCAATCGCAATTATTAATTGATAATTCTTACGATGATAATGGTTATTATAGTGATGATGAAGAATTTACACCTTTTCAAATTAAAGATAATATAACATTTATAGAAGAATTAGAAAATCAATTAAGTTTTTACAATTTAAGCGAAGAAGAGAAATTAATCGGGAATTATATTATCGGGAATATAGACGAAGATGGTTATCTAAGGCTCGATTTCGAAGATATATTAAATAATGTAAATTCTCAAATTGCTCAGCATAATTTTAATATCCAACAAGAAGAATATCTAAAACGTAATAATTCTAAAAATATCACTAATCCGGCTTATCAGTATGCAATAACCGAAGAAAGTAAGAAAAGATTAGAATATGCAAATTTATTAAAAGAAAGCCAAAGTATTACAGAAATAATATCGCAAAAAAATAATCTAAATCAAAATAAAAATTTAAATGGTTTGTTTAGACAAGTTACTTTAGAAGATGTAGAAAAAGTTCATAATCTAATCAAAAAATTAGATCCACCAGGTATTGGTTCTCGTAATATTCAAGAATGCTTAATTGCTCAATTAGAAGCAAAAGAAGAATTAGACTATTACGAAAGAAAAGCTTTAGCTATACTTAAAGATTCTTTCGAAGCATTTATTAAAAAACATTTCGACATATTACAATCAAAACATTATCTAACCAAAGATGAATTAAAAAATGTATTGGATGTAATCAAACAACTAAACCCTAAGCCCGGTAAAGGGAATTCTATTTCGGAACTAAATACTGTAATTCCCGATTTTATTGTAGAACGAGATAGCGAATCAAATGAATTGTTAATTTATTTGAATGATAGCAAATTCCCTGTCCTAAAAGTAAGCGATGTATATGATAAATTAAAAAAAACTGGAAAACTAAAGTCATTTAATAATGAAACTAAAGAATGGTTACGTCAGAAAAAAGAAGATGCTAAATTTATAGTGCAAGCTATCCAGCAAAGAAAAATTACTCTGTTAAAAGTAATGACTGCTATAGCTCATCTACAAAAAGACTTTTTTTACGAAGGTAGTTCTGCTCTAAAACCACTAATTTATAAAACAGTAGCAGACGAAACTAATTTAGATATTTCTACAGTTTGTAGAATTGTTAATAATAAATATGTATTGACTGATTTCGGGACATTCGAACTAAAATATTTCTTTAGCGAATCACTTCCAAATATGGATGGGGAAGATATATCTACTACTGTAATTAAGGAAGAATTAAAAAATATTATAAACAACGAACCAAAAGACAAGCCTTATAGTGATGATTATTTAGCAAAATTGCTCAAAGAAAAAGGTTATAATGTAGCTCGAAGAACAGTTGCTAAATACCGTGACCAATTAAAAATTCCCGTAGCAAGATTACGTAAAGAACTTTAATTACAATCGTTTGGTTTAGGTAGTCCTGCAATTTTATAAGCAGATTGTATCAATCCAAACGGAAACAATTCATAGACATATTTCAATGAAATGCCTAAACTATCCAATACCACCCTTACCTTCGGGCAAATATTATTTTGTTCAAAATAATCTCTCAGAAAATATATTATTCTAAAATGTTCATCAGTTAATATTTCTATTCCATCATTATAAGCTAATTCATAACAAATCGAAATATTCCAATCATTAAAGTTAATTAAGTAACCCCATTCATCGAAGATTAAATTATTTTCTAATTCTACAAACATTTTCGGTATTTGTTATTTTACCATAGCAATAATAAAATATTAGCAATAAAGAAAAAAAAGGAAAATAAGTTTTGTTCAAGATATGTTGTTACAACAATTGACATCGAGTAATTTCCAGCTCACAATTATTACTCATTACTGGCAATTCTAAAGAGCGAGCCAATATTTCTAAAATAAACTGCAAAGATTGGTAACTATTTGGTAAAATTTTTTGTGCTTTGGGCAAACGTGCACAAGAGAAGTCCGATAAACTTGCATCTAAAGGGATTTGACAATAATATGATAGTCGAGAAAATCCATTTTCTTTGTTTACAAGCATCAGACGTGCTATTAATCCATTAATAATTGGTTCGGGATTATCTCTTATGATGTGAAAGTGTTCTAATCTATTTTGCAATTCTAAAATAAAATTATCTAATCTATGCTGCAATCTAAATGACAATCTACTCTTCAATCTATCTATAAATAATTCTTTATTATCGTATAATAATTTTTTTAATTCGTTGACATTATTTAGTTCGAATATTTTAAGTAAATTCTTATTTTTAAATGATTTAAACACCGATATAGCGTCTTCTATCATTTTTTCATCTACATTTATTTTATTTAAGCAGCAATTTAATTCTTTATCTCTGAATACCTTATGATAACTTATAATTAGTTTGGAATTAGGGAAAAATACTCTAACGTTATTGTCAATTTCCGATTTAGCACCTGTTAATATATACTTAACATTATTAATTCTACTTTTTAACCTTTCAATAAATTGGTGCCATACATCGTAGGTATTTGTTTTAGATATTTCGTAACCAATAACTAAAGAGGAATGCATATCTAAAGCCAAAAGAAGATGCCATTCTGTACTTTCATTAGATTGATATTTGCAGCAGAAATGTAAATTAATAAATACTAACACTTTAGGATTATGTTCGCTAATTACAGCATCTAAATAATCTTCCCAACGTGGACAACCTTCTAAAAAATCTCTTATTTCTGAATTTAATTTACCAGGTGATTTATTGAAAAATTTAATTAATTCTCTATAACTTTTTCCTGCTAAATAATAATCTGCTACTTTCCATATATCTAATTTTAGATGATTATCTTTAATTATCCAAGTTTTACCACAAGATTTACATCTAAAACGTGGACAATTATTAGATGTCTTGCCAAAGCGTATTACTTTAGTACTATTGCAATATATACAATATAAATTTTCAGTCATCTAATCATAAATTAATTAATTACAAAATTAAAAAAAATTCACTTTATTTAAAATTAATTTAACATTTTAAAAAATTATTTAAAAAAATTTTACTTTTGTCATTTAATTTAAAATGATATATGCAAGAAAAAAATTTTTATATTTATGGTCGCAATTCAATTATAGAAGCAATTAATTCTAATTCAAATATTGAAAAAATATATGTTCAATATAATTCTTCTGGAGAAAATATCCAAAAAATATATAACTTGGCTAAAAAAAATAAAATAACAATAGTTCAGCAGGATAAGAGAAAATTTCAAGAATTAGAAAAAAAACTAAATATTAATAATACAAAATCCCAAGGTGTTATCGCATTAGTTTCTCTAATAAATTATTTATCAGTTGATGACTTGTGTACAAATTCGTTAATAAATAATACTAATCCAACATTAGTTCTTTTGAATGAAATCAATGATGTGCATAATATAGGAGCAATCGCCCGAACAGCTCTTTGTGCAGATGTTAGTGGATTAATTATTCCCGAACGGAATTCTGCACCAATTACACCCGTTGCCATCAAAATTAGTGCAGGAGCTTTGCTTCATCTGCCCGTAGCAAAAAGTGGTAGCATTATTAACACTTTAATCAAATTAAAAGATTATAATTTCAAAATTTATGGAACAGAAATTAATGCTAATATAAAATATTATGACGAAGAATTTACCGAACCTACTGTAATCATAATTGGTAACGAAGCTAAAGGTATTAGCCCTGCAGTAAAAAAATATTGCGATAAATTAATTACTATCCCGATGAGTGGCAAACTTGATTCTTTAAATGCTTCTGTATCAGCAGGAATAATATTGTTTGAAATTTTTAAGCAAAAATCGAAAACTTCTAAATAGTTTTCTATCTAATACGTTAATACATTAATTTTTTATTATAGCATTATACAAATTATAGTTTATTTGTTAATGACATTATAAATTAATACTTTTGCATTTTGATTTTTTAAATTTTTGAAATTAAAATTAAAATAAGGTAGTCTATGAATGAAGGTGTTATAATTCAGGTAATAGGTCCGGTTGTTGACGTTCAATTTCCTGAAGGTAAAATCCCCCAAATTTTTAATGCCCTAAAAATTCCCCGAATATCAATCGAAGACAACACAGAATCAGACTTAATCGTAGAAGTACAGCAACATTTAGGCGAGGATAGAGTACGCACAGTTGCTATGGACTCTACCGATGGATTAGTAAGAGGTATGAAAGTATATGATCTTGGTTCACCTATATCTATACCTGTTGGTCCGAATGTATTAGGTAGAATGCTAAATGTAACAGGTGATGTAATTGACGGTAAAGGACCGATAATTTCTGATATGAAACTTCCTATTCATCGCCCAGCACCAGAATTTAAAGATTTAACTACTACTAAAGAAATGTTCGAAACTGGTATAAAAGTGATTGATTTAATTCAACCATTTACCAAAGGTGGTAAAACAGGTCTATTCGGTGGAGCTGGTGTTGGTAAAACAGTTATTATTCAAGAATTAATACATAATATCGCAAAACATCACGGAGGATATTCGTGCTTTGCTGGTGTAGGCGAACGTACCCGCGAAGGAAATGATTTATACCTCGAAATGACAGAATCAGGCGTTATTGACAAAACAACATTAGTCTTCGGGCAAATGAACGAACCTCCTGGAGCTCGTTCCAGAGTTGCTCTTACTGCTCTTACCGTAGCAGAATACTTCCGCGACCAAGAAGGTAGAGACGTATTATTATTTATAGATAATATTTTCCGTTTTATTCAGGCAGGGTCCGAAGTATCAGCACTTTTAGGTAGAATGCCATCAGCAGTAGGTTATCAACCAACATTGGCCACAGAATTAGGTAATTTGCAAGAAAGGATTGCTTCTACAAACAAAGGCTCTATAACTTCTGTTCAAGCTGTATATGTGCCTGCTGATGACTTGACCGATCCCGCACCTGCTAATACATTCTCTCACCTTGATGCTAAAACAGTATTATCGCGTCAAATTGCCGAACTTGGTATTTATCCTGCTGTAGATCCATTAGAATCTAATTCCAGAATTATGGATCCATTAGTAATCGGCGATGAACATTATGATACTGCAATAAAATGTATTAAAATTTTGCAAACATATAAAGATTTGCAGGATATTATAAATATACTTGGTATGGACGAATTATCAGACGAAGATAAATTGACTGTATATCGTGCAAGAAAAATTCAAAGATTTTTCTCTCAACCATTCCACGTTGCAGAGCAATTTACCGGTTATGCAGGTAAATATGTTAAAATTGGCGATACTATTGCTGGATTTAAGGCTATTATCAATGGAGAATGCGACGAAATACCCGAAGGTATGTTTGCATACAAAGGTACTATAGACGAAGTCTTTGATGAATGGAAAAAAAGTAATAATTAATCATAAAAACCAAAATGGCTGATAAAAAATTAAAAGTAGTTCTTATTACTCCAAATCAAATTTTATTTTCGGGCGATGCAGACCTGGTAAATGTACCAGGTTCGTTATCACCCTTCGAGATTTTGTATAATCACGCTCCAATTGTTTCTGCTTTAGATCGTGGAAAAATTAGAGTATTCGATAAGAAAGAAGGAGAAAGAATTTTTCTTACCAGTGAGGGATTTATAGAAGTATCTAATAATAAAGTATCTATATTAGTAGAAAGAGCAGAAAATTTTGCAAATCTAACAATTAAAGACATTGAAAATAATATTAACAAAATTAAAACTAAATTATTAAATCCCGAATTATACGAAGCCGAAAAACATAGCCTTCAAAAAGAATTAATTTTTGAAGAATATTGCCAAAAAATTTTAAATAGTATTAATTAAAATGAAAGAAATTATAGGTCATCCTAAAATTGCATACGAAGGCATAACTTACGACGATGTCTTATTAATTCCTGCATATTCTGAAGTATTACCACGAGAAACCGATGTATCTACTCGCTTAACTAAAAGTATTAAATTAAATATTCCACTACTTTCTGCTGCAATGGATACAGTAACCGATTCGGCAATGGCAATTGCTCTGGCACGAGAAGGCGGAATGGGAGTAATTCACAAGAATCTTTCTATTCAGGCACAAGCAGCAGAGATAGATAAAGTAAAACGTTCCGAAAGTGGAATGATAAAAAATCCTATTACTCTTACAAAAGACAAATTAGTAGGCGATGCATTAGAATTAATGGCAAAATACCACATTTCCGGTATCCCAATTGTTGATGAAAATTATAAATTAATTGGTATTATCACAAATCGCGATCTAAGATTTAAGCCAAATAAAAATCAAATATTATCGGAAATAATGACATCGGAAAATCTAATAACTTTACCCGAAGGCTCTACACTTGAAGATGCAGAAGAAGTATTAAAACATCATAGAATAGAAAAATTACCAGTTGTAGATAAAAATTTTATTTTAAAAGGTTTAATAACTTTTAAAGATATTCAAAAAAAGAAAAAACATCCTTTAGCCTGCAAAGATGAATTAGGGCGACTAAGAGTAGGTGCAGCAGTAGGTATAGCATACGATACTTTAGAAAGAGTAGCAGCATTGGTAGAAGCTGGTGTAGATGCTATATTCGTAGATACTGCTCACGGGCATTCTAAAGGAGTTTTAAATATGGTATCGCGTATTAAGGCAATTTATCCGAATTTAGCTTTAGTCGCAGGTAATATTGCAACGGGCGAAGCAGCCAAAGCATTAATTGACGCTGGTGCAGATACCTTAAAAGTGGGCATTGGTCCTGGCTCTATCTGTACAACAAGAATAATAGCAGGTGTAGGAGTGCCTCAGTTAACAGCAATATTAAATGTAGCAGATGTTTCTCAAAAGTACGACATACCTATTATAGCAGACGGTGGAATAAAACAAACAGGAGATATAGCAAAGGCTATTGCAGCAGGTGCAGATTCTGTTATGATAGGAAATCTATTTGCAGGACACGAAGAAAGCCCTGGCGAAAGAGTAATTTATGAACGTCGAGCTTATAAAATATATAGAGGTATGGGAAGCGAAGGCGCTATGAAACAAGGAAGTGCCGATAGATATTTCCAAGATGTAGAAGAAGAAATCAGCAAATTTGTTCCCGAAGGTATCGAAGGCAGAATTCCTTTCAAAGGATATGTAAGCGATACTATATATCAATTAGTAGGTGGATTGCGTGCTGCTATGGGCTATTGTGGTTGTAAAAATATCGAAGAATTGAAAACTTTTGCTAAATTTAATAGAATTACAAATGCAGGATTACGCGAATCGCATCCGCATAATGTAAGTATTACAAAAGAATCTCCAAACTACTTTGTATAATAAATTAATAGAATCTATATGGGCAGAAAACCAAAAGCATTAAAAAGTGTAGAAGAAATAAAACCTACAACTAATAATGATAATGTAAGTGCTAATTATCCTAAAATTATTAATCGTAGACTTAGCCAAATTCGTTTTCAATTAGAAGAGCAAAAAGCGGAGTGTATTTGTATTTATAATGGTGCTAATATTAGGTATTTGACAAATTTTTCGGGCTCTGAAGCTTTGTTGTTTGTAAAAGAAAATGAATTACACTTTATTACTGATGATAGATACGAAGAGCAAGTAAAATTCGAATTATATCAATTACCGAATCTTAAAATACATATTACTCGCGATCAGTGGAACTATTTGCCTGATAGCGGTATTTTAGAAGGAGTTGATTCTATTGCATTTGAAGCCGAATATCTGCCCTATGCATTAGCAGTAGAAATTAGAAATATAATTAGACCTGTAAAATTCAAGCCTGCTACCAATATGGTAACTCGTTTTATGCAGTCTAAAGATCCAGAAGAAATAGAATATATCAAAAAATCTTTAGAAATTTCCGAAAAAGTTTATAAATATTTATTAGAATTTATCAAACCAGGTATGACAGAAATTGATATAGCTACAGAAATAGCATATCAAACACGTAAAATGGGCTCCGAAGGCGATCCTTCAGAAATTATTGTTGTAAGTGGCAATCGTGGTTCGCAAGTTTTTGGTAATCCTTCGAATAAAAAAATTAAAAAAAATGAATTAATTATAGTAGATTTTGGTTCGAGAGTAAATGGATTTGGTACTGATATTTCTCGAACTATATCTATTGGTAAAATTTCTAAAGAACAAAAAATTATGTACGATACTATTAGAAATGCTCAAAAAAAAGCTATAAAAGAAGTTCGTCCTGGTATGAATGGCAAACATCTCGATAATTTAGTAAGAACAACAATTCACGATGCTGGCTTCGGAGAAAACTTTAAACATACTTCCGGACACGGTATCGGACTACAAGCATACGAAAATCCTTTCCTTACATATTATCTAAATGATGAAATTGTTCCTGAAGATGCTGTCTTAGGTATCGAACCTGGTATTTATAGTACCGACAAATTTGGTATACGCTGCGAAGAAATTATTTTAGTAAAAAATAATGGGGGAGAAATAATTCTACCCGCTCCCGACGAAATTGCTGTTATTTAATTAATTTGCGGACTAAAAGTGAGTTTAGAAAATTCGAACAGAAAAGTTCTTTATATTACTTATTATTATCCACCAATGGGGCTCAGTGGTGTACAAAGAACTTTTAAATTTTCTAAATATTTACCTTATTATAATTGGATACCTATTATTCTTACTACTCAAGCAAATAATTACTATGCTTTCGATGAAGGCTTATTAGAAGAATTACCCAAAGAAGTTTTAATTTACAAAACACCTTCTAAAGAGAAGAAAATAAAAATTAATCCGTTCCCAAACTTATTTTTTCAAAATTTAGGTCGTTATCTACTTTCATTCTTTTACCAACCTGATACTAAGATTAAATGGTTCGATAAAGCGTTTGCTCTGGCTGAAGATATTATTAAAGAGCATAATATTGATGTAATACTTGCTACTGCTCCGCCTTTTACAGACTTTAAAATAGCCTATGAGTTATTTAAAAAATATGATATTCCATATGTAATTGATTATCGTGATATATGGGTGGATAATCCTTATCATTTTTTCCCTACTCCATATCATAAAAATTTTAATATCAAATTAGAGCACGAAATACTTGCTACAGCATCACGTATAATTGTTACTACTAGGTCATCGAAAGAAAAATTGTTGGTTAGATATAAATTCCTTAATCATTCTGATATTACTATCATACCACACGGTTACGATAAGGAAGATTTCTACAATATTAATGAAATTAACAAGGACAATCAAAAATTAATTATTACACATTCAGGATTGTTCCAAGATGATAGAACTCCTATATATTTATTAAAAGCTTTATCTTTATTAAAGAAGACAAATCCCGAAATTGTAAATAATATTGAAGTTAGATTCTTAGGATTAATGAGAAAATCACATTCTAAACTTTTAAAAAAATTTAATTTACAGGATAATTGTGTTGAATATGGATATGTAACTCATAAAGATAACGTTCGTCTTTTACTCGAAAGCGATGTTCTTTGGCTTATGATGAAAGATAATGTTAGGTCACCAGGAAAATTGTATGAATATTTTGGTGCAAAAAAAACAATTTTTATAAATTCGCCATCTGGAAATATGAGGCAAATTGCAATGGATTCTAACGCAGCTTTTGCAACAGAAGCTGATGATGTAGAAGATATAAAAAATAAATTGATTGAAATTTATATGTTATGGAAGGAGAATAAATTACCTATTCCTGATGATGATTTTGTTAATCAATTCGATAGAAAAAAATTAACAGGAATGCTTGCTAAGGAATTAGCACTATCTTGTAAATTATAATAATATAAATATATTAAAATCGTAATTTATTTATTAATGTCTCACTTATTCGAGGTCTTATATGTTTAAAAATTTTAAAACATACTTAATCGCTTTATTTGGTTTTGGATTTATTTTATCTGCTTGTACAGAAAATACTACTAATCCAACAGATAATACTCCTAAACCAAAGCCATCACCTATCTCTAATCTTATGGCAACATCTAAAGATGACAAAACTGTAATTTTAAAATTTACTAATTCTCCATCAGAAACAGATACTTTGTTTAAAGATTATGAATTAGTTATTAGTCCTGGTACATATGCACCAATGTATTTTCCAAAAGGTACTAATCAAGTAACTATTTCCAATTTACAAGAAGGTATCATTTATACATTTAGTATTGCAGCACGTTATACAAATGATTCTGTTAGCATTCCTGTATCTATTAGCTGGTCGCCTGCTACAAGATTTGTAAAGAATAAAAACAATGATGCTATTAGACTTTATGAAACAGCATCCGACTTTCCCAGTGGATTACGCTTATTTTCGCCATCAGATAATGCGCCAAGAACTTATAGAGTCGTGGATGGTGCAGAATGGGATCTTGGATTGAATACACGTAATAATAAAATTATTTTTGGCTCTGCTACTAAAATAGATTACAATTATCCAACTAAGCCACAACCTACCCAAGTATTAAATCAGTATTTCGAAGCAGATTCTTTAAATGCAGTATTTGATAGCCAAGCAATGAATGCAGGTGCTCGTGATGCTAATTATGCAGAAAGAACTTTTGATTTGACTACTGTAAATACTAAGAATTTAGTTTTCTACGTTAGAAAATATGAACCAGGACAAACTAGATATAATTATGCAAAAGTTATGATAAAGAAAAATCCAAGCGGTGGATATTTATTTGGAACTTCTCCAAATAGATACATAGAATTAGAAATATCATATCAAAGTAAGCCCGATGTACCTTATGCTAAAACTTCTGCAATTTCGCAAAATAATAAATAATATAAGGAGAATAGTGATATGAAAACAAAATTAATTAGCATTTTTTTAGTAATTGCATTTTTATCAATCACATTTCTATCTTCAGATTTGATTGCACAAAAGAAAAGTACTAGCTCAAAGCCAATTAAAGGACAGGTAGTAAGCCTAAATGATTTAGTATTAAACGGAAAAGGTAGAATAACAAAAGATCAAGCAAAAGAATTAGCAGAGCAAGGCAATCCAATAGTATTCCTTTCTGGTAAAACTGTATATTTCGTCTACAACGAAGATGGTTCTTTTGCAGGTAAAAGACTAGCAAACTATGCTAATAATGAAGTAGTTGGTATAGTAGGAAAAACAAAAAAAGTAAATGGATTAAATATTATAATTGCTTCGATAATAGAATCAATGTAATTATCTTTTTATCATAAATTAGTATAATAAAAAAGCCCGATATATCAAAATATCGGGCTTTTTATTTTATTTTTTATAAGATTAATTAAATTTATATCTTATAGTAAGTTGGAAACGATAAACATCATTTAAAAATACTGTGTTAGTATAAGATTTATCAATAAATTTAGGCTCAATAAATTGGCCTTTTTTTTCATCATAAGTACCATCACTTAGAGTTCTTAATCTATATTGTGGTAATCCATCTTTATCAGCAGGACCACCTTGAGTAGAAGATGGAACAATTAATGGTTGATTAGAAGTCAAAGTTTGACCTACACCCCAATCTTTATTTATTAAATTACCTAAGTTAAGAATATCTAATCTAATTTCTAAACCATTACGATATCCAAACAAATCAGTATAAAATTCTTGAGCTATACCAAAATCGAAACGAGTAACCATAGGTAAAACTACACCATTTCTTTCAGCATATTTACCACGATTATTCTTTAAATAATCATCTTGTTGGATAAATGCTTCCCAAGCATTTGCTTGCATATCTTTTGTAACAGTATAAGTTTGTTTTTGATTATTGACAGTATAGTTAATAGTGTATTCTTGGAAATACATTTCTGATTTATCTTTTGGTATATAGATCAAATCGTTCGAAGTACCACCGTCTCCATTCATATCGCCGCCCATTACATAGCTAGAACGTCCATTAGAATAAGAATCAAAGAATAAAGAAAAAGTAGTAGAACCAAAATCAAAATAATCTAGTTTATAAGATATAGCCCCAAATATTCTATTATCAGGAGTATATGCCGAGAAACCTAAACCAGGTTTATTTGGATTTCTGCTATGCTGATTATTATTCCAAGATCCAAAAGCTATAGAACCTGCATCCACAGTATTTTTAGAAACACCATAAGCATATCCTATTTTAGCATACCAATTATTAGACCAAGGTTTTTCTATTGTAGCTGCAAAATTCCAGGAATATCCTTCATCTTGATTTTTTAATACTACAGCATTACTAATTTTGTTGTTAATTCTATTTCCAGAAGTCCAACGTGGGCGAGTATCTGGACCTATAAAATTTTTGTCAGAATCTTTAAGATTAGCATTAATGTAATAAACACCATTAATATCTTTACTATATATAAATTCTAAAGAACCAATTAAATCAAGTGGTAAGCGTTGGTCAACTCCCAAATTAGAACGCCAAATTTGAGGGAATTTGAAATTTGGATCTGTTAGAGCTAATTCATAACTTGCTGCTGGTTTGCCTGAAATTTCTTTTGGTTTATAAGCATCCGGATTAGGATTAAAAGGACGAATTTTAGTATTTTCTAATTGTTCAAAGCCGGTCAACATACCGTTATTACCGATTTGGTTAGAAATCCAAACATAAGCAGGTTGGCCTGTAAATACACCAGTACCGCCACGTACTTGAGTAGTTCTATCATTAAATACATCCCAATTAAATCCTAATCTAGGAGAAAATAATGGCTTGGGATCGGGTAATTTTTCAGTTCTATATTGAACTATAGCTCCATTTTCGTCTTTAAACTTTAATGTATCCATTTCGGGATTTACATATCCATTATCACCGAAAAATGGTATATCAACACGAACACCACCAGTTAATTTTAAATTATTTAATATATTCCATTCATCTTGCAAGTAAGCACCTGCATAGAATACATCTAATGGTTGAACTGGTTCGTTTTGACCAGGGATATTAGACCAGCGATATTGGAATCTACGTACTGTAATTGTGTCTATACCATTTGCTGAATTATAGAAATCTTGTAGACTATTGAATACATATACACTTTGACTTCCTGGGAAGAAAATATTCTTAGAATGATATTTTTCGATACTAACACCAAATAATAAAGTGTGATTATCCAAAAAGTATGTAAAATTATTTTGTAATTGAATAGTACTATAATCTAATTTATTGTTTGGAGTAAATGGTTCGGTTCCGAAGGAAGTATAAGTTGTTCCATCTTTTAATATATCAACGAATGGGAATAATTTACCAGGTTGCTCGCGGCTCTCGTCGTGAAAACGATAACCTACAATTAAATTATTGCTCATATTGTTTGATATTACGCTATTCCATTCTGCAATTATAGAGCGTATATTTTCCATAATTGCATAGTTAGAGTTTTTAAAGTTTAATGCTTGAGTTGATGAACGACGATTACCAAAACCTAAAGAAGAAGAATTAGATAATAATACATCGGTTTTTGAATCTAAATGATTATATCTTAATGATATTTTATTCTTTTCATCTAAATTATAATCAAATTTTAAAACAAAACGTAAAGCAGGAACTTCAAAATCATAACCTTGGTAAGGACCAGTTTCGTATCCATATTTTGTTTTCAAGAAATCCGATAGTTGATCTAAATCAGCTTTTTGAACTCTTGTAATATTACCGCCTACTGGATCGTTACCGTTGTTTGCTAAATATGTAGTACCTGGTTGAGTAGTTCCTTCTGTTTCAAAATTTGTAAAGAAAAACAACTTATCTTTAATTATTGGACCACCAAGAGTAGCACCAAACATATTATATTTAAAGGTACCAGGATTAAATTTAGAACTTGCAGCTTCGGTTCCTACAAAGTTTTCATTACGTAATTGATAATAAGCAGTTGCTACAAAATTGTTAGTACCTGATTTAGTAACCATATTTACTCCAGCACCAACGAAGTTACCTTGACGAACATCATATGGTGCTACGTTTACCTGGATTTGTTCTAATGCATCTAAAGATACGGGAGCAACACCTGTTCGGTCGCCAGGTTGTCCAGCTAAACCAAATGAATTATTAATATAAGAACCATCGATTGTAATATTATTTAATCTATTATCTTGACCAGCAAATGATAAACCAAATGTTCCACTTTTTGCTTGTGGAGTAAGACGAGTAAAATCTCCAATTCTACGAGATATTGTAGGTAATAACTCTATCTGAGTATTACTTACAGTTGTTGCAGCACCTGTTCTATCTGAATTAATGATTGGATCGGGTTTCCCCATTACTATTACTTCTTCGGTTTTTACTCCCAATTGAACAAGTTTAAATTCAAGATCGGTGGTATTACCAAGAATAATTGATACATTGTCGTAAGTTTTCTTCTCATAACCTGTAAAAGTTGCTGTTACTGTATAAGGTCCGCCAACTCTCATCCCAAGAATACTAAATCTACCATCGCTACGAGAAATTGCACCATATTTAGTTCCTGACGGAACGTGAATTGCTGTAATAGTAGCTGATTTTAATGGATTGTTGTTTTCATCAACTACTTTACCTGATAATGAACCCGTTGTTACACCTTGAGCAAATAATAAATTGATACTCATTGCAACAACTAAAATAGTACTTAGTAAAAACTTCATATATACACCAAAAAGTTAAACAAGTTAAACAAAAATAATTTTCTCAAAAGAATAATATGTTAAAATAAAGTTAAGAAATTTTAACATGTTTTAATCAATTAATTTTATTCCTAACTCTAATAATTGTTCATTTGAAACAATTGATGGAGAACCATCCATTAATGATAAGCCACTTGTTGTTTTTGGGAATGCTATTACATCGCGTATATTATCAGTGCCAGCTAAAGTCATTACTATTCTATCTAAACCAAGAGCAATGCCTCCGTGCGGAGGAGCACCGTATTTTAATGCTTTAATAAAAAATCCAAATTTTTCTTCTATTTCTTTTTCAGTTAATCCAAGTTTATCAAACATTTTAGATTGGACAGTATCATCAAAAATACGAATAGAACCACCGCCTAATTCGGCACCATTTACCACTAGATCATATGCTTTTGCTCTTACCTTATAGGGTGCAGTATCTATAAATTCAAAATCTTCTTCCATTGGTGAAGTAAATGGATGGTGCATTGCATAATATCGTTTTGTTTCATCGTCCCATTCGAATAACGGAAAATCTATTATCCAATGAAACGAAAATTTATCTTTTACTTTATCGTAAATACTCGATAATTTAGCACATTCTATTCTCAAAGCACCCAATATATTTAGGCTTTTGGTTTTTTTATCTGAAGATATTAATAATAAATCATTTTCTTTAGCGCTTGTAATTTCTAAAATTTTATTGATTTCGTTATCTTTCAAAAACTTAGATATTGGTGAATTAATTTCGTTATTTTGAATTTTAATCCAAGCTAAGCCTTTTGCTCCATATTTCTTTGCTAATTCTGTTAGATTATCAATTTGTTTACGCGAAAAATTACCGCAATTTTCTGCATTTAATATATTAATTCTTCCACCATCATTGATTACATCTTGAAATACTTTAAAATCGCTATTTTTAACTATCTCTGTAATATCAGTAATTTGCATACCATATCTTAAATCAGGTTTATCAGAGCCGTATCTAGAAATAGCTTCATCGTAGGTCATTCTTCTAAATGGTGTTTCTATTTCAATATTTAAAATTTCTTTCCAAGTACGTTTCATTAATCCTTCTATCAATGTAAAAATATCTTCTCTATCAATAAACGACATTTCTACATCAATTTGAGTAAATTCGGGCTGGCGGTCGCTACGTAGGTCTTCGTCTCTAAAGCATTTTACTATTTGCACATACCTATCAAATCCAGCTATCATAAGTATTTGTTTAAATAATTGTGGGGATTGCGGCAAAGCGTAAAATTTACCTTTATTAATTCTACTCGGAACTAAAAAATCTCTTGCTCCTTCGGGTGTAGATTTCATTAGGACGGGTGTTTCTATTTCTAAAAAATTATTCTCTTCAAAATATTTATGCACTATCTGGTAGAATTGATTTCTAATAATAAATTTCTTTTGAAGTTCTGGTCTTCTAAGGTCTAAGAATCTATATTTTAATTTTATTTCTTCGTTTGTATCAATGCCATCGGCAATTTCGAATGGTGGTAATTCGCTACGATTAATTATACCAAAATCTGATAATAATATTTCAATTAAACCTGTAGGAATATTCTTATTTGGATTAGAACGCTCGCGAACAACTCCTTCTGCCCATAATACATATTCGCTTTTAATTTCTTTTGCTCTGTCTGCTAAATCGGGTCTATTTTCGGGCTCGATAATTAATTGTGTAATACCATAACGGTCGCGTAAATCAATAAATATCAAACCACCTAAATTTCTAATATTCGAAACCCATCCATTTAGAATAACTCTTTCATTTACATTATTTATTCTAAGTTCTCCACAGTTTTTAGTTCTTTTTTTAAAATACATAAATTCACTTTTATATTAAAGTTGCAAAAATATGCATAAGTTTGAAAAATAAAAATTAATTAAAATTATAAAAAAAATTATTTAAAAATGTTTAAAAAATTTAGAAATTTAGTATTAAGCCGTATAGGAAATAAATTAATTTTCAAAATAAAATTTTCATTATTAAGTAACACTTTGCACAAAATAAATTAAAAAAAATTAATCTATAAATTTTAATTATCTTGATAAATCTATACAAATAATAGTTTATAATTATAGAAAAATATAAAATTGCTAAATAAAATATTATTATTTGTTAATATAAATATTTTTTAAATATGTAAGTCTTTAAAAATCAATAATTTTATATTTAATTTGTTTTTAAATATGAATTATTTTTATTAAATTAATTTTTTGAAAATTGTAAAAAATTTAACTTTTAAAAATATTGGAGTATTTATTATGAATAAAATTAAACAAATGTTAATTATAATGGCTGGATTTTTCTTTTTATATTCTCAGTCATTATTTGCAAATAATGTTCAAATAGGTTCAACTACTTATACTACTTTGAAAGCTGCATTTGATGCTATCAATGCAGGTACTCATACAGGTGATATAGTAGTAAAAATTATTGGTAATACTACAGAATCTTCAACAGCAGTCTTAAATGCATCAGGTAATGGCAATGCAAGTTACAACTCTGTAACAATTTATCCTACAGGTTCTTACACTATATCGGGGTCAGTTTCTCCTGCACTTATAGAATTAAGAGGTGCTGATAATGTAACAATAGATGGACGATCAAACCAATCTGGAACAACTCGTTCATTGACTTTAAGAAATTCTTCTACAGGTACAGTTGCTGTAGTATGGCTCGATAGCTTAGTATCTGGTACTGGTGGTGGTGCCAGAAATAACAAAATTATGTGGTGTAATATTGAAGGTGGCTCTACTACTGCTACTTATGGTATTGCAATGGGAGCAAGCACTAGTATTACAACAGCAGGCGCTGGTATAGATAATATTGAAATAACTAATAATAGATTTATTAAAATGTATATGGCTGTTAGAAATAATGGCCTATCGAATGCATATAATAACAATATTAAGGTAAATAATAACACTTTCGGTAGTACTACATCAGGAGAACAAATTACATATGTAGGTATATGGTTATATTATGTAAAAGATGCTGAAATTTTAAATAATTTATATGAGTCTTTTACATATAATTCTACAATGTATGCAAATTATATTTATTATGCAGATTACTTAAAATTGAATAACAATGAATTTAGAAATTTCTCTAATACTTCTACTACATATTTTAATTTACTGTATTATTCTAATTATCTTGAAGTAAAGGACAACACAATAAAGAATACCTCTACAAGTTCTGCAATATATTCATATTATGTTGTTTCATCACCTTATGGTGTATTTGAGAATAACTTAATAGATAATGTAAAAGCAAATGGTAGCGTAAACTATCCATTTTTTTTCAGTAGCTGTACGCAAACTACAGTAAAGAAAAATACTGTTAAAAACATATTTTCTACATCAACTATATATGGAGTATATTTTGCAACTTGTCCTAGTTCTATTCTTAATGATAATAGATTTGAAAATGTAACTAGTACGGGTAGTGTATTTTATCCTTTATTTTTAAGTTCTTCGGGTTCGTCAGAAGTAAAAAATAACTATGTAAAAAATGTAAATATTTTAAGTACGTTCTATGGAGTTTATCTTTCATCATCTACTTACTGTACTGTAGATAATAATTATTTCGAAAATGTAACTGTAAATAACTCTTCGGGATATGCTATATATCTTACAAGTTCATCATATACAAATGTTTATCGTACTACAATGATTAATTTAAATTGTTTTAATTATGCTTATGGATTATACAATGCTTCTTCTACAGATTGTAATATCGAAGAAAATAAATTTTTTGAATTATCTGGCTTTGGTAGCGGAGCAACAGGTGCGTGGGGTATCTTCATTACTGGCGGTAGTAATAATAGATTAGTTAATAATTCAATTGCATACCTTAGAAGTACTAATTTTTCTACAAGTGCAACAGGAACTAATCCATTTGGTATTCAAATATCAAGTGGTACTGGAATTAAAGTATATTTCAATAGTGTTTATCTAAATGGAACTCAAATTAACGTAGGTACTTCTGCTTCTACTTCTGCAGCATTTAGTATTACTTCGACTTCTGTAAATAATATTGATGTCAGAAATAACGTTTTTGCAAATACATTACAAGGTTTAAGTGGATCGAAAGCTTATGCTATTTATTTACCGGGTAGCGGTACTCTTACAAATAGTACATTTAATTATAATGTATATTTTGCTGGTGGAACTCAAGGAGTATTAGGATTTTATACAGGTGATAGAACTACATTATCTTCTTGGCAAAGTGCTATTAGCCAGGATGCGAATTCTTTAAATGTAGACCCTATTTTCAATGCTTATAATTTACCTGCTCCACTTCCAGGCTCTACTATTGTTGGTAAAGGTGTAACAATTAGTGGTATATCTAAAGATATTATGGGAGAAAATCGCTCTAGTACTGCTCCAACTCCAGGTGCATACGAAAAAGCCGAAGATATCCAAGGTCCTCAAATTTCATTTACTCCATTACAGACTACTACAAGCACTTCTAATAGAACGCTTGTAGTAACTATAACTGATATTACAGGAGTAAATACCTCTACTAATGCTCCAAGGCTTTATTATAGAAAATCAACGAACACAAATACATATAATGGAAATACAAGCACTACTAACGGTTGGAAGTTTGCTACACCTACCATTAGTGGAAATACCTATACTTTCACAATAGATTATTCTAGATTGCATTCTAATGGTGCTGTATCAGTAGGTGATTTTATTGAATACTTTGTAATTGCTAAAGATAATGCTACAAGGGGTAATATGAGTGTTGTAGGTGGTTCATTCTCAACAATGCCAAATACAACAAACCTAAGTGCCTCAGATTTTCCATTTAATAGTGAATATTTTTATGGTATAGCTCAAGCTATATCGGGAACTTATAATGTAGGTAGTGGAAATACCTATACGTCTTTGACATCAGCAGGTGGCTTATTTGAAACAATTAATAAAGGTGTATTGACTGGTAATGTAACAATAAATATTACAAGCGACCTTGATGAAACAGGAGCTTTCGAACTTAATAAATTACCACAAGAAGGTGGAAATTATAGCATTACTATTAGACCATCCGATTCTAAAACTAGAAAAATACAAGGAACTTTTACTGGTGCTTTGATTAGATTAATTGGTGCAAATAATGTAACAATTGATGGTAGTTATGATGGTTCTGGTAGATATTTAGAATTTGTAAATAATGCTACTTCTGGCTCGAGAGCAGTTTTAATGATAGGTAGTGGTGGAACAACCATTGATGGTGGAAAAAATATAACAATTCAAAATTGTAAGTTTTATTGTGCTTCTAATACTTCAATATCAATTGCAATTTTAACTAGTGACGCTGCTGTATCTACTGCTCCATCTACTCCATCTGTAAATAATCTTACTATTAGAAATAATGAAATTTTTAAAGTGCAATATGGTATGATTCTAAGGGGTACTACTGCTGCTCCACTTCAAAATCTTTTAGTAGAAAACAACATTTTAGGTTCGGATAACTCTTCTGATTATATTTTCCAATATGGTATAGATGTTCAGAATGCTCCAAACGCAATGATAAGAAGAAATACTATATATAACATAATTAATTCTACATCATCAGGTATGTGGGGAATTCAAGTAGGTGGAACTCAGACTCCTGGTATAAATATAGATGGTAATCATATTTATTCATTGAAATATAATGGTAATGGTGGTTGGGGCTCTTTTGGTATTAATATACTAGGTGGTAACGCTCACGTAATTACAAATAATATGATTTCTGATATTACAACAGATAGATATAGTAATACTTCTACATCTTGGAATCCTTTCGGAATCAGAATAGCAAGTGGATCAAATCATAAAATATTATTTAATACTATTAATATGTATGGTTCGCAAGGTGGTACTAATACCACTGCATCTTTAACAGCTAATATATTATTTACATCACTCTTAACAGGTATGGATATTAGAGGTAATGTATTGCATAATTCTCTGGAAGGTGTAAGCGGAACTAATTCTTATAACATTTTCTTATTTACTACATCAAGTATAACTTCTGCATTTTCTAATTTAAACAACAATATGTATTCAGTAAGCGGAGCTGCGGGCAAAGTGGGTGGATATGGTACAGCAGTTCCATTTATTGATGCTACTAATTTAAATGCTTGGAGATCAATGACAGGTAGAGATGTAAACTCTGTAGAAAATAAACCAAGTTTTGTAAGTGATTATGATTTACATATCCAAGGTACTGCAATAGGTAATTCAAACTTTATGCTAGCTCGTCATTTTGACGTCTTAACTGATAAAGATGGCGAAACAAGAAATGCAACAACTTATTATGGAGCAGACGAAGTAAATCCAATATTTGCTATTACTAAACAGACTGGTATAAGTCCTAATAAAGCCGTTCATTGTTTAAACGAAAGCGTTACATTAAGTGCCGAAGCTAGAATTACAGGCTATGGAGATAATGTAAATAGAAGTGGTGCACCACCTATTACTAATCAATGGTTCAAAGATGATGCTCCTGTTTCTGGTCAAACAGGTACTTCATTTAGTATTAATAAATTAGCTTTTGCTGATATTGGAAAATATTATATGCGCTCTACTTTTATGTCGCAAACACTTCAAACTAATGATTTAAATATTCAGGTTCAAGAACCAATTGCTATTACCAAGAATTTAAATTCTAAAATAGATGTATGCAATAGCAATCCTTTACTCGAACTCGAAGTAAATGCAACAGGAACTATAAATGGCTATCAGTGGGAAAAACTAGATCCTAATACAAACCAATGGAAAGATATTCCAGGAGCAAATCAAAGAATATATACTATATTACTTGCTAATCCACAAGCGGCAATGGGCAAATATAGAGCACGTATTATGGGACCAGGTAATTGTGGACCTGCTACTATATATAGTAATACTACAGAAGTAGAAGTAACTGAACCAATCAAGAATTTCAATGTATCTGTGAATTTCAATCCTGCTGCTGTATGTAAAGGCGATGATATGGAATTCTTTGCATCGGCTGAAGGTACTATTTATGGATATCAGTGGCAATATAATAGTGGTGCTTCATTTGTTAATATACCTGTTGAAGAAAATCCATCTGCAAGAACACCACACTTAGTTATCAAAAATGCAACTCCTAATAATAGTGGCTCTTATCGTTGTATTATTTATGGTTCTAAGTCTTGTGGTAATCAATTTACTCCTTCACAAGTAATTAATGTAACTGTTTTCCCATATTTCGAAATATCAGAACATCCACAAGAACAAATTGTATGCGAAAACGAACAAGTATTCCTCAATGTTTATGCAGAAGGATTAATTTATGGCTATCAGTGGTATAAAGACGGCTCTCCAATATCATTGCAAGAAAATAAATACGCAAGAAGTCAATTCTTGATGATTGATAAAGCAAAATTCGAAAATTCAGGTATATATCATTGTGTATTGACTATCGAAGATTGTCAGGGTGTAAAACAAATACCATCTCGTCCTGCAGCTGTTTACGTTGCTACAGGAACTAAAATTACAAGAGCTCCTGAAACTCAAGCTGCTCCACTTGGCGCTACTGCAAACTTTACTCTTCGTGCTCACGTAAATGGATTGCCAAATGGTTATGCTTTGCCTGTGCAATGGTATAAAGGTGGTAAACCGTTAGTAGATGATGGTAGAATTTTAGGTTCTAAATCTGATATTTTAAGTATAAGTAATGTACAAGAAAGTGATTACGGAATGGATTATAGCGTAGAAGTAATTGGTAAATGTGGCAAGGTATTAGTTAAAGATTTTGGACTAGTAAAAGTAGATGTTACTATTACTAAACAGCCAATAAGTGTAACAGAATGCGAAGGAAAATCTGCTAAATTTACAGTAGAAGCTAATTCTTCACTTGGCAAAGATAAAATTGTGTATAATTGGTATTTCGAAAACAAACAGTTATCTAATAATGATAAATACCAGGGCGTAAATACTCCAACTTTAACCGTTAATAAATTAGATAAAAAAGATGAAGGTGAATATTACTGCAAAGTTCATTTAGTCGGTACATCGGCTGTATCTACTTCTTTACCAGCTTCGTTGAATGTTAATCTATTACCTATTATTACTAAGAATTTACCAAGCGATACTACAGTAAAACAAGGCGATATGGTTATATTATATATTAATGCAAAAGGTGCTCAAGATTATAGATGGTACTTCAAAGGACAATTAATTAATGGTGCTAATGAAGATACTTATATTATAGAAGAAGCTGATGAAACTGTTGCAGGTCAATATTACGTAGAGGCTGTTAATTCTTGCGGTGCAGTAAAATCTAATGTTGTTAATTTAATCGTTCAGCCAAAAACTACAGACCTTACTTTTGACAATTTATATAATTATTCAATAAGTAAACCATATCCACATCCAATCAATAGCGATGCAGAAATTAAATTTACTGTACCAACTACTACAAATGTAGAATTATCATTATATACTATCGAAGGCAAGAAAATTTCGACTTTATTTAATGGTATTGCTAATATGGGCGAGAATTTAGTCAGAATAAATACTAACGAACAAAAATTAGTATCGGGTACCTACATATTAGTTTTAACAAGTAATGACAAAACTATATCACAAATTATAACAATAGTAAAGTAATCCTTGATTTGTTGAACAAAAATAAAAGGCTGTCTAATATAGGCAGCCTTTATTTTTTTAAAAAAAGTGCTATCTCAAAAGTCTGAATTGATGTCATTCCCAAGTAATCGGGAATCCATAATTCTTTTCCCAAACTGGATTCCCTTTTACACGGGAAAGACACATTATTAAAATTTTCAAGTTATGAGACAGCCCCGATTAAAGTAAAATTATTTAAACTTTAATTACCTTTAATAGGCATAAATTTATATAGTAAATTAGCAAAGGCTGGTAAATTTCTTGTTTGGTACCATAATCTTCCAGGTCCATAATATTCGCATACCAAACCTTCGCCCGATGCAATAGATGAAAATATACCTTTTGCTGCTTTACGAATACTATAATTTACTGAAGATTCGAATGCAACTATATGACCTGTATCTACAATATAAGTCTCTCCGTTAGATAATACTTTTTCGTGTATTTTACCATAAGAGCTAAGGAATAAATTGCCTGTTCCCGATATTTCCTGCAAGAAAAGTCCTTCTCCTGATATCATCGATCTTAGGCTACCTTTTGTAGATAAATTTAAATCTATATCACCTGCTAAATAAGCTCCACCTTGAGCTAAAATAGTTTGATTGTTCAATTTAAGATGCAAAATATCTCCCATCGTAGACGGTGCTAATACTAATTCGCCATCTCCATTCTCGGCTGTAAAAAGTGAACCAAAGATAGATTCGCCCCCAACAGCTGCTTTTAAAGTTCCTAAAAGTCCCTTTCCTGTTGTTTTAGCTTCTAAAGTAATTGTTGGCGACATTGCGAGCATCGCTCCAGCTTCTGCTCTAAAAGATTCCCCTCTTTTCAATAATATCTTTAAAGTAGTGAAAACAGGTTCATTTTCGATTATAAATTGCATTGTATTGCCTTATTTTATTTTGACAATTTTCATTTCTACTTTGTCTAATGGATTGTCTCTTTTATCGCGTGGAAGATTTGCAATTTTATCTACTACTTCCATACCACTTATTACTTTACCAAAGGCACTATATTGCCCATCTAAATGTGGTGCATTGCCATGCATAATAAAAAATTGAGAAGAGGCACTATTTGGGTCGTTAGAGCGTGCCATAGATACAATTCCTCTTACGTGCTTGGTGTCATTAAATTCTGCGGGAACTTTTGCTTGTGATGGATCGCCAAATCCCCAAGTTTCTCTTGGTTTATCTTTGGAGTTTGGGTCGCCGCCCTGTATCATAAAATTAGGAATTATTCTATGAAAAGCAGTTCCATCATAAAATTTGATTGATACTAAGCTATCGAAATTTCTTACGTGTTTAGGTGCTTTGTCAGGAAATAGTTCTATTTTAATTTTCCCTAATTCTTCGCCTTTCTGAGTTACAGTTATTTCATACTTATACTCGTTCGAAGGATTTGATAGTTTTTTGTTGTCTACTGCATCCATTTTAAATATTCCAAATGTTAAAAAAAGAGTTGTTAAAAGAAATATACTAAGTATTTTTTTCATAAAAAATCCTTTACATTAATTAAACATACACAAAATTATTAAATATTAATTAATTATTTATCTTTGACGATTATGTTTAAAAAAAATAAATTTTTTTATTTCACTAAGTTGTATTTTTTAATTCGTTAATTCTTTTGATTATGTCATTTAAACGTTGTATATGAATGGGATTTTCGGGTTCTTTAGCAACTAAAATTTTTAATTCTTTGAAATGATTTTCTAACTTCCGTATTTGTATTTTATTTACACAGTCTGTAATAATCTTGATAGTATTAGGTGCTTTAATTTCGAGATTAAGCATTTTAGCCCAATTTTCTGATGGTGTTTCCTGTTCGATTGATAAATCGATAAATAATTTCTTTATATTATCATCACTTTCGTTACTTAGAATTTCATTTAATATAGAATTACTTTCAGAATAATTTGCTAATAATTCGAATATTTTTTGTGCTGTCTTTGATATTAGCATATCATAAGAAAAATTTGTATATTCGAACAAATGAAGTAAATTTTCGCTATTATTAAGCACTAGTTTTGCTAAAAATTTTTCTTCGGGCAACAAATCCTCTAATTTATATTGAAAAGAGGATTTTTCTTTGTTAATTTCTTCTAAGTTAATATTTTTAGCAATATTAGCTTCTTTATCGATATTCTTTAATATTGATGATTTAGATTCTTTAATTTTTTTTAATTGCTCGGGGCTTAGATTTAGTTCCGAAGCTAATTCATTTATATAAAAGTCGTGCTGCAATTCATCTGGTATTCTATAAATTACATTGATAATAGATTTTATTGCATTGCTAAGTTCTAAAGGTGTGTTAAGTAAGTTTTGTTTTTTAAAACGAGAAATTTTAAATTTAATATATGTTTTAGAATTATCAATATATTTTTCAAATTTTTCTATACTATTATTATTTATAAAAGTATCGGGGTCGTCAGTATCGGGCAAGGTAATAATCTTAACATCTAAACCATTTATTAGAGATAATTCTGCAGCACTTTCTGACGCTTTCTGACCAGCTTCGTCGCCATCATAACATATATATAATTTGTTAGTAAACCTACTTAATAATTTCAATTGTTGAGAGGTTAGAGCTGTTCCCGATGTTGCAACTACATTGCGAATTCCTCTCTGAAAAAGAGAAATTACATCTGCATAACCTTCTACCAGTATAGCAAATCCCTTATTCCTTATATCATTTTTTGATTCAAATATTCCGTATAGTACTCTACTTTTGTCATATATTTCGTTTTGTGGGCTATTTATATATTTAGCTTGATTTTTGTCTTCGCCTAAATACCTTGCCCCGAAACCTATTACTCTACCTATAAAATCACGAATAGGAAATATAGCTCTGTTCCGAAATCTCGGTATTAGAGTTTCGTTTTTCTCTGATAAATAAGCTATTCCATTACTAATTAATATATCATTATTGTAATTCTTTTGTTTAAGGTAGTTTATTAAATCATTGTAACTATCGGGAGCATATCCTAATAGAAATGTAGAAATTGTATTAATATCGAAATTTCTATTTTTAAAATACTGGAGTGTCTCTATTCCTTGGTTTTCGAACAATTTGTTGTTAAAAAATTTTGCTGCATCGTCTAATGCTGCATACATCAAATCTATTTTATCGCTACTTTCTTTAGAATATACGCTGTTATCTTTTGGTATTGGAATATTATATTTATTGGCTAATTCTTTGATTGCTTCTAAATAAGTAAGACTATTATATTCCATCAAAAAGTTAATAGGATTACCAGATTTGCCACAACCAAAACATTTGAATATATTTTTAGTGGGTGATACTGTAAATGATGGCGTTTTCTCGTTGTGAAACGGGCATAGTCCTACATAATTAGCTCCTTTTCGTTGCAATCTGATATATTCGCCTACAACGTCAACTATATTTGCTGTATCTAAAATTCTACTTATAATTTCTTTTGGTATCATTTACATTTATTTTTTTAATCTTTGAATTATCTTTACAGTTTGCTAATAAAGTTTCAATATCAATATTGTAGATAGGATGAATTAAGCTTTTATCAATCTCGGCTAATGGTAATAGCACAAATTTACGATTTATCATTTCTTTGTGTGGAATAGTTAAATATTGATTTTCTATAATATGATTACCGTAAAAAATAATATCAATATCTATTTCTCGCTCGTGCCATTTTTCTCTTTTTACTCTTCCTAAGAAATATTCTATAGATTTTGTAAAAAACAACAAATAATTGGGTAAATAGCAAGTCCTACCGAAAAGAGCAATGTTTATAAATTTAGGCTGAGATGTATAACCTATAGGCTCACTTTCATAAAATGATGACCTAACAATTTCTTTAATTAATTCTAAATTAATAAGCAAATCAATACAATTGTTGATATTTGCAATTCTATCCCCCAAATTAGAACCAATAGACAATGCAACTAATTCTTCATTTGGGTTGTCTAAATTCATTGCTAAGTTCTTTCAATTGTTTGTTCTGCTTCTATGTATCCAATTACCCTACGCATAGGAACATTTAATTTCCTTACTCTAACGGTTGCCTTTTGTAAATTTTTGAATTTTTCCATCAGCATAGTAAGTATATCACTACAAATTGTTTCTACTAAATTATAATTATCGCTACCTGTAATTACTTCCGAAATACAAAACATTGCTTCTTCGTAATTAAGAGCATCCTGCACATCATCGTTTAGTTGAGCAGCTTTAGCATCATAATACAAATCTAAATCTACTTCGTACTTGCCACCAAGTTTTTTCTCTTCGGGCTTTACACCGTGATAAGCGTAATATTCCGCATTTACTATGCTTAGTCGTGTCAAAGAAGGTTTAAACATATCTATTCCTTTTATAAAATTTTTCAAACCAAAAAGTAAAAATAAGTATAATCTTAATACTATAAAATACGTCTAATATTTTATTTAAGTGAGGTAAGTATTAAAATTTATAAATTAGAACGAAAGCAATTTTTACCAATTAACATCAATACAGCTTGGGAATTTTTCTCAAATCCTAATAATTTATCAAAAATAACTCCCGAGGAAATGGGATTTTATATCACAAACGACCCTCCTAACAAAATGCGTCCAGGTATGATAATAACCTATAAGATAGCAGCATTATTTGGCATACCACTAAATTGGGTAACAGAAATTACTCACGTAGTAGAGCCACACCTTTTCGTAGACGAGCAACGATTTGGTCCTTATAAATTTTGGCATCATACCCATATTTTCGAAGAGCAAGATGGCGGTGTAATGATGACAGATATAGTATATTACGGCTTACCATTTGGTATAATCGGAAATTTAGTCCACCCAATAATTATACGTCCTCGATTAGAGCAAATCTTCAACTATCGTTACGAGGTATTAGAGAGGTATAGATTTTAAAAAGAGATTTTAAATATCTTCTTTTATATCTTTTGAAATTTTGTATATTTGTTAATACTGATAAAAAATTAGTAAATGTAATATTATTATATGTTTATTATTATTAATAAAAATCTAATAAAATGTTATGTCATTTAAAGTTTATTTAATAGAAAAATATGATTTTACTCACGAAAATCAGTTTTTCAGACAAATTTCTATAGAATTAAATAACAGATATCAAAGAGAAAGTGGAGAACATATATTAATTGGAAATATTAGTTGTAATGGTCATAAAATTGATGCTCTATTTCTGGCAAAAGGTCAAATTTCAGTTATAGATTTTAAAGATTACGAAGGAACTCTAACTTTTTCTGAAAACAATCCTTGGAAAATCAAAAACAAAAATGGAGAAATTGTATTTGTAAAAGGTGGCAATGATATAAGAAATCCTTATAATCAAGTAATAGCTTATAAATTTTCTTTAATTGATTATTTAAAACAATATGAAAATCAAATTTTATCAAAAAATAGAAGCAATATTAATTGGAAACATATATCCTGCATTGTTCTTTTTCATAAACAAATTATATTCGATGCAAGAGAAATACCAGAATTTATAAAAAAATCCTTTCATATTGCTGATTATAAAACTTTTATTGACATTTTAGATTCAATTAATTCATTAAAGTTAAATTTAAATGATAACGAAATTAATAATATTTTAAAAGTTCTTTATGTAAGACCTGAGAATTTAGTAGATCCTGGTAAAATTGATACTTCTATTATTGAATCCCCTATACCTGTTCCACATGGAAATAAATTTTATATTATAAAAAAATTACTGAAAGATATTAAAAATGGTAATGATTATTATAAAATTTTAAGCTATTATAATATTTTAATAAACCTTGAAAGGTATGAAGAAAATAAGCATATTTCAGAAAAGAAAATAAAAACTGATTTAAATTTAAGAAATTTAAATAAATATACATTAAATATTTCTAATTTAGATAATTTTAATAAAATTTATATTAAAAATTTAGAAAAATCAAAACCAAAAGAATTATATGTAGCACTAATTCTAAAAATTGAAAATAATCAATATCCTTTATTACATACAAAAATTTTAATAAATGATTTCAAATTAAATAGTAAAATTGATTTATATTTTGAAGATTTTGAATTAAATCAAGAAATATTAGATCAATTAGAATTAAAAGATGAAACCAAAAATAAATTAATTAATAATATTAAAATTTATAAAACATTAGAAGGAAAAGCTAGTTTTTTAAGAAAGTGTTTATCAAAGCCTTTGGAGATTACAAATATTTTTCAGTTAGGTCTATATGATGATAATAATTTATCTTTTATCGATGAAATAAAAAGTGATTTAAATATAAAAAGTTTATCAAAATTTACATTAGATATATCCAAATCAAATGATTTTTATGAAATATATTTGAAAAATCTCAATGAAAGATATCCTAAAAATTTATTTATTGGTTTAAATATTAAAATAGATGATAAAGAATATCCAATATTTTATAAATTTATTTATACTTCAGACTTATTATCATTAGAAAATAATTTAAGAAATAATATAGAAATAGATTTAAATGATTTAGAAATATATCAGAAAATATTGGATGATTTTGGACTTTCAGAAGATATTACTGAAGAATTGAAAATGAATTTTAGTGAATGTGAAACTTTAGAAGAAAAATTGCTTGTATTAAAAGAAAATTTATCTGTAACAATAGAAGTTTCCAATACATTTGTATTAGGACTTACAGAAGAATCTCTTTACTCTGTTCAATTACTCACAGAATTAAAAAAACTAAGTAAAATCGATGAAAACTCATTATCAAATGATTTATATATTTCTTTTATAAAGCATAAACCTTTAAATCAAATAAATAAGAATTTCAAATTACAACAATTTTTAAACATAACACCATTAAATGAATTACAAATAAAAGCTATAAAAAAATCTTTTGAACAACCATTAACGGTTATAACGGGACCTCCGGGAAATGGTAAAACTCAAGTAGTATTAAATCTAATTGTAAATGCTATAAATAATGGACTTTCTGTATTATTTGCGAGTAAAAATAATAAAGCAGTCGATAATGTTATAGTAAGATTGGAAAAATTACTTTCTTACCGTTATATTTTAAGATTTGGTTCTAAAGAAGAAACAATTAAAACAAAAAATTTAATTTCACAAATTATTGGAACAAAAAAGGAATTTAATAACAAAAATTTAGAATTAGAATTATCATCTTTAAAAAATTTAATGAATGATTTACAAGTAGAAAAGGATAATATTTTAAAACTAATTGAAAAATTTCCAGCAATAGCTGAAGAATTCAATAAATTAAAGGAAGAGCTAAAAAACATTGAAAAAAATAAATCTTTATGGCTAAATGAATTAAATAAAGATTTAAAATCTATGTTTATAGATGATAATCTTACTATAAATATTGATATAAATGAAATTAATTTACTAATAAATAATATAAATAAAATTAAAAATAACTTTTTATATAAGTTAATATTTGTACTATTTTACAAATCTAAAATTACAAAAAAAGTTGAAAGTATTAATAAAAATTTAAACCAAAAAATTTATGATTATGTATCAAATAATAAGCCTTGGTGTGATAGTTCAAAAAAAATTATAGATTCAATAGAGTCTAATGTAAAATTTATTTTAAATCTTAAAAAAGAAGAAATATCAATTAAAAATAAAAATAAAAGTTTTTTAATTGAAATAGAAAAAACAATAGAAAATATTAATAAATTGAAATATGACTTTGAAATTTTAGAAAAAAATGCAAATAGAACTTTTAATAATATAAATAACTCTCAAAATTAAAATTTTAATAATAATGATTTAATATCATCATTAGAATTTCAATTAATTAATTATCAAAGTAATGAAGAAAAATATAAAATTAGACTAAATGAAATTGAAAAAAAACATATAGAATGCAGCTTAAAATTTGTTAATAATTTAATTGAAAAAAATATACATAATTTAAGAATTGCTGAAATTCAAAGTTTTATTGATTATTTACCTGTTGATGATTTATGGCGAGAAGAACAAAAAGTTGATTTTGAAATTAAAGCTCAAAAATTTTTATCAAGTTTTAAAGTGATTTGTGTTACAAATTTATCTATAAAAAATTCATGTCCACTATCCCCAGGTTT
>Ga0308419_1000114_pt1 | contig 66773 bp, 71 predicted proteins | sample HotsprSampleMS50_FD_203674 | JGI IMG/M metagenome (GOLD analysis project Ga0308419, IMG submission 203674) | Hot spring phototrophic mat microbial communities from Mushroom Spring, Yellowstone National Park, Wyoming, United States - 20090730_MS50 ... | reverse complement strand
ATATATTTGTCCAGTTCAGCTACGATCGCCGAACAGGGAAGCGACGCACTCATTCCAGTACCTCGATGACGAACTGGTTGTTGGTGTAGATGCAGATCTCACTGGCTACCCGCAGCGCCTCTTCAACGATGGCGCGGGCTTCCAGCGCACTGTGGCGCAAGAGCGCTTTGGCTGCCGCAAGCGCGTAAGCCCCGCCCGAACCAATCGCGACCACCGCTTCGTCTGGTTCCAAGACATCCCCTGTGCCGGTGAGAATCAGCAGGTGGTCGCGGTCAGCAACGGCGAGCATCGCTTCCAGCCGACGCAAGATGCGGTCGGTTCGCCACTCCTGTGAAAGGGCTACGGCCGCACGCAGCAGGTGCCCCTGGTGCTTTTCGAGTTTGGCTTCGAACCGCTCAAAGAGGGTGAAGGCATCGGCAGTGGCTCCGGCAAAACCAGCTAGGACCTTGCCGTGGTAGAGGGTACGCACTTTTCGGGCGCCTCCTTTGACGACGATGTTGCCCAGGGTGACCTGGCCATCCCCCCCTAAGGCGACGATGCCGTTGCGGCGCACGCCAACGATCGTCGTGCCATGTAGCGCTTCCATCGCTTGGTCTCGTCGATTCACGAGCCATTATTGTCAACGAATTCGACCCACGGCGCAAGGCCAACGCTTGGGATGACTTGCTGGAGCCACCGGGGTGCGTGATGGCAGAGAAGAGGCCGCGGCTCTTCTCCCCGCGGCCGGTGGGGGAGGCGACGTAGGGCAAAACCCAGGGTTAGGAGTTCGATAACTGGCCACTGTCGAACCCGTGCCGCGTCAATGCTAAGGCGTTGCCCCGCCTCGGCTTTGCGCTCCAGACGGTGGATAAGCGCTTCAGTGTGGGGTGGGGTGATCCCGTCGGGTAACACAAGGTCAACAGTCGCTTTGCTGGTGGTGGTTGCCGTGCGGCACACCGTTTGCTTCTCCGCAGTTCCGGCGGCGGTGAGGCACCACTCTGGGGGCGTGGTATCAAAGCGCAGCGCATGTTCCAGCGCCAACGCTTCGGCTTGGTCCGTGTGCCCAGCGGCGCGATGCCAAAGGATGGCCAGCTGTGATTCGCTGGCAGTGGCCAGAAGATTCTGCCCGGGGTATCGGTTCAGAAGGTCGGAGAGACCCCGCCAGAGCAACTTCCCTCCTTTTTTGACCCACTGGCCCAGCGCTTCGATCAAAAGTTGCGCCGCTTCCGGGGTAACCGTAGTGACTTGGCTCACGTCGCTGGCTAGTTCGTCCCCTGGCGCTTTGCTCCAGCTGGCAGCAAGCGCCGCGGCCGCTTCGGCACTGAGCGTTGCTGGCCAGCGCTGCCAGCGGGAGGCGGCTTTGAGCTCGGCGATCCGCTCCTGCGCGGACTGGGCAAACGGGGGAATCTCGCCGAACGTTTCGGCATAAGCGGTGACCAGGCGCTCCAGCTCATCGGCATCTGCAAGCAGAGTCAGGGTTTCGAAGGCAAGTTGCCACAGCAAAGGGTCTGCGGGGCGGTTGCTGATAAGCGGAGCAAGCAGTTGCCACGCCTGTCGCGGCTGGCCATCGGCGATTGCCAGCGCAACAATTGTTGCCTCATCTTCGGCTAGAGGCAGGGTAGCTGCCACACCGCGCAACAGGTCGGCAAGAAAGGGAGGGAAGGCGGCCGACGGCAGGAGCTGCGAGGGGGTGTCCACAGTGCGCATTCCAGAGTTGGGACGGAAGGTTGGCGATATAATACGGTGCTTTCTCCTTTCTGGGTATGGGTGATGGCAGCTGCAGCCGATCTCTCGATTTGGCATTTGGTGAGCCAGGCAAGCCTTCCAGTCCAGCTGGTCATGGCCACGCTGGTGGGGTTGTCGCTTCTGTCGTGGTACTGGATTTTCCGCAAGATCTTCCAGATCCGCGCAGCGCGGCTCACGGCCAACGCCTTCGAAGAGCTTTTTTGGCGTGCCATCCGTTTAGATCAGGTGGCCGAGCGGGTCGAAGCACGCCGCGACCTTGCCGGCCCGATGGAGCTGGTCTTTCTGGCCGGTTACCGGGAGCTGATGCGCCAACAGCAGGCGGGAACTGCTGAGGTAGAGAGCATCCGCCGGGCGATGCGCGCAGCCTACCAGCGCGAACTTGACCAATTGGAGGCGCACCTTGCCTTTTTGGCCTCAGTGGGGTCGGTCTCCCCCTACATTGGCCTCTTTGGTACCGTCTGGGGGATCATGAACTCGTTTCGCGGGCTAGCCAACGTCACTTCGGCTACGCTCGCCCACGTGGCGCCAGGCATTGCCGAAGCGCTGATCGCGACCGCGATTGGCCTTTTTGCTGCGATTCCGGCGGTGATTGCCTACAACCGCTTTTCTCACGACATCGAGCGGCTTTCGGTGCGTATCGAAACCTTTATGGACGAGCTCACCAACCTGGTGCAGCGCCAGCTCTACCGTGCCTAACGGAACGAGGCGATCATGGCCCGTCGACGCCCTTTGATGAGCCAAATGAACGTCGTTCCCTACATCGACGTGATGCTGGTGCTGCTGGTGATCTTCATGGTGACCGCGCCGATGATTCAAATGGGTGAGGTGCAGTTGCCTTCGGTGGCCCAACTACCTGCCCCCTCGGCCGAGGCGGCGGTAGTGGTGATCCACGCCGATGGTCGGCTGGGGCTAAAGCGCACAGCAGTCGCCAGCGAAGAGCCTATCGAGCCGCTTGCCCTGATCCGTGCCCTGAAGGCGATGCAGGCCAGCCAACCCAACCTGGCGGTGGTGATCGCCGCCGACCGGCGCGTAACCTATGAAAAGGTGATGACGCTGCTCGACCGGTTGCGCGGTGAGGGGTTTATCCGCGTCGGGCTGCAGACATCGACAGCGCCGTCGTTGCCCGAAGGGGGTGGCCAGGCGCGACCGGGTACGCGATGAAGCAGCGCAACTCGCTGTCGGCGTCGCTGATTTCCTGGATGTTGGCGATCGCCGTCCATCTCCTCCTTGGTGCAATCCTCTTCTGGTCGCTCGCCTGGCGTCAAGTGCCGCCAGCACCGGTATCGGTCGATCTGGTGGCACCCATTGCACTGAGCACCGAGCGGGCCCATTCGCCGCAGCCGGGGACAGGAGAGGTGGCAGCGGCCAAACCCGCTTCTGTGGAGCCGAAACCGGAGCCGAAACCGGAGCCGAAACCGGCTCCCCCGCCTCCGATCAAACCAGAGGTGGCGATGAAGGCAGCAAAAGTGCCCGAGCCAAAAACCGAACCCAAGCCGGAGCCGAAGCCGGAGCCAAAGAAACCGGAACCCAAGCCGGAGCCGAAGCCAGAGCCGAAAAAGCCAGAACCCAAGCCGGAACCGTCTGTGAAGGAGGAGGATTTTGCCCGCCTAGTACAAGAGCGGCTCAAACAGCAGGCTCCTGCGGCCAAAGATCCGATTGCGGAACGATTGCAGGCGCTGGCCCAGGGGCGGGGGGGTGGTGCGCCGACTGGCCCGAGCGAAGCGGCCAAAGCGAGCTACATCGACGCCATTCGGGCCAAGGTGCGCCAGTATGTTGTCGTACCGCCTGGCGTTACGGGTAATCCCGAGGCGGTCTTCGATGTGACTCAGTTGCCGGACGGCTCGGTGGTCGAGGTGCGGCTGGTGCGCTCATCGGGGATCGTCGCGCTCGATCAGGCGCTCGACCGGGCGATTCGGGCTGCGAGCCCTTTGCCGACCCCGCCCGATTCCCGCCTTTTCGAACGGCAGTTGCGGTTGATTTTGCGTCCGTTGGCGCAGTGATGCCACCGCTTTCCACTATAATTAAAGTCTCTCAGATTAAGTAATGACTTGTTGGTCATGGTTTGGCTTCGTAACCCAAAGGGCAAAATGATGCAACGTGCGGCAGCGAAAAGTTGGCAGTGGGGGGTGGCTGGCCTCTTGGCCATTGGCCTTTTTCTATGGGCGAGCGTGGCCCGGGCCCAGCTGGCGATTGAGATTACCGGTGCCAGTGGCCGGCAGATCGCTGTGGCGGTTCCCTATCTGGTGGGCGAGGAGTCTCTGCCGCAGGCGGTGACCGAGGTGGTCCGCCAGGATCTGGCGCGCAGCGCCCTTTTTCGTCTGGTCGATGTTGGTCTGATGCGCCTTCCTGAAGATCTGCCGCCTGACTTTGCCGCGTTGGCATCGCGCGGTGCCGAAGCGGCGTTGGCCGGTTCGGTGGTCGCTGCCGGTGGGGGCGACTGGGAGGTACGGGTTCGCCTCTTCGATACGGTGCGGCGCACCGAACTGGTCGGACGGGCCTTGCGAGTCAATGCCAGCCAGCTGCGCTGGGCGGGGCATCGGATCGCCGATCTGATCTACGAAGCCCTTACTGGAACCCCTGGCTATTTCACCACGCGGCTCGCTTATGTGGTCAAGAGCGGCAACCGCTACGAACTGAAAGTTTCCGAATATGACGGGAGCCATGCGGTGACTGCTCTGGCTTCGCCAGAGCCAATCATCTCCCCAGCTTGGTCACCAGACGGGCGACGGCTGGCCTACGTCTCTTTTGAACATAAGAAACCGGTCATCTATATCCACGAGGTGGCCACGGGGCAGCGGCGGGTGGCTGCCAACTTCCGCGGTTCGAACTCCGCACCAGCCTGGTCGCCCGACGGGCAGCGGTTAGCGGTAACGCTCACCCAGGATGGGATTTCACAGATCTACGTGATCGACCTGGCGCTCAACCGGGCATTTCGCGTCTCAAGAAGCGGCATGATCGACACCGAACCGGTCTTTTCGCCAGATGGCCAGTGGCTCTACTTTACCTCGGACCGCGGTGGCTCTCCGCAGATCTACCGGATGCCGGCTACTGGTGGCGAGGCGCAGCGGATTACCTTCGAGGGCAGTTATAATGTCAGCCCCGATATCGCCCGCGATGGCAAGGGGCTGACCTACATCAGCCGCATTGACGGGCGCTTCCGGGTGGTCTATCAGGATTTGCAGACCAACCAGCGCCAAGTGCTCACCGATACTGAACGAGACGAGTCGCCCGCTTTTGCACCAAACGGTAAGATGATCGTCTATGCCACCGAGGTGGGTGGCAGAGGGGTGCTGGCTGCAGTCTCCACCGATGGCCGGGTTCGCCTGCGTCTGAGCGCCGCCGGCGGGGACGTCCGCGAGCCGGCCTGGGGTGTCCTACCGCAGTAGTGGAGCCGATTTTTCTATGTTTTTGTGACCAAGGAGTGATCGATGACGCGTCGTTTTCTCATCGGGGTGCTGTTGACCCCGTTGGTTTTAGCTGCCTGCTCGTCAACCCCAACCGAAGAGGGGAGCGCAGGGGTGGAGGATCGCCAAGTCGGGGCAACGTCGGCCGTGGCGAGTGGTTCGCCAGCCGAAGCGCTGCTTGCTGAGATTCGCAACCCCAACCATCCGGCGCACCAGCGCAGCATCTACTTTGACTTTGACCGCTACGAGATTAAGCCGGAGTATCAAACGCTGGTGGTTGCGCACGCCCAGGTGATGGCCAAATATCCCCAGGTTAAAGTGCTGATCCAGGGTAATGCCGACGAGCGCGGGAGCCGTGAATACAACCTGGCGCTTGGCCAGAAGCGCGCCGAGGCGGTGAAGCGGGCGCTGGTGGCCTTGGGTGTGGCCGAGACGCGCATCGAAGCGGTCAGCCTTGGCGAAGAGAAGCCAGTGTGCACCGAGCGCAGTGAGTCGTGCTACGCCCAGAACCGCCGCGCCGATATTCTCTACGAAGGTGAATTCTGATCCCTTGATCGATTGGGGAGTGCGCGATGAGACGCCGCGGATGGATACCGCTCATGGTGGGGGCGGCCTTATGTTGGACAGCACCTGCCTGGGCCATTTTTGGCAACGATGAGGCTATCAAGGCGCTCCAAGGACGTCTGGCGGCTGTCGAAGAGCGGGTCAACCGGTTGGCCATCGACGCGGCCAACGGCGATGCGGCGCGGCAGCAAGAGCTCGCCCGGTTGCAAGGGGCGGTAGAGGAGCTGCGCTATAAGCTCGATCAACTTGAGAGGCGGCAGCGCGATCTCTTTCTCGACCTTGACCGGCGATTGCGCGAGCTTGCAGGGGCGACTGCTGCGGCGGGCGCTCCGGCCGCAGGCGCGCCTGGTGCTGCCCCGGTCGCCTCCCCTTCCCCTGTTGCACCCGCGCCATCCCCCACACCAGCAGCTCCTTCCTCGGCAGCGGCAGCTCCTTCTGTCGCAACCGGCGATAGCGGTGCGCTCTTTAACCAGGCGCTCAAGGCGCTGCAGGGGCAGCAGGCCGCTACAGCGCTACGCGACTTCGAGGCGTTTCTTGCCCAATTCCCCAATGATGGCCGGGCAACCGAAGCCCACTTCTGGGCAGGCACGGCGGCGTTGCAGCTTAAGCAGTTCGAAAAGGCGCGCCGGCACTTTGCCCGGATCGTTTTCGACCAGCCGCGCCACGAGTTAGCCCCCGACGCAATGCTTGGCCTGGCCAACGCTTTGCAGGGGCTGGGCGACAAGCAGGGGGCGCGCGATATGCTCGCGCGCTTGGTTGAACGGCACCCTAACACGCCTGCGGGTAAGATTGCCCGCGAGCGGTTGGGGCGGTGATCGCCAGTTATGGCGAAAATGGGGCTCGATCGGCAGGAGGCGCTCCTTGGTAAGGCGGAGGACGAAGCTGCTACGCTGCGCATCACCGAATGTTTTGCTTCAATCCAAGGGGAATCGACGCGTGCCGGGGTGCCGACCACTTTTGTCCGGTTGACGGGCTGCCCGTTGCGCTGCCGCTGGTGCGATACCGCCTATGCCTTTAGCGGTGGGACGCGTCAGTCGATCGACGAGGTGCTGGAAACCGTCAGACTCCTTGGGTTGCCGACTGTCTGCGTCACCGGCGGAGAACCGCTCGCCCAGCCAGCCTGCCGGCAGCTTCTTACCCGTCTTGCCGATGGCGGATTTTCGGTGTCGTTGGAAACAAGTGGCGCCGTTTCGATTGCTGGAATTGACCCACGGGTGGTGGTGGTCATGGACCTCAAGGCCCCCGGTTCGGGCGAAGTCGAGCGCAACTGCTGGGCAAATCTTGCCCACCTCAAGCCCCAGGACGAAATCAAGATCGTTCTTGCCGACCGCGCCGACTATGAGTGGGCGGTGGCGGTCGTGCGCAACGAGCGGCTTTTCGAGCGGTGCACGGTGCTCTTTTCTCCGGTGGCCCGGGAGCTACCGCCAGCTGAGCTTGCCGAATGGATCGTTGCCGATCGGTTGCCGGTGCGTTTTCAGATGCAGTGGCACAAGGTGTTGTGGGGGGAGGCGCGTGGTCGCTGATACCAGGACCGACAGGGGCGCCGAACGTGCCCCGAGTTCGGGAGCTCCCAACGAGAGGCTAAAGGGTTGTCACGACGAGATGAGCCCCCGTGCTCCCAAGGCGGTGGTGCTCCTCTCCGGCGGCCTTGATTCGACGACGGTGCTTGCTGAAGCGCGTGCCCGCGGCTACGCCTGTTACGCGCTCACCGTGGCCTATGGCCAACGCCATGCCGCCGAAATTGCGGCAGCGCGGCAGGTGGCGGCAGCGCTTGGGGCCGTCGACCATCGCGTGGCCTATGCCTCGCTCGGCGACTTTGGCGGTTCGGCGCTCACCGACCCGGCGCTGGCCGTTCCTGTCGCTGGCGCTGGTGGGCCGAACGCGATTCCAGTTACCTACGTGCCAGCCCGCAATACTGTGTTGCTCGCGCTGGCGTTGGCCTGGGCCGAGGTAATCGGAGCCTTCGACCTCTTTATTGGGGCAAACGTCGTCGACTACTCCGGGTATCCCGACTGCCGCCCCCCGTTCCTTGCAGCTTTCGAGCAGTTGGCCAATCTGGCGACCAAAGCGGGGGTCGAGGGGGGACGTTTCCACATCCATGCCCCGCTCCTATTTCTGACCAAGGCCGAGATCATTCAGCGCGGGGTGGCGCTGGGGGTCGACTATGCGCTCACGGTGAGCTGCTATCAGGCCGACGAGCAGGGACGAGCCTGCGGGCGGTGCGACGCGTGCCGTTTCCGGGCGGCCGGTTTTGCCCAGGCGGGTCTTGCCGATCCCACCCGCTACCAGAAAGGGTGAACCGTGTCTTCGCCGCAGGATCGGTGCCGGTACGACCTGCTCCTGGCCGGGCTCGACCTCCTTGACCAGGCGATTGCCGTCTTTGACGCCGAACCGAAGCTGGTCGCCTGGAACCAGGCGCTGCAGCGCCTGCTCGATTTTCCGCCGGAGCTGGTCCGCGAGGGGACGCCGTTCGAAGCTTTCGTTCGTTTCAACGCCGAACGGGGCGAGTACGGCGAAGGGCCAATCGAACGTCTGGTTGCCGAGCGCATGGCCGCAGCCCGCTCCTTTCAGCCCCACTACTTCGAACGGCAGCGACCCAACGGCCAGATCCTGGCCGTTCGCGGGGTGCCGATTCCTAACCTCGGTTTTGTGTCTCTGTGGTCGGATATCACCGAACTGCGCCGCAACGAGCGGCTGATCGAAGAGCAGAATCATCTGCTGGAAGCGCGGGTGCGCGAACGAACTGCTGAGCTGGCCCAGGCCTACCATGAGCTCTCTCAAGCGCAGAACGAACTCCAGGAGGCCACCGAGGCGCTGCGCCGATCTGAGGAGCGGCTGCGCCTGATACTCGATTCGATCCCGGCGCTGGTCGCCTACATCGATGGAGCGCAACGCTACCGCTACGCCAACCGCGGCTATGCTGCTTGGTTTGACATCGAACAGGAGGCGATCATTGGCCGGCTGGTTGCCGAAGTGGTGGGCGCTGAAGCCTACACCCAGATTGCCGCCCATATCGCGCGGGCGCTTGCTGGCGAACGGGTCAGTTACGAATACCAGCGTACCCGTGCCAACGGGCGGCGGGTGGTCGCCCGCAGTACGGTGATCCCCGACCGGGATGGTCGGGGCGAAGTCGTTGGCTGCTTTGTGCTGTCGTTCGACATCACCGAGCAGCGGGCCCAGCAGGAGGCACTTATCCAGGCCCAGAAGATGGAGGCGGTGGGTCAGCTCACCGGCGGGGTGGCCCACGATTTCAACAACTTGCTGACGATCATCCTGGGCAACCTCGAAGCCCTGGAGGAGGCGTTGACTCAGCGCGGTCTGGCGGCACAGGTGCGCGAGCACGTCGCGCCCGCGATGCAGGCGACCCGCCGCGGCGTCGAGCTGATCCGTCGGCTGCTCACTTTTTCGCGGCGCCAGCCGATGGCGCTTGCCGCTGTCGAAGTGGTCGAACGGGTGCGCAGCATCGCCCAGATACTGGGCCGGACGTTGGGCGAGACGGTCCAGCTCGATCTGCAGCTTCCTACTGAACCGCTCTATGCCCATACTGATGGGCACCAGCTTGAAAATGCGCTTCTTAACCTCGCGCTCAACGCCCGTGATGCCCTGCCGTCAGCAGGTGGGCGATTGACGATTCGGGTGCTGCCGTGCTCGATCCATGCCGAACTGGCCGAGCGGTATGGGTTGTCGGCCGGCGACTATGTGCAATTCGACGTGATCGACACCGGTTGCGGGATGCCGCCGGAGGTGGCGGCGCACGCCTTCGAACCCTTTTTTACTACCAAACCCTTTGGTCGCGGTAGCGGTCTGGGCTTGGCGATGGTCTATGGCTTTGTTCGCCAATCGGGTGGCGCGATCCGTCTGCGCAGCAGACCGGGGAAGGGGACGACGGTCACCTTCGTCTTACCCCGCTTGAGCGAACCGCCCCCCGCCGATGGTTCAGATGGCGTGGCTGCTGTGCAATCGGCAGAGCGGAGCTTGACGATCCTTCTTGTCGAAGATGAGCCAGAAGTTCGCCATCTCCTGCGCCAGCAACTGATGCGGCTGGGGCACCGGGTGCTCGAAGCTGCAAATGGCGCCGAGGCGCTGGAACTCATCGAGCACGTAGCCGAGATCGACGTTTTGGTCACCGACGCAGTGATGCCCGGCGGATGCGATGGCCCGACCCTCATTGTCCGTGCGCGTCAGCTGCGGCCGGCGTTCCCCGCCGTGCTGGTAAGCGGCTACTGGCAAGAGGAGCGGCGCCTGCCCGACGTGCCGCTCGTCGCCAAACCGGTGCATATGGCTGATTTGGCCGCCGCTCTGCGATCGGTTACCATAACGCAACCGCATCGTTGAGAGCAAGCGATGGCGCCAATTGCTACCCTCGTTGTCGAAGATGAACCTGAGATCGCCCGGCTGATTTCCCAAGCACTTGCTCCGCACGGGTTTGCGGTCACCGCGGTGGGGACGGGGCGCGAAGCGCTGGCCTGCTGCCAAGAGGAGCCGCCCGACCTCGCGATCATCGACCTGGGGTTGCCTGACGGCGACGGCCTTGACCTCTTGCGAAGGCTGCAGCAGACTTGCCCCTGCGCCGTGATCATCCTGACTGGCCGTGCCGATGTGGCCGATCGGGTGCTTGGGTTGGAGCTTGGCGCCGACGACTACCTGGTCAAACCTTTTGATCCCCGCGAGTTGGCGGCGCGCGCGCGCACGGTGATGCGGCGCTACCAGGCAAGCGGGGTGGCCACCGAACGGCGAAGCGGCGAAAAAGGGGGGAATTGGGCTGAACCCCATTCGAAGACGGAGTGGAGCATTGCCCGTTTCGGGCCGTGGGCTTTCGATCCCGGCACCTTCTCTCTGCGCCACGACGACGGCGCCGAGCAGATTCTGACGGCTGCTGAGGCCGAGCTCCTCCTGGCCTTTTTGCGCCATCCCAACCGCATCCTCAGCCGCGAGGCGTTGGCTGGTGGAGTTCGGCTAGAAGCATTCGATCGCAGCATCGATGTTCGGGTCTCCCGCCTGCGCAAGAAGTTACGCGACCACCCGAACACCCCAAAAATCATCAAGACAGTCTATGGCGCCGGTTACCTCTTTGCCTTACCGGTGACTTGGGAACCGGGACCTATTTCACTTTGATTGACCAGGGAGTGAGCGATGAATACGACAAACCAGCGACCTTTCCGAATCCTTGGTATCCAGCAGATCGCCTTGGGGGCCCGTGATCGCCAGCGGTTAGCCCGCTTGTGGGTCGATTGCTTTGGACTGCCTGAGGTTGGTACCTTCTGCTCGGAACGCGAGAACGTCGACGAGGCGATTCTCGCTTTGGGTTCTGGCCCGCTGCGGGTCGAGGTCGATCTGATGCAGCCGCTCGACCCCGAAAAGAGACCCGCAGTGCATCTGACTCCCCTTAACCATGTCGGGCTGTGGGTCGATGACCTACCCGCAGCGGTAGCATGGCTGACCGAGCGGGGCGTTCGTTTTGCCCCTGGAGGGATCCGAAAAGGGGCAGCAGGGTTTGATATCTGCTTCATCCACCCCAAGGGGGATGATGCCCATCCAATCAGCGGTGAGGGGGTATTGATCGAGCTCGTCCAAGCCCCACCGGAGGTGGTTGCTGCCTTCGATCTGCTTGGCCAGGGGGCGGCGGGAGGTTGAGCGCCGCCTAGGGTGGCACGTTTCCTGCTGGCCGCAACCGCAGAAGCTGCCCCTGGGCTTCGTCGGTGAGCAGATAGACCAGCCCATCGGGGCCAAGGCGTACGTCACGAACCCGTCTGCCGATGGGGAGGACCGCTTCAGAAAGGATGCGGTGGCACACCGTTTGCAACCAGCGCACTTCGCGAAACTTAAGAGAACCGACTACGACTGCTCCTTGCCACTCAAGGCCGTAGCGATCGCTGGCAAGAAACGCCATCCCAGAGGGAGCAATCGATGGCGTCCAGTGGATGAGGGGGGCGCGGTAAGGAGCAGGATGGTAGCGCCCTTTGCCGATAGGACCACCACCATACTCCTCACCGAAGGTATAGAGGGGCCAGCCGTAGTTTTCACCTGGCACAAGGGCGTTGAGCTCGTCGCCTCCTTGCGGACCATGTTCGACAATCCATGGTTGGTTGGCCCCGGGGTGCCAGATCGCCCCCTGAATGTTGCGGTGGCCCCAGGTGAAGATTTCCGGGCGGGCGGCGCACGTCGCGCGCTGGCCATCGCGACACCGCTGCTGCCACTCTCTGGCCATCATGCCCTGCCCATGTTCTGGATCGATGCGCACCGTTTTCCCCAGGTGGTTGTCGAGTCGTTGTGCCTCGTCGCGCCAATGGAAGCGATCGCCCAGCGTCACCAGAAGCGCTTTCCCATCGGGCTCAAACAGGAGACGGCAGCCATAGTGCAAAGCGTCAGGGCGAGCCGGCTCTTGGCGAAAAAGGATGGTGAGCTCACTAAGAGTGGTGCTAGCCGGTGCAAAAGTTGCGCGTGCAACCGCTGTACGGCTAGCCCCTTCCGGGGTCGGTTCGGCAAAGCAGAAGTAGAGGCGGCGGCTGTGGGCAAAATCGGGGGCGAGAACGAGGTCGAGGAGCCCTCCTTGCCCCTGGGCAGCAAGCGGGGGAAGGCCGCCGATCAGGGTGCGACGCCCGTGTTGGGGGTCGAAGTGGATGAGCTGCCCACTGCGTTCGGTAATGAGCAGGGTCCCATCGGGCAAAAAGGCAACGGCCCACGGGTGATCAAGTCCATCGGCAACGGTCTCGACGATGACCTGTGGCGGGGAAACGGCAGTAAGCGGCGGGGCGAGCGGCTCGCCAGGGGCGGCAAGCGGGGTGGCGGTAGGCATCTTAGACGTTAAAGAGGAAGTGGATCACGTCGCCATCTTGGACGACGTACTCCTTGCCTTCGGCGCGCATCTTGCCGGCTTCTCGGGCTCCTGCCTCACCGCCGTAACGGATGAAATCGGCAAAAGCGATCACCTGCGCGCGGATGAAACCGCGTTCGAAGTCGGAGTGGATTACCCCAGCCGCCTCAGGGGCAGTGGCGCCGATTGGGATCGTCCAGGCGCGCACCTCTTTGACCCCGGCCGTAAAGTAGGTATGAAGCCCGAGCAGCCGGTAGGCGGCGCGGATCAGCCGGTTCAGCCCCGGCTCTTCCATCCCCATTTCGGCCAGGAAGAGGGCTTTGTCGGTATCGGGCAGCTGAGCGATCTCGGCTTCGATCGCCGCGGAGATGGGGACGACCTCGGCCCCTTCGGCAGATGCCCGTTCGCGCACTGCTGCTAGGTAGGGGTTTTCTGGGCCAAAGCCGTTTTCGGCGACGTTGGCAGCGTAGAGTACCGGTTTGGCGGTGAGCAGACAAAGGGGTTTTAGCAGCCGCCGCTCTTCGGAATCGAGGGCCAGCCTCCGCACCCCTTGTCCGGTGTTGAGGACCGCTTCGCACCGTTCTAGGAGCGCTACAAGCGCTTTCGCCTCTTTGTCGCCAGCCTGAGCCGGTTTGCGATAGCGGTTGAGCGCCCGCTCAACAGTAGCCAGATCGGCAAGAGCGAGCTCGGTGTCGATTACCTCGATGTCGCGCAGCGGATCGACTGCACCAGCAACGTGAACGATGTTGGGGTCGTCAAAACAGCGCACGACGTGGACGATGGCGTCGGTCTCTCGGATGTTAGCTAGGAACTGGTTACCAAGCCCTTCGCCTTGCGCAGCCCCTTTGACCAGACCGGCGATGTCGACGAATTCAACAATGGCCGGAACGACCCGCTGCGGTTTGACGATTTCGGCCAACTGCGCCAGCCGCGGATCGGGAACCTCAACAACCCCAATGTTGGGTTCGATCGTACAGAAGGGGTAGTTGGCCGCTTCGATTCCCGCTTGGGTGAGCGCGTTAAAAAGGGTCGATTTCCCAACGTTAGGAAGGCCGACGATGCCGCATTTCATAGATGGCTCTCCTCTGCGGGGTAGTTGAGCGCTACCCCATTAACGGTGCGCTGGGCAGCGGCCCAATCGCCTTGGGCGATCGATGGCCAGGCGGTGAGCGTCTGCGCCACGACTTGGTCGAGAACCTGCCGCTCCGGGAGAGTGGGGGCGGTGAGCACGTAGTGGGCCACCTCATTGCGGTGGCCGGGGTGGCCGATCCCCAGTCGTAGCCGCCAGAAACGCTCCGTTCCCAGCTGGGTGCACAGATCCTTCAGGCCGTTGTGGCCTGCGACACCACCGCCGAATTTGAGCCTGGCCCGCCCTGGTGGGAGGTCGAGTTCGTCATGCACGACCAGAATCGCTTCCGGCGGGATGCGAAAGAAGCGGGCAAGGGCGGCAACCGCTTGCCCCGAGCGATTCATGAAGGTGGTCGGTTTCAGGAGCCGTAGCGGACCGCTGCGGGCCACTTCGCCAAAGAAACGGGGCTCATTGGCAAAAGTGAGCCCGAGCTGCGCCGCCAAGCGGTCGACCCACCAAAAACCGATGTTGTGGCGGGTGCTGGCGTATGCGGGACCCGGGTTACCCAGGCCCACAACGAGCTGAGGGGTGAGTGCCTCGGTCATCGCGAGGCCGACATACCAAAGGTCACTCGGTGGCAGTGCCCGATTCTTCGGCCTTTTCGCTGCCGCGCACTTTCACGGCAGTGGCAACTACCGGGTCTTCACCGCCGTGCGTGACTGGCTTGACGCCGGCAGGCAGGACCAGGTGCGAGACATGCACTGAGTGGCCCGGTTCAAGGTGGGAGAGGTCCACTTCGATAAATTCCGGGATATCTTTAGGCAGACACTGGATGTCGAGCTCGGTCATTACGTGGTTGACGATGCAGTGGTGCAGTTTCACCGCCGGCGATTCGCTCTCCTTTTTGAAGTGCAGCGGTACCTTGATGTGAATCACCTGCCCTTCGGCTACACGCTGAAAGTCGACGTGCAGCACCAGCGGCTTGAAGGGGTGGTACTGGGCATCCCGTAGGAGCACCGGCGTGGTTGTACCATCGACCACCAGCGAAATGATTGCCGAGTGAAACGCCTCGTTCTCAAGCAGATGGTAGATTTCGTTATGATCCAGCGTAATCGGCTGGGCCGGGGCATGGCCCCCATAGACGATTGCGGGAACGCGGCCAGTGCGACGCAGGCGGCGGCTCGCACGCGTACCCTGGACGTCGCGACGTTGGGCCTGGAGAGTGAATTGCATGGATAGCTCCTTGTGTCAAGTAAAACCACCCTGCGCAACCGCGACCAGTTGCCGCAGGGATCCCAAAAAATCAGTCGGTAAAGAGCGAGCTGACCGACTCTTCGTTGCTGATGCGCAGCAGCGTATCAGCAAGAAGCGGTGCAATGGTCACCTGGCGGATCCGGTCGCACGCCTGCGCCTCTTCGCGCAGCGGGATGGTATCGGTAACCACCAGCTCGTCAAGGTGCGATTCGCGGATCCGGGCCACCGCCGCTCCGGAGAGTACCGGGTGGGTGCAGTAGGCGATCACCCGCTCTGCACCGTGCTCTTTGAGGGCCTGCGCTGCTTTGCACAGGGTTCCGGCGGTATCGACGATGTCATCGACGATGACGCAGGTGCGCCCGGTGACGTCGCCGATGATGTTCATTACTTCGGCAACGTTGGCTTTGGGGCGGCGCTTGTCGATGATCGCCAGGTCGCTGTCGAGCCGTTTGGCAAAGGCGCGAGCCCGAATCACACCACCGATATCGGGCGAGACCACGATGAGCCGATCGTAGCGTTGTTTTTCGATGTCGTTGATCAGCACCGGGGTCGAGTAGATGTTATCCACCGGGATATCGAAAAAGCCCTGGATCTGGTCGGCGTGCAGGTCAACAGTCAATACCCGCTGCACCCCCACGGCCTGGAGCATGTTGGCCACCACCTTAGCGGTGATCGGGACGCGCGCCGAACGAGGGCGACGATCCTGACGCGCATAGCCAAAGTAGGGGATGGCTGCCGTGATTCGCCACGCTGAAGCGCGCTTTAACGCATCGGCCAAGACCACCAGCTCCATCAGATTGTCGTTGGTCGGAGTGCAGGTGGGTTGCAGGATGAAGACATCCTGGCCGCGGACGTTTTCAAGGATCTCGACGTTGATTTCGCCATCGGAAAAACGCCCGACGGTGGCCGACCCCAGCGGAATCCCCAGGCGGCGGACGACATCCGCAGCTAGTTTGGGGTTGGCGTTGCCGCTAAAGACCATCATACTGCCGCGTGGCATCACTCTATCCCAAGCAAAACGGGTAGGCATTTGGCCTACCCGTGGTTAGTGGCTGGGGAGGAAGGATTCGAACCCTCGAATGCCGGAATCAAAATCCGGTGCCTTAACCAGCTTGGCGACTCCCCAAGAAACCGGTGTTATTTCGCCCATGCCCATAATGGATGGCGGCCAATAGTCTGGCAGCGAACGAGCCGACCAAACGGCGGATCTGGTAACAGCAAATCCTCGGCATAGAGGACTAGGCAACCGCCAGAACCGCTCATGCGCACCACTCCAAACTGACTCAGCCACTGGGCAGCGCGATCGACTTCAGGAAAAAGCTGCCGCACAACAGGCTCGAGGTCGTTTTTTAGCGGGCTGTGCGATAGAGTTGCTATTGTGCACGAAGGCGTGTCGCGTGTCAAGAGGGGGGAGGCGAAGATGGCCGCAGTAGGAACAGCGACCCCTGGGTCGAAGACCCAGACCGTTTGGGAGGGCTTCGGGTAGGGGGTCAGACGCTCGCCGATCCCTTCGACAAAGGCGTCATCACCAAAGAGAAAGAAAGGGACGTCGGCACCAAGCGCCTCTCCCAGCGCGATGAGTTCTGCGCGCGTCCGGTAGAGTTTCCAGAGCTGGTTAAGCGCCAGGAGAACGGTTGCGGCGTTGCTGCTGCCCCCTCCTAGCCCACCGCCAAGCGGCAGTGTTTTCTCCAGTTCAATCGTTGCCCCCAGCTCGGGGGTGCCATAACGGGCGCGCAGAAGCTGCGCTGCCCGAACCGTTAGGTCGGCCGCATCGGGAAGGGCGCGCAGCGCAGGCGGAGCGGTTGGGGCAAGGCGCCGTTCGATGACGCCATCGTCCCGAGGGCTAAGGATGAGCCAGTCGCACCAGTCGATCAGACGGAAGTGGCTCTGCAGCAGGTGGTAGCCGTCACTGCGCCGGCCAACAATGTGGAGAAAGATGTTGATCTTGGCTGGGGCGGGAACACGAACCGGCAAAGAGGTCTCGGTTGGCAGAGGGATGGGAGCGTGGCAGCAGTTCATCACTGAGAGCGATGTTCGATCACAAGGGTCAGTGACGTCTCACCGCGATGCACCTCAAGGCGCAGCGGTCGGCCGAAACGGTCGCGACGGTTTACTTGCCACGACCAACCGGCGATGTGCCAACGTTCTTCGGTTATGCTTGCTCCCCCGCTGTCCATCTCTTGCGGTACCAGACCCCAGAGCGCCTGACGCAACAAAGACCATGGGGGAAGCTCGCCAGGCAGAAAATGGGCCAGCAGCGCCTCAGGGGTGTCTGCCGCGAAGTGCTCCCCGTCAGCAGTGACCAGTTCGCTGGCGGTGGGGGTGACGGTGAGTTGAGCAAGCGGCGTTCCTGTTGGTGCTGCCCAGATCCATTCCTCGTTCGTAGGCGCACTCTGCCAGAGGAAGCGGCCGCTCACCCCCTTCTCACCGTGGCGGGCAGCAAAACGCCCTTCGACGGTGAACGTCGCGGGCATTGGCGGCACGGGGGCGGCCGAAGGGACGACTGGCGGGGTAACGGCGCAGCTACTGAGTAGCGTCCCCGCGGTCACCAGTAGGCGGGCACGATAACCGGTCATCCTTTTTGCGCAGCAGCCAAGAGAGGGTCGGTGGGGTAAGGAGGGTTGTCAGAATAACCATGATCACGATCACCGAAAGGGTCGCTTCGCTTATCACGCCGAGCTGTTGACCGACCATGGCAAAGATAAGACCGACTTCGCCGCGCGGTACCATCCCCCAGCCAACGATCCACCGGCCTGCCGAGCCAGCGGCGAGACCGGCAGCGAGTTTGCCGACGATGGCCGCCGCGGTGACCGCCAGGGCCACCGCCACCACTTGGGGATCGGTCAAGGTGTCGAGCTTGACCTGCATCCCCGTCAGTACGAAGAAGACAGGAACGAAGAAGTAGCCAATTGGTTCGAGCATATGTTCGTGTTGCCGACCGGTATGGGCGTTGAGAATTCGCTGCAGCGCTTGAACCAGTCCGTCGTTGCGCGGCGTATTGGCCAGAAGCGGTTCGATCTCCTGAACGATATGGGGTTTTTCGAAATCTTTAAGGTAGAGCGGCTCAAAGAGAAGCCCAGCGGCAAATGCGCCGATGATCGGTGCCAGACCCAGTAGATGGGCCAGCCAGGCAAACGCCAGACCGGTGGAGAGCACCTGAGCAAAGAGCATCGATGGGCCCGCATCCAACTGCGCGAGCCAGCGTGCCGAGTAGGGGGCGATGAGCCGTCCAAGGCCAATGCTCCCGGCCAAAAAGAGCACTGCTTTGCTAACGATTAAAACCAAGTCGCTGATGGCCACCGTGCCCACCTGCACCAGGCTGGTTACCACCGCCAGGATGACCAGGCCGAGCACGTCGTCGATCACCGCTGCGCCCAGAACGATGCGCGCAGCGGGCAGGTTGAGCTTACCTAGATCTCGGAAGACCCGGCCGGTGATGCCCACCGACGTGGCCGATAAGGCAGCACCCAGGAAGAGGTAGGTGTTCCACGACAGCCCCGGGAGGAGCCAGGGGCCAACCAGGAAGGCCCCCAGGACAAAGGGGGTGATGATGCCAATGATCCCTACTGCTGTAGCTCGTCCGCCCACCTGGACCAGATCGGCCAGACGCGTCTCAAGTCCAATCTGCAACAGCAGCACAATGACCCCAAGCTCGGCAAGGAACGCAATGATCGGGTCGTGGCGGATCGATTCAAAGAGAGAAAGGCCAAAAAGGGACAAGTTGCCGAGCAGTACCCCAAGGAGAAGTTCGCCGAGCACCGCAGGAAAGCCGAGGCGGGCAGCAAGCGGCGTGAAAAGACGCGCGCTCATCAAGATGAGAGCAAGCCACAGCAGGTTCTCGCCAACCACCCCAGACCCGGCTGCGTGCGCCAGATTCGGGGTCAGGAAAAGAAACAGTGCCCAAGAAAGAGGTGAAGTGCGCATGATCAGCCTGCTAGTAGGACCTTTTGGGGGGCTGTTCGCTGATCCAGCGCCACCAGCATTGGAGGCGGCGACGATTGCGGCCAGATATCCGATATGGACCCGCCGGCGAAAGAGCGTGGCGGCTACGGTGGCACCGATAAGCGCTGCGGCGATGTTGTCGAGAAATCCCGACAGGATGAAAATCAGGATCAGGAGGACGAAGGGGCCGAGCCAGCCAGAGGGAAGGAGGCGCGGCAACAATTCGGGAACGCCTGACTCTTCGAAGTGGCGGGCAAGAAGCGCAAACCCGACCAGCAAGGAGAAGAGGTTGGCAAGAAGCACCCATTCGTGACCAAGGTGGCTAACAAAGCCAGCCAGCCCCACTCCGGTTCTGAAGGGGGAAAAGAGGATCTTGTAGCTGGCAATGGTGACCAGACCCCCCAACGCGATGGGCAGCACATAGTGGTGAAAGAGCGCCACGCCCAGAAGGGTGGCGGCAAACAAGAAAAACTCAAAGGGGATGCCCAAAAGTTCCACTTCGTCTCTCTCCCTGGAATCGTTGGTTATTTATTTGATTAAGGTCACCGGAAGCGATGTTTTCTCCAGCACCTGGTGCGACACGGAGCCAAGCAGCGCGCCGGAGAGGGCGCCTAGGCCGCGTGTTCCCATCACGATCTGGTCGCACTGGTGGCAAAGAGCAAAATCGTTCAGAACCATCGACAGCAAGAAGCAGCTTCATTTTGTTCCTTTCTCGTTCGGTTTGTGGTCCCTTCCCTTGATTGGGGGAAATTGGCGGGTCAAACGGGCCTGCCACTGAGCAGCCAGGGCCGCTTCGCCCTGTGCCTGATAGACGGCGATCAGATGTTGACCGATCTCGCGGTCAGGTGCGCTGCGCCACGCCTGTTCGAGCAGGGCGCGCGCCGCGGGCAGATTCCCTTGGCGAAAACGGAGCCACCCTTCGCTGTCAAGGATGAACCCGTCATTGGGGCGAAGCTGCCGGGCAAGCAGGATGAGCCGCTCGGCTTCGGCAAGTTCGTGGTTGGCATCGGCCAGAAGATACCCAAGGGCGTTGATCGCATGGACGTCGAAAGGCTGCAGCGCCAAGAGTTTTCGCAGATACCCCTCGGCAAGCGACCGCTGCCCCAGACGTTCAAGGACCAACGAGTATTCATAAAGGAGCGCCGGTTCATCTCCTAGGCGCTGCAGGGCATCGTCCAAAATGGCCCGCGCCTGAGCAAACCGCCCAGCTTCGCTGGCCAGACGGGCAGCCTGGATCGATGCTTGAACCTCATTGTTTTCCGGCAACTGCTCAAGAAGCGCCAACGCTGCTTCGAGTTGGCCGAGCTGGGCCAGCGCCTGGATGCGCAGTTGGGTCGTTTCGGCAGCAAGCGGTTCGGGGGGACGAAAACCGGCAAGCAACGCGAGCGCTCGGTGTGGTTGTTGCCGCGCTAGCCATAGCCGTGCCCGGTAGAGCCGCGCTTGCGGGGTGGTGGAAGCGCTGGCAAGCAGCCGGTCGGCCTTTTCTGGGGCGATTCCCTGGCTACCCAGCCTGGCGATCAAATCAAGCAGCGCCTCGTCGCCGGGTTGGTTAGCCAGCGCTTGCGCCAGCACACCCATTGCCCGCTCAGGGTGGCGGCTTTCGGCTAAAACCATGGCCAAGGCAATCGCCACTGATCGCTCTTTGGGCAGGCGCCGGGCGGCTGCTTCGAGCGCCGGCAGCGCTTCATCGGCAGCGAAACGGTCCAGTGCCACCTGGGCCCACTGAACCCAAGCGATCGGCCAGTCCGGGCGAAGTGCCACCGCCTGCTGCACAGCTTGCCAGGCACGTTCGAGCTGCCACGTCTGCCGCGCCGCTTCACTGATAATGAGTAGCGCCGCTGGGGTCTCGCGGTAGGGGGCAGTTACTTCGTCAATGAGCCGCTGCACCAGATCGCGATTGCCAAGTTCGGCAAGCGCGCCGGGTAGTCCAAGAAGGTTTTGTTCAAGCGATTCGGGGTGGTTCTTGAGTACCGTAGCGATCTGCTCAGTTAGTTGAGCAAGGAAACGCTCTTTGACCTGATGGCGATGGGCTTCGATTGCCCTAAGGCGCGGGTCATCGGGAAAGCGCCACTGCCACAAAAGAAGCACCCGCTCAAACTGGGTGGCGTTGCCGGCAAGAAGCGCTGCTTGGGCCCACAGCTCAAAGAGCGATGGATCATCGGGCGCTCCCTGCACGGCCTGTTCGAACGCAGCCGCTGCTTGTGGCCACTGACCATTTCGTAGCGCTAGCTGGCCAAGCAAGATGGCATGAATTGTCTCGGTCGAGAGGGGGTCGCGCAGTTGAACGACGCGAATCGCGGGGGGCTCTGCCCCCTCTTTCGTGGCTACGGGAGGTTCGATAGCGCCCTCAGCCAGCGTTGGTGCCGTGAGCGACGCAGCAGCCAAGAGCGTGACCAGTCGGCGCGATGGGCAAATCTTCATCGGTTTCGCAGAGCCAGCAGAATGGCCGTTAGGATAACCCAATTTTGGTCAAAGTCACTGAATCAGCCGCTACGCAACGATTCCTTCAGCCGTTCTCTGGATTGGCTGCAGCGGCATCTGCTGAGCCATTCTGGCAACATCCTGCGCACAGGCCGTGGATGACCAGTTCGGCGTGGTGGGCAAGGAACCCATCGGGCAGCTTTGGCCACGGGGCTGTGTGCGCGGGCAAACACCAGGTTTGGCCGCAGCGCTGGCACAGAAAGTGGGTGTGTGCCGGCTCGTCGGTAACCGCTTCGAATCGCGCTGCCCGGTCGCTCGCGGCGATGCGGCGGGCCAACCCTTGGCTGACCAGCCACTCCAGGGTACGATAGATGGTGACCCGATCGGGTACATGGGGGGCGGAAGCAGCGATTGCCTGCCCGACCTCATCCGGCGAGAGGGGGTGAGGGGCCTGCCAGAGCGTGTGCAGGATCCACCACCGCGCGGCAGTGACGCGGCCAAGCGGCGTGAGGGCGGCGGTGACGCGATCGGGGTGGGCGGTCATGCGTCTATTCTAACCAATTCTAGTTCCGAGCGTGCCTCCTAGCCCATGCGGCGAGCACCCCTCCGGCAGCGACCATCAGGAACGAGAGCCACTGAGCGGTAGTCCAATGGGGGATGAGTCCGCTGAAGATGCCCGGGTCGGGGTGGCGGAACCACTCGGTTATCCAGCGCAGCGTCCCGTAGCCGATCAGAAAGGCAGCGGCGACCAGCCCCGGTGGGCGCGGCGTGCGGGCAAACCACCACAGGAACAGAAAAAGAACGATCCCTTCGGCAAAGGCCTGGTAGAGCTGCGAGGGGTGGCGGGGCAGGTCATCAACGTGCGGATAGACCATCGCCCACGGCAGATCGGGCGAGGCGGGTCGGCCCCACAGTTCGCCGTTGATGAAGTTACCCAACCGCCCCAAGCCGAGCCCGGGTGGGATCAGCGGCGCGACAAAATCGGCTGTCTGCCAGAAGGAGTGGCCATGGCGGCGTGAGAACCAGAGCATTGCCGCGATTGCCCCAAGGAGCCCACCGTGGAAGCTCATCCCCCCCTTCCAGATGGCGATGATCTCACCAGGGTGGGCCAGATAGTAGCCGGGTTGGTAGAAAAGTACTTCGCCAAGCCGGCCGCCGACGATAATTCCGACCACGCCAGCAGAAAGGAGCGTTTCAATCGCTTGGGAAGACCAGCGCGCCGTTTGGCCAAGCCGGGCGGCGTGGCGCTGGCCAAGCCAGTAGAAAGCGGCGAACCCGGCTAGATACATCAGGCCGTACCAACGGATGGCTAGCGGGCCAAGGTGCACCGCAACAGGGTCGATGGTCGGAAAAGTCAGGGCCATGGGCGCTGCTCGTTGCAAGAAGGCGTTAGAATACGGCAAACGCTTCGTCTTGGAAAGGAGTTTCTATGCCCCCCTACCGCTCGCGTACAACCACCCACGGCCGCCACATGGCCGGAGCCCGCGCCCTGTGGCGCGCCACTGGGGTCAAAGAGAGCGATTTCGGCAAACCGATCATCGCGATTGCCAACAGCTTTACCGAATTCGTACCGGGCCATGTGCACCTGCGCGAACTGGGGCGGTTGGTGTCCCAAGCCGTTGCCGAGGCGGGTGGAATTCCGCGGGAATTCAATACCATCGCTATCGACGACGGCATTGCCATGGGTCACGGCGGGATGCTCTATTCGCTCCCTAGCCGCGATCTGATTGCCGATTCGGTCGAATACATGGTCAATGCCCACTGCGCCGATGCGCTGGTGTGTATCTCCAACTGCGATAAGATTACCCCAGGGATGTTGATGGCCGCACTGCGTCTAAATATCCCATCGATCTTTGTCTCTGGCGGGCCGATGGAGGCGGGGAGGACGACGCTTGCTGGCCAAGCGGTGGCGCTTGACCTGGTCGACGCGATGGTTAAAGCAGCCCAGGATGGAGTAAGCGACGAGGAGGTGGCTCAGGTAGAGCGCAGCGCCTGTCCCACCTGTGGCTCCTGCTCGGGGATGTTTACTGCCAACTCGATGAACTGTCTGATGGAGGCGCTGGGGTTGGCGCTGCCCGGCAACGGCACGCTGGTGGCGACCCACGCCGACCGAGCCCAGCTCTTTCGCGAAGCGGGACGGCGCATTGTAGAGCTTACCCGTCGCTATTACGAAGAGGGCGATGAGCGGGTGCTGCCGCGGTCGATCGCTACCTTCGCAGCGTTTGAAAATGCCATGGCGCTCGATGTGGCAATGGGCGGCAGCACCAACACCGTGCTGCACCTGCTTGCTGCTGCCCATGAGGCGGGCGTTTCATTTCGTATGGCCGACATCGACCGCATCAGTCGGCGGGTGCCGTGCCTGTGCAAAGTGGCCCCTGCCGTTTCCGATGTCCATATCGAGGATGTCCATCGCGCGGGCGGCGTCATGGCGATCCTGGGCGAGCTGCAGCGGGCTGGGCTGATCGATGACTCGGTCTTAACCGTCCATTCCGCTACCTTGCGCGAAGCGCTCGCCCGCTGGGATGTGCGGCAAAGCAGCGATCCTGCCGTCCATCGCTTCTATCAGGCGGCCCCTGGGGGGGTCCCGACGATTCAACCCTTCTCGCAGGAGAAGCGCTACCCAGCGCTCGATCTTGATCGCCAGCGCGGCGTGATCCGCGATCGGGCCCATGCCTTCACCCGCGACGGCGGGCTCGCCGTTCTCTACGGGAATCTTGCCCCCAACGGGTGCATCGTCAAGACGGCTGGCGTGGATGAGGCGATCTGGCTCTTTTCTGGGCGGGCTCGCGTTTTCGAAAGCCAAGAGGAGGCGGTGGCTGCGATCCTCGGTGACCAGATCGTGCCCGGCGATGTTGTCGTCATCCGCTATGAGGGTCCTAAGGGGGGGCCGGGGATGCAGGAGATGCTCTACCCAACGAGCTACCTGAAGTCGAAAGGGTTAGGAAAGGTGTGTGCGCTGATCACTGATGGCCGCTTTTCGGGAGGAACTTCGGGGCTTTCGATCGGCCATGTCTCACCGGAGGCAGCTTGTGGTGGACCGATTGCCCTGGTGGAGGAGGGGGATCGCATCGACATCGATATTCCCAACCGGCGCATTACGCTGGCGGTCGATGAGCAGACGCTCGCAAAACGTCGGGAGGCGATGGTGGCACGCGGCCAGGCAGCGTGGCAACCGCGCCAGCGGCAGCGCCCCGTTTCGCTAGCGCTGCGCGCCTACGCAGCGCTGACCACCAGCGCCGACACCGGTGCGGTTCGCGACCTGACGCAGGTGGAGCGGCGGTAATGGAGCCGCTCCTTGCCGCTCTGCAGGCCCGAGTGACCGCGCTGGCCCAGCAAGTGACGGCGCTTGTTGCTGAGCGCAACCAGCTGCGCCAGGAGCGAGTGGCCTTAGCCCAAGCCAATGACCAACTGCGGCAGGAACTGCAGGACCAGGCCAGCCGCCTTGCTGAGCAGGCCCAGTTGTTGAGCGAACGGGAACGGGCGATCTCTGAGTGGGCGCAGCAGGCGCAGGCGTGGGCCGACGAGCGCAGCCGCTGGCAGCAGGAGCGCGAAGAGCTGCGTAAAGAGAACGCGACGCTACAGGCGGCGCTTGCGGCCGCACGGCAGGAGATCCTTGAAGCAGTGGCCGAACTGGCGGCTGCGCGTGCGGCGGCCCGTGCGCTATTGCCCCAGGAAAATGCTCAAGCTTTAGCGCATCCCAAGGAGTTGTGATGGCCGAGCAGAAAGTCGATGTGGTGCTGGCGGGCAAGAGCTACCGCCTGACCTGTGATGGTGAAGATGCGCCTATTCTCATCGAGGCGGCGCGTCTGCTTGATGCTCAGTTGGCGCGCTGTTCGGCTGCTGGACTCACCGGTGAGAAGCGGGCGTTGTGGGCAGCGTTCGAAATCGCCACCGAGTGGGTCCGCTGGCAGCGCCAGGGGGGGTTGGATTTGCCGACGTTGGAGCGTAGAATAACGGCTGTCGTGGCGCAGTTGGATCAACTGATTCAGCAAGCGCAGTAACGCTCTCTTTTTCCCTGCGGCGTTCGAGAAGGCCGAACGTTCCTTGAACCAATAGCGTAAGCTTGGTTGCCGACCCAGACGTTGCCGGTGTGCGCGCACTCATTTGTGTGTGCCTGATGGCAACGGGAAAGCGACCCTCCTGAACCCTAGGTTCAGGACTCTCGGCTGGACCGGCGCTGCGGGGAGCCTCGACAAAGCGCAGAACATTGTCCTTTTTCCTTTCCCTGATGGGGCGACGATGGATGCCTGGTGGTTTGCCTACCCGGTGCTCGGGTTACTGGTTGGTTTTTTTGCGGGGCTTCTCGGCGTAGGCGGAGGGGCGATCATGGTGCCGGTACTAACCACCCTCTTTACCTATCAGGGGTTCGAGCCAGCCGTGGTGGTTCACCTTGCCCTCGGTAGCTCGATGGCGGGGATCGTGCTAACGTCAGTAAGCAGCGCGCGCACCCACGCCGCGCATGGGGCAGTGCGCTGGAATGTTTGGCGCCCGATGGCCGTCGGGGTGCTTGGGGGGACCTTTGCTGCCTCGTCGCTTGCTAGCCTGATTCCCAGTCGGCCGTTGGCCCTCTTCTTTGCCGGATTCATTGCGCTCGTGGCCGTGCAGTTGGCCTTTAACCTCAAACCTAAGGCGGTGCGACCCCTGCCAGGAGCGGTCGGGTTGGCACTGGTCGGTGCGGGGATTGGGGCCGTTTCGGCCTTAGTGGCCATTGGCGGTGGGACAATGACTGTGCCCTTCCTTACCTGGTGCCAGGTGCCGATCACTCATGCGATCGGGATTTCGGCAGCGCTGGGGATTCCCATTGCCGTTACGGGAACGATTGGCTACCTGGTCAATGGCTGGAACGACCCGGCGCTCCCCCCCTACGCGCTGGGGTACCTCTACCTACCGGCAGTGGTTGGCATCAGCGCCACCAGCATCTTCGCAGCGCCCTGGGGAGCGCGGCTTGCCCATCGGCTGCCGGTGCCGGTTCTCAAACGCATCTTTGCGCTGTTGCTCCTTGCGCTGGTGACCAAAATGTTGTGGACCCTCTTTGGTGCGGGCTGATGGCGCTGCTCCTTGGCCAAACGGTGGCAGTGCCCCAGGGGTACGCTCCGGAACTGCTTACCCCGATTTCCCGGGCGGAGGCAAGAAGCCGATTACCCCACCCTATGCCGACGTGGATCGGCGTCGATCGCTGGGTTGGCTATGAGGTAAGCTGGCTTGATGGCAATGGCCAGCCGCGAGCGGCCGTGGCCGAACTCTTCGTGCCGGCCGATTCGCCAGCGCTGATCGAATCGAAGTCGCTCAAACTCTATTTCAACGGCTTGAACATGACCCGCTGGCCTTCGGTTGCTGCTCTGACGGCAACCATCACCGATGACCTAAGCCGGGTGGTCGGGGCGCCAGTAGCGGTGACTCTGACCGAGTGGCATGCGTGGCAGCCGACGGGGTCGCGCGCTTTTGGCGATGAGGCGGCGCTCATTCTTGATTCGCTCTCAGGTAACGACTTTCGTTATGACTACGACCCAGCGCTGCTTGCCATCGCTGATGGGCCGCCAGTTGAGCAACGTTACGTCATGGCGACCTTCCGATCCCTCTGTCCGGTGACAGGTCAACCCGATTGGGGAAGTCTCTACCTGCGCATGGTGGGGCCGCCGCTCGAGCCGGTGGCGCTTCTTCGCTACCTTGTCTCTTTTCGCAACCATAGCGGTTTTCACGAGACGTGCATCGAAACCATCTATGCGGATCTGTGGCGGCTGGGCATTGAGGAGCTGGTGGTCTGCGGCCGCTTTTTGCGGCGAGGCGGTTGGGAGATCGACCCGGTCCGCGCCGCGCATCCGGGGCTTTTGCCACTTGTCTGGTTTGCCGATCCGCGCCAATAACTACGGCCAATGACTCTGATAGGTAAAAAATTGCTTTTGTACGCCGATTCGGAGTAAAATGGTCAGTGCAAGTAACCTCGAAAGGAGCGATGCGATGAAGGTGTTGATGAAAGTGATGGCGGTGGTTGGATTCTGCGCGGTGGCTGCAGCCCCAGCGTTCGCTGATCAAGCGCTGGCTCAAGCCAAAGGGTGCATGGCGTGCCACGCGCTCGACAAGAAGCTGGTTGGCCCAGCGTACAAAGATATCGCTGCCAAGTACAAAGAGGCCGATGTGCCCAAGCTAGTCGAGAGGGTGAAGAAGGGTGGATCGGGCGTCTGGGGTCCGGTACCGATGCCGCCCCATCCCCAAGTGAGCGAAGCGGACATCGAAAAGATCGTCCGGTGGGTTTTGACCGTCAAATAATCGGTTTGGTTACTGGGGACAACAAAAAACCCGCCGTGCGCGGGTTTTTTGTTACTGGTTGATCAGGTCGGCAAATTCCACAGCCTGAAGAAGGAGCGCATTGTGCTGCGCTGGGGTTACCCCCAGCGCTTCGGCGGCGGCAACCAATGCCGCTGGCGAGGCTGACTCGCTGGCTTGCGCGAGCGACACGAGCGGGGCATAGGGCCCTTCGCGGTGGATCAGGGCGTCGCGCACCGCCTCCGGTAGCGTCAATCCTTCGAGCGCAGCTTCGAAAGGTAAGCCAGTGATCTGCGGCAGGATCGAAAAGAGGCCACAGAGAAAGAGGGGTTCCCCTTCATCGGCAGAAAAGAAGGCCGGGGCAAGGCCTTCGAGGTAACGGGCGCGGGCAAGCGCTGTCTGGGCAAGCGCCGGCATCGCCGGGTGGACGTGGGAGTGGACAAGCAGAACGGCCAGCCAGCGCAGTAGCGGTTGGTAACCGAGGAGGCTCACCGCATGGCGAAACGAGGTGATCTCGACCCGTAACCCCATCGCCGCAGAGTTGAGATAGCGAAGCAGCCGGTAGCCAAGGGCCACGTCGCGCTTAAGAACCCTTTCGATCGCGTCGATTTCGGCATCTTGTTGCAGCAGGGCCATCAGCTGCACGACGGTGGTGCGTGCTGGTGCTGGATCGCGGGGGGTAGCAGGATGTTGGGCCAGGTTCAGGAATGACCAGCCGCATAGTCCAGCAAAGTGGTGCAACGCCACCTCGTTTTCCGCGGCGGTGGTCGTTCCCCAGGCCAGCGCAACTCCAGGGGAATTGCCGGGAGTGTGGGTTTTGCGCCAATCGACCAACGTGAATCGCCACTGCGCCGACTCTGGGTAAGGGGAGGTGCCATCGTACCACGACAGGCAGAGCGGCAGCTGGCGCTTCGCGCACTCAGCCAGAAGCGACGCGGTGGTGGGCAATGTCAAGGCCTGTTGCGGGATCTCGAGAAATGTCGTTTCGGGCCATGACCAGCTGAGCAACCGGGAGGTGGGGGCAAGTCGCATCGTCGATAAAAAGACTGGGTGGGATTGCGGCCAGTGCGGATGCACCTCGGCTAGGGTTGCGAGTGCCTGCTCGGTGGTCGTGGCGTGCAGACAGAGGCGGTTGGCCGTGATCTGGTAGCGGCGGTTGACCGCCGGTTCGCGAGTGAGGTAGGCCAGGGATACACTCATGATGCGGACGACTGGAAGGTAAAGGAGTCGGCAAAGAAGGAGTCAGCAGCAAGCCCGGCGGCGGTGAAGTCACGGCGGGCAGCGTCGACCATCGCGGGCGCCCCGCAGACGTAGGCATGAAAAGTAGAGAGGTTACCAAGTTCGCTCAGCGCAGCGCGGTGCACCAGCCCCGTTCGACCCGACCATCCGGGACTCTGCTCAGGTTCGGAGAGGACAGGGCGGTAGTCGAGCCATGGGTGGTGCGCAGCAAAGTCGCGCAGCCAGCCGTCGCGGTAGAGGCCGGCAGACGTGCGCGCGCCCACGTAGCAAAGCACCGGGTGGGGGGGAGGCTCCTTGGCCAGTGCGGCGAGCATCGACTGGATCGGGGCAAAACCGGTACCGCCGGCAACAAAGAGGAGAGGCACCGACCGGTCACGGAGCGAAAAGCTTCCGAGCGGTCCCTCCAGGCGCCAGATTGCTTTGGGTGCCGTCTGGTGAAAGACCTGGGGGGTGAACCGCCCGCCGGGGACCAGGCGGATATGGAGCTCAAGAAAGCCGCCGTGGTCCGGTGGCGAGGCGATCGAGAAGCTGCGCCGCGCCCCATCAGAGAGCAGGACATCGACGTATTGGCCGGGGTGAAAGCGAAAGTCGAGGCTAGCTGGGAGTTTGAGGGTGACGATGGCGATATCGTCGATCTTGTCGATTGCTTCGACGCGGGCGGGAAACTTGTGGATGGGGAGATCGTCGGCGCGGCGCAGTTCGCGCACCTCGATGGTCAGGTCGCTCATGGCGCGGGTGCGGCAAAGGAGCGCCCAGCCAGCGGCCTGCTCTTGAGAAGAGAGAAGACCGGGGGCGATCGTCCCCTGTACGAAGGTACCGGCAACGATCCGCCCTTTGCACGCTCCGCATGCGCCATCGCGGCAGCCGTAGGGGAGGGTGAGTCCGGCACGCAGGGCGGCGTCGAGAACCGTTTCGTCGCTACTGGCCGTGAAGGTGGCGTCGGGGTGGTTGGCTACGGTGATGGTATGGGCAGTCGTCATCGGTCGGCTCAGCCATGCGATAATCGGAGTATCTAATTCTACGGGATATGCCGGAAAAGTGCCATGGGCAGGCGGTCGGTTCTGATCCTTGGCGGTGGCGACGTGGCCTGGCGGGCAGTGGCCCAGGCACCGCAGCGGGCGCGCTGGTTGGTCGTGCTGCGCGATCCGGCCAAGGCGCCATCGTGGCGGCAGTTGGGGGCGCGGGTGGTGGTGGCCGACCTTGACCGCTGGCGCTCCCTTGCTCGGGTTTTTGCTGCCGTCGACCAGGTATGGGTCACTGCACCTCCTGCTCCAGGGTCGGGACCGGAACCACGCACTTGCCACGTACAGGCGGCGTTGCGTCGCCGTTGCCAGCCCGCAAGGCAGCCGCGGATCGTCTATCTCAGCACAAGCGGTGTCTATGGCGATCGCGGCGGGGCTTGGGTGCGCGAAAGCGATCCGGTAGCGCCGCAGACGGCGCGCGGCGCGCGGCGTGTGGCTGCCGAGAGATTATGGCGAGCGTGGGTCCGCCGCGGTGGCTGGGCAGTTCGCTTGCGCGTTCCCGGTATCTACGCCGCCGACCGCCTCCCGCTTGAGCGGCTGCGTCGGGGTGTGCCAGCGATCATTGCCGAAGCCGATAGCATCAGCAACCATATCCACGCCGACGATCTTGCTCGGCTCCTATGGTGGGCTGGTTGGCGGGGGCGCAACGGCCGGGTTTACCACGCTTGCGACGATAGTCCGGTGGCAATGGGCACCTGGTTCGACGCCATTGCCGACGCAGCGGGCCTGCCGCGTCCGCCGCGCTTGCCGCGGGAAACGGTTCTGGCGGCAGTCGGGCCGATGATCGCTTCATTCTTACGCGAGAGTCGGCGGCTGGCCAACAACCGGTTGCGCCAGGAACTTCGTTTTGCACTGCGCTATCCCAATGCCGTGGCTGCCGTGGCCGTTTTTTTGGGCAACAAGGAGTCGTAGATGGGGTACGAAGTAGTCAAGTCGCTGCATATCATACTGATGACCTCGTGGTTTGCTGGCCTCTTTTACTTGCCGCGAATCTTTGTCAACTTGGCAATGGAGGAGCATCCCGCTGCTCGCGAGCGGCTGCTGATCATGGCCCGCAAGCTCTTTCGCTTCATGACCCCGTTAGGGGTGCTGGCGGTGCTCATGGGGCTATGGCTCTGGTTCGGTTTTGGCTTTGCCGGTGGCTGGTTGCACGCCAAAACGCTACTTGTTGTGTTGCTTGTGGTCTACCACGCCTATTGCGGCGTGCTGCTTGGCCGCTTTGCCCGCAACGAAAACCGCTATTCGCACATCTGGTACCGCTGGTTTAACGAGGTGCCGGTGGTGATCCTCACCGCGGTGGTCTTCCTTGTTGTGCTCAAACCCTTCTGAGCAAGCGATGCGTTTTTTTGCCCCCTGTCCGCGCGGCAGCGAGCTGCTCTTAGCAGCCGAGCTTGTCCGAGTAGGGGCAAGTAAAGTAGTCGAGACCGCGGGCGGAGTGGCCTTTGCTGGTGACCAAGCGGTGATGCTGCGCGCAAACCTCTATAGCCGTTTCGCCAGCCGGGTATTGGTGGAAGTGGCCTCTGGGCCCCTTCCTGCCCACCAGCCAGAAGGAGATGCCCTCTACCGCCTGGCCCGAGAGGCTGACTGGCACAAGTGGCTAACGCCAGAGGATCGTTTGCGCGTGAACCTCACCGCTCTAGGCGCAACGCGTGACGCTTTGCCTTTTCTCACCCTGCGCGTCAAAGATGGGGTATGCGACGCGATGCGCGCTCGGTTTGGCCGGCGACCAAGTGTCGACAAAGAGAACCCAACGGCTCGGGTGGTTGCTCACCTCAAGGGGGGAAGGGCGACGCTTTATTGGGATTCAAGTGGGCCGCCGCTCTTCCAGCGCGGCTACAAGGTGGCCAAGGTGGCAGCACCGCTTAAGGAGCATCTGGCCGCAGCGATCCTTGCCCATCTGGGTTGGCCAGCAGCCGCCTTGCCGCTTTGCGACCCGATGTGTGGTAGCGGCACCTTTCTCTTGGAAGGGGCGCTCATGGCTGCCGGGGCTGCGCCGGGCTGGAGCCGCTCCTTTGCCTTCGAAGGGTGGTCTGGGCTTGACCGGGCGCTCTGGCAGCAGGTGCGCGCCGCGGCCTGGGCTGAAAGCCGCAGTGGATGGGAAGCGATGCGCAAGCGCCTTTTTTGGGGCAGCGACTGCGACCCACAAGCGGTGGCTGCTGCGCAGACCAACTGGGCGGCTCTGGCTGCGGCGTTTGACCTCAACCTTCCTGCCCACTGGGCCGTCGTAGCTGCCGAGGCGCTCGACCCCCCTGCTCCCGCCGGGGTGTGGGTGGCCAATCCCCCCTATGGGGTGCGGCTGGCTGAGGCCGAAGCGCTCGCCGCCTGGTATCCGGTGCTGGGTAACGCCCTCAAGCGGCGCTGGACAGGGTGGTTGGCCCACTTTTTTACCGCCGACCCGCAATTGGCTAAGCGGTTGGGGTTGCGCCCGGCGCGCAAGGTACCGTTTCGTAACGGAGCCCTTACCGCCACGCTCCTCTCCTACCCACTGGTGGCCGGGGCCTTTGGCAAGGGGAGTGGACCAGCTCGACAAACGGTGAGCGGTTGCTGCAAAGATTGACAATTCGCTTTACAAGATGTCGATGCCGTCGGGCGCACTCACCTCTGGCCGGTCGGCCCGTTTGCTGTGCAGCTTGATCTGGATGCGTAGGTCATTGACCGAATCGGCAAAGCGCAAGGCATCTTCGTAACGGATCGCTCCAGCTTCGTAAAGATCAAAAAGCGCTTGGTCAAAGGTCTGCATTCCGAGCTCACGTGAACGGCGCATCACTTCTTTGATCTCAGCGATCTCCCCTTTAAAGATCAGATCGGCCACCAGCGGGGAATTGAGCAGAATCTCTACCGCAGCTACCCGCCCTGTGCCGCTGGCATGCGGAATGAGCCGTTGGGAGACGATTGCTTTGAGGTTGAGCGATAGGTCCATCAGCAACTGCTGGCGGCGCTCCTCGGGGAAGAAGTTGATGATTCGGTCAAGCGCTTGGTTGGCGCTATTGGCATGAAGCGTGGCCAGACAAAGGTGACCCGTTTCGGCAAAGGCGATGGCAAATTCCATCGTTTCGCGGTCGCGGATCTCTCCCATCATGATCACATCGGGCGCCTGCCTTAGCGTGTTTTTCAGGGCATTTTCCCAGCTATCGGTGTCGATGCCGATCTCGCGCTGCGATACCAGGCACTTTTTGTGGGGATGGACGAATTCGATCGGGTCCTCGATGGTGATGATGTGGCCACGGCTGTGATCGTTGCGCCAGTCGATCAGGGCAGCCAAGGAGGTCGATTTCCCGGTTCCTGTACCGCCAACGAAGATCACCAACCCGCGCTTGATCATTGCCACCTCCTTAAGCACAGGGGGGAGTTTGAGTTGGTCAAGCGTGGGAATGGTATCGGGGATGGTTCGAAAGACAAGCGATACGCCCCCTTTGGCCAGGTAGGCGTTGACGCGGAAGCGCCCGATTCCAGCAGGTGAGATGGCAAAGTTCCCCTCTTTGGTCGCTTCGAATTCGGCCGCTTGCCGGTCGTTCATCACCGCTCGGGCAATCGCCAGGGTGTGCGCAGGGGTAAGCGGCTGGTTCGATTGGGGTTGGATCGCCCCGTCGATCTTGATGGCCGGGGGAAAGTCGGGGGCGATGAAGAGGTCAGAACCCTTGCGCTCTTTAACACGGCGCAACAGTTCGGTGACAAAAGCAAGGGCCTGGTCGCGCTGCATGGGGTGCTCCTTTAGCGGAAAGCCTCTTTGTTGGCAGCGTAGGCGCGTGCCTCTTCGGCAGATACCACTTGCCGGGAGACAAGCTGTTGCAGCGCCTGATCAAGCGTTTGCATCCCCACCGCTTGGCTGGTTTGGATGATCGAGTACATCTGAGCGATCTTGTTTTCTCGGATCAAGTTACGGATGGCTGGTGTCCCGATCATGATCTCGTGCGCAGCTACCCGCCCCTGCCCGTCGCGGCGCTTCAGGAGCACCTGCGAGATCACTGCGCGCAGCGACTCCGAGAGCATCGCCCGCACCATCTCTTTTTCGGCAGCAGGAAAAACGTCGACGATCCGGTCAATCGTCTTGGCTGCCGATGAGGTGTGCAGTGTGCCAAAGACCAGGTGGCCGGTTTCGGCAGCGGTGAGCGCCAACCGGATCGTCTCCAAGTCGCGCATTTCACCAACCAGGATGACGTCTGGGTCTTCGCGTAGCGCCGAGCGCAGGGCATTTTCAAAGGAGAGGGTGTCGCGATGCACCTCCCGCTGGTTAATCAGCGATTTCTTTGACTCATGGACAAATTCGATCGGGTCCTCGATGGTAAGGATGTGAAGCGGCTGATTGGTGTTGAGGTAGTCGATCATTGCCGCGAGCGTTGTCGATTTCCCAGAACCGGTGGGGCCTGTTACCAGAACGATACCGCGAGGTTGGTCGCAGATCGTCTTGAAGACGGCTGGGGCGTTGAGCTCTTCCAGCGTCAGCACTTTACTGGGGATCGTGCGAAAAACCGCTCCCATGCCGCGGTTTTGCAGGAAGGCATTGACACGAAAACGCGAAAGATTGGGGATTTCAAAGGAGAAGTCGGCCTCAAGCTGCGCTTCGAACTGCTTGCGCTGGCTGTCGTTCATGATGTCATAGACGAGCGCTTTGACATCGGCGTCAGCTAGCGGCGGCAGATTGACCCGACGCACATCACCGTGGATGCGCAGCATCGGCGGCAACCCCGCTGAGAGGTGGAGGTCAGAGGCCTTGTTCTTGACAGCAAAGGCCAGGAGCTCAGCGATATCCATGACATACTCCTTGGGCAACAACTACTATGGTAACGCATTGGGGCGGTGCTATACTCGATTAAATGGAACCGACTGCACATGTTGTCGAGCGCGACGCCATCGCCGCCCACGTGGCGGCGCTTACCGCCCAGATCGCCGAAGTAGCCACGCAGCTTGGGCGCGATCCGCGTACAATCACGCTGATTGCGGTGAGTAAGACACAGCCGCCCGAGGCGATCGCTGCTGCCGTGGCTGCCGGGGTTACCGCGGTGGGGGAGAACTACGTCCAGGAGGCGCTTGCTAAGCAGGCGGCGCTGGCCGGACTTCCTGTGGCCTGGCACTTCATCGGGCCGATCCAGCGCAACAAGACGCGGGCAATCGCCTCCGCCTTCGATTGGGTCCACTCGGTCGACCGGCTAGAGGTGGCTCGGCGGCTGAGTGAGCAGCGCCCCGCCGAACGGGGGCCGCTTGCCGTTTTCCTTCAGGTCAATGTCAGCGGGGAGGCAAGTAAGTCCGGCGTAGCACCTGAAGCGCTCCTGCCCCTTGCCAAAGCGGTGGCAGCACTGCCGCGTTTGCAGCTGGTTGGGTTGATGACCATCCCCGAGCCAACCACCGATGAGGCACTGCTCTCTCGCCGCTTTCAGACGCTACGGCAGATGCGCGATGCAGTCGTAGAGGAGGGGATTCCCGCCAAGGCACTGTCGATGGGGATGAGCAGCGACTGGCCACTTGCTTTGGCCGAAGGGGCAACCCATCTTCGGATCGGCACGGCCCTCTTTGGCCCGCGGGATCCGCGCCATAGGGGATAGCCACGGGATCGACCAACGACTGTCAAGGAGAAGTGATGCGCATCAGTTTTTTGGGTGGCGGCAACATGGCCGAAGCGATCATCGGTGGGCTGATCAATGGCCGGGTGGTCGAACCCAGACGGATCCAGGTGGTCGACCCCAACCCCGACCGGCAGACGCTCTTTCATCAGCGGTATCGGGTGACCGTCGTTGGGGTTGTCGATGACCCCTTCTTTGAAGCCGATCTGATCGTCGTCGCGGTCAAGCCGCAGGTAGCAGAAGCAGCGCTCGCGCCGCTTGCTGGGCGCGTTGATCGTGTGCCGCTACTTTCGATCATGGCCGGCGTGCCGATTGCCCGGATTCAGAGTATCGTCGGCCCAAGTGAAGTGGTCCGGGCAATGCCCAACACGCCTGCGCTGATCGGCGCGGGGATTACCGCGCTCTTTTCCCCGGAAGGTGTGGCGGCTGCGGTGCGAACGCTGGCCGAGAAGACGATGCAGGCGGTAGGAGAGACGCTGTGGGTGGGCGACGAAACGGCCATCGACGCGGTCACCGCCGTTTCGGGAAGCGGTCCGGCCTACCTCTTCCTCTTTCTGGAAGCGCTGGCGCGTGCAGGCGAACAGCTTGGCTTGCCGGCCGAGACTGCCCGGCGCTTGGCGGTGGCCACTGCGTTGGGGGCGGCAAAGCTGGCCAACGCCGGTCCCGAACCCTTTGAGGTGCTGCGCGCCCGCGTCACCTCGCCGGGAGGAACCACAGCAGCGGCGCTGGAGGTGCTCTTGGCCGCAGGCTGGCCCCACCAGCTTGAGGAGGCGGTCGCTGCCGCCTATCGCCGGGCACGCGAATTGGCTGCGGGGGGATGAGATGGGTGGCGCGGCGCTTTTTGATCTTGTTTTTGGTACTCTGTTTAACGGGCTAAGTGCGCTGTTCTGGCTGGCGTTTTTATGGCGGGCCCGGCGGCTCTCCTTTTTTGCCCCGGGCGGGGCGTTTCTGTTGCAGTCCACCGAATGGGCCGCTGCACCGTTGCGCCGCCATCTCCCTCGCGGCCGCTACGATTGGGCGAACCTGCTTCTTGCTTGGGTAGCGCAGATGGTGCTGCTTTTTTTGAAGTTTCTCATCCTGGGCCACCTGCCGAGCCTGCCGGTGACGGGGGTGATCGGCGTGGTGCTCATCGGTGGGGCGGTCGAAACGCTCTATCTCCTTGGGTACCTGATCTTTTGGCTGGTACTGGCGGCAGTGCTCATGAGCTGGCTTCGCCCCGACGCGCCGTTGGCACCGGTAATCCAGGCACTGACTGACCCCTGGCTCGACCCGATCCGGCGCTGGGTGCCACCGCTTGCCGGGGTTGACCTGAGCCCGATTATCCTTTTCCTGGGGTTGCAGCTGCTGGCGATTCTGGGAGGGGAGCTGCGCTTTGCCCTGGTGCGCGGGCTTTTGGCCTCATCGATCGGCTAGCGCAATGGATATCTGGCGGTTTGACTCAGGAGGGGTTCGAATCGCACTCCATGTCCAGCCGGGGGCCAAACGAAGCGGCTGGGCAGGGCGCTACGGCGACGCGCTCAAGGTGCGTCTTCAAGCACCGCCGGTTGATGGCAAAGCCAACGAGGCGTTGCGTTCCTGGATCGCCGCCGCCTTTGGGGTACCGCTTGCCGCGGTGGAGTTGGTGCGTGGAGCGCAGAGCCGGCGCAAAGAGGTGCTGGTGCGCTGCACTGCGCTTGAACGGGAGGCGATCGTGGCTCGGCTCAAGACCATTGCGGCGGCACCTGACCACGACTGCTAAGGCCATGAGCTGGCGGGCGCTCATACGGCCCGGCGACTGGGGGGTGCTGGCCATAGGGACCGTGCTAACGCTTGCTTTGCTCGTTTGGTTGCCGCAGCGCGGCGCCCCAACTCATGCGGTGGTTCGACTAGGCGGCGAATCCGTCGCACGCCTGCCGCTCGATCGCCCAGCCCGCTACGCAGTACGTGGGCGGCTGGGGGTCACCGAGATCGAAGTGGCCCCGGGACGCGCGCGGGTGGCGCGCGACCCTAGCCCGCGCCAGCACTGTGTTCACCAAGGATGGTTGACGCGGGCTGGCAGCATCGCGATCTGCGCCCCCAACGAGGTGTCGCTTGCCTTGGAGGGGGGCGAGCCTCCCTTTGATTCGGTTACGTTTTGATCGCGCTATCGCGATAGACCACTTCACCATTGCGCCACGTCTGCACCACTCGGCCAGTGAGCGTTGCACCCCACCAGGGAGTGTTGCGGCCGGGGCCGACCAGCGTCGTCTCGTCGAGTACCCACGGTTGGTCGGGGTCAAAGAGGATCAGGTCGGCTGTGGCCCCCACCGATAGGCAGCCAAGATCGCTGCGCCCAAGGAGCTGCGCCGGCCGGCTGGTGAGCGGCGCAAGCGTCTGGGCAAGCGTCAACCCCTGTGCTTCGCCCCAGCGCAGAGCAAGGGGCAGCAGAGTGACCAACCCAGCAGCGCCGGGGGCGCTCTCCGAGAAGGGTAAGGCTTTGGCGTCGCTGCCAACTGTGGTGTGGTTCGAGGTGATGAGGTCGATCGTGCCATCGGCAACCGCTGCTGCCAACGCTTCGCGATCCTCGCTGCTCCTGAGCGGAGGCAGCAGGTGGGTATTGGCGTCAAATTCGCCGATGTCGCGGTCGGTCATCGTTAGGTGGAGCACCGAGACACTGGCAGTGATCAGCACTCCTTCGGCTTTGGCCCGGCGAACCAATTCAACCGAGCGGCGGCTTGAGAGGTGAACCAGGTGGAGTCGAACGCCTGCTTCGCGTGCCAATTCGATCAGTCGGCTTACGGCTACCGTTTCGGCGGCAACTGGGATGGGCGGCAAACCGAGCCGGGCGGCGATTACCCCGTCATGTGCGCCGCCAGGCAGGGTCAGGTCAGGGTCGGCGGCGGTGAACCAGACGGGGAAATCGAAGCTTGCAGCGTACTGCATCGCCCGAAAAAGCGCGAGCGAATCGCGCACCGCTTTGTCGCCCTGCGCAAAGGCAAAGCAGCCAGCGGCAGCCAGTCGCGCCATTTCGGCAAGCTGTACCCCTTTTAGCCCGACAGTAAGTGCCCCAAGCGGCCAGAGCTGGGCAAGCTGCGCCCGCCGGGCCCGTTCGAGCAGCATCTCGACAAGCCCCGCTTCGTCAAGCGGTGGATCGGTGTCGGGGGCGACCACCAGGTGGGCAATGCCCCCGGCTGTTGCCCCGCGCAGCTCTGCTTCAAGCCGCGCCTGCTGCTCGAAGATCGGCCCAGTAAGCCGCGCGTAGGTGTCGATCAGCGCGGGTGCAAGCACTTTGCCGCCGGCATCGACCACTGTTTCGCCCGCTAGGCCGGCCAGATTTGCTGGTAGCGGCGCGTCAAGCGGTGCTTCGACAATCTGCACAATGCGCCCGTCGGCAATGACCAGCGACCCGGTGGTGGTTTTGCCACTGAGCGGATCGACCAAGCGTGCCCGGTGGATGATCTGCCGTCTCACGACCTCTCTCCTTGGCCTATGCCAGCAAGCAGGGTAAAGACTGCCATGCGCACAGCGATGCCAAAGGTAACTTGCGGCAGGATTACCGATTGCGGACCGTCGGCGACGCTGGATGCGATCTCGACGCCGCGGTTCATCGGCCCGGGGTGCATCACGATTGCATCGGGTTTGGCCCGCTTGAGCCGCTCCGGCGTCAGTCCCCAACACTCATGGTATTCCGCCGTTGTCGAGATGAACGAGCCGTGCATCCGTTCGTTTTGCAGGCGCAGCATCATCACCACATCGACCCCATCAAGTGCCTCGTTCAGGTCGCACGTGACGGTGACCCCCAGCGCGTCGAGCCCTTGCGGCAGCAGCGTCTTAGGGCCGGCCACCCGGATGTCGGGTACCCCCAGCGCCGTAAGCGCAGCGATCTCCGAGCGGGCTACACGCGAGTGCAGGACATCGCCAACTACGGCCACTGCCAATTGGCTAAAGTCGCGCTTGTAGTGGCGGATGGTGTACATATCCAGCAGCCCCTGGGTCGGGTGGGCGTGGCGACCGTCGCCGGCGTTAAGGACATGGACATGATTGAGCCCCCGCTCGGCCAGATGTTGCGCGATACGCACCGGGGCGCCGCTTGAGGCGTGACGAATGACCAGCATGTCGGCCATCATTGCGCAGATGTTGTCGATGGTATCAAGAAGCGACTCCCCTTTGGCTGTCGAACTGGTGGCGATGTTCAGATTGATCACGTCAGCCGAGAGGCGCGCCGCGGCGATCTCGAAGGTGGTACGGGTGCGGGTTGAGTTTTCGAAAAAAAGGTTGAAAACGCTTTTCCCACGCAATAGTGGCACCTTCTTCACCGAGCGAGCCGATACCTCCAGGAAGGAATCGGCAAGCTGGAAGATGTGCATCAAGAGCGATTCAGGCAACCCCTCCAGCGTCAGGAGATGGTGCAGGCGCCCGTCAGGGGTGAGTTGCAGACGGGTCATCGGATCAGCTCCCAGCAAAAAGTCCCATCGGGGGTGCGGATCAATTCCAGACGATGGGTTGGCGGTAAGGGTTCAGCAGCCCGCCAGGGGCAAAAGTCGGGACAAATCGGGAGTTCGCGGCCGCCGCGGTCGGCAAGGGTGGCGAGCCAGACCCGCGCCGGGCGGCCGTAGTCGAAGAGTTCGTTGATCGCTGCGCGCACGGTACGGCCAGTATAAAGGACATCGTCGACAAGGAGGATCCGCGCCCCATCAACGGTAAAGGGGAGCGTGCTCGGTTGGACATCGCTGCGCCCCAGCCCCCGCTGGGCAAGGTCGTCACGGTAGAAGGAGACATCGATTGTTCCCAGCGGCTGCTGAGGGGCCAGCGTGTTGCGCAACCGCTCCGCAACCCAGACGCCGCCGGAGTGGATCCCGATCCAGGCATCGATCTCTGGGGTGATCGGGGCGATTTTGGTAAGCAGTGCGCTTATCAGGGTTTCTGCATCAGGGGGATAGGTGGTCATCGGTCACGGTTCCACGATCGCTTCGGGTGCTTGCCCGTCACAAAAAGCTTGCAGGATGAGCGCTGCAGCTGCGGCATCCAGGCGCCCTTTGCGCTGTTGCCAGCGCACCTGGCCCGCTTCGCGAAGCAGCCGGTCGGCATGTGCCGAGGTCAGCGTTTCATCGACCAGATAGACGATTCGCTGATGGCGGCGGGCGAGCGCTTTGGCAAAAGCGGTGACGGCTACTGCCAGCGGATGGGGTTCGGTAGCGCCAGGTTGGCCGGGTGAGCCGACGACGAACCCAACGGGTTGCCATTCGGCCACCAGCTGGTCAATCGCTCTCTGGCATAGGGGTTGTGGCCGCGCGGCGATGGTGGCAAGGGGCGAAGCGACCGCCACCGGGAAGGTGGCTACCGCCACACCGATGCGCGCCTTTCCGTAGTCGAAGGCGAGCCAGCAGCCCTGTTTGGTTAGGTGGTCCCGCTTAGTCATGGCCGGCTCCAGCGACGAGAAAGCCGGGGCGAACCCCCAGGCGGGCCAATGCCGCCTCGTATCGGGCTTCTGGGGGTGTGGCGAAGATCAGCTCTGGGTCGGCTGGGATGGTCAGCCAGTCGTTGCGGGCGATCTCCCCTTCGAGCTGCCCTTCGCCCCAACCAGCATGGCCAAGGAGCACAAGGAAATCGCGGATCGCCTGTGGGTCGCCGAGTTTGCTCAGAATGTCGCGCGATGTGGTCAGGGCCATCTCGTCGGGCAGAAGCAGCGACCCGGCCCAATCCCCTGCCGGCCGGTGCAGAACGAACCCCCGTTCGGTGGCCACCGGACCGCCGAAATAGACGGGGGCATCGGCAACCAGCGGGTCGACCGTTCCGGCCTCGACCCGCTCAAAGAGCTGCCCAAGGGTCAGTTCGGTGGGGCGGTTGATAATTAACCCCATCGCCCCTTGCGGGTGGTGTTCGATCAGATAGACCACGGTGTGGCGGAAGTTGGGGTCGGCCAGGTCGGGCATCGCGATCAAAAAGTGGTGCTTGTAGCTGACAAAAGGGTGCGTCATACGGCTCTCTCTGCATTAGTTAAGGAAGGAGCGCTCCAGGATCGGCGCCACTGCAGGGCGCTCTCCCGCTGGCAGCGATGGCTGTGGCACCGGTTCGCTCTTTGGCGGTGCATCGACAGGATCAGGGTGCGGCGGGTCGGGGTCAGGGGGCGGGAGCTCTAGATAATGGTACTCCAGTTTGCCATCGACCGAAGCAGTCGCAATGCCGTTTGGCATCGGTGGGAACGATTCGGGAACGCCGCGCAGCGCTTCGCCCATAAAATCGATCCAGATCGGGAGCGCTGCCCGCCCGCCAGTCTCCTTCTTGCCCAGGGGTTTTGGCTGCGGGTAGCCGATCCAGGTAACGGCAACAAGCGACGGGTGGTATCCGGCAAACCAAGCATCGACGGCGTCGTTGGTCGTCCCAGTTTTGCCTGCGAGGTCATTGCGCTTGAGCGCCTGTTTGGCCGGTGCTCCTGTTCCCATCTGCACCACGCTCTTTAATAGTGAATCCATTATCCAGGCGTTTCTGGCTGGGATCACGCGCCGGGTCTCGTCGCCGGCACGGGCAGGTTCCGCTTTCCAAAGGAGTGTACCCTGGGCGTCGCGGATCTCTTCGATGAAGTAGGGGTCGATAAGATAGCCGCCGTTGGCAAAGACAGCGTAGGCGCGGGCCATCGTCCACGGGTTGGTGCTGCCGGCACCAAGCACCATCGTCAGGTAGGCTGGGTGGTCCTTGGGGTCAAAACCAAAGCGGGTGATCCACTGCTGCGCGTAGGCGGGGGTGATATCGTAAAGGACCCGCACAGCGGCAAGGTTCTTCGACTTAGCAAGTGCCTGCCGCAACCGCATCCAGCCATCGTAGGTGTCGTCGTAGTTTTTGGGCGCCCACTTCTTGCTGCCGGTCACCTCCGCACTAAAGACGATCGGGGCATCTTCAACCCAACTGCCCGGCATCCACCCTTTTTCAAGCGCGGCCGAGTAGATAAATGGTTTGAATGAGGAGCCAGGCTGCCGTTGCCCTTGGGTGGCATAGTTAAACTTGGCCTGATCGAAGTCGTAGCTCCCCACCAGGGCACGTACGGCCCCAGTGATGGGGTCAAGCGCGATCAGTGCTCCCTGAACGGTGGGGAGCTGTGTCGCCTGCCACTGCCCATCGTTTAGTGGGCGAAGGCGCACCACGGCACCAGGTACGATGCGTAGCGCTGCCGGTGCGTTGCGTTTAAGCCCGGGCCGGATAAGGCGCAGCGCCTCACCCGTTAGGGAAATCTTCTGACCGTTGCGCCACAGGAGCACCTGTTGCTCATCGGCACTGACGACGACCGCCGCCAACGCTTCGGGCGCATCTGGGTAGGCTTCAAGCGCCTCGGCCAGGTCCCCTTCGCGACCCGGGGCGAGGAGATCGGCAGGGATGAACCCCTCGGGACCGCGGAATCCCTGGCGTTGGTCGTAGGCGAGAATGCCCCGGCGCACCGCCCCTTCGGCATGGCGCTGCCAATGGGCATCCACTGTGGTATAGACCTGCAGACCGGCGCTTGTAGCCGCTTCAGGGCCGAACTGGGCAATGATTGCCTGCCGGACCATTTCGGCAACATGCCCACCCCAGGGGATCGTCCCGGCGAGCGTTCCGTCGGCAGAACGGTAGTGGGCTAAGTTGAGCGGCTCCTGCTGCGCTGCCTGGTATTGAGCCGCATCGATGAAACCGGCTTCGAGCATCCGGCGCAGCACATAGTTACGGCGAGCGATGACCCCATCTGGGTTGCGAAAGGGGTTAAGTTGCGACGGTGCCTTAGGGAGCCCGGCCAGGAGTGCGCTTTCGGCTAACGTCAGTGCCTGGATCGGTTTACCAAAATAGGTTTGCGCGGCGGCGGCAAAGCCGTAGGAACGCTGCCCGAGGTAGATCTGGTTGAGGTAAAGGGTCAGGATCTGATCCTTGGTGAGCTCACGCTCCAGTTTGATCGCCAGCAGCATCTCATAGAATTTGCGCCAATAACTCTTTTCGCGCGAGAGGTAGAAATTGCGCGCAACCTGCATGGTGATCGTCGACCCCCCCTGCGCCTTGGCCCCAGTGAGCAGGTTGGCAATCGCCGCGCGGGCAATGCCCAAAGGATCCACGCCGGGGTGGTGGTAGAAGTGCTCGTCCTCGGCAGCTAAGATTGCCGCTTTGAGAAGGTCGGGCACGGAGCTGGCATCGACGGCGATCCGCCGCTCTTCGCCAAACTCGGCGATCTTTTCGCCGTCACGGGTGTAGATTCTAAGCGGCAGCTTTGGCCGATAGTCGGTTAGGGCGGCCACGTCAGGGAGCTCCTGCCAGGCAAAGAGGAGGATGGTGGCGGCAATGGCAACGCCAGCGGCAAAAAGCGCGACGAGCGCCGCTAGCCATTTCAGGGGTTGGGTCATCCCGTAGCTCTTGACAGAGTTGCAGCAATAGCCGATTATAGCGAGGAAGGAGAAGAAGCAGTAGGGAGCAGCTTAGGGGTGGCCTGGTGGCAGTTTGCAGCAAAAAAAGGGCGCGAGCGCGGGGCAGCCGGTATCGACCTCAGCCCTTCGGGCGCCAAAGGGGTTATGCTCCGTGGCCGTAGCCAACGGCCGATGGTGGCGGCTGCTGCTGTTGTCCCCTTCGAACCGCAGTGGTACGGCACCGCCGGCATTGCCCAACCGGCAGCCGTTGCTAAGGCGCTTGCCGCGCTTTGCCAGCAGCTTGGCCGCGTTCAGGCCATTACGCTTGCTCTGCCCGATGCTGCGGTGATCCAGCGTACGGTCGACCTGCCCGCTGGCTTAAGCGAACGGGAAGAGGAGGAGTTGGTCTTTGACGAACTCGCCCGTATGTCGCCATTTCCGGTTGAGGAGCTGCAGGCTGACTGGTGCCGCATCGGCCCAGGGCGAACCCCAGAGAGCGAGCGGTGGATGATTGTTGCTGCCCGCCAAGAGCGTGTCGAGGCGTTGCAGCTGGTGGCCGAGACGGCCGGGGTGCACCTGGTTCATGTCGATGTGGCCAGCTTGGCATTGCGGCGTGCGGTCTGGCGCGTTGGCCTCCTGGAGGGGAGCGTGGTGGTAGTCGATGGGGGTGACGAGGCCATTGAACTAACCCTCTGGCAGCAGGGTGAGAAGCGCTTTGAACGGACCCAGGGTTTTGAAGCCAACCGGCTGCTCCGCGACCTGACGCGCCTTCTGCGCGATAGCGCCGCCGCGCAGCGGGTCCTTGCTGAGGGGAGGTGGGACGAGACGGCGCGCAGCCAGGTGCTGCAACCGTTCCTAACCAAATTTGCTTTTGAAGTGGCCAACCTTATCAAAGTGTTGCAGTCGGCCGTCGACGGCTTGCCAACCATCGACCGAATCGTTCTTACCGGTGGCATTGCGGCGCTACCTGGTGTGGTCGACGCCGTCCAGAGTATGGTAACCCCGCCCGTCGTGTGCTGCGACCCGTGGCGTGGGGCAACGCTCTCTGATGCGGTGCGCCCGCTCGCCCCCCTGGGCACTCGTTTTGCTCTGGCAACCGGTCTTGCGTGGCGGGAGGTGGGATGAATCCGATCGATATCGACCTCCTGCCGTGGCGGGAGAGGCGCCGGGAGGAGCAGCGCCGGCGGTTTTTTGCCGGTCTTGCGGCGGCCTTCATTGCTGCGGTGGCGGTGGTTGGTGCTGGCTGGTGGTGGCTTGATGCACTCCTTGAACGGCAAAATAGCCGCAACCAGTTCCTGGAAGGGGCCATTGCCAAAATCGAGCGTGAGATTGCCGAGATCAAGGCTCTTGAAGGGTTGGTTGCCGGGATCGTCGGGCGCAAGGAGGTGATCGAGCAACTGCAGATCAGACGGGCAGAACCGATTCTGCTCGTTGATTCCTTGCCGCGAATCCTTCCAGGGGGTAGTGCGTTGACGCTACTTGAGCGGCGCGACGCACAGGTGTCGTTGCATGGCCTTGCCCGCTCCAACGGTACCGTTTCGGAAGTCATGCGGGAGATTGAGGCCTCACCCTATTTTCGCAATGTGCGGTTGATTGAAACCCAGTCAGCTGAAGTGGCTGGGCGCAGCGCAGTCCGTTTTGCCTTGGTTACCGAGATCGACCGCGACGAGATTGCGCGTCAGGTGACTGCTGTGCCAGCAGCGGGTAGTACCGGAGGAGGGCGATGAACGTCAACGCCCTTCTGGCCAAGTGGGCAGCCCAATTCCGTGACCTCGACCCGAATGACCCAGGCCGTTGGCCGCTCATCCCACGGGTTGCTGCGATTGGTGCAGTTTTTGCGCTGACGATCGGGTTGGGCTGGTACCTGGTCTGGAGCGACCAGGTGGCGGCAATTGATGCTGCGGTGGCCAAAGAGCCGCAACTGAAGGAGCAGTGGCTTGCCAAGAAGCGCCAGGCGGTCAACCTGCCGCTTCTCAAAGCGCAGGTGGCCGAGGCCGAAAAGCAGTTTGGCGATCTTCTTAAACAGCTGCCCAGCAAAGCCGAGGTCGATGGGTTGCTTCAGGAGGCTCATCGCCACGGGCTACAGCGGGGGTTGCGTTTCGAGCTCTTTCGTCCAGGCACCGAGGTGGTCAAGGAGTTCTACGCCGAGCTGCCGGTTACCATTCGTTTAAGTGGTTCCTACCATGCCATTGCCGGGTTTATCAGCGACGTTTCGGCCATGCCGCGGGTCGTCTCGTTTGCTGATCTCAAATGGACGCCGCTCACCGCTAAGCCAGGGGCAAAGGGGGTGGATCGACAGGAGGGGGAACTTCAGCTTGAAGCAACGCTTGTTGCCTACCGCTACCTTGAGGAGGCGGAGCGATCTGCTGCCCCCAGTGCAGCCGGTTCAGGGAAGGTGCGCCGATGAGGCGGCAGGCCGTTTGGCTCCTTCTTGCCGTGGAGTGTGCTGGGCTTACTGGCTGTGGCCTGACCATTCCCCCCGACGATACCGCCGATCTCGCTGCCTGGATGGCCGAGGCGGCCCAGCCCCTCAAGGGACGGGTGAAGCCCCTGCCGGCGGTGCGAACCGTGCTGCCCGTTGCCTATCAGGCCGAAGGGTTAGTCGACCCGTTCGACCTCAGCCGCTTTGTGCCCGCTGCCGAATCTGGGGCAGCTGAGACGAACGACCCTGGGTTACCCCCACCAGACCTTAACCGGCCGCGCGAACCGCTCGAGGCCTTTGCGCTTGAAGACCTTAAGCTCCACGGGGTGCTCGAGCGGGCAGGGGAACGGTGGCTTCTGGTTGCCGCCCCCGATGGGCAGCTCTACCTTGCCCGTCTTGGCAACTACCTGGGGCGCGACTATGGGCGGATCGAAGCGATTACCGCTGAAGTCGATCGCGGGGTAACTCGGTGGCACGTTACGGTGCGCGAACGGGTACGCGACGACAAGGGGCGGTGGAATGAGCAGGTGCGCGAACTGACAGTGGCGGGAGCATCGTGACCAGATGAGAAACGGAGCGGCAATGGGATGGTGGCGCTGGAGCGTTGGGTTGATGAGCGGGTTGTTGGCTGCAGTGGCAGCGGCGGCCGACCTGATCGGGGTCGATCTCGCACAAGGAGAGGAGGGACGGGCGACGCTGGCGTTGCGTTTCAGCGAGCCACCCGGATCCCCTGGCCACTTCCAGATGGCTGCGCCACCACGGCTGGTTGTCGATTTCGTTGGTGCCAAGAGTCGGCTTGATCGGGCCGAGCTGCGCTTTGCCCAGGCTGGCCTCGACCGGGTCAATGTGCTTGAAGCTGGCGGCCGCCTGCGGCTTGTGCTCCTTCTCGATCAACCGGTGCGCTACGAGCTCCTTCCCGATGGCAACGGCTGGCAGATCGCCTGGCAGCGGACGCCGGGGGCGGCAAGCGACCCGGTTGCCAAAGGGGTGGCGGTGCTTTCTGCGCCGCGCTCGAGCGATCCTCCTTTGCCTGCTGCACCGCAGATCAAGGGGGTCGATTTCCGGCGTGGCGACGAAGGCCAAGGGCGGATTGTGGTGACTCTTTCTTCGCCGCGGATCGCCCCCGACCTGCGCCAGACCGGAGAGCGGCTTGAAGTGCGCTTTCCCAGCGTGACGCTGCCGCGAGCGCTTGTTCGCCGCTCCGATGTTACCGAATTTGCAACCCCAGTGCGCGAATTTACCTTCGAGCAGCAGGGGGGCGACGCCGTGCTGACGGTGCGGGGCAAAGGGGTGTTGCGTCCCACCGCCTACCAGGCCGATACCACCTTTGTGCTCGAAGTGGCCGAAGAGAAACGCGATGAGGGGAGCGAACTTGCTGCTCAGCTCAAACCGAAATATTCGGGCGAGCGGCTGACGCTCGACTTTCAAAACGTCGAAGTGCGCGCGCTCCTGCAAGTGCTCGCCGACTTCAGCGGCTTTAATATCGTAGCTGCCGATTCGGTCACTGGAACAATTACCCTGCGGCTCAAAGAGGTACCGTGGGATCAGGCGCTGGACATTATTCTGCAGGCCAAGGGGTTGGACAAGCGCCAGAACGGCAACATCATTTGGGTTGCCCCCACCCAAGAAATCGCCGATCGCGAGCGGGCGCGGTTAGAAGCCTTTAACCAAAAGGTCGAAAAGGGGGTGTTGGTAACCGAGGCCTTTCAGATCAATTACCACTCAGCGGCTGAAATTTATCAGATGTTGATTGCGGGGCGTGCCGCTGCGGGGGCAGGAACGGCGGGCAACGCAGGGGCAGGTGCTGCTGGGGGAGCCCCAGCGGCAGCAGCGGGGGGAGGAGGATCGTCGCAAAGCCTTTTGTCCTCGCGCGGCTCAGCGACCTTTGATATGCGGACCAATAAGCTATTTGTTACCGACGTCGAAGAGCGGCTCAACGCAGTGCGTGCGCTCCTAAAAGGGATCGATGTGCCGCCCAAACAGGTGGTGATCGAGGCGCGTATTGTTGAGGCAACGACCAACTTTGGCCGCGAGATTGGCGCACGCCTAGGGTTTGATGATGCCCGGATCCGCAGTCTGGGGGGTGGGGCGCTTTACACCGTCGGTCCCTTTACCCGCCCCTTTGGCCGGCAGAGCAGCACACAGGAGCTGCGCGTTTCCCAATTCTCCAACTTCCAACTCTCAATTTTTAACCGCTCGCTTACCCGCTACCTCAACCTTGAACTCAACCTGGCCGAAGCGACGGGTCAGGGGCGGATCATCTCTAGCCCTAAGATCATGACCGCCAACAACGTTAAAGCGAAGATCTCAGTAGGCGATGAGATTCCCTATGTGTTGCCAGCCACCGGCAATACTCCGCCCTCGGTTTCGTTCAAAGAGGCAGCGCTCAACCTGGAGGTAACCCCAATGCTCACCCCTGATGGGCGGGTGCGCATGAGCGTGCTGGTTGAAAAGAACCGCGCTGACTTTACCCGAACGGTGCTGGGTAATCCACCGATCGTCAAGAAGCAGGTGACCACCGACGTGATTGTTGAAAATGGCGGCACCGTCGTGCTTGGCGGGCTCTTTGAAGAGAGCGAAACTCAGAGCGAAGATAAGGTACCCTTTCTGGGGGACATGCCGGTGGTTGGGAACCTCTTTAAGAACCAGGCCCGCGCCGCGCAACGCACTGAGCTGATGATCTTTCTGACTCCGCGCATTGTTAGTGATGACCTGCGCTTGCGTTAGAAACGCTGAACCACCTGCTGTGCGACGATTCTTTAGCGTTTCCCTAGGTTGGACTGGGTGGGATCGGGTACACTTATCCCATCTGATTCAAACAAGGGGAAGGTGTGGAACCGATCGTACTAGTGGGCATGATGGGGGCAGGGAAGACGACCTTGGGTCGGTTATTGGCTGCGCGCCACGGGCTAGCCTTCATCGATGCCGACGAAGAGCTCGAGCGCCGCACCGGCGCGACGATCCCGCTCATCTTCGCAATGGAAGGGGAGGCAGGGTTTCGCGAGCGGGAGGCGCGGCTTATCGAGGAGCTCTTGGCTGGTGACGATCTGGTGATTGCCACCGGCGGCGGGGTGGTCACCCATCCGACCAACCGCCAGCGTTTCAAACGGCGGGGGATCGTCGTCTATCTCTATGCGCCGCTCGAAATCCTGTGGGAGCGGCTGCAGCACGACAAGAGCCGACCCTTGCTGCAGGTCACCGATCCAAAGGCACGGCTTGCAGAGCTGCTGGCGGTTCGCGATCCGTGGTATCGTGAAGTGGCTGACCTTGTCGTGGCCACCAGCGATGGCCGAAGCAGTGCCGTGGTGCACGAACTCGAACGGGCGCTTGCCGCCTATGGTGTTGCACTTCCTAGCCCAGCACCCCTTTCGTGACCCCATGTTGGAGACGCCCGATGCGCACCGTATCAGTTGACCTTGGCCAACGCGCTTACCCGATTTACATTGGCGCGGGGCTTCTTACCCACGCTGAACTACTTCTGCCGCTTCTGCCGCAACCCAATGCCCTGATTGTCACCAACGAGACGGTGGCCCCCTACTATCTTGCGCCGCTGGCAACTGCCCTGAACCAGCATGGGATCGGGGTAACCGAAGTGGTTCTTCCGGACGGTGAGCGGTACAAAAACTGGGAGACGCTGCAGCGCATTTTTGATGCGTTGGTAGCCATGCGTGCCGAGCGGCAGACTACCCTGATCGCGTTGGGTGGTGGGGTAATCGGCGACATGACGGGGTTTGCCGCCGCCTGCTGGCAGCGGGGCGCACCGTTTCTTCAAGTCCCTACGACGCTGCTTGCGCAGGTCGACTCCTCTGTGGGTGGGAAAACGGCGATCAACCATCCGCAGGGAAAGAACCTGATCGGCGCCTTTCATCAGCCCCGCGGCGTGTTGATCGACACTGAAACTTTAGCTACCTTGCCGGCACGCGAATTGCGTGCTGGAGTGGCAGAGGTGATCAAATATGGGCTGATCCGCGACCCAACCTTTTTTGAATGGCTGGAGGCGCGCATGGAACCGCTTCTGGCTTTCGATTCCGAGGCGCTGGCGGTGGCGATCGAACGCAGTTGCCGCAACAAGGCCGAGGTGGTCGTAGCCGACGAGACCGAACAGGGGGTGCGGGCCACGCTCAACCTTGGTCATACCTTCGGTCACGCCATCGAGACCGCCACGGAATATAGCTGGTTGCACGGCGAGGCGGTGGCTGTGGGGATGCTCATTGCCGCTGAAGTATCGCTGCGTCTAGGGTGGCTCAGCGAAAATGAGTGCGCGCGCATCGAGGGCCTGCTCATCCGGGCTGGGTTGCCAATCTTTGGTCCGGCGATTGACCGCGATCGCTTCTGGTCGCTCATGGCTGGTGACAAGAAGGTGAACCGCGGTCAGATCCGTTTCGTACTGCTTACCGGAATTGGTCAGGCAGTGGTCACTGCTGACGTGCCGCGCCAGGTTGTTGATGCCGCACTCGATGCCCGGCTGGGTTAGCCTTTGCGCCAACCGCTCTAGGGCCGTTTTGGGGAAGCGCTGAGCCAGTGTTGCGTGCTGGATTAGGCGTCTCCCTTGCATTGCTGTGGGGGGATGCGGTAGAATGAACGCATCACTCTTGTAGTCTTATAAAAGACATAAGACATAGTTCTATTCACCCAAACCGTGAGGTAGTCGCCATGTTGCAAGCCTATCGTGCCCATGTTGCCGAGCGCGCAGCGCTCGGGATCCCTCCGCTGCCCCTTTCGGCGGCGCAGACCGAAGCGTTGATCGAGCTGCTGCGCAACCCGCCGGCCGGCGAAGAGTCCTTTTTGCTCGAACTGATTACCCATCGCGTTCCGCCGGGGGTAGATGATGCCGCCAAGGTGAAAGCCGAATTTCTGGCCCGGATCGCCAAAGGGGAAGAGGCCAACCCGCTGATCTCGCGGGAGCGGGCCACCGAGCTCCTTGGCACCATGCTGGGAGGATACAACGTCGAGCCGCTGATTGATCTCCTTGCCGACGAGCAGGTGGGTTCCATCGCCGCGCAGGGTTTGAAGCACACGCTCCTTGTCTTTGACTACTTCAACGACATCAAAAACCTGGCCGATGCTGGTAACGCCAATGCTCAGGCGGTGCTTCGCTCGTGGGCCGAAGGGGAGTGGTTCACCAGCCGCGAACCGGTGCCGCAACGGATGCGCCTGACCGTCTTCAAAGTGCCGGGAGAGACCAATACCGACGACCTCTCGCCGGCCCCAGACGCCTGGTCGCGTCCCGATATTCCGCTCCATGCGCTGGCGATGCTCAAGAACCCGCGCCCAGGTATCGAGCCTGACGAGCCAGGGGTGCGCGGACCGATCAAACAGATCGAGGCGTTGAAAGCCAAAGGCAACCCGGTAGCCTACGTTGGAGATGTCGTGGGGACCGGTTCGTCGCGCAAGTCCGCCACCAACTCGGTGATCTGGTGGACGGGCAAGGATATCCCCTTTGTGCCCAACAAGCGCTACGGCGGTGTCTGCTTAGGCGGCAAGATCGCACCGATCTTCTTCAACACCCAGGAAGATGCCGGGGCGTTGCCGATCGAAATCGACGTCAGCCAGATGGAGATGGGCGATGAGATCGAGCTGGTGATCGACCACGAGACGGCAGAGGTTAAAGCCTACAAAAGTGGCGCGCTCATTGCCGAATCGAAGCTGAAATCTCCGGTACTTCTTGATGAGGTACGTGCCGGTGGCCGGATCAACCTGATCATCGGGCGCAACCTCACCGCTAAGGCGCGTGAAGCGCTGGGGTTGGGGCCTTCCACCCTCTTTCGTCTGCCGCCGCAACCGCCAGAGACGGGCAAGGGTTATACGCTGGCCCAGAAGATGGTGGGCCGTGCCTGTGGTCTGCCCGAAGGCAAGGGGATCCGTCCAGGCACCTACTGCGAACCGCGCATGACCTCGGTCGGGTCGCAGGATACCACCGGGCCGATGACGCGCGACGAGCTCAAGGACCTGGCTTGCCTTGGTTTTTCGGCCGATCTGGTAATGCAATCCTTCTGCCACACCGCCGCCTACCCTAGGCCCGTCGACGTCAAGATGCACAAGGAGCTGCCCAAGTTCATCGTCGAGCGCGGCGGGGTAAGTCTGCGGCCAGGCGACGGGGTGATCCACTCGTGGCTCAACCGGATGCTTCTTCCCGATACGGTGGGAACGGGCGGCGACTCGCACACCCGTTTCCCGATCGGCATCTCCTTCCCGGCCGGTTCAGGGCTTGTTGCTTTTGCAGCGGCCACCGGCTCGATGCCATTGGATATGCCTGAATCGGTACTGGTCAGGTTTAAAGGAGAGATGCAGCCGGGGATCACGCTGCGCGACCTGGTTAATGCCATCCCCTACTACGCGATCAAGCAGGGCCTGCTGACTGTGGAAAAGCGCGGCAAGAAGAACATCTTCAACGGCCGGATCCTCGAGATCGAAGGGTTGCCGCATCTTAAAGTCGAGCAGGCGTTTGAACTTACTGACGCTTCGGCTGAACGATCGGCAGCAGCCTGTACCGTCAAACTCGACAAAGAGCCGATTATCGAGTACCTCAAAAGCAACATCGTGCTGCTGAAATGGATGATTGCTAACGGCTACGAAGATAAGCGGAAGCTGGCCCGGCGCATCGCCAAGATGCAAGAGTGGCTCAATAACCCGACGCTCCTTGAGCGCGACCCGGATGCCGAGTACGCGGCGGTGATCGAAATCGATATGTCCGAGATCACCGAACCAATCGTCGCCTGCCCGAACGACCCCGACGATGTGAAACTGCTCTCTGAGGTAGCTGGCGACCGGATCGACGAAGTCTTCATTGGCTCGTGCATGACCAACATCGGCCACTTCCGCGCTGCGGCCAAGGTGCTCGAAGGCAAAAGCGACATCCCAACCCGGCTGTGGATCGCTCCGCCTACCAAGATGGATGAGATGATGCTGCGCGAAGAGGGGGTGTACGGCGTCCTCGGCCGGGTAGGGGCGCGGATCGAGATGCCTGGCTGCTCGCTGTGCATGGGGAACCAGGCGCAGATCAAGCGGGGCAGCACGGCAATGTCGACCTCAACGCGCAACTTCCCCAACCGCCTTGGCTTGGAGACGCGCGTCTATCTTGGCTCGGCGGAACTCTCGGCCGTCTGCGCGCTTCTTGGCCGCATCCCGACTCTGGATGAGTACCGAGAGCTGATGGCGCCGGTCAATGCCCAGGCATCAGCGATTTACCGCTACATGAACTTTGATCAGATTCCGGAGTTTGCCGAAGTGGCTGCCCGAGTCTCGCTCTGACAAAGAAGAAGAGACCGATCGGAAAACAGCGGGTGAGGCTGCTGCCTCACCCATTTTTTTGCGGTCAGCGTTTGCCGCGGGTTGCTAATAGGCTAGCGGTGATCGACACGGCGATGATCAACGCCACGATCCCCAACGCCAACGGAATCGGTACTGGGTAGAAATCGGCCACCAGCATCTTCGCGCCAACCAACACAAGGACCAGCGCAAGTCCATACTTGAGGAGGTGGAAGCGGTCAGCCATCTCGGCAAGAAGAAAATAGAGGGCCCTTAGCCCCAGGATCGCAAAGATGTTGGAGGTAAAGACGATAAAAGGGTCGGTCGTGATCGCAAAGATTGCTGGAATCGAATCGACGGCGAAGATGAGGTCAGAGGTCTCGATCATCACGAGTACGACAAAAAGCGGGGTGAACCAGCGCTTGCCATCGATCATCACGGAGAACCGCTCGCCGTGGTAGGTCGGGGTGATCGGCAGGTGGCGGCGCAGCCAGTTGAGTACCGGATTCTTCTCTAGCTCCGGCTCGGCTTCGGCAAAGATGAGCATCTTGACACCTGTCCCTACCAGAAAGGCACCAAAGAGGTAGAGCACCCAATGGAACTGGTTGACCAACCAGACGCCAGCAAAGATTATCGCCGCGCGCATGGCGATCGCCCCCAATATGCCGTAGAGAAGGACCCGCCGCTGAAATTCGGCGGGAACGGCAAAGTGGCCAAAGATCATCAGAAAGACGAAAATATTATCGACCGAGAGCGACTTCTCGATCAGGTAACCAGTGAGAAAGGCCGCCGCTTTGGCGTTGGCCACCTCGCGGCCGATTGTTGAATCGAGGTGCCACCACAGGAGCGCGCAGAATAGGAGCGCCAGCACAAACCACGCTGCACTCCAGGCCAGTGCCTCCCTCATGGTGACCCTGTGGGCTTGACGCCCCCCCAGCAAAAAGAGGTCGACGGCGATCATCGCTACAACAAAAAACAGAAACCCTGCCCACAGAAGTGGTGAGCCAACTTCGATTGACTCCATTGTCCCTTCCCAGCAAACGGCTGCTGGAATTCTACTTGATGATAGTCTCTAGCATACAATAGCGCTATGGCGGAACCCACGGTGACCCCTTCGGCGCTCGAGCAGCTCTGGGCCAAATTGGCACAGAAGGGAGATGTGCCAGCTCTGGGGCGCAGCGTTCAGCTGGTGGCGCAACTGACCGAATCCGACCAGGCCAAGCTCGATGCCTTAGCCGCCGTGATTCTGCGCGACGCGGCATTGGCTAGCCGCGTCCTTCGTCTGGCCAACAGCGCCGCATATCGTCGAAGCAACGCCGGTGAGGTGACCACCATCGCCCGAGCTCTGGTTGTCCTTGGTTTTGATACGGTGCGTAACCTTGCCCTGACCGCGGCGGTTTTTGACCGGTTGGGCGAGCAGCAACCAGCAATGCAGCAGGTGTTGGCCAAAGCGCTCTTCAGTGCCCTCTTTGCTGAAGCGCTGGCAGGACGCTGGCAGGTACCGCGTGACCCCCTCTTTCTCGGTACCCTCTTTCGCCACCTTGGCGCTCTTTTGGTGCACTACCACCTGCCCGAGGAGTCGGAACAGATTGCCGCGCTCGTTGCCGCCGGTTTGCCTCGCAGTAAGGCCGAGCAGCAGGTGCTGGGGGTAAGCTGTGCTGCGCTGGGTCTCTATGTCGCCAAAGAGTGGGGGTTGCCGACGGCAGTGGTTACGGTGATCGAGACCCCCGCTGGCCCTGCCCCGCGGGAACTGGCGGCCAAAAGCGCCGCTGCCATCGGATGGTTGGCCTCTGTGGCCGAAACGGTCGGCGCGCAGATTGCCGAGACGGGCGGCTCGGTTGCCGAAGCGCGCCAACTCCTCAATGACCGCTTTCCTTTTTTGCGCGCGCTCACCCCCGCCCAGTGGCAGGCGATCGGTGAAGAGAGCGGTGTGGCGCTCCGCCACTGGTGGCAGGCGTTGGTGGGTAATTCGTTGCCCTCCCGTTTTGCTGAGGTCGTGGGCGACCAGCCCGCGGTGGGAACGAGCGCAAGCGGTGTCAGCGCTCCTTCTTGCCCCCCGGCCAAAGCTGCTACGCCTGAGAGGGACGAACAGGCCGATCCAGCCGTTCCCTTCGATCCCGACCTGGCTTTGGCGCGCTTAGCCACTGGGCTGGAAGAGCTGACCCAGACGCTCTTTGAACGGCAACCGTGGAACGTCGTCGGTTATCTTGCCTGCGAAGTGGTGTGGCGCGCGCTGCGCTGCGAACGGGTGATGGTACTGGTCCGCCGCCAGCGGCTGTTGCTGCCTGCAGCTGGGATTGCCCCGGAGTGGTCGCTGCTCAAAAAGAAGGGGTGGGGGATTTCGCTTGATGGCCCCCCGGATGTTTTCCAGTTGGCCATCGGGCGAGGGGTCGATATCGAAATCGACGACCGCAACGCCCCCACACTGGCCGGCAAGATCCCCAAGGCGCTCCTGAGCCTGCCCCGTGGGGTCAGTGTGCTCCTTCTGCCGCTTAAGGGTTCGAGTACGGAGGCGGTGCCTGGACTGCTCTATTGCGACAAACCGCTGCCGCATCAGTTGCGCCTGCCCCCGGCCCTCAAGGCGATGCTTCGCCAGTGGCGCAACCTTGTGGCGATGGCCTGGCGCGATCACCCGGCCTGAAATCGGTTACAGAAGCGCATCTCCTCGCCATAGGGAAAAAAGTCTTCGACGACACCGGCGCGGATCCGCTCCTGCGCCCGCTGCCAGAATTCGGGGGTGAGTAGGTCGCGGTGGTGCTTCATGAAGATGCGGCGGATCTTTGGGTCGCCAAGAAGGAAGGTGGCGAACTCTTCCGGAAAGACATCCATTGGCCCAGCAGCGTACCACGGCTCGTCGCTCATCTCCATTTCGGGGTAGGGAGCAGGTGGGATGGCGCGGAAGTGGACGTCGGTCATATATTCGATCTCGTCGTAATCGTAGAAGACGACCCGGCCATAGCGGGTGACCCCGAAGTTCTTCCACAGCATATCGCCGGGAAAGATATTGGCGATGGCCAATTCGCGGATGGCATTACCATATTCGATGATCGCCGCCTCGGCCTCGGCTTCGCTGGCTTGCTCCAGGTAGAGGTTGAGCGGCGTCATGCGCCGTTCGATATAAAGGTGCTTGATGATGAGCTGATCGCCCACTTCGTCGATTTGGCTTGGCACCTCGCGGCGCAGCTCCTCAAGAAGTTCCGGGGAGAAGCGGGCAAGCGGCAGCGCAACGTGCGAGAACTCCAAAGTGTCGGCCATTCTGCCCACGCGGTCGACCTTTTTAACCAGGTGGTACTTGCGGCGCACTGTGGCATGATCGATCTGTTTGGAGCTACCAAAGCGGTCTTTGATGATCTTGAAGACGTAGGGGTAGGAGGGCAGGGTAAAGACGAGCATCACCATGCCGCGGATTCCGGGGGCGATGATGAACTGGTCGTTGGAGTGGCGCAGGTGGGCGATCAGGTCGCGAAAAAACATCGTTTTACCCTGTTTGCCCAGGCCAAGCATCGTGTAGAGTTCTGAGCGTGGCTTGTTGGGCATGATCGAACGCAAAAATTGCACGTAGCCTGAAGGGACCTCCATCTCGACAAGGAAATAGGCCCGGGAGAGCGAAAAGAGTACCGAGATCCGCCACGCTTCAAATAGTGCCGTGTCGATGACCAGCTTACCGCTCGTGCCGTGGCGGATGGCCAGGCAAAAGGGGATCTCATCGTGGCCATTGACCCCCTTGCCGATGATGTAGGCGCTCTTGTTGCGGTAAAAGGGTGAATAGAGGACCTGGATCTGGGCATTGACCTCCTGGCGCGGCCACCGACCGCCCAAGTGTTCGTAAAGTGCGCGCAGCACGTACCCGATGTCGCGGTCGAGATCCTCGAATGGGCGCTCCCAGTCAAAATCTTCAAGGATCTGGCGGATCGTTTGGCGCAGCCCACCGTTTTTCGGGTAGTAGCTGGTATAGACCGGGGGAAATGACTCGATGAATTCGGTTGAGATGGCCGGACGGGCAAAGAGGTAGCGGTTGTTGAAGTAGCTTCGGTCCAGTATCTTGGTGGTAACGGAATTAAAGAAGGTTTCGGCCAGTTCTGGCTGTTTGTGCTCAAGCAGATGGTCGATGTAAAAGAGCTTGACGGCCCGCCAGGTGGCATCGTCAAGATCAGCGATGGGGAACTCCTTACTGAGTTTGGCTACCGTTTCTGCCACCCGCTGGTCGTAGTATTCGACGCGGTCGCGGACCAGCTCTAGCTGCTGCTGCCAGAGGCCAGCTTCGAAAAGCTCCTTAGCCCGGGCGCTGGCAGCGCGAAAGATCCGGTAATGTTTGTCGAAGCCCTCGATCATCGTCCGCGCCATCGCCTGGGCGATCCGTTCCTTGGCTTCGGGTAAGGATTGGTTCATCGGCACTCCCTGAAATGGTGAAGGATTCCGGCTGCGTTACTGTTTTGCCGATTTTTGGCGGATAATAGCAGCTTCTGTGTCAGGGAGTGAAATCATGAGCTATCAGAAAATCGTCGTGCCAGCCGGTGGCCAGAAGATCGTGATGGGACAACCAATCCCCGATCAGCCAATCGTCCCCTATATCGAAGGGGATGGCATTGGCGTTGATATCACCCCGGTGATGATCGCCGTGGTCGATGCTGCCGTGGCCAAAGCGTACGGAGGCAAGCGCAAGATCCACTGGATGGAGGTCTATGCCGGTGAGAAAGCAACCCGCGTCTATGGCCCCGACCAGTGGCTTCCTGATGAGACCTTGGCGGCGCTCAAGGAGTATGCCGTTTCGATCAAGGGGCCGATGACCACGCCAGTGGGCGGTGGGATCCGTTCGCTCAACGTCGCGCTGCGCCAGGAGATGGATCTCTACCAGTGTGTCCGTCCGGTGCGCTATTTCAACGGTGTGCCCTCACCCCTGAAGCATCCCGAGCTTGTCGACATGGTGATTTTTCGGGAAAACACCGAAGACATCTACGCAGGAATCGAGTGGCCGGCGCAGTCGGAGGGGGCAAAGCGGGTAATCCGCTTCTTGCAAGAGGAGATGGGGGTCAAGAAAATCCGCTTTCCAGAGACTTCTGGAATTGGCGTCAAACCGGTCTCAATCGAGGGGACGGCACGGCTGGTGCGCGCAGCGATCCGTTACGCCATCGACAACGACCGCGCTTCGGTTACGCTTGTGCACAAAGGCAACATCATGAAGTTTACCGAAGGGCTGTTTCGCGATGTCGGCTACCAGGTGGCCCGCGAAGAGTTTAGGGCCCAGCCGATCGGCGCTGGCCCGTGGTGCCAGTTCACCAACCCGAAGACTGGCCGGACGATTGTCATCAAGGATTCGATTGCCGACGCATTCCTGCAGCAGATCCTTCTGCGCCCAGCCGAATACGATGTGATCGCTACTTTAAATCTGAACGGGGACTACATCTCCGATGCCCTAGCTGCCCAGGTGGGGGGGATCGGCATTGCGCCAGGAGCCAACATCGGCGATCAATACGCGGTCTTCGAAGCGACCCACGGTACCGCGCCCAAATATGCTGGGCTGGACAAGGTCAACCCCGGTTCAATCATCCTTTCGGCCGAAATGATGCTGCGCTTCTTCGGCTGGGTGGAGGCGGCCGACCTGATCATCGCTGCGATGGAGCGCACGATCAACGACAAGATCGTCACCTACGACTTTGCTCGGCTGATGGAGGGAGCGACCGAGGTCTCCTGTTCCGGTTTTGGGCGGGCAATGATCGAACGGATGGAGAGACTGTAAGCTTCGTGTAAGCTTTACCCTCTAGGATTTACGCCGTCGCGAAGGGTTTTTCCCAACCGACGGCTTTTTGTTTCCAATCACCAAATAGGAGGCCACAATGGAGAAGTCCGCTGATGCCTACTGGCGTGCCACACTTCGGTTGATTGCCGTGGTGCTGGCGATCTGGTTTGCCGTCTCGTTCCTTGCTGGAATTGTCTTTGCCCCGGCGCTCAACAGCATCCACCTGGGGGGCTACCCCTTGGGGTTCTGGTTTGCCCACCAAGGTTCGATTTATGTTTTTGTCGCGCTGATCTTCTGGTACGCGAAAAAGATGGATGACATCGATCGCGAATTTGACGTTCATGAGGAATAAGGAGGTCAAACCATGTCGTTGACTGCTTGGATCTGGTTGATGGTGGGGCTCTCTTTTGCGATCTATATCGGGATCGCAGTGTGGTCCCGGGCTGGTAGCACTTCCGAGTTCTATGCCGCAGGCGGCGGGGTAAACCCTGTGCTGAACGGGATGGCTACGGCTGCCGACTGGATGAGTGCTGCCTCCTTTATTTCGATGGCAGGTCTGATCTCCAGTATGGGTTATGGCGGCGGCCTCTTTCTGATGGGATGGACAGGCGGTTACGTCCTGCTGGCCATGACGCTTGCCCCCTATCTTCGCAAGTTCGGTAAATTTACCGTACCGCAGTTCATTGGTGAACGCTTCTATTCGAAGTCAGCGGCGGTGGTGGCGGTGATCTGTCTGCTCCTTGCCTCACTCACCTATATTATCGGCCAGATGACTGGGGTTGGTGTGGCCTTCTCTCGCTTCCTGGGGGTCTCCAACGAGGTTGGTATCTATGTCGGGATGGGAATTGTCTTTCTCTACGCTGTCTTTGGCGGGATGAAGGGAATTACCTATACCCAGGTGGCCCAGTACATCGTGCTGATTGTCGCTTACACCATTCCGGCCATCTTCATCGCAACAATGCTCACCGGTAACCCGATTCCGCAGCTGGCGCTCGGTTCAACACTCAAAGGGAGCGACGTCTATCTGCTGGAGCGGCTCGATCAGATCGTCACTGAGCTCGGGTTTGGGAAATATACGACAGCCACCGCCGGTAGCACGCTCAACATGTTTGTCTACACCCTGAGCCTGATGATCGGAACTGCCGGGCTGCCGCACGTCATCATGCGCTTTTTTACTGTGCCCCGGGTCAAAGATGCTCGCTCATCGGCTGGCTGGGCGCTGGTCTTCATCGCCATCCTCTATACCACTGCGCCGGCCGTAGCGGCGATGGCCCGTTACAACTTGTTGGCCACTGTCTATCCTGCGGCGTTGGAAAACAAACCCCTTGTTGCGGCTGATCAGGGGATTCGTTATGAAGAGCGCCCCGACTGGATGAAGCGCTGGGAGGTAACTGGCCTACTTAAGTTCGCCGACAAAAACGGCGATGGGCGCATCCAGTACTACAACGATGCCACTAAGGATGAGGCAACGAAAAAACGCTTTGCCGATGCTGGCTGGAAAGGCAATGAGTTGACGGTCAATGCTGACATCATCGTGTTGGCCAACCCCGAAATCGCGCTGTTGCCAGGGTGGGTGATTGGCTTGGTGGCTGCCGGAGGACTGGCAGCAGCGCTCTCTACAGCAGCTGGGTTGTTGATGGCCATCGCAGCTGCTATCTCCCACGACCTGGTCAAGGGGGTCTTTATGCCCAACATCAGCGAAGAGGGGGAACTGATGGCAGGCCGAATCGCGATGGCTGTTGCCATCGTCGTTTCCGGCTGGTTGGGTCTGAACCCGCCGGGGTTTGCCGCTGGGACCGTGGCACTAGCCTTTGGCTTGGCCGCTTCGTCGCTCTTTCCAGCGATCATGATGGGAATCTTCTCTAAGAAGATGAACAAAGAGGGGGTGATCGCCGGGATGATAGCCGGGATGTTTGTTACCCTCTTCTACGTCTTTGCCCACAAGGGGATCTTCTTTATCAAAGGAACCGAGTATCTCGACCTGATCGGAGGGCCTAATAGCTTCTTCGGCATTACGCCAGAGGCCTTTGGCGCAGTGGGTGCCGTGGTGAACTTCATCGTTGCATTCCTCGTCGACAAATTTACCCCCGAACCCCCCGCCCACATCCAGAAGCTGGTTGAAGATGTACGTGTGCCGCGCGGTGCAGGTGCTGTGACGGGCGGTCACCACTGATCGTGGCTTCGGGTTACCCGCTTTGGCCGGGTAACCCGATCCCGACCGATTCCTGGAACCACACTTTTTTGTGTCGCCAACTGCGGTTGGCGCTTTTTTTGGTTTTCCTGGCTAGGGGGTTCGATGGCCGATGTACACCTGACCGTATCGCTGGCGCTTAACTGGATCCTTTTTCTGGCCCTCTTTCCTGCCACCTTCGTCTGGTGGCGTAGGGCGTGGCGGATCATCGTGCGTCAAGACTATTCCGAAGTGGCTTTAAAGCGCGGGGAGCCGCCCCCCGATGCCGAACGGTGGGCGCCCTATACTGCGGCGGTTAATCTGGTGGCTGGTACGCTGACCGCATACACGATCTATGCGGTGTTGGTTGAGGCCGCTCCCTTCGAGCGGTGGACGGCAATTGCCGGAACGACGATTTGGCTGAAGTTGATCCTCGATTTTGCAATCAGCCGCCATGCCCATTGGCGGGTAAAGCAAGCGCAGAGAGCTGAGCGCGCGCCGACCGAGCCCAACGGTTAACGAGCAGCGCGTAGGTAGTGGCCAGAACGGTAAAAAGAATAAGCGAAAAAAAGGAGATCATCAGGAAACTTAGCGGAATGCCTCGCCACGTCCAACGGCTTAATGGTTCGGCAAACCAGACGATGGCGACATTAAAAAGAAGCCACACGACGAATTCGATGATCGTCAGTTTCCGGGTGCGCTGCCAGAAGTAGCGACAAATCGCCTCTGCCGCCTTTTTGGGCGCGTCAGAGGCGTCGTCCCGGGTTGGTTGGTGCGCCACAGCCTTCCCGTCAAGAGGCTAGTCAGGGCATCTCTTCGTAAAGAGGCAGGGTGAGGAACTCGGGAAAATCGGGGTCGAGCGCCATCTTTTCAAAAATGCGCGCAGCCTTTTCGTAGGTCTCTAGCGGTTCGCCCTGGGCACTCACCACCGCTTTGACCTTCGCCAGCTCTTCGGGGATGAGGGTACGGACCAGGTCGGCCGTGACTTTGCGTCCGTCGTTCAGCACCCCTTTGGGACTATAGACCCACTGCCAGACTTGCGACCGAGAGATCTCGGCGGTTGCCGCATCCTCCATCAGGTTGTGGATGGCTACGGCACCGTTGCCATTGAGCCAGGCCCCCAGATAGTGGATGGCGACATTGATGTTGTTGCGTAATCCCACTTCGGTGATCGGTTGTTCGGGGCGGAAATCGAGGAAATCTTTGGCTGTGAACGTCTCGGTGCGCTGCTTCTCCCACTGGTTGGGTTTGTCGCCAAGTACCGCCACAAACTCTTCCATGGCCACCGGTACCAGCCCTGGGTGGGCTACCCAGCCGCCATCAAAACCGTCGTTGGCATCGCGCCGTTTGTCCTTACGAACCCCTTCCAGTGCCCGAGCGTTGGCTTCGGGGTCGTTCTTGATTGGGATGAGCGCGCTCATGCCGCCAATAGCAGGGGCACCGCGCTTGTGGCACACTTGCACCAGCGCTAACGCATAGGCGCGCATAAACGGCACCTCCATGGTGATCAAGCCGCGGTCGGCCAGGCAAAAGGAGGGATTTTTGCGAAACTTCTTGATACACGAAAAGATATAGTCCCACCGACCGGCGTTAAGCCCTGCGCTGTGGTCGCGCAGCTCATAGAGAATCTCCTCCATTTCGAAGGTGGCTAGGATCGTCTCGATGAGTACGGTTGCTTTGATTGTGCCGCGGGGCAGGCCCAGTTCATCCTCGGCGAAATTAAAGACATCGTTCCACAGCCGCGCCTCTAAGTGGCTCTCCATTTTGGGCAGGTAGTAGAAGGGGCCGGCACCGCGGGCGATCTGCTCCTTGGCGTTGTGGAAGAAGGCCAGGCCAAAGTCAAAGAGCCCCCCTGAGACGCGCTGACCGTCGATCAGCACATGTTTTTCGTCCAGGTGCCAACCGCGGGGACGGATCTGCAGCACCGCAACCTTGTCGTTGAGTCGATAGGCCTTGCCGTTTTCGGCAACGAAGTCAATTTGCCGGCGGATCGCATCATAGATGTTGATCTGACCCTGGATCTGGTTGAACCAGTTGGGGCTATTGGCATCTTCAAAATCGGTCATGTAGCTGTCGGCGCCGGAGTTGAAGGCATTGACTACCATCTTGCGGTCCGAAGCGGGTCCGGTGATCTCAACCCGACGCTGGACAAGCGCTGGGGGCAGCGGGGCGATCTGCCAATCCCCTTCGCGAATCTCGCGTGTCTGAGGCAAGAAATCGGGTTTTTCCCCAGCGTCAAACCGCGCCTGCCGTTCAACGCGTGCCGCGAGCAGCTCCTGACGGCGCGGTTCAAACCGGCGATGGAGTTTAGCGACGAACTCAAGCGCTTGCGGGGTGAGGATCTCCTCAAAGCGTGGGTGCATCGGCGCGGTAATCAGCACGCCGGGGATTGGTTGGTGCGACATCGGTTTTGTCTCCCTTCTAGTGAAAATAGACCAAAGCGAAATAATAGCAGGTGAGCGCCGTTCCCACGAAGAGAACAAAGCGGCGCAGCCAGCTGACCGGCAATTGACGGGCCAAGTAGGTAGCAGCATACCCGCCAAGCGAGGCAGCAAGCGCTGTCACAACCAGGTGGGGCCAGCTCACTGCACCGCTCACCACGAAGGTGAGCGCTGCAACCGTATAGATCACGGCCGAGAGAAGGTTTTTGAGCGCTTGTATTTCATGCATCTCCTCGACCCCCCTGAAGCGCGATTGCGGCGATCATCACGATCCCCATTCCTGCTCCGAAAAAACCGCCGTAGATGGCCACCAGAAGCTGAAAGAGTTGCGCTGCTGGAGTGGGGCGCGAAGCGTTTAGCTGCTTCAGCCGGGAGCGAATGCGTGGCGCCAGGGCAAAGATGAGCGTGGCAGCAAGCAGCAGCCAGGGAATCAGTTGGGCAAAGGTCTGCTGCGTGGTGATGAGCAGCAGCCCAGCGCCGATTGCACCGCCAAGGGCTGCACGCACTACCATTGCCGGCAGTTGCTGCTGATGGGAGAGGAGCTCGCGCCGGTAAGCCAGCACGGAAGCAAGGCTAGCTGGCCAGAGGGCGACTGAGTTGGTGGCGTTGGCGGTAATCGGGGCCAACCCTGCAGCCAAAAGTGCCGGAAAGGAGAAGAAAGTTCCACCGCCTGCCAGGGCATTCATGGCGCCGGCGGCCGCTCCCCCCAGGAAGACGATGAACCAGGAAAGCGCCGAACTCATGCTGGGGCATCTACCTGGCCGCGCGCTGATAGATAATCGCGGAAACGCAGATCCCTCTGGATCACATGGCTGATGAGCCACTGGCGAAGTAGGCGCATCAAAGCTTGCTGTTCTGCTTTGGGGAGATCGCGGGCAGTGGTGCTGCGGCTGTGGGCAAGAAGGATCTTTTCGGTCAGATTGTTGAGGCGGTCGATCAATTCGTGATGGGCCTGAACATGATCGGCTAGTTCAGGAAAACCGCTCTTTTTCATCACCGCCTCTTCGCGGGCAAAGTGGTGCTGGGTGTAGTTGTAGAGCGCTTCCAGTGCAAGCGTCAGTTCGCCCATCGTCCCACCTTGCGCGAAAATAGCCTGCACCTGGTTGATCAAGTCGATCAATAGGCGGTGGTCTTCGTCGATTACTTCAACGCCAACCGCAAGTTGCGGGCGCCATTGCAGGGGCACGTAGGGGAGGGTCGAAGACATGGTCGTGCGCTTGAGTTTGGCAGGGGATATAGCGATTATACGGGGAAGCGAGCCGCCCTGGGCGGTTTTCTTTCTGCTACAATCGCTTCCTAGACGGAGGTGTGGCCGAGCGGTTTAAGGCAGCGGTCTTGAAAACCGCCAGGGGTCCTCGCCCCTCGTGGGTTCGAATCCCACCGCCTCCGCCACCAGTTACCAATAACCTGAAAAAAAAAACCGCTCTTGCAGCGCAACGAACACCTTGACGTGTTCCGCAACGTTGCGTCCAAAGTCCAGCACCAGTCTCCTTGCACGCGCCACAGACGTTCCAGCTTTCGTTACCCAGATTGCCAGCGATCGGACAGTAGCCATCGACACCCTGATAAGTGCGGCCCACGTCTTCTTTCTTCGTATCGCTATTTTTCGACAGCCCAATTCCTCCTTGAAGAAGCGATCAGTCCGAAACGGCTCAATGGCTTGGAAGTGCTCTTGCCCAGACTCAACAGCCCCACCATCGCCTTGACTATGTCCAAGATCTTCATCCTCTGCGAGACGGGCAGCCGAGTGAGCTTATGCAGGATAGTTGTCGCCTGAATCATACGGCTGCCAAGACCTGAGCATTGTGGCCGGCCAAATGCGTCTTTATGACGGAGTCGCGTTCCGGGTTGAGCGTGACCGGGACTATTCTGCTCAAGATCGGCAAAGCCCCTCACGGGAAAATCCGGGCGATACTTGACATTGTGGAACAAGGACTTGGCGAAGGCGTTGCCGTCCGAGACACGCGGGCGGGAATACGACGGTTTGACGCCGAGCCAGTGGAGCATGGCCAGGTAGTGTGCCGAATTGTGTGCAAAAACGTCAGCCGTTGGAGGCGGGCGGGTGGTCATGGTACAGGTCGATGAGTCCATCTTGCATGTGCACTGCCCCCGATTTTTCTGGACACAAATTTGGGGTAAAACCGTGTCAAGAGAAAGGAGCTTGGAATGCTGAATGAATCGAAGATGGGTTGGGTTGCGCTGGGCTCGGCGGAAGGAGCGCGTAGCGCGACTGAAGGCGCGCCCAGCGCGGCCGCCGAGGTGAAACGCTGGTCGGCGCAGCGGAAGAAGGAAGTGGTCTTGCGCCTGTTGCGCGGCGAACCGGTCGATGTCATCTCTCGGTGCCGATAGATAAGCTCGAACGCTGGCGCGACCGGGCGCTCGCCGGTACCGAAGCCGGCCTCAAGGAGCGGGAGCACGATGGAACCATCACCACGGATCGCCCCAATGTGATGTGGGGCACCGACGGCATGCGCATTGAGACCGTCGAAGACGGTTGGGTGTGGGTGTTCTGTGCAGCTGCGCTGCATCCCTCGCTGCGCTCGGGACCGCCACTGCGTGGCGTCCTGCGCCCTTTGGGCTGGTCGGCGGTCGATCACTACGATGCCTTTTGCGTTGGCATCCATGCAGTCAAGATCGGCAACCGCTTCGCGGCCTTGCAGCCGATCGCCCAGGGCCTCAAGGCAGAGTTTGGCGCCACAGGCGCCGATGCCAGACGCGAGCTGATTCTGCGCATGGACAACGGCATGCAATACACCGCCGATGATTTCCTCAACCAGGTCAAGTTCTGGGGTATTACGCCGAGCTTCGCCTTCGTCGCCGAGCCGCAGACCAATGGCGTAGCCGAGCGTTTCAACCGGACGTTGAAGGAGCAGGTGATCCACGCTCGCCTCTTCCGCAACCTGGAGGAGGTGCGCGCCGCCGTGACCGCGTTCAGGGATTGTTACAATCGCCATTGGCGCCTTGAAAACGAAGTTTCGGCGAAGCCAAAAACTGGGCTTCATGTCACCCCTCGAAGCCCGTCAGGCTGATGCCATGCGAAAGGCGGTCTGAGTTGCAAAACCGTGTCCAGATAATCGGGGCCGGTACAGTCCATCTTGCATGGCGATGCGTGTCGAAACCAGCCCCTTGGAAGCTGCCTATGCCGTGTTGCTTGAGAACGGCCT